>Ga0075029_100001754_pt1 | contig 12365 bp, 10 predicted proteins | sample LitLauG_LLR_2013_FD_71391 | JGI IMG/M metagenome (GOLD analysis project Ga0075029, IMG submission 71391) | Freshwater sediment microbial communities from North America - Little Laurel Run_MetaG_LLR_2013 | ecosystem: Environmental > Aquatic > Freshwater > Creek > Sediment | place: USA...
GGCCTGTCCGACCTCCCGTGGCACAAGGACTGTGGACAAGGCAAGCACTCCTTCATCTGCAACGGACTGACCTGCGGCATCTCGGTGACCGGCGCCGATCGGGTCAGTGGCGCCCTCGGGGTGATTCCCGGCAGTCACCGCGCTAACACCATGGCTGCCGGCCGCGATCCGTTGCTCGACCTCGAGCCTCGCATGCTGGAGACCCAGACCGGCGATGTGACGGTGCACTGCAGTGACACGCTCCATCGCGCCCATCCGCCGGTCGAGCGACCCCGCAAGGTCGTCTACTCGGCCTTTGCACTGCCTCCCCTGCCGGGCGACGAGGTGAAGCCGGATCCCCGCTACAGCCGCACGGCCCGGGCCGAGCTGTCCGACGTCCAGGACCGGATCGCGGCCGCTGACAATCCGCACGATGCCCGGCGGTATCGCGCCGGCCATGGCCGCTGACCGGCGCGCCACCCATCTTCTTTCATCTGCCCAGTACGGCACGACGCCTCAGCGGATGCACCGAGGGGCCGGATCGGGGTCATGTACCGTGGTCTCCTCATGACGGTACCCTTCGACGCAGGCCAGGAGCACTACCCGATGTCCGGGTTGGACGAGTTCCTCGTGCACAACCACCCCCACCCGGTACGGATCATGTGGACCTCCGACGCCCAGGCCTACGAACGGATGTGGTTCACGAGCCAGGACGCCACCGGCGACCTCCTCATGGTGGCCGGAATGGGCATCTATCCGAATCTGGGAACGGCCGAGGCCTTCGCCATCGTCAATGTCCGGGGACAGCACACCACGGTGCGCGCCCACCGGAAGCTCGGGCTCAACCGGATGGACATGTCCGTGGGTCCGCTGCAGTTCGAGCTCGTCGAGCCGTTCCGGCAGTGGCGGCTGCGTCTCGACGAGAACGAGTACGGCATCGCCTTCGACGTCTCCTGGTTCGACACCAAGCGTCCGGTCTACCGGCTCATCGGTGGGGGGATGTTCCTCGGGACCAGGCCGTTCGCCGGCGTGGCCGGCTACGACGGGTTCGGCCGCCAGAGCGGGTGGGTCACCGCCCACGGCGAACGATTCGAGCTGGACCGGTCCACCAACCGAGGCACGCGTGACCACCACTGGGGGACCCGGGACGGCGTGGGCGGGCCGGCACTCTGGAGCGGCAACCAGCACCCGCATTCCGGTGAATGGGTGGAGTTCGAGGAGTACGGCGTGTGGGGCGACCACATCCTCTACAACTTGGGCGACCCGCGGCGGGGCAGTGCCACCCTCCGAGGACGGCGCCACCGCCTGGCCTTCGAGCCCGACACCCACCTTCTCGTGGCTGGCGAGGTCGACCTGGTCTTCGCCGACGGCGAGGAGCGGACCATGGTCTTCGAGCGGCTCGGCAACCAGATCGCCTTCCTCCGGTGCGGCATGTACGGAGGCCCGAACGGCGGAACTCCCGACGGCGACCTCTGGCACGGGATGGATCCGGGGGACGGCGTCGTCAGCGGCGAGACCTACGACGTGAACGACCCCGCGGTCCGGTCCCGGATCTGTGGGCTCGATCAGCACCACGCACGGGTCGAGTGCGAGGGCGAGGTGACCTACGGGATCATCGAGCCCTACGACACGCTCTGTTACGAGATGGCGGCCAGCGGCCTGGGGGGCTTCTCGCTGCTGTGACATGCGGCGCCAGGGTGGCGACCCCGCACCTCCCGACCATGCGAGCCACGCCTCACTCGTCGCTCCACTCAGCCGAGCAGCAGGTCGCTCCGGCCGTTCTCAGCGAACTCCTGGTCGAGGCGTGCGATGTCCTCCGGGGTCAGGGGCACGTACGCGTCGGTGCGAGCGGGCCGATGCCAGACCGGGTCGTCCGTCTGCCACCGCTCCACTCGCAGCGGTCGCTTGTCGACCTTGTCGGTGGCGGTCACCGGGAGCGACTGCACCACCCGTACGTACCGGGGCGCCCACTTGGTGCCCAGATCCGCCTGGCCGGCCAGAAAGGTGCGGAACTCCCCGGGCTCGAACCCGACACCCGGTGCGAATTCGATGGCCACCATCACCTGATCCCCGGTTGCGGCGTCGGGGACCGGGTAGACGGCCACCCCGCGCACGCCCTCGAAGCGGGCGAGGATCCGCTCCACCGGTGCGGCGGCGAAGTTCTCGCTGTCGACCCGTAACCAGTCTCCGGTGCGACCGGCGAAGAAGAAGACCCCGTCGTCATCGCGGTAGGCCAGGTCGCCGGACCAGTACCAGCCGTTACGGGTGCGTTCGGCCTCGGCTTCGGGATTGTTGTAGTAGCCCTCGAAGTTCGCCCTGGCCCTCCGGCCGACCAGCTCGCCGATGCACTCTGACGCATTGGTGAGACGGCCCCGGTCATCGAAGGTGGCCAGCGGGCGTTCCGTCCCCGTGTCCGGGTCGACCACGGCCACATCGTCCCGTTCACTGGCCCTGCCCAGCGCACCAGGTCGGGCTCCCGCCACCGGCGTGAGGACGATGGCGTTCTCGCTCGACCCGTACCCTTCGAAGAGCGGTACCCCGAAGCGTTCGGTGAAGGCCTCCTTGTCCTGAGCCGAGGTCTCGGGACCGAGTACGAAACGGAGCTTGTGGTCGCGGTCGTGCCCGGTGGGGGGAGTGGCCACGATGTGGGCGATGGCCCGGCCCACGGTATTGAAGAAGGTGGCTCCCGATGCCCGGACGTCGGGCAGGAAGCTCGACGCCGAGAACCTCCGGCGGAGGACGAGGGTGGCTCCGCTGGCGAACGCCGGGAACACGGCGGCCGACAGTGCGTTGCCGTGGAACAGGGGCATGGCCGAGTAGATGACGTCATCCGGACCGAAGCCCATCCGAGCGGCGGCCCGGGCGGCCCGGCCTTGGCTCATGCGCACGGCTTTCGGGCCACCGGTCGAACCCGAGGTGAAGAGGAGGAGGTAGAGCTGGTCGGGGGTGGGGTCGTCCGGTGTGGAGCCGGGAACCGCCGGTCGCAGGGTATCCAGCCGCTGCGCGTAGGACTCGACGTCCGCCACGAGCAGTCGACCCGGTTCCAGACCCAGATCGAGCCCGGCGAGCAGCTCGATCCGTTCGGGATCGGTGACGATCAGCTGACAGTCGGTGCGGCGGATGTCTTCGGCCAGTTCGTCGCCCCGGTGGGTGGGGTTCAGGCCGACGACCACCGCCCCGGCCAGCGCGGCCCCCGCCAGCAGGAAGAGGTACTCGGGAGTGTTCTCCATCAGCACGCCGACATGGAACGGGCCAGGTTGTCGGAGCGAGCGGAGCAGCTCGGCCCGGAGTTCGGCCTCGGCCACCACCATGCGCCAGCTCCACCGCTGGGTCTCGAACACAAGCCCGGTGCCGTCATCCTGGGCCCGAAGGCGGACCAGCTGGGCCGCAGTGTTGAAATCGTGGGCTGTCAATTGAGGCGCTCCGCCAGGAGGTCGAGGACCGGGTTGTCGTCAATGGGGAGCATCGGGGGCTGGCCGGCGTCACGACGCAGGTAGCCGATGCGCGTCATCACCGCGGAACTGCGCACCATGGCCAGGGTCTCGTACCACTCGAGGTCGCGCACGGCGCGGCCGCTCGCCGCCTCGAAGAGTCCGACCATGGCGGCACGGTCGGGAGCGCCCGGCAGTCGGCGGCCGAAGAGGCGGGACATGGTGAGATCGAGGCTGGTGAACCAGGCCAGGTCGTGCTCGGGGGCGCCGATGGTGGTCATGTCCCAGTCGAGCACCGCCTGCAGCGTGAGGTCGTCCCCGAACACCACGTTCTCGAACCGGGCGTCGCCCCACAGCAGGGCCGGCCGTGGCTCGGTTGCGGGCTGGTTCCGGCGACACCACGTGATCGCCCGGGTCAGGGTCGCCACCGGGTGGCCGCCGGACGACCAGTCCAGGTACTCCTCCCAGAAGGCGAGTTCGGCGCCGTTGTCCCGGCGTGGCACGCCGGTGGCGCCGGTGGTCGCCGATCCGTGGATCCCGGCCAGCGCCACCATGAAGTTGCGGAAGACCTGGGCTTGCGCCTCCGATTCCAGGCCGGCGAGCCAGCGGTCGTGGTGGACCAGGGCGCCGACGACGTGGCCGTCCACCCGGCGCATGGCCACGAAGGGTGCTCCGAGCCAGGAGGGGTCGGTCTCCAGTACCGGATCGGCGGTGGGAATGCCGGCCGAAGTGGCGGCGGTCTGGGCCTGCCACTGGGCGGCGAGATCGAACACCGGGAACGTGCCCTGCTCGGGGGGTGCCATCCGGATGACGCCGTACCAGCTGTGCCCACCGTCGCCGTCGAGCCAGGTGGCGTCGAAGAACACGGTCTCGCTCGAGTAGCCCGAGGTCGGGCGGCGGAGGTGCTCGACCACGGGTTCCGCCATGCCGCAGCGGTCGGTGAGCCAGAGGGCCAATCGTTCCGCCCACGCGTTGTCGAGCGGAGTCGTCATGGCCATCGTCGGATCGAGGGGTGGCTCACGATGCACCGTAGATCGACTTGTACTCGAGGTAGCCCTCCAGCCCGACGGGACCGTACTCACGCCCGATCCCACTCTGCTTGTATCCCCCGAACGGGGACCACAGGTCGGGCCCGAACCCGTTGATCCCCACCATGCCCGTGCGCAGGAGGTTGGCGATCTCCCTTCCGTGGGTCCGGTCAGCGGTCCACACCGATCCGGCCAGCCCGAATGGTGAGTCGTTGGCGATCCCGATCGCGTCGTGCTCGTCGCGATAGGGGATGACGCACAGCACCGGGCCGAAGATCTCCTCGCGTGCGATCCGCATCGAGTTCTCCACGTCGGCGAACAGTGTGGGGCGCACGTACCATCCGGCCGTCGTGCCCTCCGGACGACCTGCTCCTCCCACGACGGGCCGCGCACCTTCCGCCATTCCGATGTCGATGTGTTCCATGACCCGTTGCTGTTGACGCTCGGACACGAGCGGCCCGATGTAGTTGCCCGCATCATCGGGGTCACCCACCGACAGGTCGGAGAACATCTCGGCCAGCGCGTCGACGGTATCGACGTAGCGCGACTGGGGCGTCAGCACGCGGGACTGCGCCACACAGGCCTGGCCGCTGTTGAGGAGGGACGCGAATTTCAGGCCGAGCGCGGTCCGCCCGAGGTCGGCATCCTCGAGGACGATCGCCGCGGACTTTCCTCCCAGCTCGAGGCTGCAGCGGGCGAGACGTGTTCCACACGCCGCGGCGATGCGACCTCCCACCGTGCTGCTCCCGGTGAAGGCGATCTTGTCGACGCCGGGGTGCTGCACCAGTCGCTCGCCGGCAGCTGGGCCACCGGTCAGGATGCTCACCACCCCGGGGGGGAACCGGGCCTCGTCGATCATCTCTGCCAGCAGGAGTGCGTCAAGTGGCGCTTCCGGAGCTGCTTTGACGACGACCGTGCACCCGGCGATGAGTGCCGGGGCCAGCTTGGGGATGATGGTCAGCTGCGGTACGTTCCACGGCGTGATGGCACCGACGACGCCGACCGGCTCCCTGCGCACGGACGTGCCGGAGTTGTGGGCGGTCGACGGCACGATCCAGTCGAACGAATCGGCCGCGTCCAGGAACGATTCCAGAAGCGCTGCTGCGCCCGAGCCCTGGGCCATCTCGGCGAACCACCGCGGCGAGCCCATCTCCGCGATGACCACCTCGGTCATCTCCACCACACGGGTCCGGTAGATGTCCAGGAGTCGCCGCACCGGCTCGGCCCGGGCCTGGGGGTCGAGGCGGGGCCAGTCGGTCCCGTCGAACGCCCGACGGGCCGCCGCCACGGCCCGGTCGACGTCGGCTGCGACGGCCAGGGGGACCGCGCCGAACTGCTCACCGGTGTGGGGCGAGCACACCGGGATCCGCTCGGACCCCGCGGAGTCCTCCCAGGACCCACCGATGAACAGCTGGTCGTAGTCGGTGCGGATCATGACGACGCCGGCGGAGTCGCACGCCCGACACGTTGCCTGGAGCGGTTCTTCAGACCGTCGATCATGAGATCGAGGCCGAATCGGAACACGTCATCGTCATCACCGAAGACGATGGTGGCGGGGTCGGCGGCGGCCGCGGTGGTGGCCAATTCGGAGGTCACCGCTCCGAAGAGCAGGTAGGTCATGACCCGCTGTGTCCGGTCGCTGACTGACGTGTCGAATCCTGCGTCTCCGAGGACGTCGCTGATGGCCCGGTACAACCGGGCCTCGTTCGGGAGGCCCTCGACCCGTCGGAGCAGGTGCTCGGCCACACCGGGGTATCCGAGCAGCACCGTCCGACCGTTCTGGAACAGCTCGGCGATCCATCTGTCCCACGGAAGGTCGGGGGATGGCAGATCCACTTCACCCAGCACGGCGTCGCCGACGAGGTCGAGCAGTTCGCTCTTGTTCCGTACGTAGTAGTAGGCGTTCATCGACGGGCTGCCGAGCTCGGCGGCCAGTTGGCGCATGCTGAGGTTGGCCAGACCCGTCCGTCGGGTGAGCCGGAGCGCGGCGTCGACCACCTCGTCGCGAGTCAGCTCACCGTAGCGCCGTCTCCGGGGGGAGCGGGCGGTGGGGCCGGTGACCGTGGCACGGGCGCGGCTGGTCATGGTCGTCCTACCGGAGCGGCGTCGGCGGGGGTGGCCCCGGGGACGATCACCGACCGGATGACGGCACCGTCGTCCAGGGCGTCGAACGCATCGTTCACCTCGTCCAGGCCGATCGTGCGGGTCACCACCGCCCCCAGATCGAGCAGACCTGCCTCGGCCAGGGTCACTAGGCGGGGGAAGTCCCGGCGCACCTGGCCGGAGCCGTAGTAGCAGCCGACCAGGCGCTTCTCGGTGGAGAACAACTGGTAACCGTCGAATGTGACCTGGGTGCCGGCGGCCGGCATGCCCACGGCCACCACCGTCCCGGCGTTGCGGGCCATCCCGTAGGCCTGGACGAGGGCGGGACCGGAGGTCACGGCCTCGAAGGCGTAGTCGACCCCCCGCCCGTCGGTCAGGTCCCGGACCGCATCCAGCGGATCGCACGTGCCCGGATCGACGACGTCCGTGGCTCCTCCGACCAGGGCGGCGGCACGCTTTCCGGCTTGCGGATCGACGGCGACGATGCGGGAGGCGCCCGCGACGCGCGCGGCCTGGACGATGAACTGACCGACTCCGCCACATCCGACCACGGCCACGGACGACCCGGGCTCGACCTCGGCCGTGTTGAGGACCGCCCCCACGCCGGTCATGGCGGCACACCCCACCAGGGCCAACTGCTCAGCCGGCAGGTCGGACTCCACCGGGACCACGGAGATGCGGTCGACCACCGCCTCCTCGGCGAAGGTCCCGAGGCCGCTCATCGACCATGTCTTGGCTCCGCCCGCGTCGTTCCAGTGGGCCCGCATGGCGATCTCGATCATCCGTTCGCAGAACTGGGTTCGTCCCCTGGCACACTGCCAACAGGATCCGCAGGCCGGCTGGAACGCACCGATGACCCGGTCGCCGGGCCGGAGGTCGTGGACACCGGTGCCGACCTCCAGGACCGAGCCGGCGCCCTCGTGGCCGAGGATCACCGGGGACAGTCCCCCCATGCCCTGCCTGCGGATGGTGGAGTCGGAACGGCAGATCCCGGACGCCTCGACGCGCAGGCGGACATCGGTGGACCCGAGGGGACGTGGGGACAGCTCGCGTACCTCGAGGGGGCGGTCCGGTCCGATCATCACCGCAGCGCGCATGGGTACTCCTACCGGGGCATCCGACGCCCGTCCTTGACATCGAGTTGTACACCGTACGAAACTCGGACGCAACCGGCAACGGGCGGTCGACGCCCCGAGTCGCATGCACGACCCCGAGGAGCTCCGATGGCCGAAGCGATCGACCTGCAACTCGATCTCACCCGACCGGGCTTCTACCTGCGGCCCGACTACTTCGACGTACTGGCCGAGCTTCGGAGGAGCGCACCGGTCCACCGTGCCCTGGACGGGAGCTGGGCCGTGAGCCGCTACGACGACATCCGCACCATCAGCCGGGACCCGGACCGCTTCGTGTCGGGTCGGGGCGTGCTGATCAACGACCCGATGCGTTCGGAAGGCGGCACACTCAATACCTTCTCGATCCTCCATCTCGATCCGCCTGTCCACACCCTCTACCGGAAGATCGTCAACCGCCAATTCACACCCCGAGCGGTCTCCCGACTCGAGTCGACCATCCGGCACACCGTCACGTCGGTGCTCGACGACACCGAGCCCGAACGACCGATCGACGGGGTGGACGACCTCGCCGCCGTCGTGCCCATCGTCGTGATTGCCGAACTGCTGGGGGTGGGCGACGCCGACCGAGCCATGTTCCGTCGTTGGTCCGACGCCATCATCGCGTCGGCCGACACCGACGCCTCCGGGTCCGGTCCCGAGGAACTCGGCCAGATGGCCGAGTTCCTGCTCGCCCGTGTGGACTCGGAGTCCCCCAGTGATGACACCTTGCTCGGTGTCCTGAACGCCGCAGAACTGGACGGCCGACCGTTGAGCCGCGTGGAGATCATGGGATTCTTCATGACCCTGCTGGTGGCCGGGAACGAGACCACCCGGACCTTGATCTCCGGTGGGATCGAGGCGCTCCACCAGTACCCTGCCCAGCGCCGGTTGCTCGCCGAAGACCCTTCGCTCCTCCCTCCCGCCATCGAGGAGCTGCTGCGCTGGGTGACGCCGATCCAAGCCTTCGGCCGGACTGCGGTCGTCGACGCCGAGCTGGCCGGAGTCCGTGTCCCCGCTGGTGATTTCGTGGTGATGCTCTACGCGTCGGGTAACCGCGACGAGTCCGTGTTCGGACCGACGGCGGGGCAGTTGGACGTCTGCCGCCCAGTGAGCCCCACCCATCTGGCGTTCGGATTCGGTGAGCACCTGTGCCTGGGGGCGGCCCTGGCCCGCCTCGAGGCCCGGGTCTTCTTCGAGGAACTGCTTCGCCGTCACCCTTCCTTTGCGTTGGTTGGGGACGTCGACTATGTCCGCTCCACGCTGGTGCGCGGTGCCGTGCGGATGCCGATGGTGCTCGACCCACAGGGAGCCCCGGCGAGGTGAGGGAATCGCCTCGTTGAGCCGGGTCGGCAACTCGCTCAGGGTGTGACCACGACCACCTGGTGCCCAGCAGGGATGGCGAAGGTCAGCTGACATCCGCTGAGCCGGGTCGTCGAGGTCTGGAAGGAGATCGTCCGGCACGCCGCCGGCACCGACTTCCCGCCGATCGTCACCTTCCGAAAGGTGGACCGGGTCGTCGTCGGTCCGCCGCGGGTGACGACAGCGCCTCCCCACACCACGGCATTGCCTCCGTCGCCGTCCGTGGTGAGGGAGAGCGTGTCGGATGTCGACGTGGTGGCGAGCAGTGGGCCGGGGACAGCGTCGACGTGCGGCTCGCTGAGGATCTGGGCCCGGAGGGTCGTCGATCGAAGCGAGCCGTCGAGGAGGACCGTCGCCCAGTTGTCCCATCTTCCGGGGCGCTGCTTCCACAACCAGAAGGACGACCCCACCGCGTACGTGTCCTGTTCCGCGAGTTGGGCCGTCAGCCAACTGTTCCATTCCGGCGTGGCCGAGGAGCCGTACTCGTCGACGATGAACGGAGCGCCGAAGACGGCCGCCTCGGTGGCGGCATTGCCATAGGACGTCTGCAGCGCCGGAATCGAAGCGACCGGACTGAACGGCGGCGAGAACACGCCGGTGTAGATGTGGACGGCATACACGAGGTCGTCATCGGAGGAGAAGCGGGCCGCGCCGGCGACGGCGTCGTTGGTCACGTTGCGGATCAGGGACGGCTCGAACCAGATCGGGGTGACCACTCCCGCCGCACGCAGACCGGCGATCATCCGGTCGTAGAAGGGATAGAGGGATTGGACCTCGAACGGGGGTGGCCCGGACGGCCACGGTTCGTTCATGAGTTCCACACCCACGACGTTGCTGCGCCCCGAGGTGGCGCCGGCCGCCTTGGCCACCGCGGTCATCGCTTCCAGGTACCAGGTCTGGATCGGCCGGCCCGCCACGGGAGCGTTCGCCCAGAAGTTCTTGAATGCGGTCAACGCACAGGCCGTGGTCGTCGCCGCGGGTGTGCACGGCGTCCCGTCGTAGAGGTTCGCCCAACTGGGCGCACCGTCTGCCTCGTGTCCCGGGTACGACGGCCAGCTGAAGTTGTCCTCATGCATGTCGACGAGTACGCCGACGCCGTTGGATCGTGCCCATGAGACGACGTGGGAGACCCGATCGAGGTACTGCCGGTCGATCACCCCCGGCTCGGGCATGATCCGACTCCACGACAGGGGTAGGCGAACGAAATTGAAGCCGAGAGCGGCCATCTCGTTGAAGTCTGACGGTCCGATGGAGGGCGCCTGCCGGTAGTCCGGTGCGTATTCGACCAACGCATTGTCGTTGACACCTCGGAGGAGCAGGGCATGGCCAGTCGAGTCGGCCAGGTACGCACCGGAGCCGCTCGGATGGACGACATGCACGCCGACGGGGGCGGGTGCTCCGGTGGCGGTCGCCGATAACGGTGGTGCCGAGGAGTGCGACGTGGAGGAGGCTCCGCATCCGGCGAGGGCGACGGCGGCCAGCACACCGGCTGCGGGGACGGATCGTCGAGCAGTTCGGATCCAGCTTCGCCGGTGCATGCCGCGCACTCTATAGCGGCACCTCTCCGGAGCCGGTGCCGTGGAATTCAACTTAGGCAGTCGACATGCCGAGGATGAGGGCGTGGGGCACGCATTCACACGGTCGGATCCGATCGCACGACTCCGGCTGCGGCCGGACGTCTCGACCACCGGTCGATCCGAAGGTCGATCGGCACTGCTGGCCCTTGCCTTCTCCGACCATCCGGACGGACGGACGGGCTCCGTGCTGCAACTACCCCACCCGCTGCGTGTCTTTCGTCACGCCCTGCCCGTCATCCTCGAAAGTGTCGTGGCTCCGGTCGCCGCCTACTACTGCGTCCTCCTGATCGCCGGGTTCCGGGGAGCCTTGCTCGGCGCTCTGACCTGGTCGTATCTGCTCATCGGACGACGGCTGTGGCGCCGCGAGCGGATCTCGACGCTGTTGCTGCTCGGTACGGCGTTGCTCACCATCCGCACGGGGGTCTCGTTCGCCACGGGAAGTGCCTTCGTGTACTTCATCCAGCCCACGGCGAGTGCCTTCCTGGCTTCACTGCTCCTGGTCGTGAGCGCCCTTGCCGGACGGCCGTTCACCCAGCGGTTCACCCACGACTTCTGTCCCCTCAGCCCTGAACTGCTGGCCCGGCCGAGCGTCCACCGGTTCTTCGTCCGCGTCTCCTTCCTCTGGGCGATCGCCATGTTCCTGAACGGGGCCGTCGTCCTGGCCCTCTTGTTGACGGTGTCCACCCGCTCCTTCCCACTCGAGCGGCTCGGGGCGACGACATCACTGACGGCCCTGGCCATCTTCCTGTCGATCACCTGGTTCGCCCACTCGATGCGCCGCGACGGTGTGTTCGTCCGTTTCGGTGAGCCGCAGACTCCAGACGTCGTCTGAGGAGATCGCCGAGGAGCTGACTCCTCGCTCGCCGACCTGTCGGTCGGCATCCGGGTATCGACACCCGTCACCTCGACGTCACACATCAGGATCGAATGGCCGCCAGGTCCTCTTCCGGATGTGTTTGGATAGCAGTCGGGAGCGTCCACACCGGGGCCGGCGACGGTCCCATCCGGCACCCAGGAGGCGGTCAGCGACGTCCGCCGGCCACGACGACCGCGACGGAGCGATTCTTGAGCAGTGGTGGATCGAGGATCCGGCGAACCGTGACGGGGGCCCTCGAGGCACCGCCGGACAGCGCCGGCACGGGGGCGATCGGAACGGCGCCGTCCAGCCGGGGTGTCGAAGAGCCGCGGGAGATCGCCGAGACGATCAAGCTCGCGGACCGTGCCTTCGCATTCGTCGACCTGTGCGGCTTCACCCACTTCATCGCTGAGAACGGCGAGCACGCCGCCATCGACACGCTCTCGCAGTTCCGATCGTTGGCCCGGGACATCAGTGCCCGACGAGGGGTCATGGTGTCCAAGTGGCTGGGGGATGGCGCCATGATCGTGGGCGCGGATGTGGGCCCGACCGTGGCCACCGCCGCTGAGCTGATCGGGCGCTACGACGGCTCGACGCTGGCCCTGCGGGGCGGATTCGCCCATGGGCAGGCGCTCATCATGGACGGCGAGGACTACATCGGCCGACCGGTCAACCTGGCCGCCCGGCTGTGCCAGACGGCCCGACCCGAGGAGCTGCTGGCGTTCGGCTACCCGGCGGCAGTTCTTCCTCCGTGGGTCCAGGTGATCGGCGTCCGGAGCGTCACGCTCCCTGGACTGGGCCGTCTCCGTCGGGTGCAGTGCCTCGGACTGGTCGACGGCCTCGAACTCCCCAGCCTGGTCGGACACAACGGCGGCGCCTAGCTCGCCTGCGCCGGAGCTCGTCGACCCTTGGCCATGGGA
>Ga0075029_100001755_pt1 | contig 12350 bp, 9 predicted proteins | sample LitLauG_LLR_2013_FD_71391 | JGI IMG/M metagenome (GOLD analysis project Ga0075029, IMG submission 71391) | Freshwater sediment microbial communities from North America - Little Laurel Run_MetaG_LLR_2013 | ecosystem: Environmental > Aquatic > Freshwater > Creek > Sediment | place: USA...
CCCACCGCCTTCGCGAGCACGAACTCACCGGTGATGCGCGGGGTCTCGTGCCCGTCGTCGAGTTTCTGCCTGGCGGTGGGGGAGACCGCTAACTTCTCGCCGGTCGACTTCTTCTTCGACAACGGCGCGTGGTATCCCGACACGGTGGCGTTCTCACCGAGCGACACCAGCGCCTTCGACGCGGTGTCGTGCACGTCGAGCGAGGTGTGCTGGGCGACCGATCTGGGAGGCGGCGTGGTGAACTTCGCACTCGCGACGGGATCGACGCCCACGTTGGCGCATCCGGCGACGCCGACGCCCCTGGACCCCACGAGTCCGGGCTACGTGGGGGACTCCATCTCGTGCGTGTCGCCGACCAGTTGCGTCGTCGGATCGCGCGCGAACGAGGTGAGCGTCTTGAGTGGCACCTCGTGGACCACCACCCCCCTCTTCGTGGCCGGGTCCACGGGCGTGCTGGTGTCGTGCGTCCAGTCGACGTGCGTAGCGAACAATTCGCTGGGTCAAGGGGTGTCGTCCGTCGCCCCCTTCACCACGTGGTCGGCGTCGGGTGAGCTCAACATGCTCTCGCAGATCGACGGCCTCTCGTGCTTCACCGTCACCACCGGCACGTCGTGCCTGGCGGTGGACAACGACGGATTCTCCATCGCCATCACCCTGGGCGCGAACGGTGTGCCCACCTACACGCCGGCGTCGGCGTCCTTCGACCCGCCCCACACGCTCACCTCCATCGCCTGTGCGAGTGCGACCTACTGCGTGGCCAGCGACACCGCCGGCGAGATGGTGACCTACCGCGACGGCGCCTGGGGCGTGCCACAGGTCATCACGTCGGCCCCTCTGGGAGTGCGCGAAGTGCGCTGCGGCGAGTCCCCGCATCCGTATTCGTCACTCGCCTGCGCCGCGATCTTCGGAGATTTTCATATCCTCGCGCGCCATTCGTACCGGTCGGCGTGGCGGCCCGCGCTCGCCAAGGGCGCTCAGGTGTATGCGGTGAGTTGTTCGTTGAAATGCGAATACCTCTCGCCCGCCGGCCGTTCGTCAGGACTGGTCCACGGCTACCTGCCGAAATTGCCCGCGGGAGACATCGCGACGGACGTCTCGTGCGCGGCGTACACCACGGCGTGCGTGGCGATCGACAACGCCGGGCATTCCTACGTCTCCCAGGGTGCGAAGTGGATCCTGGGTCCCACGGTCGAGTCCTACGCCGACCGCCAACTCTGGTCCGTCTCGTGCGTGACGGCGACCTTCTGCGCCGCGGTCGATATCCAGGGACACGCCTATCTCTACAACGGCACCGCGTGGAGCGCGGGGACCAAGGTGTCGCGACTCGGTCTCTACGGGATTAGTTGCGGTGCGACGTACTTCTGCGTGGCGACCGACCTGCTGGGCGGCGCCTTCGTGTACGACGGGGCCACGTGGAAGGCAACGCAGAACGTGGCTGGCTACAACATTCTGCACGGAGTGTCGTGCGCCAGCGCCACCACCTGCGTCGCGGTCGACTCCTCGAAGGCGTACTCCTTGACGATTCCCACCGTTGCGACGAGAGTGGTCTTTCGCGCCGGTGCGCCGGGCGCCGACAAGCTGGGGGCCACCATCGTCTCAGTGAGCGTCGTGGGCCGCACCGCACCCACGGGGCTGGTGACGTTGTCGGCCGGTACCAGGTCCAACTCGCCGACGTGCACGGCCACGTTGCGCCGGGTCAGCGCCACGACGTCGTGGGCCCACTGCAGCGTGGCCACGACGCGAGTGGGCGCGACCTTGTTCGACGCCGCCTTCGCCGGTTCGTTCGGGTTCGCGCCCTCGAGCGCGCCGCCCCATCTCGAGATGGTCGCCGCGAAGTAGTCGAGGGACCCTCGACGAACGCTCAGGTGGACCAGGGCCCCACTCCGGCGAAGCGGTCGGGTGTGATGTGGATGACGTGGCCCGCCGGGGGGTTGGGCATGGAGGGGAACGTCACCCCGGGGCCCAGGTAGAGCTCGGCGAGGTGCTGGAGCAACTCGGGCGCCCCGCCCTGGACCAAGTGGGCGTGGCCGTAGACGACGAGATGATTGGTCATGCCCACGGCATTGGAACCAGCTGCTTCGACGGTGAGGGCGACGCGGCGGTCACGTTCAATGTTGCGGACCTTGGCGCCACCCATGAGGTGTCCGATCACGATCTCGTCGCCGTCGAGACCGATCCACACGGCCGAAACCTGGGGGCTGCCGTCGGGGTTGATCGTCGTGAGATGACCCAGTCGACCGGCGCTCAGGGCTTGTCGGATGGCGGGCGTCATCTCCACGGGTCCAGCCTAGACAGGCACGGCGCCCGCGTCAGGCGATTGTTGTTCCCCGGTGATGCGGCGCGCCTAGGTGGTGGGGTCGGTGGCGCCGAGCCCCTCGAGGACCTGGCGTGAGATGTCGCCGAGCACGAGTACCTGGTCGGTGGTGAGATGGCGAAAGAAGAGCTCCTGCACGTCGTGCACGTGACCGGGTGCGGCGGCGCGCAACGTGGCTCGTCCCTCGCCACTGATCATGACGTAGATCCCGCGTTGGTCGCTCGGGCACGGGACCTTGATGACGAGGCCGCGCTCGCACATGCGCGTGATGTGGTGCGACAGGCGACTCTTCTCCCAGCCGAGCTCGTCGCTCAGTTCGACCACGCGACGACGCCCGTCGGGCTGGTCCGACAGCGTGGCGAGGACCAGATAGTCCTGGTAGGAGAGCCCGTGCTCGCTCAGTCGGCGCCCGAGTCGTGCCTGGAGCTGCAACTGCATGAGTGACAAGCCCTTCCACGCACGAAGCTGGTCGTCACTGAGCCAGTGCGTGGTCGTCGCCATGGCACCAGCGTAGCCGTCGCTGGTTGATATTTCATCTAATTCTGCTATAGTGGTAGACATATCAACAACTTCTCGGAGGACCCATGACTACGATGCCCGCCGCCTTCATCGGCCACGGAAACCCGATGAACACGCTCGAGACCAATCGTTACACCACGGCGTGGTCCGAATTCGCCGCCACGTTTGACAAGCCCACGGCCATCTTGGCGATCTCGGCGCACTGGTACATCAACGCCACCGCGGTAACGTCCATGGCCCATCCCCGAGTGATCCACGACTTCTACGGTTTCCCTCAAGAGCTCTTCGACTTCGACTATCCCGTCGATGGTGACGAACAGCTGGCTAAGCACGTCGGCGAGATCGTCGAGCCGGTGTGGGTGGGTCTCGATGACGAGACCTGGGGCATCGACCACGGTACCTGGTCGGTGCTGGCGCACATGTACCCCGCGGCGGACGTCCCCGTCGTCCAGTTGGCGATCGACGCGTCCAAGCCTCTCGAGTACCACGTCGACCTCGGGGCGCGCCTCGCCCCATTGCGCGATGAGGGGGTATTGATCGTGGCGAGCGGCAACGTCGTGCACAACCTGCGCGCCATCGACTGGCACGCCGAGGAACAGGGCTTCGAATGGGCCCAACGCTTCGACGACGACGCCCACGCCCTGTTGGTGAAGGACCCCAGTTCGATCGGCCAGCTAGTCCAGAGTGATGACTACCGGCTCGCGGTGCCCACCCCCGACCACTTCTTGCCCCTGGCGTACCTGGCGGGTCTGGCCGCCGTCGGTTCGTCGACCCCGCAAGCGTTCGCCCAAGGTTGCACCATGGGTTCGCTGTCGATGACCTCGTACTACGTCTGAGGACGAGTCGTTCAACGGACCTTGCCGCGACCGCGGACGAGTAACTCTCCCACGACGTCCTCGCCACGTACGACGTGGGCCGTGTCGAAGAGGTTGACGACCGGACACACGTGACTCGGGATGAGGAGCAGCTTGTCGCCGATCTCGAGTTGACCGCCCGCGCTCGGGTCGATCGCTCCCACGCCGTGCTCCTCGGTCAAGAACTCCATCCTCAGGTCGTCCCATCCCGCGACCTTGATCCAGTCGGGCCTCGCGAGACCGTCCGACGTCAAGCACTTGGTGCCCGCGTCGACCACGAAGCGGCGTCGATCGGGTCGACTCACCACGGTGGTCACGACGAAGGCCGCGCACTGGTCGTACGTCGCCACCCCCAAGTCGACCATCGCCGTGTCGTTGAAGATGTAGGTGCCCGGGCGGATCTCGGTGACGCCCTCGGCACCGCGTCGCGCCTCACCTCGTGCCGAGGGCGTCGACCCGACGCTGATCTCGTCGAAGGTGACGCCGAGCTGCGCACAGAGTTCGCGGGTCGCCATCAGGTCGTCGACCTCGCGCTGGATGACGACGTCGCGCTCCACGGGGTCTCGCTGGGCGTAGGCGTGTCCGGCGTGGGTCAAGAGTCCGATGACCACGAGGCCCGGGACCTCGGCCACTTGACGGACTAGCTCGGCACTCGGAGCGCCCGGGGGCCGACCGAGGCGGTGATGGCCGGTGTCGACCTCCACGTACACCTCCAGTGGACCGACGCCGTGCACGCCGAGGCGACTGAGGCCCTGGGCCACGTCGAGCGAATCGAGGCTCACGACGACTCGAGCCCGCTCGCGCAGGGCCGCGAGGCGGTCGATCTTTGACGCACCCCAGACGGGGTAGGCCACGAGGATGTCGTCGAGGCCCGCGTCCACCATGACCTCCGCCTCGCCGACCTTCGCGCAGGTGATGCCAGCGGCGCCGGCCGCCATCTGCAAGAGGGCGAGTTCGGGTATCTTGTGCGTCTTGGTGTGGGGACGCAGCCTCACCCCCGCCCGTCGAGCCAGGTCGCTCATTGCGGCGACGTTCGATTCGACCTTGTCCAGGTCGAGGACCAGTGCGGGAGTGTCGAGGTCGAAGAGGTTCATTGCGTCAACAATGCCACCGTGCCACCGTGCCACCGTGCGATGAACCTGATGATTGTCCCGTGGTCGAGGCGAAGGAGGGCGCAACGCTTACGAGACGTCGAGTCCCGAGCGCTGTCGGATGCTGCGCGCCAGGGCGGAGTTGTCGTCGTCACCGTGCCCGTGGGCAATCAACTCGTCCTCCAAGGCTGCGGCCAAGGATGCGACGGGAAGGTCGGCGCCCGTCTGGGACGCCAGCGCCAGGGCGATGGCGAGGTCCTTGCGGTGCAGTGAGATCTTGAAGCCCAACGGGTACTCGTTGGCGATCATGCGACCGCTGCGGTTCTGCAGGATCCATGATCCGGCGGCGCCTCCGGCGAGGGCGGTGACGACCTTGTCCATGTCGAGGCCCGCCGTCAGACCCAGGGTGATCCCTTCGGCCACGCCGAGGTAGGTGCCGGCGATGATCACCTGGTTGATGGCCTTGGCCCACTGGCCGGCACCGAGCTCGCCGACGTGGGTGATGGTTGATCCCATGGCGTCGAGCACCGGGCGTGCGCGGGCCACGTCACTCTCGTCGCCCCCGACCATGATCGAGAGGGTCGCCCGTTGCGCCCCCTCAGAGCCCCCCGACACCGGCGCGTCGACCCAGTGCACCTGACGCGCGGCCAAGCGGTCGGCGAAGTCACGGGTGCTCACGGGGCTGATCGTGGAGCAGTCGACGATGAGCGAACCGGGTCGCAGTCCATCGGCCAGTCCATCGGAGGAGAAGACCACCTCGTTCACCTGCGGCGCGTCGGTGACGCACACGACGACGATTTCGCAGGCCTCGCCCACCTGCGCGGGTGTGGAGGCGACCCTCGCCCCCATCGCGACCAGGTCGGTGTCGCGCCCGGCGCTGCGATTCCACACTGTGACGTCGAATCCGGTGCGAAGGAGGTTCTGGGCCATGAATGCTCCCATGGTGCCTAGGCCGACGAAACCGATGCGCGACGGCGACGTGGGATGCTCATCCATGGGGTGCTCCTCTGCACTTGAGACGACGGTGCGGGCCGTCGTCGTGGGACCGAGCCACTCTAACGTCGAGTGAGACGCAGGATTATCGTGGCCGGTAGGCATCTTCCCTGGGTGTCGGATCGGAATTGCACGGTGATCGACTCCTACCGGCGACGGCTCGCGCTCTTGGTGGCGTCGTGCTACTTCATGGAGAACCTCGACGGCACCATCGTCACCACGGCCGCCCCCAAACTCCGCACGGCGTTGGGCGTCTCCTCCACGGCCATCGGACTCCTGATCGCCACCTATCTCATCACCTTCGCGGTATTCATACCGGTGGGCAACTGGCTCATGTCGCGCATGGGCGAGCGTCGACTCTTCCTCTCGGCGATCGCACTGTTCACCCTTGCCTCCCTGTTATGCGCCCTCAGTCACAACATCACCGAATTGGTGCTGGCCCGATCGGTGCAGGGCGTGGGCGCCGCACTGATGGTCCCGGTCGGGCGCATCGTGGTGCTGGCCAACGCCCCCAAGACCGACATCATGCGTCTCGTTGCCTACATCGTCTGGCCGAGCCTGCTCGCGCCGGCGCTCGCTCCCCTGGTCGGGGGCGTCATCGTCACCTTCGCAAGTTGGCGGTGGCTATTCCTGCCCAACGTGCCCCTCGGGATGGCCGCGTTCGTCGCGGGCGTGCTCTTGATGAAGCCTTCCACCCGACGTAGCCACGACGCGCCCTCTCTCGATTGGCGCGGGTTGTTGCTCACGGGGGTCGCCCTCGGCGGCCTCGTCTACAGCGCGTTCGTGGCGGGCGAGCTGACCTCGTCGTGGACCGGGGTGAGCGTGGACGTCGTCCTCTCCTCGGGCGTCCTGTCCCTCGCGATCGGGTACCTGCGCCGGCGCCGCGACCCGTTCCTCGACGTCGCGGTGTTCAAGGTGACGACGTTCACGCAGGCCCTGCGCGGCATCGTCCCCTTCACGATGGTGGTGGGTTCGGTGCCGTTGCTACTGCCGCTGATGTTCCAAGACCGTTTCGGCTGGAGCCCGATCAAGTCCGGCACCATCGTGCTTTTCGTCTTCATTGGCAACGTGGTGGCCAAACCGTCGACGACACCGCTACTGAACCGGTTCGGGTATCGCAAGGTCCTGATCGCCTCGACGTCCGCGGTGTGCCTGACGATGCTGGTCTTCGCGCTGTTCGACGCCACCACTCCGGTGGCGCTGATCGCGGTGGCGGCCTTCGTCAACGGCGTGGTGCGCTCGATCGGCTATTCAGGTCTGTTGACCCTGGTCTACAGCGACGTGACCGAAGAACACATGTCGCACGGCACGACCCTGGCCGCGACGGTTCAGCAGGTGGCGGCTGGGTTCGCGGCGTCGGCCGGCGTCGTCGCGCTGCGCGTCGGCAGCTCGATCAGCCACAGCAATCCGCTGAGCGCACAGAACTCGTACCGAATCGCCTTCGTATTGTTGGCGGTGCTCGGGTCACTGTCGGTGCTCAACGCGGTCGCCCTTCATCCGCGCGCGGGCGACGCTCTTCGCACGATACGCGCACACGATGACGCCCGCGACTAGCCCTCGGTGAGCGAACCACCCGGGACGATGGCCAGTTCGGCGTGATTGAGATGCACCTCGTGGTCGGGTGCGGCCGTGGGGATGAAGAGAGCGGCGATCACCGCGAACACCGTGCAGCCCGCGAGGAAGAAGAAGCCGTGGGTGTAACCCGACTCGGCCGGTGCCCCCGACGCCAGCATCGTGGACGTGACGATGCTCGACATGACGCCCGCACCCACGGCGCCACCGATGGTGCGGATGTTGGCGTTCATGCCGCTGGCCACTCCGGTCTGGTTGGCGGGGACCGCTCGCACGATGAGGTTCGACATCGCCGAGAAGGCGAGGCCGAGGCCGACCCCGAGCAGGGAGCTGGCCAGATAGATCTCCCACGACGCCGAGTGCGCGACGGCGAGTGTCACGTAGCCGGCGCCCGACACGGCCGAACCGACGACGACCGCCGCCTTGGATCCAAAACGCGCCGCGATCTTGCCCGAATAGAGGCCCACGAAGAACATGCCCACTGACATGGGGATCAAGAACAGGCCCGACACCGTGGTACTGGCGCTGAAGCCGTAGCCCACGGTGCGCGGCGTCTGGACGAACTCGGGAAGGAAGGCGAAGACCGAATACATGCCGATGCCGAAGAGGAAGGCCACGAGGTTGTTGGTCCAGACGGCGGGCACGCGCATCATCTTCATGTCCACGACGGGATCGTTGACCCGAAGTTCCACGATCACCCACACCACGAGCAGCACCAGACCCAACGCGCCCAGCGCCAACGTCTTCGTCGCGAACCAGCCCCACGTGGGCGCCTCGGAGACGGCGAGCAGCAGGGCCACGAGCCACGCGGACAACAACAGCGCCGCGGAGAACGAGATGCGCCCGGGTGAGCGCTCCGGTGACTCGGGGACCAGGAGGAAGGTGAGGACGGCGGCGACCGACGTCATGATGAAGGGGATCCAGAACAGCCAGTGCAGTCCGAGTCCCTGGAGGATGGGTCCGGCGACGATCAGTCCCACCCCGCCACCCACCGCCGTCATCGCGGCGATCGTTCCGATGGCCGAGGCCAGCTTCTCGCGAGGGAACTCGTCGCGGATGATCCCAAAGGCCAAGGGAATGACGCCGCCGCCGACACCCTGCACCGCACGCCCGATGATGAGCACCGTGACGTTGGTGGCCACTCCAGCGATGACCGATCCCAGCGAGAGAGCGACGAGTGTCGCCACCATCATGTGCTCCTTGCCGAGTATGTCGCCAACGCGTCCCATCACCGGCGTGAAGATCGACGCCGAGAGCAGATAGGCAGTGACCACCCACGTCACCGTGTTCTGCGACGTGTGCATCGTTGACTGGATCGTCGTCAACGCCGGGATGACCATGGACTGCAGGAGGGCGTAGGCCGAGACGCCGAGAACCAGTACCCCGAAGGTGACTTTGTAGTTGGCGCGTTCGAGCGTTGCGTTCACGGTGGATCCTTGCACTTGACGGATGAATGATGGTGAGACGACGATTCGACACCGGGGGTTCGGCGTTCGCCATTGAGACGCAGTCAACGGTCGAGAATTTGCTGTCAACTCCCTCGAGGTGGAGTCGGCGCAAGGATCCAACACCGCCGTTCCGGAGATTCTAACTAGACCCGAACCCCGCTCGATCAGCGCAGGCGGGACCTTGGCGTCGGGCAAGTACCGCTCACTTGGAATACGCAGCCAGGAGCGCCCCGGCGTCGCGGACGTGTCGGTAGAGTCCAATCGTCTCACTGCGGCGACTATCGCTGCCGGCAACCAATGGAACGTCGTGGCGAACGAGTTCGCGAAGCAGGTGTGGCCCCGGGCACGCCCATCTCTCGTTGACCTCCACCCACGTCCCCGTCACATGTGCGGATCGTGCGAAGTGCCGCACCTGGGAAGGAGTGATGGTGGACTCTGGGATGCCCAGGCGTCCCATGAGGCTGAAGGGGTGGGCGATGATTGGGTGTTCCGTCTGCGACATGGCCGCCACGGTGGCCTCAACGAGGGTCGACACGACGTCGTGGGACGTGACGTCGCCGCGGACGAGTGACGCGCGTACCTCCTCGGGGGCTTGGGGTCCCGTGGCGGAGGGATAGTCGTGGGCCGAGATCAGTACGTGGTCGACCCCACGAGACCAAGGGAGATCCAGGGTTCCGTTGACATCCATGACGTCGACCTCCACGCCGCATCGGATGTCGATGTCGGTCATCGGTCGCAGGGCGCGAACCTCGTCAATCATCTCGTTGACCCATGTTGAATCGGCACCCGCGTGATCGACCAGGCAGAGTGTTCGAAGTCCCGCCCATTCCGCTTCTCGAAGGTTGTCCTCGAGAGTGCTCTCGACCCCCGCGGAATAACGAGAGTGCACGTGAAAATCCTGGTCCAATCGAAGGGGGCTCACGTCGTCCGGCCTCTCGTCGCCACTACGCCCCCCGTCCACGTGGCGCAACCGAACCCGCGTTGCATCAATCGCGGACGACGAGGGTGACTGTTGGCTCTCGAGGGGCTGGACACGGGGATCTCCTAGGGACAAGGAGAAGTGTGTCAGTCCGAGGTTGCTCGCCGATGAGCGGTCAGTTGCAGAAAGGTTGCAATCGGAGTGGCCCGTGATGAACGGCAACTAGTCCCACCGACAATTCTCACTTGATCTTGCGGTATCGATAGCCGAATCCACGTACCGCTTCGATGCGGCTGGTGTCGAGACTGGCCCATCCCAGCTTTCGTCGCAGTCGCAGCAAGGTGAACTTGACGCGGTCAGAAGCGTCGCCGTAGGGGTCATCCCAGACCAAGCGCAAGAGCTGTGATGCCGACAGCGCTTGGCCCTCGTGTTCGACGAAGGTCTTGAGCAACTGGAACTCCAATGACGTGAGGTTGACGTTCTGCCCATTGACGAGCACCTCTCGAGCACCCCAATTCACTTCCAACTCACCATCCGTGAAGACGTCATCCGGACGGTCGTTGGGGGTGGGTGTCAATCGACTGCGACGAATCAGAGCGTCGATGCGCGCCCCGAGCTCGCGGACGCTGAACGGTTTGGTGACGTAGTCATCGGCCCCGGCCGTCAGACCGCGGACCTTGTCACCTTCGCGGTCGTGGGCCGTCAGCATCATGATGGGCACATCGGAGAGTTCGCGAAGTCGTTCGAGGACGTGCCATCCGTCCATGAGAGGCAGACCGACGTCGAGGATCACGAGGTCGACCGGCTCCTTGAAGAACGTGCTCAGACCCTCCTTGCCGTTGGCACAGACGACGGAGGTGTAGCCGTGACGCTCGGCAACGATGGCGATCGCGCCGGCGATCTCCTCGTCGTCTTCGACGATCAGAATACGTGGAGAGAGCTGGGCGTTCACGCGTGAGGCCTCGTATCAGCGGCGTCCGCCACCGCCGCGTTCTCGCGGCGCGCGCGTACCGTCGGAAGGCGCACCTCGAAGACCGTGCCGCAGGGGATATTGGAGCTCACGGAGATCGTCCCGCCGTGGTGGCGCACGATGACGTCGACGATCGCCAGACCGAGTCCCGTGCCCGGGATGACGTCGTCGATGGCGTTGTCCCCCCGGTAGAAACGGTCGTAGATGTGATCGATCTCGTCAGGGTCGATGCCGATGCCAGTGTCGGCGACGCCGAGTACGACGTCGTCGTCCTCGCGCCGCGTGGTGATGATCACGGTCCCGTCATCGGGGGTGAACTTGATGGCGTTCGTCAAGAGATTGAAGCACAGGCGTTCGATCTGGGCGGTGTCGGCCATGATGAGCGCGTCGGACGCGTTGGTCTCGATCGCGAAGTGAAGGTTTCTGTCGATCGTCGGCGCGATGGCGTCGTACGTCGATCTGACGATGGGGTCGATGTTGACCACGTCGAGCTCTGAGCCCATGAGTTCGGCACTGAAGTTCGAGAGCGACAAGATGTCTTCGACCAGCCGCGAGAGGCGATGCGCGTTGCGTTCGATGATGGCGATCATGTGTTTGTCGTGACTCGTCATCAAGGGGTCGTCGTTGAGCAATTCGGCGTAGGCGACGATGCTGGCGAGCGGCGTGCGCAACTCGTGCGAGAACGTCGAGAGCATCTCGTCGCGAGTGCGGTCCAGGTCTTGTAGCTGGTGCACGAGCCGCTGCTGACCCTGGAACAGGCGAGCACTCATCACGCCACGTCCGAGGTCCGCGGCGACGAAGTCGACGATCGAGGTGTCACCCCAGTGGGTGTCGGTGCCCTCACGTCCCAGGATGATCAAGCCGATCAGGCCGCCCTCGTTGGAGAAGAACGGGGTGACCAGGAGGCTAAAGCCGTGGGGGGACTCCGATTCCTCTCCCCACATGAGGTGGACCAGATCGCCCGAGGGTTCGTTGATGCTGCGGGTCATTCGTGCGACCACGGCCTCGCGCTCCAGGGCCAGGAGTTGGGGACTCAACTCCATCTCGCGCACGGACTCGCCGTCACCTCGTGGGTTCAACTTCGCCGAGCACCACGCCAGGGCGTGGACCGAGGCACTCGCGTCGTCCTCGGCGAGCTGGACGACGGCGACGTCGGCGCTCATCACCGGCCCCAAGGCCGCCACGATGTCGCGATTGAGGGTGACGATGTCGCCCGGATCGCCGGTACGGTCCTCCATCAAGTCCGTATAGACCTTGATGCGACTCAAGATGTCGTAGCGCTGCGCCTGGGAGTACTTGAGTCGGTCGTAGGCCTCACGCAGCTCCCCCGTTCGCTGCTTGACCGTCTCCTCGAGACTGTTGCGCTGGGCCAGGGCGTCGGCGACGGCGGTGGCTAAGGATGAATGCACGCGAGACACGCTCTCCTGCATCGCGTTGAAGGACAGGGCCATCTCGCCGAACTCGTCGCGCGAGCGGATTTCGAGGGGTGTGACCGAGAAGTGGAAGCTGGCCGCTTCGAGTTGCCCGCTCGAGAACGCCTCCATCGCCCGTGAGAGGTCGGCCAGCGTGTCACGCGACAAGGTGGTGGCCGCGCTGGCGATCTTGTCGGCATTGTGCGCGATGACGCCGGGCAAGATCAGTCCCACGCTGATCGTCAGGAGTCCCACCGC
>Ga0075029_100001759_pt1 | contig 12332 bp, 12 predicted proteins | sample LitLauG_LLR_2013_FD_71391 | JGI IMG/M metagenome (GOLD analysis project Ga0075029, IMG submission 71391) | Freshwater sediment microbial communities from North America - Little Laurel Run_MetaG_LLR_2013 | ecosystem: Environmental > Aquatic > Freshwater > Creek > Sediment | place: USA...
CGTGAGGTTCAGGTCGCTCCGCAAGGCGGCATAGAGCGCCAGCGCATTCTGGTCGGCGCTGGTGGCCTGCACGCTGGTCTCCCCGAACGTCCCGCCGATGCCGTCATAGTTGCGGTAGATTTTAAACGCGAACGCCCCCGGGTCGGTTGGCTTCGGCGGTCCCCACAGGTTCGCCGCATCCAGTCCTTCGCGTCCGAAGATGCCCAACAGGTCGGCCTGAGCCAGCGCGCCATTGATGTCGTCGAGCGCGCCCCAATTGTATTCGGTGAGCGCGATCTTCGTGCCCGGATAGTTCTGCGCCACGATTTCGCGCAGCCGCGGAATGAAGCGTGGCGCCACCGGAATCCCGTTGTTCTCCACGTCCTTGATCCAGTAATCGCCGGTCACCACGTATGCCGGATCCCAAAACACGCGCGTGGAATTGAGGCGCAGGGCCTGGGCGGCGGCACTCCCGGCGTTCGAGAATGCCACGTTCGCCGGCGCCAGGTACGCGTGCTGATCCAGGTAATCGAGCAGCCGGACGCCATGCTGCTGCTCGTAATTCCGCATCTGCTGCAGATACCATGGCAGAAACGCAACGCCTCCGTGGGCGTTCCGGTCCACAGGGTTCGCCCAGTAGTTGCCGAGGGCCCATCCCGCGACGATGTCCTTCTTGGAAAACCACAGGGACGCCCAATTGTCGCCCACCGGCCCCGACACCAGCGCCGAAGGATCTCCCTTCTTGACCGCCTCCGCATACCGGATATCCAGCGCCAGCAACTCATCGTACGTGTACGGATCGGGATGGATGTCGCGGTGCGTACTGTCCCACCAGATCGGTTCGTTGTCCAGGCTCCAGATCGCAATGCCGCCCTGGTTCGATTTTCCATAACGCGAGACCGCATAGCGCACCCAATCGGCCTGCAGGGTCTCATCGGTTTGCGCGTAGGCGTCCGTGGGATCGTTCTTGATGTAGACGGGATTCTTGGGACCCAGGCCGTCGTTACTTGAAGAATCGCCGCAGGCGGGATCGTACGCTATGCCGTTCCCGCATTTTGCCGTGTGGTACTGGGCGTAGGGATCGACCTTGCACTGGCTGCCATATTTCCGGATGTCGAAGCTGCACATCTCGGCGCGGGCCTTCGGCAGCCAGCCGAGCACCGGAATCGTGGCCACGATTTTCCCGCCGCTGACCCGCACCTGGTCCGCAAATTGATTGAACGAAGATCCCTCCGGCAATTTCGCGGCATCCACGGGGGTATTGGGCAGCAGCACCTCGTAGAACCAGTCGGCGTCGAGGTTGTCCACGTCGAACTTCCAGTGATAGGTGCTGGTGCTGTTTCCGCCCCAGCGCCGCCCGGTGGCGCGGATATCGAGAGCCGCCGCCGCCTGCTGCGGATCGCCGGCGGTCCCGAGGTCCCAATAAAAATTGATCCCGTAAATATCCGGCGAAATCGCGTGCCGCCCGGCATTCGCGTCCACAGAGAGCGCGGGACCGGACTGCTGCGCAAAGCCGGCGAGAACGGCGGCGAGGCCCGGAAGAACGCAACGCAGAGACATCACCCCGACATTTTCCTAGAAGACGGGCCCGAAATCCAGTAGCTGCTGCAGGCCTTTGAGTTGGACTGCAGGCGACGGACTGGATCTCGACTTCGCGAGGATTGCGCGATACGCGATAATGGACCCAGGAGGAACGCACATGTCCGCTGCATCCTTGCTGCCGTTTCAGGCCGCTGCCGAAGCGCTCCCCCGCAAGCGCTTCACCCGCGAGGAAGTGGAACGGTACGTCGAAGCCGGATTCTTCGACGGCCAGCGGTTTGAACTGATCGATGGTGACTTGCTCGACAAAATGGGACAGAAACCGCCGCATGCTACCGCGATTCGCCTGACCCAGGCTTGGCTCGCGGGATTTCTCGGAGTGAACCGGGTCCAGTGTCAACTTCCCATCGAGGCGTCCGGCGCCGACCGGGAGCGAAGCCTCCCCGAGCCCGACCTGGCCGTGCTGGCCGAACCGAAACCCGACTACCACCAGCGCCATCGACGCGGCGATGAACTCCTGCTCGTGGTCGAGGTTTCCGACACTACCGCCAGCTTCGACCTGACGCGCAAGGCGGTGCTTTATGCCAGCGCCGGCGTCCCCGAATACTGGGTCCTGGATCTCACGCGCCGGGTGCTCGTGGTCCACCGAAGGTCCGACGGGTCCACTTACCGCCTGGCGCAGTTGTTCTCCGAGACCGACACCGTCTCGATGGAAGGCCGGGACGACGCCATCCGCGTGAGCGAGATTCTTCCGGACCAGTCCTGAAACGCGGGAAGCACGGCAGCGCGCTCCATACCCCAAAAACACGCTGAAACTTTCCTCTTGACACATAATCGCAATCTGCAATATACTAATTACGGATTGCGATATGCGGCTCGGTGAAAAGCTTCGGTACCTGCGGGAAGTAGAGGGTACGCTTCGCGGCATGGACCGCGAACTCTCGCAGGTCGAAATGGCCCGCCTCATCCAGAAGGAACTCGGCAAATCCATCAGCCAGAGCTACCTCTCCCAGATCGAGAGCGGCACGCGGCCGCATTTAACCAATTCCACGCGAATGCTGCTGGCAAGGTTTTTCAAGGTGCATCCCGGCTACCTGGTGGACGACCCCGAAGGCTTCCAGAACGAACTCATGTCGGACATCGGGGCGCTGGAGGACAAGCTGGATCTGTGGCTGGTGTCGGGCGCGGAGCGCTTCTGTCGCGACGCCGATCTGCACCACGCCCTGCTCACCGTTGCCAAGCATAACGATTCGCGCATGTGTCTGATTCTGATCGGCACGATTCTGGAGAATCCGGGGCTTGCCGACCGGTTGATGGAAGTGCTCAAGGCTCCGGTGGCGACGGCTGCTCCGAAACCGAGGAGGCGTTCATGACATGGTCCGATTTCTATCTGTTCTGTTTCCTGGTGGGGTTCGGCCTCAGCGTGTTGACGCTGCTGGCCGGCAGCGTGCATTTGCACTTGCCGCACCTGCACATTCATCACGGCGTTCATCTGGGCCACGGTCACGCCGGCGGCGGACAAAGTGTCTCATGGTTCAACTTCGGGACCCTGGCCGCCTTCCTGGCCTGGTTCGGCGGCACCGGGTACCTGTTGGAACACTACTACGGCGTCTGGTTCGCGGCCGCCCTGGGTATCGCCACGCTGAGCGGCCTGGGTGGCGCGTCCGCGGTCTTCTGGTTCCTGGCCAAGGTTCTGATGTCGCGCGAGGAAGCGCTAGACCCGGCCGATTTCGATATGGTCGGGGTGCTTGGCCGCCTCAGCATTCCCATCCGCCAGGGAGGCACCGGCGAGTTGATCTACTCGCAAGAGGGCACGCGCCGTGTCACCGGCGCGCGCGCCGAAAGCGGTTCCGCCATAGCCAAGGGAGTGGAAGTGGTAGTGACGCGCTATGAAAAAGGAATTGCGTATGTGCGCCCGTGGGATGAACTCTCGGGCGAATTGGAGACCAAGAGTTAAGAGGAGTAATGCCTAATTTTATGCAAAACCAAGTGTTCGTGATCGCCGGTCTGATGATTCTGGCGATCCTCTTTCTGATGGCCATGTTCGCCAAGCTGTTCCGCAAGGCGGGGCCGCATGAAGCGATCATCGTTTACGGTTTCCGCGGCACCCGCGTTGTGAAGGGCAGAGGCACGGTGATCTTTCCCATGGTGGAAAGCGCCCGCGGGCTGTCGTTGGAGTTGATGTCGTTCGACGTGGCGCCCAAGCAGGACCTCTACACGCGCCAGGGCGTGGCGGTCACGGTGGAAGCGGTGGCGCAGATCAAGGTGAAGTCCGACCCCGAATCCATCCTCACCGCCGCCGAACAGTTCCTTACCAAGTCGCCCGATGAACGCGAGGGGCTGATCCGCCTCGTGATGGAAGGCCACTTGCGCGGCATCATCGGCCAACTCACGGTGGAAGAAATCGTGAAGCAGCCGGAGATGGTGGGCGACCGCATGCGCTCTACTTGCGCGGACGATATGACCAAGATGGGGCTGGAAGTGATTTCGTTCACCATCAAAGAGGTCCGCGACAAGAACGAGTACATCACCAACATGGGCCGGCCGGATGTGGCCCGCATCAAGCGCGATGCCGACGTGGCCACCGCCGAAGCCGAGCGCGACACCGCCATGAAGCGGGCCGTGGCTTCGCGCGAAGCCGCCGTCGCCAAGGCGCAGGCCGACCAGGAGCGGGTGCTGGCCGAAACGCTGTCCCAGGCCAAACAGGCCGAGGCGCAGCGCGACCTGGAAGTGAAGAAGGCCGAGTACCTGGAACTCGTCAAGAAGCAGCAGGCGCAGGCGGACAAGGCCTATGAGATCCAGGGCAACATCATGCAGCAGCAAGTGCGCGCCGAAGAAGTCAAGATCCACCAGGTGGAGAAGGAGCACGAGGTGGAAGTGCAGAAGGCCGAAATCGCGCGCCGCGAAAACGAACTGATCGCCACCGTGCTCAAGGGCGCCGAGTACGAGAAACTGCGCATCGAGACCCTGGCGGGCGCCGAAAAGTCGCGCCTGATCATGCAGGCCGAAGGCCAGGCCTCGGCCATCCGCGCGCAAGGCGAAGCCGAAGCCGAGATCATCTTCAAGAAGGGCGAGGCCGAAGCCAAGGCCATGAACGTGAAGGCTGAGGCGTACCAGGAATTCAACCAGGCGGCCATCGTGGATAAGCTGATCAGTGGCATGCCCGAAATCGTAAGAGCGCTGGCTGCGCCGCTGGCGAACGTGGACAAGATCACCATCGTGTCCACCGGCGACGGCAAAACGGCGGGCATGCACAAAATCACCGGCGACATCGCCGAGATGGCGGCGCAAATTCCGGCGCTCTTCGAAACCCTCTCGGGAATGCCACTGAGCGAGTTGTTTGCGAAGGTAAGGACGATTGGCGACAAGTCGCCCAAACAAGATAGTAAGTAAGGAAGGAGTAACCCCATGGCACTCTTAGAGCGTGTCTCAACGTTAGTCCGGGCGAATCTCAACGACCTTGTCGATAAGGCCGAAGACCCGGAAAAAATGATCAAGCAGGTAATCATGGACATGCAGAACCAATTGCTGCAGGTCAAGACCCAGGTGGCAATCTCGATCGCCGACCAGCACGTGCTGGAGAAAAAGCTGGCGGAGAACGAGGAGAACGAGCGCCAGTGGATCAAGCGCGCCGAACTGGCCGTGGACCGGAAAGACGATGCCCTGGCCCGTGCGGCAGTGGAGCGGTCTATGAGCTATAAGTCGATGACCGAAGGCTTCCGCCAGCAGGTGGAGGACCAGAAGACGCAGGTGGACAACCTGAAGCAAGCCCTGCTGAAACTGCAGCAGAAGCTGGCCGAGGCGCAATCCAAGAGTGACGTGCTGATCGCCCAGCACCGGCGTTCGCGGGCGCTCGGCAAGGCCACCGATGCCGGCACGGCCATCGGCAGCGATTCCAATGCCGCGGCCTTCGACCGCATGAAGCGCAAAGTGCAGCACACCGAAGCCACGGCCCAGGCCAAGGCCGACTTAGTGAGCGACGACGTGAACGAGAAGTTCGCGGCGATGGAGAAGCAGGAGGAGATCGAGCGCCTGCTCAACGAGATCAAGTCGAAGCGCAAGGCAGGCTAGCTTCCGTAAGCTAGTCTGCGCCTGGCCGCCGAGGATCACATGACTCACTCATCGACAACCAACTGGTGGATTGTGTCCGCGATCGCCGTTTCCATCACGGTGCTGCTAATGGGCGCCAATTACTGGATCGTGGGACCGCTGTTGCTGAACCTGATGATTTGTGCGTATCCACAAACTTACGAGACTGCGGCGAAGGGCCTGATCGTGCGAACCGCCCTTCGCCGGCAGATCATTCCTTACGAAGCGATCACGTCGGTCGGCCTCACCTCCGACACACGCAACCGCAAGGCTATTCTATTCGATCGCGTCTGCATCCGGTACGGCACACGCTCGGAGTTGCGCATAGCCCCTGCCGATACCGAGGTCTTCTTCGCCGACATTGCCGCGCGCACGCCGCATCTCTCCAAGCGCGTACAGAAGTTCGTGGCAGCGCTGGTGTAGAGGTGCGGGAGTTTATCCGAAGGTCCAGGCCGCGCGACCGCAGCCTGCCCCACAAGCACTTGCGGGCTCCAGGCTGCGACGAATTTGACGGATAGCAGCATAGGCCTTACAATCCAGGAAGCGGAGGGCATTGAGGTGCATCGGAAAACCATCGTTTTCGCGGCCATGGCGGCAGGACTGGCAGGTTCCCTGCCGCGGGCCGCGATAGGCCAGGCCGCCGATTCCAAGACCGCCGAGCAGGTCTTCAAGAACATCACGCAACTAAAGGGCACGCCGGCCGACCAGTTGATGCCGGCGATGCAGTTCATCGCATCGTCTCTGGGGGTGGACTGCACGTTTTGCCACGTGCAGGGCAAGATGGAAGCCGACGAGAAAGGGGCCAAGAGAACCGCGCGCGAAATGATGGCCATGACGGCGGAGATCAACAAGGCCAGCTTCCACGGCCAGTTGCAGGTGACCTGCTACTCCTGCCATCGCGGATCGGCGCGGCCGGTGAACATTCCGCCGGTGCTCGAATCCGATATGCGCGCCAAAACGGAGCCGAGGCCCACGCCGCCTGCCGGCCCGGGAGCAACCGTGGACCAGATCGTGGAGAAGTACGTGACGGCGCTCGGGGGCGGAGACGCCATCCGGAGCGTGACCAGCCGCGTCCTGACCGGCAAGATCCTGACCGGCGGGAACGAAACGCCCATCGACGTGATCGTAAAAGCCCCCGACAAGCGCATCTCCATCACTCACATGTCCGGGGGTGGCGAGAGCTTCACAGCTTTTGACGGGACCGCGGGCTGGCTGGGCAACACCGGGCGGCCGGTGCGGGAGATGTCCCCGCCCGAATCCGGGGCGGCATCGTTGGACGCCGAGTTTTACCTGGCGTTGCGCCTGAAGGAGATTTTCCCGCAGTTGCGCCGGGGCCGCCCCGAGGAGATTGGCGGCGTGCGGTGTGAAACGCTGATTGGCTCAGGCCCGGGCCGCCCACCAGTGCGGCTGTACTTCGACCAGCAATCCGGCCTGCTGATCCGCATGGTGCGCTACGCCGAAACGCCGGTGGGGCGCAATCCGACGCAGATCGACTACGCGGACTACCGGGAGGCCGGCGGCGCCAAAATTCCATTCCGTTGGACCTTATCGCGGACGAACGGGCGGTTTACGATTCAGATCGCGGAGGCCAAGGTGAACGTGCCGGTGGACGACGCCAGATTCGCCAAACCCGCGGGCGACGTGAAATAGCCGTGGGCGCCTTTCCGCGGGAACGCTTTTCATCCGACGTCACCCTGACGCCCGCCATGGTTTCCACCTACGCCCAGGGCGTGGGCGACACCAATCCGGTCCATCATGACACAACGTTTGCCGCAGCTACGCGATATGGCCGGCCGATCGCCAGCGGAACTCACATCACAGCCCTGCTGCTGGGGCTTACGGCCTCTCACTATTCGCGGGGCACAGCCATGGTGGGGCTGGAATTCTGGGTGCGTTTCCGGCGCCCTATCTTTGCCGACGAAACCATCCGCCTGGAGTGGCTGGTGGTGAAGGTGACGCCTAATTCGAAGCTGGGTGGCGACGTAGTGGAGTTGCGGGGGCGCATCCGGAACCAGAATGGCCAGACTGCACTGGGGGCGAAGGGGAGGATCCTGGTGACGGAGCGGCTTTAGGCCCGGCCCGTTTGCCCGTGGTAACCTGAAAATCCTCAATGTGGAAGCCGGACTCGTGGCGGCAACGGCCAGCCTTGCAGCAACCCGAATACGCCGATCGCGCGGAACTCGAGCGCGTGTTGGGGGAGTTGCGGCTGCTGCCTCCGCTGGTGACGAGTTGGGAAATCGTGCTGCTGCGCCAGCAGCTTGCCGAGGCTGCCGCCGGACAGCGTTTCGTCCTGCAAGCGGGCGATTGCGCGGAACGCTTTGTGGACTGCACGCCGGTGCGCATCACCAACATCCTGAAGGTGCTGCTGCAGATGAGCATGGTGCTGGTGGTGGGGGCCAAGCGGCCGGTCATCCGCATCGGCCGGTTCGCCGGCCAATATGCCAAACCGCGATCGGCAAACGAGGAGACCCGCGGCGCCGTCAGCCTGCCATGCTACCGCGGGGACAACATCAATCGCGCCGAGTTTACGCCCGAGGGGCGCAGGGCCGATCCGCAACTACTGCTGCGCGGCTACGAACGCGCCGCCATGACGCTGAATTTCGTGCGCGCCCTGGTCAAGGGCGGGTTCGCCGATCTGCACCATCCCGAGTACTTCGATCTCGACTGGGTTCAGCATTCGCCGCTAGCCGACGAATACCACCGCATGGTGGAAACCATCAGCGGTTCGCTGCGCTTCATGGAGAACGTGCTGGGCGTGCGCGTAGGCGAAACCGACCGCATCGACTTCTTCACCGCCCACGAAGCGCTCCACCTGAGCTACGAAGAAGCGCAGACCCGGCGGGTGCCCCGGCGGCGCGGATACTTCAACCTGCTCACCCATTTTCCTTGGGTGGGGCTGCGTACCAACGATCCTGGCGGCGCGCACATTGAGTACGTTCGCGGCATCGAAAACCCAGTGGGCATCAAAGTAGGCCTCGGGTGCACGCGCGACCAGGTGCTCCGGTGGATCGAAACGCTGGATCCGGAACGCCAACCCGGACGGATCACCTTCATCCACCGCTACGGCGCCAAAGGCATCGCCGGCGCTTTGCCGAAGTTGATCGAAGACGTGCGCAGCGCGGGCGGGCAGCCGTTGTTCATCTGCGACGCGATGCACGGCAACACGCAGACGACGGCGAGCGGCGTGAAGACGCGCCGTTTCGCGGATATTCAGTCGGAGATCGAACAGGCTTTCGATATCCACGCCTCGATGGGGCAGAAGTTGGGAGGCGTACACATCGAACTGACGGGAGAGAACGTAACTGAATGCATCGGCGGCGCGCGCGGGCAGGCCGAAGAAGACCTGACGCGGGCCTACGAAAGCCAGGTGGATCCGCGGCTAAATTACGAGCAATCGCTGGAGTTGGCGTTTGCGATTGCTCGCAAAATGAATAACGGAGCCCGGTAAGCGGAACCGGGCTCCGTTCGGCAAAACTGCAGGCGATTAGTTCGAACCAGGTTCACCCTCGGTCGCGGGCGGGGTGGCCGGAGCCTCGGGTGGAGCTGCGGGGGTTTCGACCGGCGGGGCCGACGGAGGAGCCGCGGCGGGCTTCTTCGCAGGCTTCTTGGGGGCGGGTTTCTTAACAACCGGCTTTGCCGGGGCGGGCTTCTTTGCCACCGGCTTCTTGGCTACCGGCTTTTTCGCGGTCGGCTTGGCAGGCGCTTTCGCGGCAGCCTTCTTCGCCGGCGCCTTCTTGGCGGCCGTCTTCACGGGCGCTTTCTTGGCTGCTTTTTTTACGGGCTTTGCGGCTTTCTTTGCGGGCTTTTTGGCCATTCGATTCTCCTCATCAGATGTGCTGTTCCCCGTAAGGGTCACACCAATCTTATAACGTTCCGATGACATTTGCGACTGGGAAATTTCGATTTTTGCGACGGCTCCCCGCGGTCAACCGCTCCGCGCACCCGGCGCTGGAATCGGACAATCCTTGAGGCCCAAACCGCCTGGACTCCCCTGGCTGCGGGACTGCGGGCAGCCCTCCGGCAAGCGCGCGGGGTTAGAATCGAAACACGTGCCCCCGCCCACGGACCCCCAGTCGATCGCGGTCAAACGCGCCCAGGTGGAGTTTCACAACTTCGCCTCGCTGGGCGAACCTGAGCGCGCCATCGCCGCCTATCTGGAGGAAAACGCGCGCCGCGGCGCGGTGATCCGGGAACATCGCGAATTCATCGGGGAACTGTCGCCGTTTCTGGAGATCGGCGCCAATGCCGGCCATACCAGCTACATGCTGGCGAACGAATTCGGCGCCTCGGGATTCGCCCTCGATATTTCGGCGGACTCGCTGCGGCACGGTATCGCGCTGATGGATCGCTGGCAGCTTTCCCGCGCGCCCGTGAGGGTGGCGGGCGATGCCCTGAACCTGCCGTTTCGCGACGGCTCCATCCGGTTCGCGATGGCCTGCCAGGTGCTCAGCCAGTTCATGGACATCGAGAGCGTTTTCCTGGAAGTGAAGCGCGTCCTGGCGCCGGGCGGCGTTTTCCTCTTCGCCGAAGAACCCATGCTCCGCCGGTTGTCCCTGCGGCTGTACCGCGCGCCGTACGTGGAGCGGATGAAGCCCTGGGAACGCAAGCTCTTCGATTGGGGCCTGCTGGGCTACCTGGTGCGCGACGTGATCGGCGCCGACCAGGAAGAGAGCTTCGGCATCCGTCAGAACCACCGGATGACCCTCACGGACTGGGACCGCCTGGTGACTAAGCACTTCCCGGAGCATCGCTACAACGTCTACGTCCCCGAACGGGGCTGGGGCGAACGGGTGATGAAGCGGCTTGCCGTCCGGCTGGACCCGTACCGTTCGGAATGGCGAGCCGCGCACCTATTGGGCGGCACACTCGCTGCCACCTGCAAACTGGGGCCCGGACCCGGCCTACCCGGTTTCGAGCCCTGGGAGGCGTTGCTCCGCTGCCCGGACTGCCACTCGCCCCTCGCTCCCGGCGCCGCAGGCGATCTGCTCTGCACCGCCTGCCCCTACCGGGCCGCGGACGAAGGCGGCGTCTTCAACCTCCTACCCTCCCGGTTACGCGCCGAACTCTACCCGGGCGACCGGCCCGACGTTATCGACTTCTCCCTCCCTAGCCACACCGGGCGGCTGCGGGAGGGGTGGTACGAACTTGAGGGCATTTACGGCAATCGGTACCGGTGGATGGGAGCGCGGGCGTCCGTAGTTCTGCAACCGGCGAGCGCCGGTCCGCACCGCCTGCGGATTCGCGGCTTCGCCCACCAGCTTCAATTTCGGCAAGGCCAACCGGTTCGCGTGTCGGTGTCGGCGAACGGACGCGGCGTGGCGGCCCAGGCCCTGGAGCGGCCGGGGACGTTCGTGATCGAAGCCGATTTGCCGGACGCGCCCGAATACACCATCGACATCGCGGCCCGACCGACGTGGACCGTGGCCGACGAAGACCGCATTTTCAGCGTCAACATCGGCATGATCCGGCTGATTCCGGGTACATGACACGGGCAGGCCAGGAAGCCTACCCGACGGAACAAACCTCACGGCAGTTTCGTATCCTTAAAATCGAGGATTGCTTATGCGCGCCAAGTTTCTCCTTCCGGCCCTTGGGGCCGCTCTGCTCGGAATGACCGCCTGCGACTTCGAGGACATGAGCGGCTTTGAAAGGTACCACAAGGATTTCCACTACAGTTTTCCGCTGAAGAGTGGCGGCAGGCTGGCCACCGAGACCTTTAACGGCTCGGTCGAAGTGTCCCCCTGGGACCAGGAAACCGTGGATATCAGCGGCACCACGTACGCCCCGTCGCAGGACGAGGCCGATAACTTGAAGGTTGACATCGATCACAGCGCGGATTCGGTTTCCATCCGGGTGGTGCGGCCTTCGATGCGCCGCGGCAATTGGGGGGCGCGATTCGCCATCAAAGTGCCCCGCAAAACCGTTCTGGACCGCATCACCACTTCGAATGCGTCCATCCGGACGGTGGACGGTGTGGGCCCCGCGCGCTTCAGGTCGTCCAACGGGCAGATCCACGTGGAGGGGCTGCGCGGCGATCTGGATGCCCATACCAGCAACAGCGCGATCGAACTGCTGGACGTGGAGGGCGAAGTGAAGCTGCAAAGCTCCAACGGCCATATCCGCGTGGAGGGGCTCTCCGGCTCGCTGGAGGCCGGCACCTCGAACAGCAGTATCCACGCCAGGCTCGACCGGGCCAACGGGCCGGTGCACCTGGACTCGTCCAACGGGTCAATCGACCTGACGCTGCCGCCAGGCGCCAACGTCCCGGTGCGCGCCAACACCAATAACAACAGCATCACTCTGCATGTGCCCGGCTCGATCAATGCGCGGCTGAGCGCGCGAACCAGCAACGGCTCGATTTCCTCGGACTTCGAACTGCGGATGCAGGGCGAATTCAGCCGCAGCCACATGGAAGGGAGCATCGGCAGCGGCGGCCCGCTGATCGACCTCAGCACGTCGAACGGCAACATCAGGCTGGTGCACGCCGATTAATCCGAAATGGTACAGTATTTCCAGAGCAACTAACTAGCCAAGGGCTTCGCCCTTGATATCCCTGCGGGATATGGGAGTCGAGGAAGTCAGGAGCCAGAAGTCAGAATGGCGGCGACGTACGCGCTCAAGAGGCGGCTGACTTCCTCGCCAAGGGCTTCGCCCTTGATATCCCTGCGGAATATGGGAGTCGAGGAAGTCAGGAGCCAGAAGTCAGAATGGCGGCGACGTACGCG
>Ga0075029_100001763_pt1 | contig 12319 bp, 10 predicted proteins | sample LitLauG_LLR_2013_FD_71391 | JGI IMG/M metagenome (GOLD analysis project Ga0075029, IMG submission 71391) | Freshwater sediment microbial communities from North America - Little Laurel Run_MetaG_LLR_2013 | ecosystem: Environmental > Aquatic > Freshwater > Creek > Sediment | place: USA...
ACCTGAAACCGGTGGGCTCGGAGCATGATTCGCCGCACTCGATCACGGATCACAGCGCCGAAATATTCCTGGGAGAAGCCGGCGTCGCGCTGTTGACGGAGAGCAGCGAAGAGTGGGTTCTACGGATGGCTTTTGGTGGCGTGACCGGTGGCCATTACAACGCGACACTGTTTAGCATGTGGCGCGCGTACTTGCTGCGGGGCCAATTGGGGGGCCGATTTGACGAACTAGTTAACGTGGTCGTGCTGTGGAGCGCTTTGCGGCGGGCGGCTATCCGTGACGGAGGCGGGTATTACGGAAACCTCAGTGAGTTGCCCAAGCATCGGGAGACCTTGTTTAAGCGGTTTGTGAAGGGGAAGATGAAAGGTCGTGTCGTTTCGTTCCGGAAGGCAGCAAGGCTAGGGAGCCGTCTTGTCGAGCGAATCGAACGCAGAACAACATCGAAGGCTGACAGGGAGCAGCGCGAAGCGCATCGACGCTGGCTCAAGGAAATCAAAGAAGACCGGAAGATGCACCGAGAAATGCCGGATATCGACCCAATCGTTATACAGAAAGGATTTGGGTTTCTGTATCGAATGCTGCGGGAAAGCGCGCCTGACGACGAAGAGAGGCTGCGAAGCTACGTTCGGGAAGTGTTCGATATGGAGATGCGCAGCTTGCCGCGGCCGGAGCCGAACGACGATCGGTCTGAAATTTCGGGAACGCCCTATGACACCGACCGATGGGTGATGGCGCGTGTTGCGGAATTCATTGCTCGCACCAACACGGTCGAGACTGCGCGATCGTTTTATCGGCCGATTCTTCAGCTGGGTCCGTCTGGGAAATGCTGGGTCGAGGATTTTCTGGAGTCCTGGTTCACTGACGGACTGACGGTCAGTGAGGATTTGAACGGCTTTGGCGCGATCTGGCAGGACATGCTCGCCTATACCGAAACGCTCCCTGCGTGGCAGCCGAACGAGGGTAATTACTGGTCTCGTGCGGAAGGACTGGCCGTGCACCTGATGGGCTTGAGCGAGATCGGAATAAAAGTGTTGGGTGAGGAGAAATTTAAGACGCTCATTTCATCGATGGCGGCGGCGTTCGGGCGCTGGGGCAGCCGATGGCTCAAATACGGCTCCGCCGCCGGTTGGTTTGCTTATTTTCTGCGGACGGAATCAGGTCAGGTTTTGCTGCCGCAAGGGGTGAAACAACTAGCGGCCGTCGCGGAATCCGTGCCCGATGACGATTGGAACCGCCACGGTCTTGGTGGCTTGTTCACGGAAGTGCTATCGCTTTGCTGGAAAACTCGGCAGCAAGACATCGAGAAGGACCCCGCATTGCGTGACGCATTTTTACGGCTTTTGACCGCACTGTGTGCGCGGCAAATTCCTGAGGCACTGAACCTGAGAAACAAGGTTTCAGAGCTCATGAGCATTGCGTGAACCTGTTCACTTAGTCCGGTGACGCATGGACATACTTCAAGAGGCATTGAACCAAACGCTGAAGGAAATACCGCGGTTTATTCTTGAAAACGTGATTTCCAAGAAACTTCAGAAACAACGGATCACAGCATCGAAAGATCTATCGAGAAAACTGGCGAAGCATATTCTCAGCGGCACTAAGAAACCTTTTAAGTACAGAAGCCGCAAGTTGTCAGGGAACATCGACCTCGCATTTGACCAGGACGATCTAAACGAAATAGATCGCACATTTGAACGATTCCAGAAAGAGAAACTTTCGAAGATGGTGCCCGATGCGGCTCAACGCATCTCAAAGATCGTTCTGAAAGATTTAAAGGCCCGCTGGCCGAACGAAGAGGCCCTGCAGCAAGCGGACCTATCCCGTTTCCGCGAGCATTTAGAGGAACGCTGGGGACACCCGCTTGGGCAATTGCGCATGCTGCTAACTATGTGCCGTGAGTGGTGCCAGTGGATTCACCAGCGGAATGTTTCTCAAAAGGGCAACCCTAAGAAGAAACAGCTTCGGTCCATTCTGATCCGTCTGCTCACACGCGGTTGCCAAGTCACCGACGAGATCATCTGCCTTCTTGAGAATAGCTTTGCCGACGGTGCGATGGCTCGCTGGAGAACCCTGCATGAAATAGCCGTTGTCGCAGCCGTCATTCGACATTACGGGAGCGACATTGCCGAACGATACGTCGATCATCAAGCCGTGGAATCCAAGCGCAAATTGGACAAGTACTTAGCGTGCTACAAAGATCTCGGCTACAAACCGCTGTCGGCCCGCGCACAGCAGAAAATCGACAAAGCCTACAACGCAGCCGTAGCGCGCTATGGAAAAACCTTCAAATCGGAATATGGCTGGGCAGCATACCACTTAAAGATTGACCGACCGACCTTTGCGGACCTTGAAAAGGCGGCCGGCCGGGCCGAAATGCGCTCGCACTACCAAATGGGAAACGACAATATTCATGCGGGGATCAAGAGCATGTACGTAAGGCTAGGCCTTTTGAATTCTGACGACTTGCTCGCAGGACGCAGCAACGCCGGACTGATGGAGCCGGGACAAAGTACTGCCCACACATTGACTCAACTTTCGGCGATTGTGGGTCTATCAGAACCCATTATGGATGATCTCGTAACTGCGGACATGATGCGAATGCTGACGGATGATGTGCCTAAGTCCTTGTACAAAGCCGATAGGCAACTACGGAGAGACGACGATCGTTACAGAAAATAGTCGGCATAACATCCATTAAAGTGACTTGCAAACCCTGTGTGAGGTTTGGTCGGTTAGCGAAACGACGCACACAGCCGGCACAATGGGAAGTGGAAACTCGGTTGACTCCCCAGTTGACATAAACAGGCGACCGATCGGCCGACTGTTGGAATGTCAGTCGGTAACAGCTTTGATGCCGCTCCCGCCACTTTCCGGCCTGCCTGTGACTCGACCGATAAATCGGGCGTGCCGCTGACGCGCGTGACCGCGTCCTCCTCCGGATTCCCGGTTGCACCGCGAAAGTGATTGCCGCTATCGACGGCGGCAATGAAGAACGCGACAACGACTAGCAGCTCTGCAAGACATCTGTCATAAGCACTTCCGGCTCCTGCAGGGCGGCTTTTTTCGGGCGATAATCTCAGTTCCGCCCGCTGCGTTAAGGAACCACAACCGAGTCCTTGGTCGACGCGGAACTTCCGCGGCCCTGTGACGGGAATCACACCCCTTCGGATCAGCATCGTCGGAAGCTTATTATCATTCTCATGGCCGGCAAAATCCGCGTTTGGATCATTGCAGCATCGGTCGTCGGGCTGGCGACCTTGGCGGCCGTGAGCTGGTTGTCCTTCCGCAATACCGAAGAGCTTATTGCTGCCAATCAGCGTCTCGCACAGGCCCACAAATTGATCGAGGATCTTACTGATCTGCACTTGCTTCTGGACGATGCAGAATCGAGCTGTCGAGGCTACGCACTGAGCGGAAAGATTGACTACCTGAAACCATACGAGGCTGCGCTTGCTCAACTCGATGTCACGGCCCAGGTACTCCGGCATGACCTTGCGGCCGATTCGTATCGTCTGAGCCAATTTCAGGAACTGGAACCACTTGTTCAGGCTCGACTCGGCGTAATGAAGGATCTTGTTCAAGCGCGCCAGACAGGAGGCTTCGATGCTGCGGTACAAACTCTGCAATCGGACCGCGGCAAGAGGCTCACGGACGAAATTCGGCAAAAGATCTCGGCCATGCAAACGGAAGAGCGGAACGATCTGCTGGACCGAGAGCGGGAGTCACGAGAGCGGGCGCGTACGACGATTCTTGCCGTAGGCCTGACCTGCCTGCTCGGCATTGCCCTGTTGCTCGCCGCTTCGATCGTAATTTACCGACTCAACCGGCGGAGCGAAAAAGATCACGTCGCCCTGCAGAATGCGGAACGAATTCAGCGAACAATCCTGAACAGTGCCGCTTACAGCATGATCTCCACCGACGCCGTCGGACTGATCCAGTTGGTCAACGCGGCAGCAGAAAAGTGGCTCCAGTACACGGGGGCAGAACTCCTGGGAAAGAACATCATGATCCTGCATGATGCTCGCGAATTGCATTCTCGCGGCGAGCAGTTGACACGGGCGATGGGTATGCTCGTGACGGGTGACTATCAGGCTCTGGTCACCAAAGCTCGGTATGGGGTTGCCGATGAATTCGAGTGCACCTACGTTCGGAAAGATGGCACACGGTTTCCGGTGTTGCTCGCGGTGACGGCGCTCGGAGGTCGGGACAACGACCTGGCTGGATATCTCATGATCGCGGCTGATCTCAGCGAGCGGCACGCCGTTCGAAAGATGAAGGACGAGTTCGTGTCGGTGGTAAGCCACGAATTGAGGACTCCCCTCACATCTATCAAAGGGGCGCTCGGATTATTGGCCGGCGGTGCCACCGGCGTACTGCCACCGAAAGCAGGGGAGATGGCGAACATTGCGCACAGCAACGCCGAGCGCTTGAGCCGACTGGTGGAGGACATTCTCGATCTGCAGCGCATCGAATCGGGGCGGATCACGATGGACAAGCGATTGTGCGACGTCGCTGATCTCATAAAGGAGTCCGCCGAATCGGTACGTCTCCTTGCCGAGCAGGAGGGTGTAACAATCGTGAGTTCTTCCTGCCAGGCGCCAGTCAAGGCTGATCGGGAACGAATGGTACAGGCATTCGTCAACCTGCTAGGCAATGCCGTCAAGTTTTCGCCACGCGGCGGTCGGATCGAGTTCGGCGCAGAATGCAGAGCCGGCAGCGTGCTGTTCCGCGTCAAGGACGAAGGGCGCGGCATCCCCCCAGAAAAATTGGAAACCATTTTCGAAAGGTTCGTGCAGGTGGATGCTTCTGATGCCCGGGAAAAGGGAGGAACCGGGTTGGGGCTGGCGATTTGCCGGAGTATCGTAGAGCAGCATGGCGGCCGGGTTTGGGCCGAAAGCGAAGGGGGCAGAGGGAGCACATTTTATGTGCAATTGCCGCTGGCCGAGCCTTCGATGGCCACTGAGCTTAACGCCTAAGGTGCACTCATGCCAAAGACTGTGCTTGTCATAGACGATGACCGCGATATCCGAGAAGTAGCGAAGGCCAGCCTGGAGCTGGTCGGCGGCTTCATGGTCATCGTGGCGGGGTCCGGCACACATGGTGTGGCAGTTGCCCAAGAGGCGAAACCAGACGCCATCATTCTCGATCTCATGATGCCCGACATGGATGGACGACAGACCCTTTCCCAGCTCAGGTTGCTGCCCGAAACAAAGTCGATTCCGGTAATTATGCTTACAGCGAAGGTGCAGGCGAACAAGCAAGAACTCGTCAGCGAAGGGGCGGCAGGCTTACTCGTCAAGCCATTTGATCCAATGCAATTGCCCAACCAGGTTTGCGTCATACTCGGTTGGAGTGTGAGTAGAGAGGATGTGGGTCGTAATGGCTCCGCAAAAGGCTGACGAACTTCGCTCGGCGCTAGAAAGAGTCTGGCTCAACAGCAAGCCCGAGGCAATGAGTCGGGTCGCGACTTTGATACGCTTTGCCGAAAACTTGCGTTCAGGCACCCGTGATGAGATGTCTCGGGAGAGTGCGCTCCTGGCGGCCCACCGTCTTTCGGGTTCCCTTGGAATGTTTGGTTTCAATGAGGCTTCTTCCTGCGCTGCGAAGATTGAGGCTCTGCTGGGTGACGGTCGGACGCCGGACCTTGCGACTATGCTCAGACTGATAGAGCACCTCCGAATGCTGATGGAGAAAACGCCAGAGTCTAACGGGGAACAGGAGAGGCGCGATTCATGAATGGTCGATCCGTCAAGTCAGCCATCGCCACAATCTTAATCGCTGATGACGATCCTATCGTGCGCCAAGCGGTGCGGTCCGTCCTTCATACCTCGGGCGGGTTCAAGGTTGTGGGGGAAGCGGAGGACGGGAAGATGGCGGTAGAACTCGTCAAGGAGAATCATCCTGACATTCTGCTTTTGGACCTGCTGATGCCCAACCTTCCGGGATTGGAGGCGCTGCGTGCCATTACCACCGCTGGCTCAGAGGTGCGAACTGTCCTGCTGTGTTCTGCTATCAGCACCAAGCAGGTGTTGGAGGCTTTACAACTGGGCGCGCGGGGAGTGGTTTTGAAAAGGAAGGTGGCGGAACTGATAACGGCGCTTGAAGTGGTGATGAGAGGACAATATTGGATCGAGAGTCAAAGCGTGTCCAACGTCGTGCAGGTCGTGCAACGGCTGGCGGCGGCTAACTCCCAGCTTTCTCCGCCGCAGAATCGCTTTGGCCTAACCGCCCGAGAGACTGAAGTCATCTCGTTCATCACGCAGGGCTGCATGAACCGCGACATTGCTAACTCGCTCTTAATCACGGAGGAGACGGTGAAACGTCATCTCACCAACATCTTCAACAAGGTCGGGATGTCGAACCGCCTCGAACTGGCACTGTTTGCCATCGAGCATGGGTTAGTTCGAAAATAAGTTTGCCGCCGATGGTCCACCCCTTGGCGACTGATGGGTCTTGATCAGTCTTTCAGGATCGTAGCCTGCGGCCCGTATTTGCTCGACGGTCTCCTGATAGGTCGTTTCGTCCATCTCCGGCGTCCGGCTCAGGATCCAGAGATATTTCCGCTTCGGTTCGCCGACAATGGCATAACGATAGTCGGGGCTGAGCCCAATCACCCAGTAGTCTCCGTAAAAAGGCCAGAAGAAGGTTACCCGTAGCTTGGCATTGGTGGTCTTATCCGAAACTTTGGCTGTACCGCGCGCCGTCTTCACCTTTCCATCCTTCTGACGGCACGAGTTCACAACCTGAACCTTACCGTCTTTACGTAGCGAGTACTCGGCAGTGGTGTCGGATTGGCAATCACGCTGAAAACGGTTTGGGTAGCGCGCAATCTCATACCAGATACCGGTGTAACGGCTGAGATCGACTCTCTCGACTGTCCGCAAAGGCGGACGAGTTGTTGCTTCAGCCGAGGCAAGTTCCGCAGAGGCCGTCAGCATCAAAAGAAATCCGCCCAGAGTCATCAGATTCATATTGGTCATTCCCTCCTTATACACGCTTCCTTAGACGGCGCGACCAGCGCAGATGCACTACGACCAAAGTCGCAGGCATCTGCTACTCGCGCGGAATTTTCATCCGCTGCGCTTCCCGCGATACTCGCAATCGTTGATGGGCGAGGCGCCCAAATTCAAAAGAGGAGAAGTTCCATGAAGAGACTCTATATGGCAGTTCTGGCGGCCCTGCTGCTAAGCATCAGCGCGTTCGCCAGTCACACCCGGCCGGACATTGTAGATACCGCTGTCAAGGCCGGAACCTTTAACACACTAGCCCAGGCGCTGAAAGCAGCCGACTTGGTCGACACCTTGAAAGGACCGGGACCATTTACGGTCTTTGCGCCCACGGATGACGCGTTCAAGAAGCTGCCTCCCGGGACTCTGGAAGTTCTGCTGAAGCCGGAGAACAAGGAACAGCTACGTTCGATCCTCACCTATCACGTCGTGCCGGGACGTGTAACCGCAGCGGATGTCGTGAAGCTCACTTCGGCCAAGACCGTGAACGGGCAGGAAGTGCGCATCAGCGTCCTGAAAGGCGTGGTGAGGCTGAACGACGTTCGCGTCGAGAAGACCGACATTGCGGCTAGCAATGGACTGATTCATGTGGTGGATCGCGTCATCATCCCGCCGATGGGCGAGGTGTCGCAGGTGTCGAAGATTGACGACATGCTCGCCGACTTCGAAAGCAAGGCCATCGAAGCCCGGCGGGACGCGGCGATGTTGGAATCTAATCGTCGCAGTCCGGCCCTGAGCTGGCAGACCCACTCCAGTCATCTCAGCACGATGAAGGACCACATCAACGAGATGGGCAAGATGCTGGCCGAACTGGAGGGCATGAAGTCGAAGGCCACGTTGTTCCAGGAGAAAGCCATCGAAGCCGCGAGGCCGCCGCTCGAGGATATGGCGCAGCGTGTGGAGAAGGGCATCAACTGGCTGAACGAAGACCGACGCAGCATCTCTAAAGCCGAGTACAAGGACAACCTGCACGGGCTTTGGAGCGACGCGGACAAGCTCTACCGGAATGTGGACACCATCATTGACTACCACGAAGCCCGGATGCGTCTGCACGAGCTCGCGGAGGAACCGGTGGTGCGTTAACCCCCGCGGCCAAAACCAGGGTGGGTGTGCTGGAACCACACTCACCCAAGTTTGAACTCAATCAAATCTACGAAAGAGAGGAATACGAACATGAAAAGGATTGCGCTGTGGATATTGCTCTTTGCGCTGGCCCTGCCGGTCAGCGCTCAACAAAAAAGTGAAGGGCGCTACGACCAGCAGATTCAGGCCAAAGCGTCAGAGGAACTGGGCAAACGCGACAAATTCAAAGGGGTCAGTGCCACGGTGGAAGACGGGATTGTGACCTTGACCGGAAGTGTGGAGCTGTACATCGACAAGGTCAACGCCGAGAAGCGGGTGCGCAAGATTCCGAATGCGGACGGGGTGCGCAATCACATCGAGGTCGCCAGCAGCGTTCACGATGAAATCCTGCGCGATCAGCTCTCGAACAGACTCCGTTACGACCGAATTGGGTACGGGATTGTCTTTAACAATCTGACCGTGAGTGTCGAGAACGGGGTTGCGACCGTAGGAGGCAAGGTACGGGACTACCCTGACCGCGACTCAGCGATTGCGATCGTGGAAACCACGCCCGGAGTGAAGGACGTTATCGATGAGATCGAAGTGGCACCGACTTCGATCAACGATGACCGCCTGCGCATCGCCCTTGCCCGGTCGATCTACGGCAACTCTGCGCTGCGGAAGTATGCGATCGATCCACAAGCGCCAATTCGCATTGTGGTCGAGAACGGCAACGTAGAGCTCTACGGTGTTGTCACGAACAAACTGGACAAGCAGGTGGCTTATACGCAAGCCAGCTCTGTGCCCGGGGTGTTCAGCGTCAAGAACAACATCATGGTGGCGTCGGAAGTGGCTCACTGAACCTACGAAGGCCCCAGCCGTCCCCGCGGCTGGGGCCTATCTATGAAGGTCAAACGATCTGATACCTAGGAGATTCGATCATGAAATGGTCATGGAAGATCGGTACTTTCGCCGGAATCCCAGTCTACCTGCACGCTACTTTTCTCCTGCTGTTGGGTTGGATTGCCCTCAGTCACTGGATGCAGTCGCAAAGCTTGTTCACGACACTGACCGGCGTGGCTTTTACATCAGCTCTTTTTGTGTCCGTTGTTTTGCACGAGTACGGTCACGCGCTCATGGCACGCCGTTACGGCATCGCCACGAGGGACATCACGCTGCTGCCTATCGGCGGCGTGGCGCGTCTGGAGCGTATACCAGAAAAGCCGAACCAGGAGCTTTGGGTGGCTCTCGCCGGACCAGCCGTCAACGTCGCGCTGGCCGCGCTGCTGGGCGCGTACCTGCTGCTGACTGGGCACTTCGAACCCGTCCGACAGATGGGCCTGACCCACGGGATTTTCCTGGAGAGGCTTCTCTTTGCCAATCTGTTTCTCCTCGGCTTCAACCTGATACCGGCCTTCCCCATGGATGGGGGGCGCGTGCTGCGGGCTCTTCTGGCCAAGCGGATGGATTACGCGCGAGCAACCCGGACCGCAGCCAGCATCGGCCAGGGGCTTGCGTTCGTGTTTGGGTTCGTCGGTCTCTTCACCAATCCGTTTCTCGTGTTCATCGCCTTCTTCGTTTGGATCGGAGCGGCACAGGAAGCAGCGCTGGTGGAAACGAAGTCTGCCCTGGAATCTGTCTTCGTGAAGGACGCGATGATCTCAGATTTTCGTACTCTGTCCCCGAGGGACGAGCTGTCTGCGGCAGTGAAGCTGGTTTTGGGCGGTTGGCAGCAGGACTTTCCCGTGGTCGAGCAAGGCCGCGTTGTAGGCATGCTGTTGCGGTCGGACATGGTTGCGACCTTAGCCAATGGCGAAGTCCACTCGATCGTCGATGAGACGATGCGTCGTGATTTTCCGGTCGCGTCACCCAAAGAACCTCTGCAGTCTGTTTTCACGCGCTTGCATGAAGCCGAAGCCACGACTGTGCCTATCGTCGAGAGCGGCAAACTGGTCGGCGTCATCACGCTGGAGAACATGACCGAGTACATGATGATCCGTGCTGCCTTGGACAACGCGAAGAAGAAAAGCAATAGGGGGATCGAGGCGGAGTCGTTCAATTTTAGGGGCCAAGCGCTTCTGGCTGAGCAGCACCGGGGACAACAGTGACCAACTTGTCCAGCCAAGGAGATGCAAACCTTGCAGACCAAGAATAAGAAGCTGCTTGCGGTGCTGCTGGGTTGGGTGTTCGTCGCCTTCGGCGTGATTGGCGTCGTCCTGCCTATTCTGCCGGGAATACCTCTCCTGCTAATTGGTCTGCTCGTTCTGTCTTCGGAATACGTGTGGGCCCATCAATTACTGGGAAGGATCCGCGAGCGCTTCCCGGCCGCATCAAGAAAGGCGCAAGAATGGGTCGGTGTGTTTCCCCGACGCGACTGAGTTGCAGAAACGATGACGAGTGAGAACTCCTATGACTGACGTGTCACTGTTTCCTTTTGCCGATTACTGGTGGTTCTACGGCGCCTTCACGCTCTTCGTCTTAGGCATGCTGGCGCTGGATTTAGGCGTTTTTCACCGTCGGGCGCATGAAGTCTCGCCGCGCGAGGCTCTGACCTGGAGCCTCGTCTGGACCAGCCTGGCGCTGGGCTTTTCCGCGGTCCTTTACATGTATTGCCTACGGAACTTCCCGATGGACCAGCGCCTGAGCGGCATCCCGGGTGCGAGGGACGGAAGCCTCGCCTGGCAGACAACTCTGGAATTCCTTAGCGGCTTTCTCATCGAGAAATCGCTCGCCTTGGACAACATCTTTGTCTTTGTCGTGATCTTCCAATTCTTCGCGATCCCCTCGGCGTACCAGCACCGCATTCTGTTCTTCGGCATCCTGGGGGCGCTGGTATTCCGGGTGATCTTTATCGCGCTGGGCACGATTCTGCTGCAATACAAGGCCGTGGCCATCATCTTTGGCGTCTTATTGGTAGCGACGGGCGCTAAGATTCTGTTCGCGCCGGTCAAGCCCATCGACCCGGAGGCGAACGTGGTTATCCGCCTGCTGCGTAGACTCCTTCCTGTAACCCCACAGCCCGACGGTCAGAACTTCTTTCAACGGATTGCAGGAACATTGCACGCAACACCCCTGCTGATTGCGCTCGTGTTTATCGAAGTTTCCGACATCATCTTTGCCGTGGATTCGGTACCGGCGATTTTCGCAGTCACCAGGGAACCACTAATGGTGTTCACCTCGAATGTCTTCGCGATTCTGGGAATGCGCGCACTCTACTTCCTTCTGGCCGGTGTGGTGCAGAGATTTCACCTACTCAAGTACGCGCTGGGGACGATTCTCGTGTTCGTCGGCCTTAAAATGGCATGGCTGAACGAGGCCTTCGGGGGCAAGTTCCCAATAAGTTGGTCGTTGGCCATCATCACTTTCATCCTAATTTTCTTCCTTCTGATGTCGCTCACCGGTTCATCGCGCTCGGCATCAGCGGGACCCGGTGCCGTTTCCGGAGAAAAGAAACTGCCTAACTGCAAACGGTTTACCGCCGGATTGCTGGTTTCCATTCAAAAGAGGGTTCGGCCTTTGACGCAACGCGCCCGCAGCTGGATCGGATTCTCGGCTGGCCTTTGTCTCTTGTCCATGGCCTTCTCGCCTTGTACCGCAAGTGCTCAACGCACAGTTGTGAAGCCCGGATGGAACATGTTCAGCCCCGAGCAGGATGTGGAGATCGGCCGATCTACCGCTGCTGCCGCGGAGCGGCAACTGCCGATGCTGAACGACGCTCGCGTGGACGCCTACTTGAACCGGCTCGGGCGCCGCCTGGCGGAAAAAGCTCCGGGCGAGAGGTACTCGTATCAGTTTAAGGCGGTAAACGAAAAGACGATTAACGCCTTTGCGCTTCCGGGCGGTTTTCTGTATGTCAACCGTGGCCTGATCGAAGCTGCCGACAATGAAGCGCAACTGGCGGGGGTCCTCGGCCACGAAATCGGCCACGTAGCATTGCGGCATGGAACGAATCAGGCCTCGAAGTCACAGGTAGCCCAGGCACCGCTGGCCATTCTTGGCGGCGTCTTGGGCAACGACTCCGTGGGATCGGTTCTGGCCCAGATGGGCACCGGATTCGCACTGAACTCCGTGCTGTTGAAGTACTCTCGAGACGCGGAGCGGCAAGCCGACATTGTCGGAACGCAGTTACTTTACGACAGCGGATATGACCCTCGCGCCATGTCACAATTTTTCGAAAAGCTGCAGGCTGAGAACAAGGAAGGCCCGCCTGCCGAGTTCTTTTCCAGCCACCCGAATCCTGAAAATCGAGC
>Ga0075029_100001765_pt1 | contig 12314 bp, 8 predicted proteins | sample LitLauG_LLR_2013_FD_71391 | JGI IMG/M metagenome (GOLD analysis project Ga0075029, IMG submission 71391) | Freshwater sediment microbial communities from North America - Little Laurel Run_MetaG_LLR_2013 | ecosystem: Environmental > Aquatic > Freshwater > Creek > Sediment | place: USA...
CGTGGGCTGCCAGCAACGGCGATCGCAGTGAAAACGCCGACTATCAGTACGGCAAGCGGCGGCTGCGGCAGATCGATGGGCGGATTCGCTTTCTCACGAAGCGAATCGAAGCCGCGGAAGGGGTTGGTCGGCTAACCGGACAAGTGCGACACACCTGCCACAATATAAGTAATGGAACCCGCTTCCATACCGAGCCTCACCGACGACGTCATCCAACTACGTCCGCTGACGCAAGCGGATGCACCTGCCCATTTAGCCGGCGAGGATGAGGAGCTGGCGAAATGGCTCAATGGTGGACGTAGCACGGCTGCCACGGTGCAGACCGCCATCGACAAGTTTGAGGAGCAATGGCGCACCGGCGGCCCGCGTCGCGCCTTCGGTGTCTTCGATTGCAGTAACGATCAGCTGATCGGTTTTGTCGAAGCGAACCTGGAGCTTCTTGGTAATCCTGCGGAGGTCAATGTCTCTTATGGGATTTTTTCCCCATGGCGAGGACGGGGACTCGCCGGGCGTGCCATCGACCTCGTGGCCGAATATCTTCGCAGCGCCACGGAGGCGAGAGGGATCGTCTTGCAGATCGCGCCGGAGAACGGTCGCTCGATTCGCGTCGCCGAAAAAGCAGGCTTCGCCCGAGTAGGGGTGCACGACGTTGCGGAAGGTCAGCGGGTCCGGTACGTGCGTAAGCTCTTACCGGAGAAGCCCTCCGTCCCCGGCTGAGCTGCCCTTTGTCGATTCCGCTGTCCACTGGTCCGTATAGTCGGCAAACCTTACTTTGGGATTACTTCAGGGTAGCCCGTGAATCAGGAGTTGGCCGACTTCGAACCGATTGCGACTGTGCGCCCTCGGCGCTAGACTCCGGCAGCTTCGGATTATGGATTTCGGCCAACCACTCTTTTGATGTCGCGACGATGCCTGGAGGCGACTTCCGAACCCTCATTGGCCAACGAAAAGATGAACATTGCGAGAGCCCACAGATAAACTGGTTGCATCGCCTGGGTCTGGCGCGCTCACACGCCGTCGACTGATCCAAGGTCTCGCCCCGGGCAGTCAGGATTCCGGTCGTATAACGGGCAACTCAGCATGTATCGGAAGCTGCAACATCGTATCAACGCGGACGTAAGAGGGCGAATAGAGCAATGAGCAAGAACGAGGATGCGCCGCACACGTCGTGAGAGTTTTGAACGACTAGTCTTGTTCCTGCTCAGACGAATCGCTGATGATCGGGAGAGACCTCTTCCAGACTGCTCGATTCAGTTTGCCTTCGGCTTGCTGGCAGCAGCCAGTTTCCTAGCCTCATCTACGAGAGTGGAAAATCGGGGATCACCTTGGAGTGCATTGAACTTGGGATCGGTTTCCATGTGCAGACTGTCATCGGAGGGCAGTCCGTGAGTTACCGCCGCGCGCAGCAGCGTCAGAGCTTCGTCGCTCCTTCCCTCGCGTTGTTTGAGGACTGCAAGTTCGTACACTGACTCGGCGGTATCCGGGTGGTTGGGACTCAGAACGCGCCTTTGAATTGCGATTGCTTCCGTCAGGAGTTTCTCCGCTTCAGGGTATTGCTTCTGCTCCAGCAGACTGGTTGCCAAGCTGACCATTGCCAGCATGGTCCTGGGGTGTTCGGTGCCGAGGACCCGGCGCCGAACCTCGAGCGTTGTCCTCCCCAGCGCTTCCGCTTCCTGGTAACGGCCAGTCTTGTTGAGCACAAGAGTGAGGTTATACATCGAGATCAACGTCTCGGGGTGTTCCGGACCTTCGACACGCCGCAGGGCATCGAGAGTCTCTCTGTCCAGTTTCTCAGCGTCCGCATACTTGCCTTCCTGGTAGAGAATGTCGCCAAGATTGGTCATCGAGCTGAGCGTTTCGGGGTGATCCGGGCCGAGCACACGGCGCCGGATGTCGAGATTTTCCCGGCGCAATTGTTCCAACTCCGCGTATTTATGTTCAAAGCTTAAAGTATTGCCAAGGTTGTCCATGCATGTCAGCGTTGTCCTGTTCTCCGGTCCCCGGGTCTGGCGAAGCATGTCGAGGGCTTCTCGCTGCAGCATCTCCGCCTCGCCAAACCGTCCCAGGCCGTTGAGAGCGGAAGCCAGATCTACCATCGATGCCAGGGTGTCCTTGTGGCGCGATCCAAGAACGCGGCGGCGAATCTCCAGGGTTTCGCGCTCCAATTTCTCGGACTCGACGGCTCGCCCCTCTTGGAGGAAAACCCAGGCGAGATCGTCCATTGACTCCAGAGTCTCCGGACGATTGACGCCCAAGACCCGGCGGCGCGTATCAACCGCCTGGGTCAAGAGCGCTTCGGAACGACTGTAAAGACCGAGGCTCTCGTAGACTTCGCCCATTACCTCCATCATCTGTGCCTGTGCCTCGGGGTCTGCGGCCAGCCCGGTCTGGATATCCTTCGAAGCCTTGTCGAGAATCTCGCGTGCGGTCACGCTGTTTCCGCGCGCTTCGCTCGGGTCCGACACATTGAACATGTTCGTCATGAACTGGGTGACGCGATCAGCGCGGTCGCGCTCTCGCGTGATGCGCCGCAACTGAATCGTCTGCATCACGCCGAATGCAATCAGCACCAAGGCGGCTCCCGTGGCCACCGCCACCGCCACTCGATTCCTCCGGATGTATTTCTTCAGGCGATATCCGGTGCTCGCCGGACGGGCCTCCACCGGGCGGTTCTGCAAGTAGCGCTCGACGTCGGCTGCCAGCGCCGACGGCGTCCCGTATCGCCGGTCCCGCTCCTTCTCCAGAGCCTTCAGCGTGATCCAGTCCAGATCTCCACGGAGCGAACTGATCAGTTGTTGCGGCTGGGTGCTGCGCGCTTCCGCCCTCGCGGTGGAGGTGTCGCGGTTCGCTCCCACCTTCGTGCTCGGACGCTGCGGGTCTGTCTCCCGTAACTGCCGCAGCACCTCATCCAGCGATTGCTTCTTCCACTGGGTCGTGTCGAACGGCAGGTACCCAGTCAATAATTCGTAGAGAACCACGCCCAGCGAGTAGACGTCGGTGCGGGTGTCGATGTCATGAACGTGTGGGTCCGCTTGCTCCGGGCTCATATAGCCTGGCGTCCCCAGAAACCCGCCAACGTGGGTAAACATCGTTTCCCCCAACGCCTGTGGAACGGTCGCCTTCGCCAGGCCGAAGTCGATAATCCGCGGGGTCGGCTTGCCGCCCACTTCCGTCACCAGAATGTTGGAAGGCTTGAGGTCGCGATGGATAATCGCTTTTTGATGCGCGTGCTGCACTCCGTCGCACACCTGAATGAACAGATGCAGGCGTTCGCGAATTCCCAGCTTTTTGCGATCACAGTAAACGGTGATGGGCGGGCCATCCACGTACTCCATGGCGAAGTACGGCTGGCCTTCCGGAGTAGTACCGGCATCGAAAACCTTGGCGATGGCCGGGTGCTCCATGATCGCCAGCGACTGGCGCTCAGATTGGAATCGCTGCGCCAGCGACTTGTCGTACATTCCGGCGCGGATCAGTTTCAGCGCGACGCGGCGGCGGACGGGTTCGGTCTGCTCGGCGAGCCATACTTGTCCCATGCCGCCGACCCCGAGTGTCTGAATGAGCCGGTAGGGTCCGATAATCTTGGGCGCTTCCGCAGTGTCGACCGTCGTGCTCTCCGCCCAGGGACTTGCGGACAGATCCCCGGCGTCGGCATGCGCGGCCAGAAGAGATTCAACTTCGGCGCGCAACTCCACGTCTTGTGCACAGGCTTGATCGAGAAAGGCAGGCCGCTCGGTAGGGTTGCGATCGAGAGCAGCCCCGACGATCTCCTTAATTCTTGCCCACTGATCGGCCTTCCCCACGCGTCCCTTTCTTCATTTGCCGGGTCAACCACGCCTTCGCTACATTCCAGTCTCTTTTGACGGTGGACGCAGAAATGCCCAACACTTCTGCGATCTCCTCTGTCGCGAGCCCACCGAAAAAGCGTAACTCGACGATGCGTCCCTGTTGTTCGTCGAGATTGGACAGATCGTTCAGTGCATCATCAAGGGCGACCACATCCGCAGTCCGAACCTGGGGCAGGACAAGCGAAGCGTCGAGCTCGACTGTGCGATCGGCTCCGCGCTTGGCAGCACCGTGGCTGCGGGCGTGGTCCACTAGAATCTGCCGCATGAGACGTGAGGCCACCGCGAGGAAATGCGCGCGGTTCTCCGTATCAAACGGCCGCTGGTCAAGCAGCCGCAGGTAAGCCTCATTGACAAGAGCTGCGCTCTGTAGAGTATGCCCTGGCCGCTCGCGCAGGAGATGGTAGCGCGCGATGTCGCGCAGTTCCTTGTAGACAATCGGAACCAGTGCTTCCAGAGCCCCCTGTTCCCCCGCCCTCCAACGCACGAGCAACTCGCTCACAAGATGCGAATGTTGTTGATCCACGGTCAGTTACGCCCCAAGAAAGGCTACGCAAAGATAGCCGGACACCCCGACCAAGTCAATCGAATCAACGCGGCCGAGCGACCCCCATTCCCCGCCTCCACAAAATGATCAGACCCCTGCCAAGTCTTTTTGATCCGATTTTGGTCTCCCTTTCCGCAGTTGTTAATGAGCAGCAGAACACGGTGGCCAGACGCCGAGTTCGTCTTGCCCGAGCTACTTCGTTGCGGTGTTCACGAAGGACTCATTTCAAACACTGAGGGAAGCGCATGAAAAACAATCTAAAACTCTTGCTGGTGGCGGTCGCCGCGATGTTCACACTTAGCTCCAGCGGAATCGCCCAGGTAACTCCCAGTGCTGACGCCTACACCAACTCCGCCGCTGCCACCACCAACTATGGCACCGCCAGCACCCTGGGTGTAGTCAGCTCCAGCACCTCCATCCAGTCTTCCTTCGTCCAGTTCGACTTCTCCTCCATCCCCTCCGGATTTACCGGCGCCAACATCGCCAAAGCCTCCCTCAAGCTCTATGTCAACACTGTCACCACCGCCGGCAGCTTCAACGTTGACTACGTCAACGGCACCTGGTCCGAAAAAACGATCACTGCCAGCGTTTCTCCTGCCCTCGGCACCACCATCGCCTCCAGTGTTCCCCTCACCACCGCACAGGCTCACGACTACATCCTCATTGACGTGACCACTGCCGTTCAGGCGTGGCTCAACAATTCACTACCGAATGACGGTCTCGCTCTTGTGGCCAACAGTCCGCTCTCTGCCACCTTCGACAGCAAGGAAAACACCACCCAGAGCCATGCTCCAGAACTCGACATCGTGTTTGCTGGCAGCGGCGGCACGGGAACCATCACGGGCGTCACTGCTGGTGCGGGACTGGTAGGTGGAGGAACCTCTGGCAACGTGACCCTGAGCATGATCAAGACTTGTGCCAGTGGCCAGGTCCTGCAGTGGAATGGCACCGCCTGGATTTGCGCCAACAGCGGCACCGGTACGGTAACCAACGTGAGTAGTGGCACTGGACTCACTGGCGGTCCGATCACCTCTACCGGAACTCTGTCCATCGCTAATGCCGGCGTGAGCAATGCCATGCTGCAGAATCCGTCGCTTACTCTGAGCGCCGGTTCGGGGCTGACCGGCGGCGGTTCGGTCTCGCTCGGCGGCGCGACGACTCTGGGATTGCTTACCAGTTGCGCCAGCGGCCAGATTCTGAAGTGGAGTGGTTCTGCCTGGGCCTGCGCCGCCGATGCCAACAGTGGCGGCACCATCACCGGCGTTACGGCTGGAACAGACCTTACTGGCGGCGGCACTGCCGGCAACATCACGCTCAACCTGAACACCGCGGCCCTGCAGACCGCATACGACGCTCGCTACGCACAATTAAACGGAACCAACATTTTCACTCAGCCCATCTTACTGAACACGTCGGGCCCTTCTGGCGTTGTCGCTTATGCCTCGAGCGTCGGACTGGAAGGCAACGCGGTAACAGGCGTAATCGGTTCCACCACCGGTTCAGGTGGCAACGCTTTCGGCGTGCTGGGTGCCTCCACCAACGCCACAGCGGTGCGCGGCAATGACGCTGGCAGCGGCAGTGGTGTGGTGGGGACAAGCCAATCGGGTGTCGGCGTATACGGCACGACCGCGGCATCCGGCGGAAGCGCCAATGGTGTGCAAGGCGCCTCCACCAACGCCACGGCGGTGCGTGGTGACGATGCCGGTGGAGGGAGCGGCGTCGTGGGCACAAGCGCAAGCGGCTACGGCGTTTACGGGGCCAGCGCGAATGGCTTCGGCGTCGGCACCAATAGCAACGTGCAGCAGTCGCTCGGCATGGGTGGGTGGGTGAAAGCCATGGCATATGTAGACCCCTATGCGCCCGGAGGCATCGCCGTGACCCGCTGCTTCAACTCGCAGCAGACGGGCGCGGCGGTATACACACCGCCCTGTGGCATGTCAGTTGTCTGGCATGTGGAAGGTTACAACATCCTGGACTTCGGACTCCCCCTGGGCAGCAGCTTTTCGTCCGTATTGCCAGCCATCACACAGGCCGCTGTAAACAAGTACGGAGCATTCCCACGAGGTGTCGTAGGGAATGTCGATTACGACGGTCTGACAGCCTCGCAGGTAGCCGTAACAACCTACAACAGCGGAGACTCATCCTTGGGCACGAGTGGCGATGTCGATGTCGCGTTCATGATCGTCATCGACTGAGGCGAAACCGGAACTGCCGTCCTGCTCTCGGATCGTAAAGGGGCATTCACCATCACGAAGACAATTTAAGCGCTACGAGGGAAGAAAATGACAACTAGAAAGACTCGCTTACTCATCGGCTTTGCGGTCCTGCTGTCGCTGGTAACCGCAACCGCCAGTGGCCAGAGGATCGGCCGAAATCCCGCACGACAGAAGGGATTCCAACCCGCCGCGGCGGACACCGTGGAAGCGCCCGTCAGCAGCCGCGCCTGGACGCTGCTTTTTCCTAGCGCTGTTCTCGACGAACGCGGCGCAGCCGCTTCCGTCTATGACGCACCCACGAACAGCCTGATCGTTTTCAGTGGCGGTAACTTCAACGATGTCCCGAATGACGTGATGGCGCTCTCCAACGCCAACGGCATCGGAACGCCGAACTGGACGGAAGTGATTCCCAACGGCGCTGCTGGGTCGCCTCCAGGACGAACCTTTCATTCCGCCGTGTACGACGCTGCGAACAGCCGCATGATCGTTTTCGGGGGATGTAGTTTCACGGGCATTTACTGCACGACCTACTTGAATGATGTGTGGGTGCTCACGAACGCCAACGGCGTATCGGGCACGCCCACCTGGGTGCAACTCGCGCCCGCAGGCAGTGCGCCAACGCCGCGCTGGGCTCATGCGGCTGCCTACGATGCTGTCAACAACCGCATGATCATCTACGGTGGCGATAACCAGAGCGTCGTATTTTCTGACACCTGGGTACTGAGCAACGCCAACGGCCTGGGTGGGACGCCGACTTGGACGCCGCTCACGCCTTCCGGCGGCCCTCCCGAGGGACAGGATTCTTCCGGAGTCGCCTACGACGCAACCAACAATGTGCTGATCGAGTTCGGGGGGATGAGCCAAAATTTCACGGCTGACACGAACTCGCTTTGGACACTCTCCAATGCCAACGGGATGGGCGGAACCCCGGTATGGAAGAAGCTCATCGCCAACGGAGCGGCGGGCGCGCCGGCGAAGCGGGACGGATTTATTTCCGCCTACGACGGCGTCAACAACCGCCTGATGGTGTTCGGCGGCAACGCCAACACGGCCTCCGGCTTCCCCCAGTGGAACGATGTCTGGGCGCTGACCAATGCCAACGGATTGTCGGGAACTCCGGCGTGGACGAAACTGTCTCCCACCGGCACTAAACCCGGCGGACGCACCAGCGCGATGGGAGGCTACGATTCCACTAACAATCGCCTCATCATCTACGGCGGCGGCAGTTGGGATGGAGATTTTTTCAGTACGTGGGTGCTGACCGGAGCAAACGGTTTGCCCTAACCGGGTTTCATGGAAGGCGGGCGCAGATTGCGGCGTCCGCCTTTCAGTTCACCGACATCTGTTTCGGGACAAACTACTTTTGCCGCGTCAGCAATTCGCGCGAGAGGACACTGGTACCAGCGTTTTCTTGTGGAATCCCTCAAACCCACGGGGAGTGTTAAAGCCGCTGGAACCGCAGGCTGAGCGACGGAATCATTGAGTCCCTGCGGTTCTCCTGGATTACGGGCAAACAGTAAGTTATTCCGAGCCAGCACTCGGCGTGTAGGAAGGTTCTCAAGATTGGTATTGATAAACGCCTTCTTGCTGCCTAACGGTCTTGTTCTTGCCGAATTCGGTTGTAGGATGCTGGCACAAGTCAAGCCGCCACGACCGCATTCCGAGCTTGTGATCGCATTGCATTCGCCTAATGTCTTCCTCGAAACCGGACTGCGCTTGGGCCCTCCAGAGAAAAGCCGGCACGTCGACGCCATTCGATCCCGATCAGTCCGTTCTCTCCAGTCCGGTTTGTCGAGGAAAAATCGCAAGATACGGGCAAGTTTGGCGTATTTCGGGGTGGGATGAGGCGCAATTTCTCTGCAGTCCAGACTGCGTGGCGGAGGGAGAGGGATTCGAACCCCCGGTACGGTTTTGGCCCTTTAAACCCCGGTGTGTCCGTAAGTTGCAGATAGCAAAACCACAACAGAGAATTTGCACCGAAATATGCCTTTCGGGTTTTGCGATCGGTCCGGTTTCGATTCGCTGTTCCATCGAGCGAAGAAGGCGAATGCGAGGCGATTCCGTGGCAGAAAGTGGTGACTTTGCGAGGCCAGCAGCGTGATTGGGTTCGCATGTGACTGCGTGCCTAGCGGGCAGTCACACGGTCGAAACTTTCTCCGGCGGAGAGAATTACTTCAGGCGCTAATTTCTTGATAATTTTCGACTTCCTTGCTAAGCGCTTTCTCGGCCGTCGTGGCTCCGCTTCCCACAAGCCGACTTCTGGCCCGGAATAACGGAATAACTTCCAGTTAGCCCGTCATCCGACCCACAATCGCGAATTAGACCCTGGCGAATCTCCGGTAAAAGGTAGAGCGATCTCATCAGATATAGACAGAACGTAAATACCTCAGAGATCGTGCGACTCCTTTTCTACCTTGCATGGCCGTTGGCAGGGACGGTGATGAAGCCCAGGTATGCCGAGCACTTGAGCGTGACCCGCCATTCGTGACGGTAGCGGTTCATGGCCGCTGTCGCTCGAAGAAGGCCCAGATCACTGCCGGTCCGTTCGGTTCCTTGGGCACTGGGCCTAAGAATCGCGGATAGCGCCAGTATGGCTGAGGAATGCCATGCCCGCCGCCGTGAATGGCAACGAGTTCCACTTCAATCTTAGAGTCGTTGCGCCAGAGTACCTGCTCGACGTCAAATCCGTCGGTCACTTGGGTCTCGCTCGTTTCGGGCGTGCCGATGATGTTGTTGAGATCCGCAAGATATTGACCTGACTCTCGCGACGACCGGACCTTGCCGCGCTTGAGCAAGCCGAGGAATTTGACCTCTCCACCCTCAAACGGGTTAATGGGATCCCTCGTGCCGTTCATAATCATGACGGAAGAAGTGCCTTGCCCCGCAGGCCTGCATTTGAAGTTCTCCGGCGTCGGCACGCTCGCCGATACCGCCGCAACTGCGCGAAAGCGGGAAGGCGCTTCGAGCGCAAGACGAAACGCCATGTGACCGCCGCGGGATATGCCCGTCGCAAATACGCGGTCCGGATCGACACCGACTTCAGTGATGAGCTTGTCGACCATCCTCGTCAAGAACCCCACGTCGTCGATGTTGAGCTTGTTCGCGCTGTAGTCACCGGCGATATTGCACGCGTTCCAATAGCCCTCGTACCCATCGGGATAGACGACCGCAAAGCCCCGTTCGTCCGCAAGGCGCTCGAACCCATACCCAGTCCACTTTCGCGTTTGCGCACCGTTTTGACCCGAACCGTGCATGACCACGACAAGCGGGGCTCCCTTCGTCAACCCCAGCGGCACGTAGGTCAGGTAGGTCCGTGTCCGTCCGCCCACCTCAATGGTCCCCTGGGTCAGCGTGCCGGACAGTCGCGGAACTTCAGGAGCAGGCGAGTAGACGAAGTAGCCGAACAGCACACCCACCGCACCGACCAACGCAACAACGACAATCAAGCCCCGAAAGACGAAGCGTAGAACTCTGCTCATGGCAATCTCCCTGCCTTCCTCGGGCGCCGCCGCGTTCCCGCCGCGCCTTCAAGCACTGGACCGGCAAGCGCCGGTGACCCAGTCGTCAGCGTAACGTTTGCCTGATCCCGACCCCCGCATCCCCCTGGAGTTTGAGGGTGTGGTTCAAGAGTTCACGAAGGTCAAGCATGGTGCCTTAAACGCCTGTCGCCGCCGCACGCGCCTGTTCCTTCCATCGCTGTTCGTCCACGCCCCTCACCAGCAGCCACACGATCAGCGCTAAAGCCCCGAGCAGGGCGACGCTGACAACGTAGGGGAACAGCCGGTGTCCGAGCGGCAGATAGAGGAAGCTCAGCCAGCCCAAACCTCCAACCACCGACAACACGCCCAGAATCCGTGGCAGGAAGGCGGATCGGATGATGAGGTAACCCGTCAGGAGTGCGTAGAATCCGAAAAACACCAAGGCCATCTGGGCGCCCCGGTCATTCACCTTGAAAGAGAGCAGCGCCAGCGCCTGCAACTGTTCGGCACTGAAGACGCTCAAGAAGTGCGCGCCTCCCAGGATGAACAAGGGGACGATAAAGAAGACGCGGCTAAAGGTCTTGATGACGGAACCGGCGAGGCCTAAGAACGCGGCGACTAGAGAGACGGTCCTACCCGCCGGCTTGAGCAAGTCGTAAAAGAGAGCGGTCATAGCGATATTGCACGCCATTTCGATGAGGTAGACTGCGAAACCCAACTGAAACAAGCCCCTGTGGGCCAGTATGTTGGTCGCCGTAGCTACGGCGTCGCCGTCTACCACAAGCCTGTCGCTCACGAAACCCTGGGCGAATATTCCCGTCAGTATGGTAAGGAGAGAAAACACCCCCGTAATCCTGGCCTTGAGACGCGGCGAAGCTTCTCTGATCCGTTCCGTCATTACTGGTGCGCTCATGTTCGTTTTCTCCTTCACGCGATTGATCGAATCAGAAGCAAGCGAATCAGATGAGTCCAAGGCCAGGGAACGGGCCGAAAACTCATCTCCATCTTATCTCCAGGCCTCTTTACGGAAGTTGCTAAAACATAGGGCAAACGAATCACAATCAGATCCAAAACGTCGTTAAAAATATCAGCCCAACGCCAGGCGTGCTTTCTCGTTCCACTTCGGGACGTTCACGCCTTTTACTATGAGCCACAGGCAAAGTGATAATTCTCCGATTAAGGCAAGCACCAGAATGAGAAAGATCGTCCCTGAGTACGCGGGGGCGAGGATGAGCGTGAAGCTATTCGCCAGATAACTCAGACCGGCAATCGCCATCAAAACGCCAAGAGTCTTGGGGAAATAACCCGACCTGAAAAGCAAATACCCATACACCAGACATGCAAAGCCAAAAAATACGAGGTCAATGCCAAAACCATAGTCATGCAACTTGAGAGACATTTTCACCAGAGCGTGGAGTTGGTGCGGTTCAAATGCCTTCAGGTAGTCTGCGTTCCCCGAAAGGAACAATGCTGCAAAAAGACATAGCTTGCTGACGGCCTCAATAGGGAATTCGACGATGTTGAAAAACACCGCAAGCAAAGCAAGGTTCTTGTTCACCGGCCTGAGCAATACATATAAGATCATCGTTAGCGCGGCAGCACACACCAGCAGGATCAGCTCGCCGGCAATACTGATGCGCCACAGCGACTCGGAGGCCGCAATATTGTTGGCTGTGGCTGTAACATCTCCGGACACCACGAGTTTGTCTCTGACGAAAAACTCACTGCTGAAACCGATGACGATGATCATCAGATACAGCACGCCACCGATTCGTGCGTAAACTTGCGGCGAAGTTTCTGTGATCCGTTCCTTCATTCCACCTCCGATCATCTGCGTGAGATCGTTCGACCGGCTGACACTCACAGAGGCTACAAGAATCGGAGCGCGAACGCCCCATTTTTCTGTGTGAGGTGAAGGGTGGAGGCAAGGGCCGTCCTAACCAATTGGGCCGGACAGGCACATTTCAGCAAATGGGTGCTCAGCCTCGCGGGCGGCCAGATCCTGGGTAGTCGGCAAACCAGAAGTTATCGGAGGCTCCAACTGATAAGCCATCTCGTCAATTGGCGTTAAATCCCTGTGACAGTCGTCGACAAGGTCAATGAGCGTTTTGGCCAGTTAGAGTCGTCATTCACTCCGAACGTGCTTCTGCGAATGCTTCGATAAGGGCGTTGACATCACTTTCTTCGTTGTAAGGGGCGAGCGAGATCCGAATGCGTCCGCCACGTG
>Ga0075029_100001766_pt1 | contig 12312 bp, 11 predicted proteins | sample LitLauG_LLR_2013_FD_71391 | JGI IMG/M metagenome (GOLD analysis project Ga0075029, IMG submission 71391) | Freshwater sediment microbial communities from North America - Little Laurel Run_MetaG_LLR_2013 | ecosystem: Environmental > Aquatic > Freshwater > Creek > Sediment | place: USA...
CATAGAGCGCGAAATGTCCGTGCTGGCCAAGCATCGGACCAAGCGCGCTCATCTGCCACATCAGCCACTGAATGACCTGGGAGCGCGCGCGCAGTTCGGTGGGAATGAATCGACCTGTCTTGTCGGCGAGGTAGATCAGGATCGCGCCGGTCTCGAACGCCGAGAACGGGCCGCCACCGTCGCTCGGTTGATGATCCACGATCGCCGGAATGCGGTTGTTCGGGCTGATCGCAAGAAATTCCGGCTTGAACTGTTCACCGGCGCGAATGTTGACGGGGATGATCCGATAGGGGATGCCTAGTTCCTCCAGCATGATCGAGATTTTCCAGCCGTTGGGTGTCGGCGCATAATAAAGGTCGATCATCGGGTCCTTCCGCTCGGAGCTCTTGACGATCTTACCCCCTGCTTTGGTCGCATTCCACCACCCGAAATCCCATGTACCTCAGACCCGGGACATGGCATTAGACAGCCCAATAAACAGGAAAATCGAGGACACGCCCAAAATGCTGTTTCCGACCACGATCGCAGGCTCCCTCCCCAAGCCGGAATGGCTGGCCGAACCGAACATGCTGTGGGCGCCGTGGAAATCCAGGGGTGAGGAGCTTTCGCGCGCCAAGCGCGACGCGACGCTGCTTGCGGTGAAGCTGCAGGAGGACGCCGGAATCGACATCGTCACCGAGGGCGAGCAGGCGCGCCAGCATTTCGTCCATGGCTTCCTGGAAAAGATCGATGGCATCGATTTTGCCCACAAGGTCGAGATGGGCATTCGCAAGGACCGCTACAAGGCGATGGTGCCGCAGGTGATCGCGCCGCTGCGCCTGAAAGGCAGGGTGCATGCCGACGAGGCCCGTGTAGCGCGGACCCACAGCACCCGCAAACTGAAGTTCACCCTGCCCGGCCCGATGACAATCATCGACACCATCGCCGACAAGTATTACGGCGACCGCGTCAAGATGGCTTTTGCGTTTGCCGAGTTGCTCAATGAGGAAGCAAGGGCCTTGCAGGCCGATGGCGTCGACCTGATCCAGTTTGATGAGCCGGCCTTCAACGTCTACATGGATGAAGTCAACGACTGGGGCATCAAGGCGCTCGAACGCGCCGCCGAGGGGCTGACCTGCGCCACCGCGGTCCATATCTGCTACGGCTACGGCATCAAGGCCAACACCGATTGGAAACAAACGCTGGGCAGCGAGTGGCGGCAATATGAGGACATCTTCCCGGCCATCGACGAGAGCTCCATCCAGCAGGTCGCGATCGAATGCCGCAATTCGAAGGTGCCGCTCGAACTTCTCTCCCTGCTCAAGGGCAAGGTGGTTCAGGCCGGCGTGATCGACGTTGCCAGCGACACCGTCGAGACCGCGGAGGACGTGGTCAAGGTGATCGACGAGGTTTCCAGATTCGTGCCGAGGAGCAACATCATCGCGACCACCAACTGCGGCATGGCGCCGATGCGCCGCGATATCGCCGAAGCCAAGCTGATGGCTCTCGGCGCCGGCGCGAAACTCGCGCGGCAGAGGCTGGGGTGAGATCTCTTATTCCCTCCCCCCTTGTGGGGGAGGGTTAGGGAGGGGGTGGGCCCCAAGCACGGAGTCCGCGGTACCCCCTCTCCAACTCTCCCCCACAAGGGGGGAGAGAGCCGACCGGATTTTGCGGCATTGATCGGGCTACTCACTCGCAGTTCGATGCAACACCAGCTTGTAACCCGCTGAAAAAGCACGCAAGGTCGAAGGCGGCGTCAGGAGCATCGCGCCTTCGATGGCGCCCGGCGCCGCGCGGTAGCCTGCCGGCGACCACGCTAGCGCTTTTCCGTTTGCAATCAGAAAACATTGCTCTCCCGCCTGTACCATGGCGCCGTCGGGCAACCGCAAGAGTGGAAGTGGAAGCGCGTGTAATCGCTTTCTCCTTCCCGCAAGTCGCTCGCGGTGCAGCGCCACATCGATGTCATCGGCGCGAAGATTCGAAACGCCATTTCCCTTCTGCCAGGCCGCGCGAAACCGGTTCGCGTCGTCGCGGCGGCAAAAGAAGCAAGGGCGATGTCCGGCCGCGAAGGCGGTTGCTTCGTCGAGGAAGAACAGCTCGGTCCAGCTCCGGCCACCCATCACCTCGCGCCGCCGGCCCCTGAATTCGCAGACACAGGTGAGCCAGGCGCGGCTGGCCCAACGGCGGTTGACGAGCGTCTTCGTTGCCGGATCATGAATGATGCCGCGATTGCCGGTGAACATCCCGCGATGCGTATCGGCGATGATGTCGCCGGTGGGCGTCACACGATTTTGCAGGGGCATCTTTCACGCTCGACGATGGCTACAATCGTCATTGCGAGGAGCAAAGCGACGAAGCAATCCATTTTTGCCGCGCTATGGATTGCTTCGCTCCGCTCGCAATGACGGTTTGGTCACGCCGCGCCTTCGCGGATGGGCGGCTGGAACGACAGCGCGGTGTCCCAGGGAAAGAAGATCCAGGTGTCCTGCGACACCTCGGTGATGAAGGTGTCGACCATTGGCCTTCCCTTCGGCTTGGCGTAGACGGTTGCGAAATGCGCATTCGGCAGCATGTCGCGCACCAGTCGCGCGGTCTTGCCGGTGTCGACGAGGTCGTCGACGATCAGGAGCCCCTTGCCGCTCCCCTCGCCGAGGGCCGCCGTATCGGCCGACACGTGTTTCAAAACGTTCAGATCGCCTTGCGTGGTGTGCGCGTAGCTTGCGATGCAGACGGTATCGATGACGCGGACGCCGAGTTCGCGGGCGACGATCGCGGCCGGCACAAGGCCGCCCCGGGTGATCGCGATCACCGCCTTGAACGGGCCGACTTCATTGAGCCGCCACGTCAGCGCGCGGCAATCCCGGTGAAACTGGTCCCATGAGACCGGAAAGGCCTTGCCGGCCCGCTCCTGCGCACTCAGCTCCGGATGCTCCGCCATTATCGATCCCCACCTTTGCTTTGCCTTGCTTGAATACCGGTTTGACCTGCGCTTTAGCGGACCGCGTGCAATCCCGCCAGCATCTCCTTCACCGCCGCCATTGCGGCGGCAAGCTTTTCAGGATCGCGAGAGCGGACCACCAGATTGGTGTTCGGCCGCTTGTCTTCGTCGGTGAACGGATAACTGCCGATCACAGTGTCGGGATGGGCCAACGCGATCTCGCGCAAGGGGCCGCCGATATCGCCTTCTCGCGCATTGGCACGAACGCTGTCGGACAGCATCCGGACGCCGGACTTGAGTTTTGGCGCAACGATATCCATCATCGCCTGCATGATCGATGGCACGCCCGCCATCACAACGACATTGCCGAGCTTGAAGCCGGGCGCAAGGATGGTCGCGCTCTGGATCAGTTCGGCACCCTCCGGGATGCGCGCCATCCGCAGCCGCGCCTCGTTCAGATCGGCCGCGCCCCAGCGCTCGCGAAATCGCGCCACCACTTCCGGGTGAAGGTCGATGCCGACGCCGAACGCCTTGGCGACGGAGTCGGCGGTGATGTCGTCATGGGTCGGACCGATGCCCCCGGTGGTAAAGACGTAGTCATAGCGGTGACGCAGCGCGTCCAGCGCCGCGATGATCTCACTCTCCTCGTCGGGAACGACGCGGACCTCCCTGAGGTCGATGCCGATATTGGTGAGGTATTCGGCGATGAAGCCGATGTTCTTGTCCTTGGTCCGGCCCGACAGGATCTCGTCGCCGATCACCAGGATTCCCGCGGTGACGATTTCAGTCATGACCTCTCCTAGTCCCGCAAGGCAAGCGGTGGGCCGCTGCTGTGCCCTTGCCCGGCCAACGCCTTGGTGTTCGGCGGATTTTGCCAAGGAAATAAGCAGCCGCCAGCCGTTTTTTGTGCACTGTCCTCATCCAGACCTGCCAATGCTCCTTACCAATCCATATCGCGCTGGCCTAGCCCTTGCTACCATCCAGTGAAGTCATGCACTGTGTCGTGTGGCTTCCAAAGGGCAGTCGGGATTCCATGGCAGTTGCGTTCGATGAGATGAACGGGCTCGGTGGCAACATTCGGCCGGCCTACCTGGAGCTTGCCCGCTGGCTGGAGGAGACGCCGCCCGACGCCCTGGAATATCGCCGCCAGGAGGCGGAGCTGCTGTTCCGCCGGATCGGGATCACGTTCGCGGTTTATGGTGACGCGGAAGCCCAGGAGCGGCTGATCCCGTTCGACGTGATTCCCCGGATCATGTCGGCAAAGGAATGGACGATTCTCGAAAAGGGCCTCAAGCAGCGGGTGCTCGCGCTCAATATGTTCCTGCGCGACGTCTATCACGGACGCGACATCCTGCGCGCCAATATCATCCCCGAAGACCTGATTTTCCAAAACCCGGTGTTCCGCCCGGAAATGAACGGTCAGGACGTGCCGCACGACGTGTACGTCCACATTGCCGGCATCGACATCATCCGCGTGGACGCCGAAAACTTCATCGTACTGGAGGACAATGCACGTACGCCGTCCGGCGTGTCGTACATGCTGGAAAACCGTGAGATCATGATGCGGCTGTTTCCGGACCTGTTCGCCCGTCACCGCATCGCGCCTGTGGAAAGGTACCCGGACGAACTGTTGGCGGCATTGCGATCGGTGGCGCCGCTTGGCGCCTCGGCCGAGCCGACCGTGGCCTTGATGACGCCGGGCGTCTACAACTCCGCCTATTACGAGCACTCGTTCCTGGCCGACAAGCTCGGGATCGAGTTGGTCGAGGGTCGCGACCTCATCGTCAAGGACGATGAAGTGTTCATGCGCACCACTGAAGGCCTCAAGCGCGTCGATGTCATCTATCGCCGTGTCGACGACGATTTCCTCGATCCCCTCACCTTCCGCCCGGATTCGGCACTCGGCGTACCCGGACTGATGTCGGCCTATTCCGCCGGCAATATCACGCTCGCCAACGCGGTCGGCACCGGCATATCCGACGACAAGGCGATCTATTCGTACATGCCCGAGATCGTGAAATTCTATCTCGGCGAGGAGCCGGTGCTCAAGAACGTGCCGACCTGGCGCTGCCGCGAAGCAAGGGATCTGGCTTACGTCCTCGATAATTTGAGCGAACTGGTCGTGAAGGAAGTGCATGGCTCGGGCGGCTACGGCATGCTGATCGGGCCCGCCGCGACCAAGGCGACGATCCAGGCCTTTCGCGACAAGCTCAAGCGCGAACCGGAAGGCTTCATTGCGCAGCCGACTCTCGCGCTCTCGACTTGTCCGACCTGCACCGAGGCTGGCCTTGCGCCGCGCCACGTCGACTTGCGCCCCTTCGTACTGACGGGAAGCCGCCATGTGACGATCGTGCCGGGCGGTTTGACGCGGGTGGCGCTGAAGGCAGGATCGCTGGTGGTGAATTCGAGCCAGGGCGGCGGCACCAAGGATACCTGGATACTGGATGAGTGAGATGCAAGCAGAAATGAACTGACATGCTGTCACGCACCGCTGAAAATCTCTACTGGCTCGCCCGCTACGTGGAACGCGCGGAATATCTGGCGCGCACCATCGAGGCGACGCTGCGCGTCACGGCGCTGCCGAACGCCTATGTCGGCAAAACCAATGAGTGGGATTCGGCGCTGATGACCGCCGGCGTCAGCGCCAGTTTCTACCAGACCCACGCCCATGCCGATGAGCAAAACGTGGTCGACTATCTGTCGTTTGCACCGGAAAACCCGTCGTCGATCCGCAACTGCATCGAAAATGCGAGACTGAACTCCCGCTCCGTGCGCACTGCGCTCACGAGCGAGATGTGGGACACCATCAACTCGGCCTGGATCGATCTTGGTGAACTCTGGGGCAAGGGCACCATGAACCGCGAGGAACTGGCGAAGTTCCTGCGCTTCGTGCAGGAAACTTCCCTGCGCTTCGACGGCTCGGCCTACCGGACCATGCTGCGCAACGACGCCTACTGGTTCTCGCGGCTTGGCGTGCATCTGGAGCGCGCCGACAACACCGCGCGGATATTGGACGTGAAGTACCATGTTCTCCTGCCCGAGGAAGAACACGTCGGCGGCCCGCTCGACTATTATCAATGGACCTCGATCCTGCGCTCGGTGTCGGCGCTGACCGCCTATCACTGGGTCTATCGCGAGACGCTGAAACCCTGGCTGATCGCCGATCTTCTGATCCTCAACGATTCCCTGCCGCGGTCGCTGGCGAGCTGCTACGGCAATCTGGTGCGCAACCTCGACCAGATCGGCGTCGCCTACGGACGCCAGGGTGCCGCCCAGCGGCACGCCCGCGGCGTCCGCAACCGGCTGGAACACAGCCACATGGATGATATCTTCCAGCACGGGGTCCACGAATTCATCCAGGAATTCGTCGCCGACAACTCCAGGCTCGGTGAAATCATCACCAGGCAGTATTTGATTTGAGTTTGGAACTTGATGTGGAAGAATCGGGCGCATCCACTTGCGCGGTCTCACCTCTCCCTCGGGGAGAGGTCGGATCGCCCTTGCGATCCGGGTGAGGGGTCATGGCTTAGCGATACTCCGTGACCCCTCACCCCAACCCTCTCCCCATGGGAGAGGGGGCGCACTCCCGTTGACGCAACACACCACGCCAAGACTTGGACATCCCACCACATGCGCCTGCGCATCGCCCATTCCACCACCTACCGCTACGAGCCGGCGGCGACCGGCATCATTCAAATCCTGCGAATGACGCCCGGCAGCCATGACGGCCAGTATGTCGCCGAATGGCAGATCGACGTCTCCACCGACTCGCGACTGCACGCGCATCAGGACGCCTTCGGCAATCTGACGCATGTTCTGACCGAAGCTGCGATTTCGGATCTCACCATCAATGTCGAGGGCCTGATCGAAACCCACGACACCGGCGGCGTCTTGCGAGGAACCGATGAGCGCTTTCCGCCGAGCCTGTTCCTGCGCACGACGGCGCTTACCACGGTCAATCCGGCAATGGCGGCAGTCTCGCGCGAACTGCGCTCCGAATCGGAGGCCGACGTGCTCGGCTTCCTGCACGCCCTGATGCTGCAGATCAATGACCACATGACGTTCGACGTGGACCCGACCAACAGCGGCACCTCCGCGGCTGAGGCCTTCGGCCTCAAGCGCGGCGTCTGCCAGGACTACGCCCATATCTTCATTGCCTGTGCGCGTTCGGGTGGCGTGCCTGCGCGCTTCGTCTCCGGCCATTTCCTGCGCTCCGACGGCACAGTGCATCAGCAGGCCGGCCACGCCTGGGCCGAAGCCTTCGTGCCGGACCTCGGCTGGGTCGGCTTCGATGCGGCCAACGCGATCTGCACCACCGATGCCCACGCCCGCGTCGCCATTGGACTTGACTATCTGGGCGCCGCGCCGGTGCGCGGCACCCGTTACGGCGGCGGCAATGAAACGCTGACGGTCGCCGTCAAGGTCGATCAGGCCAACCGGCCCGGGCAGTGGCAAAGCCAGTCGTAGCTTCCTGCAACGGATTGGGTTAGTAATTCCGCGCAGTAAATGCGTCCCGGGGATGCGGAAATGACCTATTGTTGCGGAGTGCTTGTGCGGGACGGGCTGGTCATGATCGCCGATACCCGCACCAATGCCGGGCTCGACAACGTCTCCACGTTCCGCAAGCTGCACATCTTCTCGAAACCGGGCGAGCGGATCATGGCGGTAGCGAGCGCCGGCAACCTTGCGATCAGCCAGTCGGTGTTGTCGACCCTGACCGAGGGGATGGAAGACCCGACCACGGGCGAGGTCGAAACGCTCCTCAACGCGCCGACCATGTTCCAGGCCGCCCAGCGGATCGGCCGCGCGATCCGCGCGGTTCACGCCACGGAAGGTATCGCGCTGAAGTCCGAGGATATCAATTTCGACGTCTCGTTCCTGTTCGGCGGCCAGATCAAGGGGTCGCGGATGCGGCTGTTCATGGTCTACCCGGCCGGCAATTTCATCGAATGCACCACCGACACGCCCTACTTGCAGATCGGCGAGCACAAATACGGCAAGCCGGTGCTCGATCGCGCCATGCACTACGACGTCGAACTGTACGAGGCACTCAAGACCAGCCTGATCTCGATGGATTCGACCATGCGCTCAAATCTCGGCGTCGGCCTTCCGATTGACGTGCTGGTCGTTCGTTCGGATGTCTGCGACGCCGATCTCAATCACCGTATCGAGGCGGGTGAACCCTATTTCCACGATCTGCGCTCGCGCTGGTCGGCGGCGTTACGCGCGGCCCACCAAAATATTCCGCGACCGCCCTACAAGACCGAAACATCGAAAACGTGAGAAGGCAGGAAACAGATGAGCGATAACAAAAACAGGATTGCGGTGGTAACCGGCGCCGGAACCGGTGTCGGCCGCGCGGCGTCGCTGGCGCTGATGAATGCCGGCTTCACGGTCGTGCTGACCGGACGGCGCCTGGACAAACTCGAAGAGACGCAAAAACTCGGCGGCAGCGGCAAGAGCCTGCCCGTTCCCGCCGACATGACCGACCCCGGCTCGATCGCGGCCTTGTTTGCGAAAGTAATGGAGGTCTATGGCCGCCTCGACGTGCTTTTCAACAATGCGGGCATGGGCGCGCCGCCGGTGCCGTTCGAGGATCTCAGCCTGGCGCAATGGCAGGCGGTGGTGTCGACCAATCTCACGGCACCGTTTTTGTGCACGCAACACGCGTTCCGCATCATGAAGGACCAAACCCCGCGCGGCGGCCGCATCATCAATAACGGCTCGATCTCGGCGCATGCGCCGCGGCCGTTCTCTGCAGCCTATACCTCAACCAAGCATGCCATTAGCGGCCTGACCAGGGCCAGCAATCTCGACGGCCGCGCCTACGATATCGCGGTCGGCCAGATCGACATCGGCAATGCCGCTACCCCAATGACGGATCGGATGGTGGAGGGCGTATTGCAGCCGGACGGCCGCAAAGTGCCTGAGCCGCGGATGGACTCCAAGGCTGTCGGCGATGCGGTGGCCTATATGGCAAGCCTGCCGCTTGACGCCAACGTGCTGTTCATGACGGTGATGGCAACCAAGATGCCGTTCGTGGGACGCGGATAGCTGTCGCCCTATTCCAGCCGCTCCACGTCGCGCAGCGTCGGGAACAGCTTCATCCACAATAGCGCCACCGCGATGGTGGCCACGCCGCCCAGCGCCGCGGCCGGCATCGCGCCGAACAAGGCCGCGGTGACGCCGCTTTCGAACTGGCCGAGCTGGTTCGATGCATTGATGAACAGGAAGTTCACCGCGCCGACCCGTCCGCGCATCTCGTTCGGCGTCGAAAGCTGGACCAGCGAGAAGCGGATTACAACGCTAATCGTGTCGGCCGCACCCAGCACCGCGAGCGCGAGCAGCGACAACCACATCCATTGCGACAGAGCGAACACGATCGTCGCCGCCCCGAACACGATCACGGCCTGGAACATCCGCAAACCGACGCGGCGGCGGATCGCGTGCCGTGCGAGCAGCGCCGTCATCAGCAACGCGCCGACCGCAGGCGCGGCACGCAGGATGCCGAGGCCGGAGGGACCGGTCTGCAGAATATCGCGGGCATAGATCGGCAATAATGCGGTGACGCCGCCGAACAGCACAGCGAACAGGTCGAGCGAGATCGTCCCGAGGATGGCGGGATTGCCGCGGATAAAACGTACTCCTGCGAACAAATCGCCAGGAGTTGCCGATTCCTTGAGTTCGGCAGCCTTGCCGGTGCGGATAGCGCCGGTGAACAGCGCGCCCAGCAACCAGAACAGCACCATGATGCCGTAAGCAAGCCCTGGCGAAACCGCGTAGGCAAGCCCACCAAGCGCAGGGCCAGCGATGGTTGCCGCTTGCGCTGCGCCGCTCGACAATGCGGTTGCGCGTTGCAGAGAGCCTTGCGGCGTGATCAGCGGCAGCAGCGCCGCGGTTGCCGGGCTTTCGAACGCGCCGGCCGTGCCCAGCAAGGCGGTCGCGATGAAGATCTGCGTAACCGTCAACCAGCCGGCATAGGCACCGAAAGCCAGGAAAAGCGCGGTCAGCGCCTCGGCCAGCTGGCATAGCTGCACGACGCGCTTGCGTTCATAGCGGTCGGCGGCGTGTCCGGCGACAAACACCAGGAGCGCGGTCGGCAGAAACTGCACCAGCCCCACCATGCCGAGGAGAAAGGCGCTGGCCGTGAGATCGTAGACCTGCCAGCCGATCGCTACCGCCGCGATCTGGCTGGAGAAGCGCGAAAGGCTCCGCGACAGGAGAAAACAGACGAATGAGCTTTGCCTGAAGAGAGACCCGGCACTCTCCGGCTTCGGAGCGGAGGACATGGTCGATCGGTGGCGGACCATCCGCCACTTGTCAATGGAGGCAATGTCGAAAGCGCATGGCATTGCGCTTTCAACTGCACCATTGTCATAATCGCGGACCAGGGGCATTCGGGGGCATCATGCTGCAAGTACAATCGGCGTTCGGCGTGTTCGCGCTGCTGGCGCTGGCGTGGCTGTTGGGTGAAAGCCGTCGTGCGGTTTCGCTCAGGCAGGCGGTAATCGGTCTCCTCGTCACCGTCCTCACCGCAATTGTGCTGATCAAGCTGCCCGTGGTGGCGCGCGCGTTCGGCGCGATCAACGATGCCGTGGGCGCAATCTCGTCCGCCTCGCGCGCGGGCACATCTTTCGTGTTCGGCTATCTCGGCGGCGGCGCCCTGCCGTTCGAGCTGAAAGCGCCTGGCGCCGATTTCATCCTCGCGTTTCAGGCGCTTCCCATCGTGCTCGTCATGAGCGTGTTGACGACGTTGTTGTTCTACTGGCGCGTCCTGCCGCCGGTCGTGCGCGGCATGGCGTGGGTTCTTGAGCGCACGCTCGGAGTTGGCGGCGCGGTCGGGCTTTCGACTGCCGCCAACATCTTTCTCGGCATGGTGGAGGCGCCCTTGTTCATCCGGCCCTATCTTGCCGAGCTGACACGCAGCGAATTGTTCCTGGTCATGACCGGTGGAATGGCCGGGATAGCCGGCACCGTGCTCGTGCTCTACGCAACGCTTTTGGCGCCGCTGATCCCGGACGCGGCTGCGCATTTTGTCATCGCCTCGGTGCTGGGTGCGCCCGCCGCAATCCTGGTAAGCCTGATCATGGTGCCGGAGACGAGCGACAAGCGCACCGGCGGCGATCTCGCCGATCCCGGGATCGCCGGCGATCCCCAGACACATGCCTCCTCCACCATGGACGCAATCGTCAAGGGAACGATGGCGGGCGTCGAGCTTTTGATCAACATCATAGCGATGCTGATTGTACTGGTGGCGCTGGTCCATCTCGCCAACGCGCTGCTTGGACTTTTGCCGGATGCCGCCGGCGCCGGAATCACCTTGCAGCGGATGCTCGGTTACGCCATGGCGCCGATATGCTGGCTGATGGGTCTACCGTGGTCGCAAGCCGTGACAGCCGGCAGCCTGATGGGCACCAAGACCGTGCTCAACGAGCTGATCGCCTATGTCGACCTGTCGAAGCTCGGAACCGACGCGCTTGATCCCCGCTCGCGGCTGATCATGCTTTATGCCATGTGCGGGTTTGCCAATTTCGGCAGCCTCGGCATCATGGTCGGCGGTCTCGGCACCATGGCACCGCAGCGGCGGGCGGAGATCAATTCACTCGGACTGAAGTCGATCGTCTCCGGTACGCTGACGACCTGCCTGATGGGCGCCATCGTCGGCGTGCTGACTTGATGTCGCCGTCATTCGGCGCGCCGCGCGCTTAGCATCGGCACCACCTTCTCCATCACATAGGATGATCCCTCGGCGGTGAGATGGGCGTGATCCCAGGACAACGGAATGCCGTCATCGAGTGTGATCGGGCATTGCCGCTGCGGGCAAACGGCATCGAGAACCGAGACATAGGAGAAATTTGCATGGGCCGGCAACGCCGTCTTCATCATCTGGTCGAGCGAAAAAATATCGGGCAGCAGGAAGTCGTCAGGGCGCGGCTCAATCTGCCGCAGATGCGCCCGCATCAGCATCGAGGGAAGCCTTGCGCGGAACTGGACCGAGGGTCCGAGCAACACGACGGCGATGCCGAGTTCATTGAGGCTGGAGATCGTCTGCTTCAGATCGGCGATCATGCCGGCAAAGCGCGGCGGCCGGGCATATTCCAGCCAGTCCGCCGACATGATGACGAGGTCCGGCTTGCGATCGCGGAAAAAGGCATCCATTTGCTCGGCAAAGCTGCGACAATACGCATAGCCCTGCCCGGCAGCGTTCAGCGTCGGCATGCAGGCCGCCTGCGTCGCCTGAAGGACGTGAATCCTTTCCGGATCGGTGGCCCGGCGCAGGCCGGAAAAATAGTGCGCAGCGAGGCTGTCGCCCCACAACAGCCAGTTGGATTTTCCGGCCGCGAGCGACAGGCAGGAATCGCCGAACACGCCATTTTCAGGCGTAAAGCAGGTCC
>Ga0075029_100001769_pt1 | contig 12299 bp, 12 predicted proteins | sample LitLauG_LLR_2013_FD_71391 | JGI IMG/M metagenome (GOLD analysis project Ga0075029, IMG submission 71391) | Freshwater sediment microbial communities from North America - Little Laurel Run_MetaG_LLR_2013 | ecosystem: Environmental > Aquatic > Freshwater > Creek > Sediment | place: USA...
GTGGTGCGGCGCGTGATGCTGGGCGGCACGGTGGACGGCATCTTCACCACGGTCGAGGACGTGGCGCAGACGGCCCTTTTCCTGTGCGCGTTCCCCTCGGCCGCCCTGACCGGGCAGTCGTTCGTGGTCAGCCACGGGTGGTTCATGCAGTAAGAGGATCTTGCGCGGCGCGGCCCGCCTGGTGAAGAATCCGGGGGGCCGCTTTCTCGTGCCCAGGCCGCCGGGCGCGGCTGATAACTACAAGATAGACGGCCTGGAGGAGACGAGATGACCGCCGTTGCGATATTCGGGATCTGCCTGTCCCTTGGGCTGTTGATGTTCCTGGCGTACCGCGGCATCAATGTGCTGCTGCTCGCCCCGGTGATGGCCATGCTGGCGGTCCTTTTCAACGGAGGCACGGGGCCGCAGCTGCTGGCCACCTACACCCAGCTCTTCATGCTCGAGCTGGGCAAGTATCTCGGGAAGTTCTTTCCCCTGTTCATGCTCGGCGCCCTGTTCGGCAAGGTGATGGACGACTCGGGATCGGCCAAGGTCATCGCGCAGCACATTGCGCGCCTGGCCGGCAAGAAGCAGGCGATCCTGGCCATCGTGCTGGCCTGCGGCGTGCTCACCTACGGCGGGGTGTCCTTGTTCGTCGTGGCGTTCGCCGTCTACCCGATCGCCAAATCGCTGTTCCGCGAGCAGGACATTCCCAAGCGCCTGATCCCGGGCGCCATTGCACTGGGCTCCTTCACCTTCACGATGACCGCCCTGCCCGGCACGCCGGCCATACAGAACGCGATTCCGACCGCGTATTTCCATACGACGCCGTTCGCGGCGCCCGGGCTCGGCACCATCGGCGGGCTGATCATGTTCGCCGGCGGCATGTTGTGGTTGAACCGTCGCGCCAGCCACGCACGCGCGGCCGGCGAGGGTTATGGCCATCACGACGATCTGACCGAGTCGCCCGCCGGATCGGAGCGTGCCGCGCCCGGTTTCGCCATCGCGCTGATCCCGATCCTGCTGGTGATCGGGCTGAACTTCGTGTTCACCGAGTGGCTCATCCCGGCCCTGGACACGGCCTTTCTGTCGCAACCCAAGTATGGCGGGATCAAGGTTTCCTCGGTGGCCGGGATCTGGTCGATCGTGCTGGCGGTCGCATGCGCAACGCTGTTCGCATTCATCGCGAACCGCCGGCGCCTTGTCGACGTCGTCGACACGATCAACAAGGGTACGCTGGGGTCGATGCTGCCGATGTTGAACACCTCTTCCGAGGTCGGCTACGGCGGCGTGATCGCCTCGCTGCCGGCTTTCGCGGCGGTGCGCGAGGGCATCACCGGCCTGACGAGCGACCCGGTCATCTCGGTCGCAATCACCGTCAACGTGCTGGCGGCGATCACCGGTTCGGCCTCCGGGGGCCTGAGCATCGTGATGGCGTCGCTGGGTGACTATTACCTGAACCTGGCGCAGGCCGCCCACGTCAGTCCCGAGATCATGCACCGGATCGCGAGCATGTCGTCCGGGGGCTTCGACTGCATGCCGCACAACGGCGCCGTGATCACGCTGCTCGGTATTTGCGGCCTGAAGCACCGGGAATCGTATTTCGACATCTTCGTCGTCGCGTCGGGGGTCACGGTGATCGCCGGCATCTGCGTGATCGGCCTGAACGCGCTGTTCGGCACGTTCTGACGGCGAAGCGGCCCGATGAAACGACTGATCCTGTTCGCCGCCGTCGCCGCGGCAACCTTGACGGCACGCGCCGAAGGCCTGCGCTTCGTGACCGCGGAGCTGCCTCCCTACACGTTCCAGGTTCCGCCGGCCACCGTGGCCGAGGTGCCCGGCCCGGGACAGGGCCTGGTGCACGAGGCGGTGATGGAAATGGCGCGGCGCCTGAACCAGAGTATCGCGATCGAGTACATGGACTGGGACGGCGCACAAAAGCTCGCGCTGAGCCAGCCGAATATCGGCATCCTGTCGATCACGCGCAGCCCCGAGCGGGAGGACCATTACCTTTGGTGCTGCCGCATCGTGACCGATGACCTGATCCTGGTGGGCGGCCAGGGCGTGGACGTATCGAGCCTGGAGAAAGTCAAGGACCGTCCGGTCGGCGTGCTGTTCCACAGCGGCGCCGAGGCGCTGGTACGCTCCTTGGGATTCACCCGGATCGAGTCCGCGCCCGAGGAGTGGTTGAACGCCAGCCGGATGAAGGATCGGCGCATCGACGCGTGGCTGGCGCCGCGCCTGATGGTGATTCATGCCTACAAGGAGATCGGCGCCGACGCCTCGACGCTGAACTTCGGACAGATCGTGCGGCCCAGCGAGATCTACCTGGCGTTCTCCAAGGGAACGCCCGAGGCCGAGGTCGTGCGCTGGGCCGACGCGCTGAACCGGATCCAGGCCGATGGCACGCTCGATCGCATCCTCGCGCGCTACAGCCGCCTGAAAGTCGAGGCGATCCCGGAAGACGAACGCCGCTTCACGCGCGGCTCGATCCAGTGGAATAACTGAAGGCGCCCCGGCCGGCGACGCCTGGGCGTTTCAAATATCAGCCCGCTGAAGTCATCAGGATTTCCAGCTCGTTGGTGATTTCCGCCTGGCGCAGCCTCGCGTAGCGACGTCGCAGCAGCCGACCCAGTTCCTCGAGGTGATCCTGCGCCCGCTGCATCTGCATCACCCGCGCGTGGTTCTCCTGTTCAAGAGAGTGGTACAGGCCCGTTTGCAGCAGCAGCCGCGCCGCCTGGCGCAGCAGCGCAGAGCGCAATACGGGAACCGGCAGATAATGCAAGGGCGTGCCGATGCGGCACCCCTGCTTCGCATCGTCGCCGCGGCGCATCGGCTCCGGCGCTGGAAGCAGCCGGCAACGCACGGGCCCCGGCTCGCTCAGATACAGGAGGCCGGCTTCGCGTGCGCCCTGCGCGTTGCTGCCGACTGCGGCAAGCCAGCTGTCCAGTGCCGGGTATGCATCCTCGATCGAAGAGCAGCCCGCGATCGCCACGAATCCCTGCGTGTGTCCGTCCAGCAGGTCCGCCAGTTTGCGACCGGCGATCATCAGGCGTGCCTGCGGATCGTCCCGCCGCAAGTCGTCGATCGCCGCCACGAGCCGGCTGTTGAAAGCTCCGCAGAAGCCGCGCTCGGCCCCTATCACCAGCCACAGCGCGGGCTGGCTGCAGGCGGGCGCAGCCTGCTGCGTGCCTGGGTCATCGCTCACCGAGTCCAGGGCGCACAGCACCGTTTCGCGCGCGAGCACCAGCGCCGGCAAGGCGTGCGAAACGCGCTGCAATTCGGCAAACGCGACGTTCTTCATCGCCTGCACGATCTGGCGCAGCTCTGAAAGCAATTGCGCCCGCTCGCGCAACTCGCTTTGCCCGCTCACCGCGCATCCTCCATCCAGCCACGAACCGTCGTGACCCAGCGCTCGCGGGGTGCCTGCAGCGAAGGAGCCTGCGCCAGGTGGCGGTTGAATCGGTCCAGCACGGCCGGCACGGCTTGCAGCGCGAGGCCATCGAACCACCCCTCGTTCAGCGCCACCAGCCACGCCATCTGGTAGCAGATCGGGCGCGGCGCAAGACGGTCTTGCCGAAACAGGACCTGCAGCAGATGCCCGCGTTGCACGCGCCTGGCCATCTGCTCGTCCAGTCGCGTGCCGAAGCGGGTGAACAGTTCCAGTTCCAGAAACTGCAGATAGTCCAGTCGCAGGCGCTTGCACTCATCGGCGATCGCCTTGTCCTGGGCTTTGCCGCCGATGCGGGATACCGAGGTGCCGACGTCGATGGCCGGGAACGTGCCGGAGGCCACGAGCTTGCTGCTCAGATAGACCTGTCCGTCGGTGATCGATATGAGGTTGGTCGGGATGTAGGCCGCAACCTCTCCGAGTTGGGTCGGAACGATCGGCAACGCAGTCATGCTGCCGCCGCCCCGCGCCGCGCACAGTTGCGTGGAGCGCTCCAGCAGGCGCGAATGAAGGTAAAAGATGTCGCCGGGATAGGCTTCGCGGCCCGGCGGACGCCGCAGCAGCAACGAGAGCTCGCGATAGGCCTGCGCATGCTTGCCGAGGTCGTCGTAGACGATCAACGTGTCGCAGCCGGCATTCATCCAGGCCTCCGCCAGGGCGCAGCCGGCGAAGGGCGCGAGGTACTGCAGACCCGGAAGCGTGCCTGCCTCGGCGACCACGATCGTCGTGTGGGCCATGACGCCTTGCTCGGTGAGCAGGCGGATCGTCTCGGCCACCTCGGCACGCCGCTGGCCGATCAGCACCAGAACGCAGCGCACCCCCTGGCCGCGCTGGTGAACGATTGCGTCGAGCGCGATTGCGCTCTTGCCGGTGCCTTCGTCGCCGATCAGCAGTTCGCGCTGCCCGCGGCCGATCGGCAGCAGTGTGTCGATGACCGTGTTTCCCGTGTACAGCGGGCGCGTGACGGCATCGCGGTCGATGATGGGAGGCGATCGGGCCTCCAGCGGGTGCTGTCCGGTCGCCTGTGCCGCGGCCAGACCGTCCAGCGGACGCCCCAGCGGATCGATGACCCGCCCGAGCAACCCATCGCCGCAATCCAGAGCCAGCCGCTGGCCGCTTCGCCGCATGCGCAGCCCCGCCTCCATCTGCTCGCTCTGGTCCAGCAGGATGCAGCCCGCCAGATGCGGGTCGAGTTGAAATACCCACGCGCGGCTGCCGTCGGCGGACCGCAACACCTCGCCCACCGGTACCGACATCAGGCCTTGCAACCAGGCGATGCCGTCGGCCACTCCGATCACGGTGCCGATCTCTTCGATGACAAGACCGATGCCGGCCATGCTCAGTGCGGACCGGCGAAGGCGTCGATGCCCCGGCGCAGGCTCGCTTCGAGCTGGTGTCCGGGAAGACGGACGCAGATGCCCGCAAGAAGCTCCGGTTCCAGGCGCCATTCGGTGCGCGCCACCTGCCCCATCAGCGCGATGATCGCCGACTCGACGCGCTCGCGCAGCGCCGCCGCCGGCGCAAACGCGGTGGACACGTCGATCGGCGGCGCGCCCGCAGCGCGTTCGGCCCACCCGGCGCGCAGCTGCGCCCGCGCCCGATCCGCCTGTTGCGCCAGATCGGCCAGAAAAAGCTCGATCACCGCGGTCTCGGTCGCGGGCGACGCCAGCCGCCCCAGGTATTGGGCGACAAACGCCGCCGCCTGGCGCCGCAGCTGGCTTTCTGTCTGCTGGCGCGCGCCGGCAAGCTCCTGCTCCATTCGGGCGTGCGCCTTTTCGCGCTCCGCTTGCAGCTCGCGCGTCAATTCGGTCAGGCGCCTTTGCCGCGAGGCGCCGATCTCGTCCGCCAGGTCGTGCTCCGCGGCGTCGCGCCGCAAGCCCAGCTCCGTGCGTTCGCGCTCCAGCTGCGCGGACTGCGTCTCGAGGTCCGTGCGTTGCTTCTCGATCGCGCGTACCTGCTCCGCGGCGGCCCGCGCCCGGGAATCGAGCGCCGCCCGCACCGGCCGGTAAAGAAAACGGTTCAACAGCCAGAGCAGGACCAGGAAGTTGACGATCTCCAGCGCAAACGTGGTGGCGTCGAGCTCCATTTTCGCCGCTCCCTACCTGAGCAGGTACTCCAGCAGCGGATTGCGGAACAGGATGATCAGGGCGATCACCAGGCAGTAGATCGCCAGCGACTCGATCATGGCCAGTCCGATGAAAAGGGTGCGACTGATGGATTTCTCGGCCTCCGGCTGCCGCGCCAGCGCCTCGAGAGCGGCGGCGATGGCGCGGCCCATCGCCAGCGCGGGAAAGAACACGCCCAGCGCAATGGCCAAGGCGGCCACCACGGTGGATACCAGGCTGAAGAGGTGCAAGTCGCTCATGAGCGCTCCTGACTGGACGAATGCGGAAATTTCATGTCGGACCGGGGCCGTGCGTGGAAGCTTCGGGCGGAGCGTGACCGCCTTGCGGCCGATCGCCGCTGGCCTCCAGCGCGCTTCCGATATAGATCAGCGCCAGCATTCCGAAGATGTATGCCTGCACCAGCGCCTCGACCACGTGCAGAAGCAGCAGCGGCACGGGAACCAGCAAACCGGCGACCAGCAGCACCAGCAGGGCAGCCATTTCCAGGCTCATCATGTTGCCGAACAGGCGCACCGCAAGCGCGATCGTGCGCGTGATCTCGCCCAGCAGGTGAAATGGCAGAAGAATCGGGTTGGGGGCCAGGTAGTGGCGCAAGTAGGCCTTCCACCCGCAGGCGCGCACTCCGTAGACATGCACGGCGACGAACACCATCGCGGCCAATGCGCCCGTCACGGACAGGTCGCGCGTGGGCGAAGACAGCCCGGGGATCAGGCCAAGCAGGTTCGAGACCAGGATGAAGAGCCAGAGCGTGCCCACGAAGGGCAGCACGCGGGCCACCTGCCCTTGCGGGACGACCTCGGCCACCGCATCGCGCATCAGCACGAAGGCCGCCTCCGCCACGGCCGGCACGCCTTGCGCAGCGCGGGCCGCGCGCCACCGGACCCATAGAGCCAGGGTGACCAGCATGGCGGTGACGAGGACCGACAGAACAAGCGGCTCGCGCAGAGCCAGCCCACCGATGCGCCACCCGAAGCCGGCGTTCATCGCCAGTGACTGCGAAAGAAGAGAATCACGTTGGCCACGCCCACGATCAGCCCGAGCAGGATCAGGTTCAGAGTCCACCGCACCGAGTACCCCGCCGATCGCTCGTCGAGCCAGTGACCCAGGTACGCACCGAGTACCAGCGGAACGACCATCAACAGCCCGACCGTGCTCCCGGTCACGAGCAGGCCCAGCACGCCCGAGCGCTGGTCGCCCCGAAGCCGCTTTGTCTGCCGCGACATCGCGTCGCGCAGTCGATCATCGTCCGTGTTCATGGGCGCGTCTGCGCCAGTTGCTGCAAGCGCCTGAGCAGCGCCAGATCGAGCTGAAGGTGGCTCTCGCGCGTACTGAGTCGCAGCGAACTTTCGCGCTGCAGGGCCTGGTCGAGCTGAACCTGCAAGGCTTCGGGCTGCCCTCCGTGCAGGATGCGGCTGCTGACGATCCGCACGTCGGTGTGGCCGGCGACCGGAGCGCAGCTGGCGAGGCCGCCGAGGCAGGCGCCGAAGGTCCACTCCGCCTGCGACGAGGTGCGATAGCGAAAGAGGCCCGGCTCGAGCATCGTCACCAGCTCCGCGTGCCCGGGTTGCAGGCCGAATTCGCCCGATGCGTCCGCGGCGACGATGCTGGCCACATCGTCGATCCTGAGGATGCGCGCGCCATCGAGCAGCGTGAGCGTCATGCCGGACATGGTGAAGGCCGAGCCGCCGGCTCGGGCATCGCTCCCTTCATGTAGCAGGCATCCTCGGAGAGCGCGTCGTACGCGCCGTCGAGGAATCGCTCGCAGTCCGACAGCGTGGTATCGAGCGGCACGGACTCGCCGGGTATCCCCGTGTGGTCCGCCACCACCTTGAAGGGCTGGGCCAGGTAGCGCTGCAGGCGCCTGGCCAGCTTGACGATGCGGCGATCCTGCGTCGACAGCTCCTCGAGGCCGAGCATGGCGATGATGTCCTCGAGCTCCCGGTAACGTGCCAGGTGTTCGCGCACCGTTCTGGCCACGCCGTAGTGCCGATCGCCCACGATGCGAGCGTCCATCATCCGGCTGCTCGACGCGAGCGGATCCACGGCCGGGTAGATTCCGCGCGCGGCCTGCTCGCGCGACAGCACGACGACCGAGTCGAGGTGGGCCTGGATGGCCGCGATCGACGGATCGCTCATGTCGTCGGCGGGTACATACACGGCCTGCACCGCGGTGATGGCTCCGCGCGCAGTCGACAGGATGCGCTCCTCCAGGCTCGCCAGTTCGGTCAGCAACGTAGGCTGGTAGCCCACGCTGGAGGGCATGCGGCCGAGCAGGCCCGAGATCTCGGTGCCGGCCTGGATGAAGCGGAACAGGTTGTCCATCAGAAACAGGACTTCGCCGGAGCCGGAATCGCGCAGCGCTTCGGCGCAGGTCAGGGCGGTGAAGCCGGTATGGAAGCGAACGCCCGGCGTTTCGTCCATCTGGCCAAACACGAGCGTGGTGCGATCCATCACCCCCGCCTCGCGCATTTCGTGCCACAGCTCATGGCCCTCGCGGATGCGCTCGCCGACTCCAGCAAATACTGACACGCCGTGGTGCATGCTGCTGACCGCATGCATGAACTCCATCATCAGGACCGTCTTGCCCACGCCGGCCCCGCCGAACAGGCCGGTCTTGCCGCCGCGCACGAACGGACAGAGCAGATCGATGACCTTGATTCCGGTCGGAACGATGCGGTTGCCGGCAACGGTATCGGTCAAGGGCGGCGGCGCGCTTATCGCCGGCCGGCGCGGCGCGCTTTGCAAAGACGGGCCGCCGTCGAGCGGCTCCCCGAACACGTCGAGCAGGCGGCCCAGGGTGTCCGGTCCGACCGGCACCAGAAGCGGCGCACCCGTGTCTTGCGCGCGCATGCCGCGCGCCAGCCCCTCGGTGGTCTGCAAGGCAATGCCGCGCACCGTGTCCTCGGACACATGCTGCGCAACGATCAGCATGATCGCCCGGCCGTCCAACCCGACACGAAGCACGTGACCCAGTTGCGGCAGCGGTAGGCCCTGAACGTCGACCACCGGCCCGTGCACGGCAAGGATGCGATGCGGCGAAGGCGTTGCCTCCGGGGACTCTGGGAACGTTCGCATGGGGAGGGAAGACGGACGTGACCCGTGACGTTGACCGTGGGATGCTTCGCGCTGCCTGACCCGAGCGCCATCGGCCAATCATCCGGCACGCCTCGCGCACGTGATTGACATTCATCAGATCGGCGCCAGATGCCGCTGCAGCAGCCGAGCCGCGTGGACGGCTTCCCGCTGCGCGCCGTGCGCGATCTGCTGGCGGCAGCTCGTCCCGTCCGCGACCACGATCGCCTCCGGGCGCTTGCGCAGCGCCGGAAGCAGGCTCGCCTCGGCCATCCGCATCGACAGCTCATAGTGCCCCGCCTCGTAGCCGAAGCTTCCGGCCATGCCGCAGCACGAACTGTCGATCGCCTCGGGATTCGCGCCCGGGATCAGGCGCAGCACCTCCAGCATCGGACCGAATGCGTCGAGCGCCTTCTGGTGACAGTGGCCATGCACCAGCAGCGGCGCCTGTGCCGATTCGAATTCCAGCGCGAAGCGACCGCACCTGGCTTCGCGCGCGACGAACTCCTCGAACAGCACCGCGTGCGCAGCCACCGTCTCGGCAGCCTCCCCCAGCCCCATCGCCAGGCCTTCGTCGCGCAGCGTCAGCAGGCACGACGGCTCCAGCCCGATCACGGCGATGCCCGCCCTGGCGAAGGGCAGCAATTCCTCGACCAGTGCGCGCGCCTTGGTCCTGGCCGCTTCGACCATTCCGACCGACAGGTAGGTACGGCCGCAACAAGGGTGCGCTGCAGAAGCGCCAGGCGCGTGCAGCGTGTAACCGGCGGCCCTCAGCACACGGGCCGCGGCCAGCGCATTTTCGGGTTCGAATGTGCCGTTGAAAGTGTCGACGAACAGCACCGCCGCCTTGCCGCCTTTGGCTGCGACCGCGATCGTGTCCTGCCGGCTGGAGAACATCGCAGGCTCATGCGATCGCCAGAACGTATCCCGGCGCCAGCGCGGCAACGGGCGGCGGCTTGAAAAGCCCAGCAGCTTTTCGCTGACCCAGGCAGCTCCCGGAAGCTCATCGCGCAGGTTCGACAGCCACGCAAGGCGGCTCGCGCTCGACGCGTAGTCCGGCAGGCTCGCAACCAGGCGATCCTTGATCGTGTGGCCGTGACGCGCCTTGTAATGGGCCAGGAACTCGACCTTCATCCTCGCCATGTCGACGCCGGTCGGACACTCGCGCCGACAGCCCTTGCAGCCCACGCAAAGGTCCATGGTCTCGCGCATGACCTCGCCCGTGAACGCGTCCGGCCCAAGCTGCCCCGACAGCGCCAGCCTGAGCGTGTTGGCGCGGCCGCGCGTGACATGCTGCTCGTCGCGGGTGGCGCGAAAGCTCGGGCACATCGTGCCGGCGTCGAACTTGCGGCAATGGCCGTTGTTGTTGCACATCTCGACGGCCTTGGCGAACCCGCCGGTCGTGTCGCCGCCGGTGCCGGGCGGCGTCGTGGCCTCGGTCAGCGGATCGTTTTGCACGTCCCACATCGACCAGTCCAGCACCGGCGTCAGCGCGATCGTCCGATACGGACGCGGTGCGGTCGGAGGCGCAAAGCGAAAGAGCGATCCGTCGTCCATCCTGGGCGGATCGATGATCTTGCCGGGATTGAACAGGCCGATCGGGTCAAGCTCCCGCTTGATGGCGCGGAAGGCATCGTTGATCGCCGGCCCGAACTGCCATTCGATCCACTCGCCGCGGCACAGGCCGTCGCCGTGCTCGCCGCTGTAAGCGCCCTTGTACCTGCGGACGAGCTCGGCCGCTTCCTCCGCGATGGCGCGCATCTTGGCCGCGCCGCCCTGAGGGCCGCCCCGCCGCATGTCGAGTATCGGCCGCACGTGCAAAGTGCCGACCGAAGCATGTGCGTACCAGGTGCCGTGCGTGCCGTGCTTCTCGAACACCTCGGTCAGCGCATCGGTGTAGCTCGCCAGGTGCTCGAGCGGCACCGCGCAGTCCTCGATGAAGCTCACCGGCTTGCCGTCGCCCTTCAGGCTCATCATGATGTTCAGGCCCGCCTTGCGCACCTCCCACAGATTGCGCTGCGGCGTGTCGTCCGCCATCCGGACCACGCTCCCCGGCAATCCGAGCTCGTCCATCAACGACGCAAGCTCGGTCAGCTTTGGCAGCAACGCGGCCTTGTCGTCGCCCGAGAACTCCACCAGCAGGACGGCCGCGGGCTTGCCGATCAGCGCCGATTCGATGCTCGGCCGAAACGCCGGGTTGGCCAGGCTCAACTCGATCATCGTGCGATCGACGAGCTCCACCGCGCTCGGCCCGAGGCCGACCAGATGCTGGGCCGCGTCCATCGCCGCATGAAAGCTCGGAAAGTTGACCACTCCGAGCACCTTGGCGCGCGGCAACGGCGCAATCCGCAGCGTCAAGGTCCTCGTGCAAGCCAGCGTGCCCTCCGAACCGACCAGCAGATGCGCCAGATTCACTTCGCCGTCGATCGTATAGGGGCGCTCGCCGCGGCTGTCGAAGATGTCGAGGTTGTAGCCGGCGACACGGCGCAACACGCGAGGCCAGCGTTCCTCGATGGCCGCGCGGTGGCGCGCGGCCAGGTCGCGCACAAAACCGGCGATGCGCGTCGCATGCGCGCCGAGCCCGGACAGCGGGCCGAAATCGACCAGCGAGCCGTCCGACAGCCAGACGCCCGCGCCCAGCACGTTGTGCACCATGTTGCCGTACGCGATCGAGCGCGAGCCGCAGGAGTTGTTTCCCGCCATGCCGCCCAGGGTCGCCTGCGCCCCGGTCGATACGTCGACCGGGAACCACAGGCCATGCGGCTTGAGCTGTGCGTTCAGCTGATCGAGCACAAGGCCGGGCTCGACGGTGACGGTGCGTGCCTCGATGTCGATCTCGAGCACGCGGCGCAGATGCTTGCTGTAGTCGATCACCAGCGCGGCGCCGGTCGTCTGGCCGCACTGGCTCGTGCCCGCGCCGCGCGGCAGCACGGGCACTTTCAGGTCACGCGCGATGTCGATCGCGAGCGCGACGTCTGCCTGCGTGCGCGGCACCAGCACGCCCACGGGCATGATCTGGTAGATGGAGGCATCGGTCGCATAGCGCCCGCGCGAACCCGCATCGAACAGGACCTCGCCCTGCGTGTGGGCGCGCAGCCGGCGCGCGAGCAGCTCGTGAAGCTCGACTTCGGATCGTCCAGGCGTCGGCGCAGCCACGGCTGAAGATATCATGCATCGAACCCGGTTCCCGCATCCGCACTTTGAGGCGACCAAGCCATGACCCTGGCCTGCCAGCGACATCTGTTCGATATTCCGCGCGATGTCTGTTACCTGAACGGCGCCTACATGACTCCGCTGCCGCGGCCGGTGCGCGAGGTCGGCAGGAAAAAGTCCTCCGGGCCGATCTGCCAGGGGCTGGCGCGCAGTAGCAGGGCCCGCTCGCCGGCCTCGCGCACGGGGCGCGGCAGCGGAGTCATGTACGCGCCGTTCAGGTAACAGACATCGCGCGGAATATCGAACAGATGCCGCTGGCAGGCTAGGGTCATGGCTTGGTTGCATCCAGTGTGCATGCGGCAACGGGAATCGATGCATGATATCTTCAGCCGATCCCCGCGCCGCGCGGCGTCGGGCCCGCATCTTCCTGCCGATCGAGGAGGGCCGTGCATGCGCTACCAGGCAATCAATTTTGCGCAGAAGCTCGCACTGATCGACGCGCAGTGGCAACCCAAGGT
>Ga0075029_100001772_pt1 | contig 12293 bp, 10 predicted proteins | sample LitLauG_LLR_2013_FD_71391 | JGI IMG/M metagenome (GOLD analysis project Ga0075029, IMG submission 71391) | Freshwater sediment microbial communities from North America - Little Laurel Run_MetaG_LLR_2013 | ecosystem: Environmental > Aquatic > Freshwater > Creek > Sediment | place: USA...
GCGCATCAAGCAGCAAAATGGCGACCTGGGCGTCGTGATCATCGACTACTTGCAACTGATGAGTTCGCGCGGGAGGGCCGAGAATCGCCAAGTGGAGGTGTCTGAGATGAGCCGCGCCCTCAAGATCCTGGCGCGCGAATTGAGTTGCCCGGTCATCGCGCTGTCGCAGCTCTCGCGCAAACTCGAAGAGCGTTCTGACAAGCGACCGATGATGAGCGACCTGCGTGAGTCGGGTTCGCTGGAACAAGACGCTGACGTGGTGCTCTTCTTATATCGCGCCGAACAGTACGGCGAGGTACCCAACGACAAGAAGTCTGAGGCCGAGATCATCGTGGGCAAGAACCGCAACGGTCCGACGCGCACCGCTCATCTCACCTGGCGTGGTGAGTTCGCGCGATTCGACAACGTCGCCGACACCAGTAACTTCTAGGGCCGCAGTCGCAACGCCGACGCCGAGCCGTCCCCCCGTTAGGCTCGCGGTCGTCGGTCCGCGCAACGTTCGTCGCGCCACCTGAGGGGTGACAGCCCATCGCTGTCCGCGACGATCACGCCCTCGACGAAAGGATGAGCAATGACGCCAGACTCACGACACCTCGGAGGAACGTACACGTTGTCGGGAGGTGTGACCCTGACCCGACTGGGCTATGGCGCGATGCAATTGGCCGGACCGCGGGTCTTCGGTCCACCCGCCGACCGCGAGGGCGCGATCGAGGTTCTGCGCGAAGTCGTTCGCCTCGGTATCAACCACATCGACACCAGCGACTACTACGGACCACACGTGACGAACCAGATCATCAAGGAGGCCCTGCACCCGTATCCGGAGTCGCTGACATTGGTGACCAAGGTCGGCGCGCGACGCGACGAGTCCGGGGGCTGGCCCCACGCGCGCAGCCCTCAGGAACTTCGTCAGGCGGTCTACGACAACGTGGAGAATCTTGGTGTCGATGCGATGGACATCGTGAACCTGCGCATGGGCGGTTTCAGTGCGCCCGAGGCGGGTTCGATCGCCGAGCAGTTCAGTGCACTCGCGCAATTACAACAAGAGGGTGTCATCCGACACCTGGGTGTCAGCACTGTGTCGGCCGAGCAGATCGCCGAGGCGCAGAGCATCGCGCCGGTGGTGTGCGTCCAGAACTTCTACAACGTGGCCAATCGCGGCGATGACGAACTGATCGACTCGCTCGCGGCGCAGGGTATCGCGTACGTGCCGTATTTCCCCTTGGGCGGGTTCACACCTCTCCAGTCCGACGCGCTGGCCTCGGTGGCGCAACGCCACCAGAGCACACCGATGGCGGTGGCGCTCGCCTGGCTACTCCAGCGCTCGCCCAACATCTTGTTGATTCCCGGCACGTCGTCGGTGGCTCACTTGCGCGACAATGTCGCCAGTGTCGCGCTGACGCTCGCACCCGAGGACATCGCCGAACTGGACGCCATCGCCGCGCCACGCGTCTAGGGAGTCAATTCTGTCGCCGTTGCGCGCGATGATCCGGGTCGGCCGACTCCAGTAGCAGTCGCCATTCCGCGCGGGCGATAGCGTCACGCGCGGCGTCCACGGCGTCGGGATTGACCGATATCGACGTGATGCCCATGCGCACCAGACTCTCTGCGAACTCGGGGTGGTTCGAGGGCGCCTGACCGCAGAGCGAAGAAGAGATGCCGGCCTCGCGACAACGGGTGATGATACGTTCGATCGCGTCCAGTACGGCGGCGTCGGACTCGTCGAAGAGTTCGGCACACTTCTGAGAATCACGATCGACCCCCAGCATCAACTGGGTCAGGTCGTTGCTGCCGATCGACACCCCCGCGATGCCCATGTCGGCGTATTCGGGGATCCGGTACGCGACAGAAGGCACTTCGGCCATGACCCATAGGGGAAGCTTGCCCGCGACCGGACTGCTGGCGACGATGTCGAGACATGCTTCGAGCTCCCACCGCGTGCGCACGAAGGGGATCATCAAGGTGATGTTGGGCGTCTCCTCGTGGACTCTCGCGAGCACGTCGAGTTCCAAGCGAAAGACCTCGGGATCGCGCACGTAGCGAAAGCACCCGCGATAGCCGATCATCGGATTGTCCTCGACCGGCTCGAATCTCTCCCCGCCCTCGAGGTTGGAGAATTCGTTGCTGCGAAAGTCGATGCTGCGGTAGACCACCGGTCGATTGGCGAAGGCGCGGGTGATCCGCAGCAACGACGAGGACATCGCGTCGACGAACGCCGATCGCTCACCTCGTTCGATGAGGAGCTTGGGGTGCACTCCGTTGAGGGCATCGGTCACCATGAACTCCGCACGCAGTAGGCCGACCCCGTCGACGTCGAGGGCGGCGACCTCCTCGGCGTGATCGGCGAAGGCCAAGTTGACGTAGAGTCGCGTGGCGAGTGGCAGAGCCCGCTCGGTCCCGGCGGAGGTTCGCGCCGCCGTCAAGGCCGTGTGCAACAGTGCGGGGGCCGCGCCCGGTTGGTAGAGGAGGTCGCCCTCGTAGACGGCGCCCTCGGCCCCGTCGACCGTGACGATCTCTCCGGTGCGAAGAACCGTGGTGGCGTTGCGGGCGCCTACGACGCAGGGGACGCCGAGTTCGCGTGACACGATGGCGGCGTGGCACGTGATGCCGCCGCCATCGGTGATGAGGGCGCTGGCGCGGCGCATGGTCGGCACCCAGTCGGGACTCGTCATCTTGGCCACGAGGATCTCACCGGCGATGAGCTGGTCGCCTTGATCGGCGGACTCGAGAATACGCACCGCGCCCGATGCACGTCCGGCGGAAGCGGCGAGCCCCTGGACGAGGGCAGTGCTGGAGGGGGTGGCGGCTTTCTCCTGCCTGCGCTGGTCGAGGGTGGTGATGGGTCGCGACTGCACCAAGTAGTGACGACCGCCGGCGATCGCCCATTCGGTGTCCTGGGGGGCGCCGTAGTGCGCTTCAGTGGCGAGACCGAGCTTGGCGAGTTCCACCGCTTCGTCGTCGCTCAGCACCCGCTCACTGGCTTCGTTCGGGCCGAGGTCGACGTGCAGGTCCTTGCCGTCGGGGCCACGCACGAGCTTGAAGTCCTTGGTGCCGATGCGCACGTGCTGCAGGGTCGGACCGGTCTTGGACAGGATGTAGGTATCGGGCTCGACCTCACCACTCACGACCACCTCGCCCTGACCGAAGGCGGCATCGATGACGATCTTGCCGGTGTCGCCGGTGGAGGGGTCGGCGGTGAACATCACTCCGGAGCGCTCCGAGGGGATCATTTCCATCACCACCACGCCCATTGACGGGACGTCGGACAGTGCGCGCGTGACCCGGTACGACATCACTCGCGCGCCGTAGAGCGAGGCCCAGCAGCCCACGATGGCGTCCAGCAGTTCGCGGTCACCCTTGACGTTGGTGAAGGTCACGTTCATCCCCGCGAACGAGGAGTCGCCCGCGTCCTCGCCGATGCCCGACGAGCGCACCGCGAGTCGCGCATCGGCGTCCAGACGGTGAGAGGACTCGAGGATGACGCCCGCGAGGTCGTCGGGCAACGTCACGGAACGCACCAGGGCCTGCGCCTCCTCGGCCGCGCGCGTCAGGTCCGCGGTCGTGGAGGTATCGACGTGCGCGAGCACGTCGGCGAGTTTGGCGGCGACCCCCGCCGTGGCGATCGCGTAGCGGTAGGCGTCGGAGGTGACGACGAAACCGGGGGGCACCGGAAGTCCGGCCACGGTGAGTTCACCGAGGTTGGCCCCCTTGCCACCCACCAGGGGGGCATCATCGAGACGAATCTTGTCGAACCAGCGAACGAACTCCATGAGAGCGCTCCATCCGGGTGGCGAACACCACCCCTTCCCAGCATGCGCGACGCCGATGCCGACGATTAGGGGATAAGGTCACCAGCTCGCCACGGCGCGCGACACGACCAGGGCACTACTCTCGTGACGAATGGGCTGAGTCGTTCGTGGACCGATGGTCCGCGAGCAGCGTACCGCGGACGACGGGCCTCGCCAGTGGCGGAGCCGCGACGGACACGAAGAAGAGGTGATCGATGGGCAGAACGACCGGTTCGTGCGGGCGTCGCTGGTCGCTCGTCGCGGTCGTGACGTTCTACGTCGTCGCCACCGTCGTGGCGCGGCGTCGGGGCTATGCGGGGCTCGGGGGACGCACCCTGGTGCGCTGCCGGTCGGGTCACCTTTTTCGCACCATCTGGATCCCCGGGGTGTCGATCAAATCGATCCGGTTGGGCTGGTTCCGTGCTCAGTACTGTCCGGTGGGCCGCCACTGGAGCGTGGTCACGCCGGTCAAGGACGTCGGGGCGCAACGCGAGTTCCGAGACGTGAGCGTGGTGCCTGATGACATCGCCCTGCCCTAGTCGTCGCAACGCCGTTGGGCCAGCGACGGCGCACGGTAACTTCGACAAGTGACAACTATCGCCCTGGACATCCAGCATCTCGTCAAGGATTACGGCTCCACCCGAGCGGTGGACGACGTGACCCTGAGCCTGGCGCCGGGCGAAGTGTTGGGCTTCCTCGGACCCAATGGGGCTGGCAAGTCGACCACGCTGCGCCTGGCGTTGGGACTCCTGCGCCCCACGTCCGGATCGGTGTCGGTCGTGGGCCATCCCGCGGGCTCTGACGCGGCCCGCGCGAAGGTGGCCTACGTCGCTGGCGACGTCTCGCTGTGGCCCCAGTTGACCGGAGCCGATACCTTGACCCTGCTCGCGTCGCTACACGGAACCTCCGATCTGGCCTACACCAAGGAACTCGTCGAGCGTTTCGAACTCGATACGACCAAGCGGCTTCGTGCCTACTCCAAGGGAAATCGTCAGAAGGTGGCGTTGATCGGCGCCTTCGCAACTCGCGCCGAGGTTCTGCTGCTCGACGAGCCGACCTCGGGCCTCGACCCCTTGATGGAGCGGGTCTTTCGTGAGTGCATCGTCGAGGCGCGCGAACGCGGACAGGCGGTCCTGCTGAGTTCGCACATGCTCAGCGAGGTCGAGCACCTCTGCAGCCGCGTCGCGATGATCCGTTCGGGCAAACTCTTCACCGTGGCCGACGTGGCCGAACTGCAAAGTCGCGTCGGCGTCGAATTCGACGTGGTCGGCGACGTGGGTGACCTCACCACCGTCGCGGGGGTGACGCACGTCGAGACCCTGCCCGACGGCGTCAGGGTCCGGGTGGCCGGCGCGCCGACGGCGTTCTTCGCGGCGTTGTCGACGAGCGCCGTCACGTCGGTGCACGGACGCGAAGCGTCCCTCGAAGAAATCTTCCTCAGTTTCTACGACGAGTCCTCGAAAGGATGAGTCGCGCGATCACCACCGTGCGCGCGGTCGTCTGGCGAGAGGTCCGCTCGAGCACCCTCGTGATCGCCATCCTCGTCGCGGCGGTCATCGAAGTGGGATTGCGGTCGTTCGTGGCCAGTGGCGGGGCGCTGGGGATGTTGGCGCTCGCCCCCCTAGTGCAGAATCCGGCGGTCGCCGCGCTCTACGGCCGGGTCGCCACTCTCGACAACGGCGGAGTCTTCGTCGTGTGGAAGATGGGCGCGTTCATGTTGTTGATGGTGGCGGTGTGGGCCGCACTCCTGGCGACGCGCCTCACTCGCGGGCACGAGGACACTGGGTCCTGGGACGTGTTGGTGATCGGACGTCGTAGCCGAACCACGGTGCTGGCCACCACCACCGTCGTGGTGGCGCAAGCGGTCGTCGTCGTCGCCGCGGCGTCGTGGCTCGTCCTGGTGGCCGGGGGACAGAGCGTCGGGGGTTCGACGTATTTCGCCCTGGGTGTCGTGGCGACGGGTTGGTCGGGCGCGGCGGTGGGACTACTCAGCGCCCAGTTCGTCGCGCCGCGCCGCGCCGCGAGTCAAGCGGCGATCGCGGTGTGCGTCGCGGCCTTCTTCGTTCGCATGGTGGCCGACGCCGCGGTCTCGAGTGAATGGCTTCGTGATCTGACGTTCTTCGGCTGGGTGGAGAAGATCGGGCCGTTCCAGAGCGCGGACCCCGCGGCGCTCGCGCCGGCGCTCGCGGGCCCGATCCTCGTCGCAGTCCTCGTGCTCTACTTGCAGGGTCGCCGCGACGCGGGTGGCGCGCTGTGGACCCACCGTGATTCGGCTCCGGCGACGACCTTCCTCCTCGGCTCGGCGTGGACGTTCGCCTGGCGTGAGCGGTCGAGCGTCTGGCGCTGGTGGACGTTCGGACTCGCGATCTTCGGGGGGATCCTCGGTTACTTGACCCATGCGCTGGTGTCGTTGGCGAAGACCGATCCGGGTTACGTCGCGCTGCTCGACCGCTTCGGCTACGGCGCCATGGTGACGGGTGTGGGCTTCGTGGCGCTCGCCACCGCGGCACTTTCGGTGGCGTTCACGTACTTGGTCTTCACGTGGATCGCCACGGCGGCGAGCGACGAGGTCAAGGGTCGTCTCGACGTCGCACTCGCCACCGGGCCTCGACGTTTGACCTGGCTAGCCAGTGTGGTGGCGACCGCGCTGCTGGCGGTGTGCGTGGCCGCGACCGTGACCACGTTGGCGATGTGGTTGGGCGTGCGTCTGAGCGGCACGTCGATGCCCTTGACGACGGTGGCCAAGGCGATCGTGGCCTCGCTGGGATTGATCCCGTTCATCGTGGGAGTAGGCATATGGCTGGTGGGACGGACCCCGCGCATCTCCTTCGCCGCCGGATCGGTCTTCATCCTGGTGGCGTACGTGGTGCAGGCCCTCGGACCGATCCTCAAATGGCCAAATTGGACTCTGGCCCTCGACCCGTTCCACTACCTGCGCGCGGTGCCGGTCCAACCGGTGGACGCGTCGGGACTGGTGTGGGTGAGCCTGGTCGGAGTGGCGGTCGGGGCCCTCGGGCTGTGGCGCTACGCGCGCCGTGACGTGGTGGGATGACTCACTTGGGCGGCAGGCGCACGCCGGCGTCCAGACGAACGCACGCGGCGTTCATGTAGTCATTGGTCAACAGTTCGATCGCTAGCGACGCGTATTCACCGGCCGTCCCGAGTCGCTTCGGGAAGAGGACGCCTTGGGCCAACTTGGCCTTGAACTCCTCGGACTCGGGAGCGAAACCGTAGATCGGCGTGTCGATGAGACCAGGCAAGATGCAGTTGGCCCGCACGCCGATCGCCGCGAGGTCGCGCGCCAGGGGCAGGGTGAGTCCGACGATGCCGCCCTTGGACGAGGAATACGCGACCTGTCCGATCTGGCCGTCCTGGGCGGCCACCGAGGCGGTAGTGACGATGGCGCCTCGACAACCGTCATCGTCGGGCTCGTTGCGCCCCATGGTCGTGGCGCCGAGGCGACAGACGTTGAAGGTCCCGACCAGATTGACCTCGATGATCTTGCGGAACACGTCGAGGTCGTGGGCTGAGGAGTACTCCCCGTCCTTGCCGACGGTGCGTTGGGCCCAGGCGATACCGGCGCAGTTGACGATGCTGCGCAGCGGTGCGCGCGACGTGGCCGCGGTGAGGGCGGCGATGACCTGCTCGGTGTCGGTGACGTCGCACAGGGCGAAGCGTCCCTCGACCGACTCCGCGACGTGACGACCCCGCTCCTCGTTGAGGTCGGCGACGATGACGTGCGCGCCGCGCGCGGCGAGGGCGCGCACGGTGGCCTCTCCCAGGCCCGAGGCCCCACCGGTGACGAGGGCGGACGAGTTCTCAAGTTGCATGGCACTCCTTTTTCCAGGTACTCCACTTCGAGTCAAGCAGACATGAGCGCGACCCCGCGCGAATGATGACGCCGCGCGTGGCCTAGCGTGGAGTGGTGCGCTCGGTCTACGACTTGGATATCGCCGACCTCGCGTCGCTCCTCGTGGACGAGCCACGCTACCGGGTCGATCAGGTGTGGCGGGGTCTGTGGGACGAAGGGCTCGACGTCGGCCAGATCACGACGATCCCCAAGGTCCTGCGCCAGCGCCTGTCCACGGAGTTCCCGCCAACCCTTGAAGTGGCCAACGACGTGGCGAGCGACCTCGGGGCCACGCGTAAGTGGGTGTTTCGACTTCACGATGGAGCGACGATCGAGACCGTGCTGATGAGTTACGTCGATCGCGTGACCGTCTGCGTCTCGTCGCAGGCGGGTTGCGCGATGGGTTGCACGTTCTGCGCCACCGGACAAGCGGGCTTCTCGCGACAATTGAGCGTCGGCGAGGTCATCGAGCAGGTGATGTTCGCTGCGCGCGCGGCCGCCCCGCGTCGCCTCTCCAATGTTGTCTTCATGGGTATGGGCGAACCGCTGGCGAATTACCCGGTCACCGTGGGGGTGGTGAGGCGTCTGCACGACTACCGCGCGATGTCGGCGCGCCACCTCACGGTCTCCACCGTCGGTGTGGCGCCGGCCATCGAGCGTCTGGCCGATGAAGGGCTGCCCCTCACCTTGGCGGTGAGTCTTCACGCGGCCAACGACGAGACGCGCAACGAATTGGTCCCGCTGAATCGGCGCTACCCCCTCGCGCGCCTCCACCAGGCGTGTGAGAGGTGGTTGGCGACGACGTCGCGGCGCCTCAGCTTCGAATGGGCGCTCATCGACGGTGTCAACGACACCGATCTGGCCATGCGTGAACTGGCCGACTACGCCGGTGACCTTCACGCTCACGTCAATTTGATCCCTCTCAATCCGACTCCCGGCTACCTGGTGAAGGGGTCGCGTTCGCAGCGAGTCGTCGAGTTCCGTGACGGACTCGAGGCGCTGGGCATCAACGTCACTGTGCGCAACACCCGCGGTCGATCCATCGATGCGGCGTGTGGACAATTGGCCGCCGTGACCAATGGGCACAAGTCCCGGGTCGCACTGCGCCCGCGCTAGACCGTCTCGTTCCAAAAGGTCGGTCGACGCCAGGCGAGGAGTCCCACGCCGACGAGACAGGCGAGCGCTCCTGAGACGATGGAGAACTCGGTGGAGGTGAAGTTCGCGACCGCCCCCGATTCGGCGTCGCCGAGGCGTGGTCCGCCCTGGACCACGGACATCTGGATCGCCGAGATGCGACTACGGAACTCATCGGTGATCGCGAGTTGCAGGATCGTCGAGCGCAGTACGGCCGACACCATGTCCATGCCCCCGGCCAGGGCCAGGATGAGGACGCCGAACCACAGCCGGTGCACGATGCCGAACGCCGCCATGGCGAGACTCCAGACGACGATGACCATCAAGACCGTCCGACCGCGACGCTGGACGTGATTGATCCACCCGGCGAACGTGGCGAGCACCAGGGCGCCGATGCCGGGTGCGGCGTAGAGGAGGCCCAGGGTGCGCGGACCGCCGTGGTACACGGTCAGGGCCATCGCGGGGAACAGGGCGCGCGGCAGGGCGAAGACGTTGGCGTTCAGGTCCGCCAAGTAGACCGCTTGGGCCACGGCGTGTCGTCGCACGTAGCCGAACCCCTCGGCGATGGCCCCGAGGAGCCGTTTGGCGTCACGGGTGTGCGGCGAGGACAGTGGTGACATGAAGAGGGTCGCGACGGCGAGGACCACGAAGGTGACCGCGTCGACGAGGTAGCACGAGGAGAGGCTCACCGACGCCAGGAGGACCCCGGCGAGTGACGGGCCGGCGACGATGGAGATATTCACGACGATCTGGTACAAGGAGTAGGCGCTGACGAGTTGATCCTCGCGCAGCATGGTGGGCAGCGCGGCCTGGCGTATCGGCCCCGAGAAGCCACTCGTCGCCGCCGCGAGCGCCGCGAGGACGAGCAGGACGACGAGGTCGTGGTGCGACAGCGCCGCGTTGAGCGCGAGACCCGCGCTGGCGAGGGCCGCGACGATGGACCCGATGATCAAGAGTCGGCGGCGATCGAAGCGGTCGCCGTAGGCGCCGCCCCAGAGGGAGCCCGCGATGAGGAAGGGTAATTGGATGAGACTCGCCAGTCCCACCCAGAGGCTCGAACCCGTCGCGCGGTACACCTGGTAGGGCACGGCGACCATCGTGACGTTACTGCCAAGTAGTGAGAAGAGTTGTCCGATGACGAGGAGGCGAAAGTTGCGATTCTGCTTGAGCGGACTCCAGTCCACGAGGAGCCGAGGCATCCTCACATGCTACGAGAGTAGGGTATTTCGGGAGCGGGACTCGAAGGAGCGTTGATGATCGACGAGGAACTAGTCCAGTTACTAACGCCAGAAGGTGAGCGAGTCGCTCACCCCGATTACGCCAGCACGCTCTCGGGCGAGCAGATCCTCTCGATGTATCGCGACATGGTGATCGTGCGACGCCTGTGCAACGAATCCACCTCCCTGCAGCGCCAGGGCCAGCTCGCGCTGTGGGCTCCGATCCAGGGCCAAGAAGGTGCCCAGATCGGTGCCGGTCGCGCCCTCGCCCCCATGGACTTCACGTTCCCGACCTACCGCGAGCACGGTATCGCCTGGTGCCGGGGCGTGCCACCGGAGAACCTCCTGCGGCTCTTTCGCGCGGTGAGCAATGGAGGGTGGGACCCGCAGAAGTACCGCCACCATCTCCCCACGATCGTGCTGGGCAACCAGGTGCTCAACGCGGTGGGTTACGCCATGGGGATCCAGCGTGACGGCGCCGACGAGGCGGTCCTCACCTTCTTCGGCGATGGAGCGTCGAGCCAGGGCGACGTGCTCGAGGGATTCGTCTGGGCGTCGTCGTTCAACGCGCCGATCGTGTTCTTCTGTCAGAACAACCAGTTCGGGATCTCCACGCCGTCGTCGACCCAGTCCAAGGTGCCGCTGTTTCGACGCGCCCGAGGCTTCGGCTTTCCGGGAGTGCGCGTCGACGGCAACGACATGTTGGCGTGTTACGAGGTGACCAAGGCGGCCCTCGAGAACGCCCGCGCGGGTGGCGGTCCGACGATGATCGAGGCCTACACCTATCGCATGGGGGCCCACACGACGTCCGACGACCCGACGCGGTACCGCGTCGACGCCGAGGTCGAGGTGTGGAAGCATCGCGACCCCATCGAGCGCATCAAGTCGTTGCTGGTGCGTGAGTACCAGACCAACCCCACCGCCTTCGACGCCATCAGCGAGGAGGCCGAGGCGTTCGCCCTCAAGCTGCGCGACGACGTCCTGGCGATGGGCCGACCCGACCCGCTGTCGATGTTCGATGACGCCTATGCCGAGCCTCATCCGTTGGTCGAGGAGGGTCGTCGCGAGATGGCTGAGTTGCTGGCGCACGGGAGCGTGGTCTGATGGCCACCACGACCATGACGATGGCCAAGGCGCTCAACGAGGGCCTGCGTCGCGCCATGGAGAACGATCCCAAGGTCCTCTTGATGGGCGAGGACATCGGCAAGCTCGGCGGGGTCTTTCGGATCACTGACGGACTACAGAAGGACTTCGGACAAGACCGGGTCATCGACACCCCCCTCGCCGAGTCGGCGATCGTCGGCACCGCGGTGGGCCTGGCCATCCGCGGGTACCGCACCGTGTGTGAGATGCAGTTCGACGGTTTCGTCTTTCCCGCCTTCGACCAGATCGTCAGTCAAGTGGCCAAGCTGCACAAGCGCTCGGACGGGATCTACACCATGGGCCTGGTCATCCGACTGCCGTTCCAGGGTGGTATCGGTGCGATCGAGCACCACTCGGAGAGCCCGGAAGCGTACTTCGCGCACACGCCGGGGTTGCGGGTGGTGTCGTGCTCGACGCCCAACGACGCCTATTGGATGATCCAACAGGCGATCGAGAGCGACGATCCCATCATCTTCTGTGAGCCCAAGAGTCGCTACTGGGAGAAGGGTGAGGTCGACCTCGAGAACCCGCCGCGGGGCCTCTACGACGCGGTGGTGCGCCGTGAGGGCAGCGACGTGACGTTGGTGGGCTACGGATCGAGCGTCAAGACGATGGTGCGCGCCGCCGAATCGGTGGAGGCCGAGGGGGTGTCCCTCGAGGTGATCGACCTGCGCTCGATCGCCCCGATCGACTTCTCGACGCTGGTCGCGTCGCTGCAGAAGACCGGTCGGCTGGTGGTGGTGCAGGAAGCTCCGCGCAGCGTGTCCGTGGGTTCAGAGATCGTGGCTGAACTCACCGAGCGTTGTTTCTACTCCCTGCGCGCTCCGGGCGTGCGGGTCGCGGGCTATCACGTGCCCTATCCGCCCGCGCGAATCGAAGAGGACTACCGTCCTACGGTGGAGCGTATCCTCGACGCGGTCGATCGAGTGATGGGGTACGAGAGTTGAGCACCGAGGTCTTTCTCCTGCCCGACGTCGGTGAGGGGCTCATCGAGGCCGAGATCGTCGCGTGGAAGGTGCGCGTCGGTGAGGTAGTGACCCTGAACCAGCCACTCGTCGATGTCGAGACCGCCAAGGCCGTGGTCGAGTTGCCGAGTCCCTTCGCCGGCACCATCGTCACGCTGCACGGCGAGGTCGGCGACACCATCGAGGTCGATCAGCCGCT
>Ga0075029_100001775_pt1 | contig 12283 bp, 9 predicted proteins | sample LitLauG_LLR_2013_FD_71391 | JGI IMG/M metagenome (GOLD analysis project Ga0075029, IMG submission 71391) | Freshwater sediment microbial communities from North America - Little Laurel Run_MetaG_LLR_2013 | ecosystem: Environmental > Aquatic > Freshwater > Creek > Sediment | place: USA...
AAAGAAGGACCGCGTCGAAGACGCCCTCAACGCGACGCGCGCTGCCGTGCAGGAAGGCATCGTGCCGGGCGGCGGCGTTGCGCTGCTGCGCGCCAAGAAGGCGGTCGGCCGCATCCAAAACGAAAACTCGGACGTGCAGGCCGGCATCAACATCGTGCTCAAGGCGCTGGAAGCACCGATCCGCCAGATCTCGGAGAACGCCGGCGTCGAGGGTTCGATCGTTGTCGGCAAGATCCTGGAGGACAAGTCCGAGACGTTCGGCTTCGACGCCCAGACCGAGGAGTATGTCGACATGATCGCCAAGGGCATCGTCGATCCGGCCAAGGTGGTCCGCACTGCGCTGCAGGACGCTTCCTCCGTGGCGGGCCTTCTGGTGACGACGGAGGCGATGGTGGCGGAGGTGCCGAAGGAGCCGCCTGCGGCCGCGCCCGGCGGACCTGGGCATGGCGGCATGGGCTTCTAATTGCCGCCTGCGAAGGCCGCCCCCGGGGCGGCCTTCTTTTTTGCGAATTGTTTTTGCACATTGCCGGAAAAGACGGGCATGGTTCCGCTTCTATCCTGATCCGCAAGGCACCGCGTCGACCCCTGCACCGGCTTTCAAGAGAACTGCACATGCGCGCGCTTCCGCTTCTCCTGGCCGGGCTGATTGCGGCCTCCACCGGCGCCTACGCTCAAATGAAGCTCTCGCCGAAGGCCACGCCTGGCGCGAACGAGACCAGATACTTTACCGCGATCGATGGATTGATGGACGGCAATGCCGACGTGATCCTCAAGGAAACCCGGCAGGGCAAGACGGTCACCGCCGCCGTGCTCGACGTCTGCTATCCCCTAGCCAAGGGTTCCGACCGCAAGGACCGCTTTGTCGTCAACCTCGCCGTCAGCGGCCAGACCTTGAGCGGGACAACGCAAAGCATCGGCGGCAAAGTGCCGGTGACGGTGAAACTGTTGCGAAAGCCGACCGGCGACAATTTCGAATTCAAAGGCCAGATTGCCATCGGCCCAACCGTGACCGAGGTCAATTCGGCCGATAATTCCGACTTGAGCGAAAGAGAATTCCAGGAGAGCCAGGCGAGCGACGACGGCATCACGCCATCGCCGAAGGATTTCACCGAAGTCTCCCCGGAGGCGATCGGCGTGCGGGTCAAGCTGGATGCGGCCTCCGATTTCCTCAAAGGCCTGAAGGGGCAGGACCTCGAGGTCTCCGTGAGCAGCCTCATTGTGAGCTGCGACGCGCTGCGCGCGGGCGAACAGACCATCAACCTGAGCACCGATCCGGATCGCGCCGCCGCACTGATCTCGAAATTCAGGTCGGCGCCCGGCGTGGTCGCGGCCGGGTGGACCGCCGGAATCATGGAAATGGACCGCACCATCCGTTTTACCGCCGCCGGCTGGCGCGACGGCGATCGGCTCAACAGGGAAAGGATCGCGGCTGCGATCGAAGGCGTGCTCGCCTCGACGCTTTCGGCAAAACCGTCGTCCGCGGAATGGAGCCAAGCCACGGGCAAACTGAAATTGACCCTGAAGCGGCCGAGCCAGGCCTTCCCCGCACTCAACCTCACTGACGTGGTCGAGGTGACTGCCCTGGTGGCGCCGGAAAAGCCGGGCGCGACCGACCGGCTGATGCTGTGGATCTCCAGTCCCGTCGTTTCAACGATCGATGAGGCAGAGGGAGCGAAGCTCAATTTCGCCAATGATTCCGGCGGTGACGAGGAAGGCGATCAAAAGGACGACAACGGATCGGTCGACGCGCTGGCCAGACAATTCAAGGGACAACGCTGGGACGCCGACAAGTCGGCCTGGAAATAGTCTCACTAATTCGTGTTGATGCGGAATCGCAGCGCTTTGGGTCCGATGAAGGATACGAGATCGCCGCGCCGCTTCCAGGTTTCGGCTTCGCTGAGGGCTGCAACCAGATCATCGTCGGCCTGCGCCCGCGCCGGCGGGCAGTCGCGATCCCTGAACTGGCCCGGGACAAAGATCACGGTATTGCCGGCGACCGAAAACTGGCCGCTCCCGCTCTTGCACCACAGATCAAGCCGCGTCGCGCCGTTGTCGCCGATCTCGAGCGTCGGAATCCGCTTCGACCCCGGTTGAGGAGCCGTTTCCAGCGTCATTTCGAAACCGAACGGAAATTCGTCCTCGGCGCAGGCCGGACGGGCCGTAAAGACGAAGAGTGTTAAAATTACAACCGCTGCGCCGCGCCTCAAGAAACCTGTCCCTGAAAACATTTCCTTCCTCGAAAATACCGACCGTTCCAGCAGCGCGCCGTTGTAATGGCCGGGCGCGATATTGACCAGATCGGGCGCGACAAATTTTCGCTTCACAAAAAATCCCCGCGTCCTTGCGACGCGGGGATTTTGATCTGTATGCGCCGAGCCGATATCTACTTCAACACCATGAGCGTGAACGGATAGACATAGGCCTGCAGCATGACGAACAGGCCGACGAGGCAGGCCAGCGCGATCGAATGTTTGAACACGAAGCGCAGGATCGAGCCTTCATGTCCGTACCAGTTGGTGGCGGTGGAGGCGACGACGATCGACTGCGCATCGATCATCTTGCCCATGACACCACCGGAGGAATTTGCCGCGGCCATCAACACCGGAGACAGGCCGAGTTGCTCTGAGGTGATCCTCTGCAGGTTGCCGAACAGGATGTTCGATGCCGTATCCGATCCCGTCAGGGCGACACCGAGCCAACCGAGCAGCGTGCCGAAGAAGGGATAGAGGACGCCGGTTGCGGCAAAGGCAAGGCCCAGCGTTGCATCGACGCCGGAGAGGCGCGTCAACGTGCCGATCGCGAGCATCGCCGAAATCGTGATCAGAGAGACCGCGCAGAGTCTTATGGTACGGCCATACTCTGCAATCATGTTCGCCGGCGAGAAGCCCATCAGGAGGCCGGAGATGATCGCTGCTATCAACATTCCCGTCCCTGTGAACGACAAATAAGTGAATCCGAATACCGCACCCTCGGGCGTCGGCTTCGCAGCAACCGGCGGAATCTTGTTGATCATTTGGTGCAGTTCAGGAACCGGATAGTTCCAGGTGAAGATCGAGTTTGCCCAGCTCTTGAACGAGCCGTTACCCCAGATCAGCATCACGATGCAGACGATGATCCAGGGAAGCAGGGAACTCCAGACCTGCGCTCGGGTCAGCGGCGTCTTGTCCATCGCTTTTGCGGGCGTCATCGTTGCCAGGGATTCATCATTGCCGCGCAGTGCCGGCGAAAGCCAAAGCTGCTTCGGCTGCCAGACCTTAAGGAACAGGATCAGGCAACCCATCGAAATCAGCGAAGCGCCGATATCGACGATCCATGGATTGATGAAGTTGGAGATTACAAATTGCGGGACCGCAAACGTAACGCCGGTGACCAGAATGGCAGGCCAAACGTCCTTCATCCCCTTCCAGCCCGCGAACGCCCAAACCACCCAGAACGGAACGATCAGCGAGAACACGGGCAACTGCCGTCCGACCATGGCGCCGAGAATATAGGGGTCGAGACCGGTCACCGAGGCGAGCCCCTGAATCGGCGTGCCAAGCGCTCCATAAGCAACGGGCGCCGTATTGGCGATCAACGAAAGGCCGGATGCGGCAAGCGGCGAGAAGCCGAGACCGATCAGGACCGCTCCAGTCACCGCAACCGGTGTTCCAAAACCGGACGCGCCTTCAAAGAAAGCCCCGAACGAAAATGCGATCAGAAGCAGTTGCAAACGCCTGTCTTCCGTCACGCCACCGATGGCACGCTGCAACAGGCCGAAACGCCCGGTCGCGACCGTGATTCGATAGAGGTAGATGACGTTCAGCACGATCCAGCCGATCGGGAAGAAGCCGGCCACCACGCCTAGCAGCGAAGCGCGGATCGACATGTTTGCCGGCATCGTGAACACGAAGATCGCGATCAGGTTGGTGACGATCAGCGCAATGATGGCGGCGATATGTGCCTTGACCTTGCCGCTCGCGATCAAAACAAGCAGGGTAACGACCGGGATCGCCGCAGCGATCGTCGAAAGCACGGCATTGCCGAAAGGGTTATAAACCTGGTTCCACATTGCGATTCCTCCGCCCCCCATTTTGCTTGCGCCTCGGCCCGCACTGGCGGTGCCTGACGCGATTACCGGGGCCTTGCAAAGTGCGCCATCGCGGGCGAATTTGGCCCTGCCAAACCGCTCACAAACGCGCGAAATATGGAGGCCCCCTGCCCCTCACCTTAACCGCCATGCTAGAGTTGACTCCAAGGCCGGGACAAGCGAACGCAGACAGCAACGGTTACGACTTTAGTCTAGGCACTCTTGATTTCCCCCATTTTCGGGCCTTTCAGCCGTCCTCTGGAGACGCGATCTGTGAATAACATGCGCTCGACGTCCGCGACTGTATGGCGGATTGCCGCTCCCTATTTCCGCTCCGAGGACAAGACCGCAGGCCGTCTCCTGCTTGCGTCGGTGGTTGCGATCGAACTGATGGTCGTCGCCATCAATGTTCTTTTGAACCAGTGGAACAACCGATTTTACAATGCGCTGCAGGAAAAGAACTGGGACGGCTTCGTCCGGGAGATCGGCATCTTCTGCGTGCTGGCCGCCTGCTACATCGCGCTTGCGGTTTACCAGCTCTATCTCAACCAATGGCTTCAGATTCGCTGGCGGCGCTGGCTGACCAGCCACTACCTGCGCGAATGGCTGCACGATGCCAACCATTACCGGATGCAACTTCAGGGCGATGCAGCCGACAATCCGGATCAGCGCATCACCGATGACATCAAGCTGTTCGTCGACCAGACACTGAGCATCTGTGTCGGTTTCTTGAGCGCGGTCGTAACGCTGATATCCTTCGTGGTGATCCTGTGGGGGCTGTCCGCCGAATCGCCGTTGACGATTTTCGGCGGCCAGTGGCAGATTCCGGGATATCTGGTGTGGGGCGCCCTGATTTATGCCGTGTTCGGCACCGCGCTGACACATTGGATCGGCTCGCCACTGGTCATGCTTGATTTCCAACAGCAGCGCTTTGAAGCCGACTTCCGTTTCAATCTCGTGCGGGTACGCGAGAACTCCGAGCAGATCGCGCTGCTGCAAGGCGAGAGCGCCGAACGGGAGCGGCTTTCCGAGCGTTTCGGCCGCGTCGTGCAGAACTGGTACGCGATCATGAGCCGGACCAAGCGGCTGACGGCGTTCACCTCGAGCTACGCGCAGGCCGCCGTGGTTTTCCCCTACGTTCTGGTGGCGCCCGCCTATTTCGCCGACAAGATCCAGCTCGGCGGCATGATGCAGACGGCATCGGCATTTTCCAGTGTGCAGCAATCGCTGTCATTCTTCGTGTCGATCTATCGCTCGCTGGCGGAATGGCGGGCCGTGATTGCCCGTCTTGACGGCTTCGAGGCGGCGATTGCCAGCGCCACGAAGCTGCCGACCGGCGCTGACTCGATCGGTCACGCAGTTGCGGCCGAAGACGGCGAAATCGAACTCCGGCAGTTTCTGCTCCGCCTGCCCAATGGAGCGCCACTGGTCGCGGCAAACGGCTTGCGCATTCACAGCCACGAGCCCACCCTGGTCACCGGACCATCCGGCGCCGGCAAGTCGACCTTGTTTCGCGCCATCGCCGGCGTCTGGCCTTTCGGAAACGGTGAGATCGCAATTCCCTCAAAGGCGACACTGATGATGCTGCCGCAGCGGCCATATTTTCCGGTCGGTTCCCTGAAGGCTGCAATCGTCTACCCCGGTGAACCGAATGCATTCGGCTCGGAGCTGGTAGGAAGCGCGCTGGCTTCAGTAGGCCTGCCGCAACTCGTATCGAAGCTCGAGGAGGACGGTCACTGGAACCGAACGCTTTCGCTGGGCGAACAACAGCGGCTGGGAATCGCGCGTGCACTGCTGCATGCGCCCCAGTACTTGTTCCTGGATGAGGCAACCGCCTCGCTCGACGAAGCTTCAGAAACCGCGCTGTATCGTCTCCTTGCGGATAAATTGCCGGCAACGACCGTCGTCTCGATCGGCCATCGCAGCACGCTCGAGGCCTTCCATCGGCGCAAGATCGTGCTTAGGCGTCAAGGCGATCGATTTGCGCTGCAGGACCAGGCCGAGCACCTCGACAAGGGCCAGGACAAGAGAGGCAGGGCCTCATAGCCAGCGCGAAGGCCAGGGCTGGCGAAGCACCCAGCGATGCCAGAGATAAGCGAATGCGGCGAGCGATAACGCCCCCGCAAGCACCGGAGCGAGAAGGAACGTCCAGGGAAGCCCCCCGGAAACAACCAGCAGCGGGTTGATCCCGGCCGGGGGATGAAACGTATCTGTGACATACATCGCCAGCACCGAAAGTCCGACCGCTGCTGCTGCTGCCCAGGCCTGCGGTCCCGCCAGGCGGAGCACGACAAATCCGACCAGCGTCGCAACGATGTGCCCACCGATCAGCGCTCGCGGCTGGGCCGGCTCCACCTCCGGCGAACCGATGACGAGCACAATGGAGGTGGCAAACGGGATAAAGGCCAGCGGATACTGAACCGCGAGCGACGACCACTCCATCCCTCCAATGGCGAACGCAACGCCAAGGCCGGCGGCAGCCGCCTGCGCCGCATCGGGATGAACCATACGGCGGCGCGCCTCCCGCACGATCTCTTGCAAATCCAGACCCATCGACCCCCCAATGAAAAAAGCGGCAAATTCTCTGCCGCCCTTTTACCGCTACACTAGGGCGGGTTGAGAGAAATTACTTCAGGCTGGTCATTGCGGTCAGGTCCGCCGACAGCTTGACGATGCCGACGGCACTGCACCAGTTGGAGCCGAAGCCATTCGGGTTGATGGCGGTCACATTGCCCGGGATGTTTGCGTTGAAGGCACTCGTGAGTGCAGCGCAATCGCCCCTGCGCAGATTCGTATCCGAATAGCGCAAATCCAGCGTGAACACCTTGTAGGTGAAGCCGATTCCGAGGTTCCAGGTATTGTAGCTTGGATAGGGGATTCCAACCGGCGCGGCCGTGACGCGATAGAACGCATCCGTTGTGCCGAACCATTGCCGCCCGAACTCGCCCGACAAATAAGCGCCAACCCCGCTCGATCCGAACCAGGCCGATGGTGCAGCCGCCTTTGCAGTGACCGAGGCGTAATCGCCCCAGGCTCCCGAATTCAAAAAGCTCGGCGTGTAGAACTGGTTGGCGCCAACTGCGAAAGTTTCATTGATGGTCCAGTTGACCTTGGCGTAGCCCTCGAAAAAGCTGAGATTTTGCTTGATCTGCGTGAAATCGGGCCCCAATGCCAGGGGAGACCCGGGCGGGCAAACGGCAACGCCGCCCGGAAAGCCCTCCTGACACTGACCGCCCGGATAGAGGTAGCCCCAGACACCGAAATCAAGCCAGAACGGACCAAAGGTCGGTCGGACGCCGCCGTAGATATCGACCTCAGCCGCCGCGTGATTTGCAAAGGAGATGCTCTCGGCGGACGTGCCGACATAGAATTGCAAGTCCTTGTTGAGGTTGAAGCGCGGCTCGAAATAGGCCGCGACCGACGGCTGGTGGTTGGACTGGGTGATACCGCGGAACACATAGTCATTCATGACCGCGGCGCCGAAAGCGATATCCCAGGGATCGAACGTTGCCGGCGGCGGAGCCTTGACCGCCTTCACAGGCATGTCAGCCGCAAAAGCCGAACTCACCATGGCCAATAACGCTGCGGCAAAACCCAGCTTCTGCATCCGACGCCCACAGAATCAAGCAGTTCGGGCGGCCGCCCGAACAAGAGTGCGGCGGCCGAAATCATTAATATGCGGCGCAATCTGGTACGACTAACCTGTCGCATGAAGCAACAAATTCGATCATTTGCATGTTTTTTCAGCGATGGGAACGGCATTTAAAGTTGTTGTCGGGCACTGTTGTAATCCGACAACAAGAATAACGGGCCGCCGCCTGAGTATTCGGGGATTGGGGCGCTTTTCGGTTGCTCAGCCGTCGAAAGCGCGTCGCACCTTGTTGCAGGGACCACGGGTTCCGACTCGCGTCAATTACGGGGCTATTTCCGGGAGCCGTTCTCCAGACACGGACTTCGACAACAAAAGGCCGCAGCGCCGGACTGCTGCGGCCTTCTGACCTGACCCCAATCAATATCTTCTAATTGTCCTCCTCTCCGCCTGTTGGCGGAGACGACGAATGCTCCCATGACGGCGCCGGGCTTGAAGTATGAGTGCCCGGAGCATGACTTGTGTCATGACTTGGAGCGTGACTCTCGGTGTGAGAGGGCATGGCCCAGCTTGATTCCGTATCGGCGGGAACAGGCGTCGGCGCAACCGCGGCAGGCTTGGCGGCTTTTTTGGCTGCGGCCGGCCTTGCCGGCTTTTTCGGAGCCGCCGTCTTTGGCATCGCCTGCTTGGCGGATGTCTGCTTGGCGGATGTCTTCTTGGCGGGTGTCTTCTTGGCGGGTGTCTTCTTGGCGGATGTCTTCGCAGACTTCTTGGCCTTTTTGGCCGCCTTCTTTGCAGATTTCTTTGCTGTCTTCCTGGCCGCCTTTCCGGCCGATTTCTTCTTCGCTGTCAGAATCTTTTTGGCCTTCTTAGCCTTCTTGCCCTTCTTCTTTTTGCTCTTCGCCATCGTGGTCCTCCTGTTGCCGCTGAGCCATGTCTGTTGAGCCGGGCCTATTGAGCCATGTCTATCGAGCGTTCAAAGCCGTCCACTCCCTCAAAACCAATCGATCAGTTCAATCCCGGCCGCGGACCGCCCGTTGCCCAATCGAGAAGCTCAATCGTGTGCACCACAGGAACTGACGTACCGCCGGCAATCTGCACCATGCATCCGATATTGCCCGCAGCGATTATGTCCGGCTTGACCATCGCGATATTGGCAACCTTCCGATCACGCAATCTGTTCGCAATATCAGGCTGGAGAATGTTGTAGGTCCCCGCCGAACCGCAGCACAAATGGCTCTCGGGCACATCTTTCACCACGAATCCATTCTTGGAAAGCAATTCTTTCGGTACTTGCGTGATTTTCTGCCCGTGCTGCAGCGAGCAGGCCGAATGATAGGCGACCACAATGTCGCCGTGGCGACGCGGAGGCTCAAGATCGATACCGCTGATATACTCCGTAATATCCTTGGCCAGCGCCGAGACCCGCGCCGCCGGCGCAGCGAAATCCCGATCCTCGCGCAGCATGAAACCGTAGTCCTTGATGACGGTGCCGCAGCCCGAAGTCGTGATCAGGATGGCGTCGAGGCCGCTCCGGTCGGCCTCCGCAAGCCACGCAGTGATGTTGGCACGAGCGCTTCCCAGCGCGTCCTCATCCCGGCCGAGGTGATGGGTCAACGCACCGCAGCATTGTTCATCCCTGACCAGCACGACCTCGACGCCGTGGCGCGTCAAAAGGTTGATCGCGGCCTGATTGATGCGAGGAGCCAGAACCTGCTGCGCACATCCCTGCAGCAGGGCCACCCTGCCGCGCCTCTCGCCCTTTGGCGGGAACACGCTGCCTGGGGCGGGTCCTGGCGGCGGCAGGCTGTTCGGCGATAGCGCCAGCATTGCCTGAATGCGCCGCATGAGCGAGGGCGACGCCGAGGGCTCGTTGGACGCGCCCAGCAGCGCAAACAGCGGACGGCCGAGCCGCGCCAGCATCTGGCACATTCGAAACAGACCGGGCCGCGGCAGCACGAGCGCAAGCAATGCGCGCAATAGCCGCTCGGGCAGCGGCCGCCTGTATTCCCGCTCGATCCTCACACGCGCCTGATCGACCAGATGCATGTAGTTCACGCCCGACGGACAAGTGGTCATGCAGGCGAGACAGGAAAGACAACGGTCGATATGTTTCACCACTTCCGCGGTCGGCGGCCGGTTCTTTTCCAGCATCTCCTTGATCAGGTAGATCCTGCCGCGCGGGCTATCGAGTTCGTCACCGAGCAGGACGTAAGTGGGACAGGTCGCGGTGCAGAATCCGCAATGCACGCATTTGCGCAGAATCTTGTCGGCTTCCGCGATATCGGGATCTGCAAGCTGGGCGAGGCTGAACTCGGTCTTCATGCCATCAATCCCCGCACCATACGCCCGCGATTGAGTATGCCTTTCGGATCGAAACTCGATCGAACGCGCTCGCTCAAGGCGGCCACACCGCTGTCTGCCGGGTGAAATACGTCAACATTGCGTCTGACTTCTTCGGACGCGCGCAGCAGCATGGCATGACCGCCGGCGGAATCGACGCACGAACGCACCAGCGGCGCCTGCGCATCGGCCGCGGCAGGCAGCGCCGCCCATATCAGTCCGCCGCCCCAGTCGTAGATCACCTCGCCCCCGGTATCGCGCGCAAGGCGCTCGCCAAGCTTCCCACCCGAGGCAGGCGGACAGACAATCCGCCATACCGGCCGCGCGCCGCGTTCGCCGTGGGCCGCGAAGGGTTCGACGTCGCGAATGGAACACCAGATCGCGGCTGAGTTCGCGTCCTCCAGAATGTCGACCGCGCCAAACGAAGAGAGAGCCCTGGCAAGCGAGGCCGCGCGGTCGGAGGCCGATGCCGTAATCCCTTCCAGCCGCAACAGCGTGGCTGACTTCGGCGATCCTAGTTCGCCGAGCGCACCTAATCCGTCGCGAAAGGCAAAAGCCGGCACATGCGCCGCGCCCGAGACATCGAACGGCGAGCCCAGCGCTGCCGTCATGGCCCTGTTGGCTGTCACGTCGTCCAGTCCGCGCAGCACCAGGGTGCGCTCGCTCTCGGGCCGCGGCACGACTTTCAACGTCACCTCGGTCATGACGGCGAGCGTGCCCCACGATCCCGCCAGCAGTTTACATAGATCATAGCCGGTGACGTTCTTCACCACCCGCCCGCCGGCCTTGAAACTGTCGCCGAAGCCGGACACCGCGTGCGCGCCGAGCAGATGGTCGCGCGCGCCGCCTGCCTGAATACGCCGCGGCCCGGCGAGGCCCGCGCCGATCATGCCGCCGATGGTACCGCCCGCCGCAGTTCCGAGCAGCAGCGCGGTGTCGATCGGCTCGAATGCGAATTGCTGATTCCTGGAGTCGATCAGGGACTTGACGTCGGCGAGCGGCGCGCCCGCTTCGACCGTGATGATCAATTCGTGCGGCTCGTAGGATTTCACCGCATTGAGCGCCGACACATCGAGCAGCGCGTTGGTAGTTATCGGCTGGCCGACCAGCCGCTTCGAGCCGTGGCCGACGATTTCGAGCGGCTGCTCGCCGGCAATCGCCGCCCGCACTACCTGCTCGACATCCTTTGCGTCACGTACTCTCAGCGTATCCACGTTCGTTCCTTGCGTTTTCTCCCCCCGCAAGGCGGCGGTCGCCTCTTGTGCCTCCACCCGCGATCTTGGTTTTGCACGTCATGGCCGGGCTTGTCCCGGCGATCCACGTCTTTTCCTTTGCTCGAAAGAAAGCAAGACGTGGATGCCCGCGACAAGCGCGGGCATGACGAAACAGGCGGCCTCGCGCTCCTCGCAATGACAGTTTCCACCTGCGATCTCACAAATCATCCGGTTAGAACCGCGGCAAATCGGGAAACGCCAGCTTTCCGCCATGCACATGCATGCGGCCGAGTTCGGCACAGCGGTGCAGAGTCGGAAACACCTTGCCGGGGTTGAGCAGGCCTTGCGCATCGAACGCGCATTTCAGCCGCTGCTGCTGGTTGAGATCGATCTCGCTGAACATTTCCGGCATCAGGTCGCGCTTTTCGATGCCGACGCCGTGCTCGCCGGTGAGCACGCCCCCGAGTTCGACACAGGCCCGCAGGATGTCGGCGCCGAAGGCTTCCGCCCGCTCCATTTCGCCGGGCTTGTTGGCGTCATAAAGGATCAACGGATGCAGATTGCCATCACCGGCGTGGAACACGTTGGCACAGCGCAGATGATATTTTTGCGACAGCTCGCGGATTTTCGCCAGGGCTTTCGGCAGGGCGCCGCGCGGAATGGTGCCGTCCATGCACAGATAGTCCGGCGAAATCCGCCCCACGGCGGGGAACGCAGCCTTGCGCCCGGCCCAGAACAGGTTGCGTTCGGCTTCGGAGTTCGAAATCTGGCAGGAGGTCGAGCCGCAACTTTTCGCGATTGCCTCCACGCGTTTGATCAATTCGTCGACCTCGACACTGGGTCCATCGAGTTCGATGATGAGAAGCGCCTCGACATCGCGCGGATATCCGGCATGGACGAAATCTTCGGCCGCGTGGATCGCGGGCTTGTCCATCATTTCCATGCCGCCCGGAATAATCCCGGAACCGATGATCCGCGCCACGCATTCGCCGGCGGCTTCGACTTCGGCGAAACCAACCATCAGCGCCCGCGCCGTCTCGGGCTTCTGCAGGATTCGCACGGTGATCTCGG
>Ga0075029_100001777_pt1 | contig 12278 bp, 11 predicted proteins | sample LitLauG_LLR_2013_FD_71391 | JGI IMG/M metagenome (GOLD analysis project Ga0075029, IMG submission 71391) | Freshwater sediment microbial communities from North America - Little Laurel Run_MetaG_LLR_2013 | ecosystem: Environmental > Aquatic > Freshwater > Creek > Sediment | place: USA...
GGCGAAGCGATCATTCAGCTCATCTATAAAAGCTATTATGAGGAAATGGGCGGAGCGGGCGAAGCGCCCAACGTCAAGGTCCAATCGGTCGGGGCAAGCCAGACGAGCGGCAACGTCACGGCCTTCAAACGCCCCTCCCCCCAGCGAGCCAAGAGCGGCGGCGGTCCGCAGACGAAACCGAGGCTCCCGGTCGCCTTGATTTTCGCCTGCCTCGTCATCGTCTATACCGGTTTCCGATACTTCTTTCGCTGAGGCGTGATCGACGCCTGTTCTATGGTGAAGAAGAGCTGATTCCCCGCAAACCGATAATGGCCGGCCCGTCAGCTTCGACCCTTGACCTTGAAGATCACCGGCAGGGTAAAATTCAATCCCTCGTCGGCCACCGCCGGCGGCGGCTGCGGCACCGGATCGGATCGCCTGATCATGGCGAGCGCCGCTTCGTCAAAGGCCGCATCGCCGGATCCCTTCACGATGCTGGTCGAGAGCACATGGCCGGTGCGGTCAAGGGAAAAACTCACGACGATTTCGGCGTTCTTCTGGAAACGCTCCGAGGGGTAGCGCTTGTGCCGGTCGAGATGGGCGATCAGCTGCTTTTGCCAGGTGGCACGCAGGCGCTGGGCACTCGCGCCCGTACCTTGCGCGGGCGCTACCGAACGCGCGCCTTCCGGCATCGCCTCCGAGCTTGGCCTTGCGGTGGCCTCGGCGGCGACCGACTCGATCGAAGCGGACGTTTCGACCTTGGCGATCCTGGTATCGTCTTCCTTGGGCTTGTTGGCGCTGTCAGGCGCGACCACGCGGTCGGGATCGTCGCTCGACGTCGGCATTTCCTTTGGAAGCTCACTCTCCTTCTCCTCGGCCTTCTGCTCGGCAAGCGCAGACGAGGCTACCGACGCCTCGGTATCAGGCCCCGGCGGCAGATCCGTCGGTTCGAGGTGCGGCGAAGTTATTTCAAGCCCGATCTCGATTGCCGGCGCGCCGAACGTATCGTCAGGTTCGACGTTGCGCAGATGCGCCACCGCCAGCGCCGCGCCACCTATATGCAATGCCAGCGCTCCGAGGGCGGCACAAACCCACAGCCGTCGCGAAGGTCCTGGTTCGGTGTCGAGTTGGGGCATCGCTGCTCAAAGAATCAAAGGCTCGATCTAAGGCTTGGCATTTGTAGTCGCAGACGGCGGCGCAGTCGCGTCGGGAACGCCTTCCAGCGCGACGAGCTTGATCTTGGCGTAGCCGCCCGCGCGCAGGATTTCCAGCACGTCCATCAGTTCGCCGTAGGGTACCGCGCGATCGGCGCGCAGGAAGATGAAGCGATCCTTGCCACCGTCTGCCATCGCATCCAGCGTGCGGATCAGCTCTGAGCGCTTGACAGGCGTCTCGCCGACCGCAACCGCAAGATCTGGCTTGATGCTGACATAGGTCGGTTTGTCCGGCTTCTTCTGCGGAGTTGCGGTTGAGGTAGGCAGATCGATCGGCAGGTCGACGGTCGACAACGGCGCCGCCACCATGAAGATGATCAGAAGGACGAGGATCACGTCGATGAAGGGCGTGACGTTGATCTCGTGCGCCTCGGCGAAATCGCTGTCGTCGTCGACATCCGTATCCGCTATCGAGACGCCCATCGCCTACTCCGCGGCACGCGAATTCGAACTGACATGGGTGCGGTCGAGATCGCGCGACAGCAGACGTCCCGCAGCACCCGACGATCGGGCGACGAGTTCGAGATAGCCCTTCGTAATCCGCGAAAAATGATTGTAGATGATCACCGCGGGGATCGCCGCCACGAGGCCGAAGGCGGTTGCAAGCAGGGCTTCGGCAATGCCGGGCGCGACGACGGCAAGGTTGGTCGTCTGTGATTTCGAGATTCCGATAAAGCTGTTCATGATGCCCCACACCGTGCCGAACAGCCCCACGAAGGGCGAAGTCGCGCCGATTGTGGCAAGCAGTCCCATGCCGAGCCGGATTCGGCGCGCTTCCGCCCGCACGATCTCGGCGAAACTCGATGCTGCCCGTTCCTTGATGCCGGCATCGCTGGAAATGCCCGCCGACAGCCGCGCCTCTCGCATCGCCGCCGATAGTAGCGACGACAAGGCGGTGCTGCTTGCGCCGAGGACAAATTGCGCTTCTGCCAGCGACCTTGCATCGGCGACCTTTGTCAGCGCAGCGCGCAGCCTTCGCTGCGCGAACGAAAGCTCGATCATCTTTGCGATGAAAATCGTCCACGTCACCAGGGACGCAAAAGCGAGGCCGACCATCACGGCCTTCACCAGTATGTCGGCCGACAGGAACATCGACCAGGGTGACAGTTCACGCATCGTTACAGCCGTCGATTTCAGCGACCGGCTGCCACCCTCACCGGGTACCGCTTCCGTTACAGCGGGCGATGTCGGCGCGACAGCGGCCGGCCCCGCCGGAACTGCTTGCGCCTGAGCGGGCTGCGATGATGGCGAAGCTTGAGGTTGCTGCGGAAGAGGCGGCGAATTCTGCTGTGTAAACGCTGGCTGCGCGATCGACACTGTCGCAACAAGGACCAGGTATCGGACCGCTCGAAGGCGTGAGGCACTCATGACCGGACTCATCAACGGAAGGGGTTCGTCACAGACACCGGTCAGTTTGACCCTTTCGAGGTCATACTCCCTTCCGCGACATCACTTTGCCGCGACGTTACCAGAAGGCTCAGCCAGTGTCTTGATCCGTTCCTTGATATCTCGAAGGGTTTTAAGGCTGGTCTGGATCGCCGAAGTCGGCAGATCCTGCAGCACATCGGTGGCAATTTCGTTGCGAAGACTGTCGAGGTCGTCAGCGAGCTTACGTCCCGCCGCTGTCACGAACAACCGGTTGGCCCGCCGATCCTTCGGATCGCTGCGCCGCTCGACCAGGCCGTGTTCGACCAGCCGGTCCAGGAGCCGTACCAGCGAGATCGGTTGCAGTTCGAGCACATCGGCCAGGTCCACCTGCGATAGTCCTTCCTGATCGCGCAAGCGGAACAGGACGATCCACTGCGCCCGCGTCGTGCCACGGCCCTTGGCGCGATGATCAATGTAATTGCGCAGGAATCGCGAACTTTCGACAAGCTGGGTGATTAGTTGCTTTTTGAGGTCGAGAGACATCTGTTCCTGGTCCCCCAGATTGCCAATTGTTTAGGAATATCAAGCTATAGTGTGTTTACACATTAAGTGCACGCATATTATATCTGGAAGGTCTATGAACCCTTTGGAAGACCCGCTACTTATATTTTTTTGAATCTCAAAGGCCGACATGAACAAATCGCGGACAACGCGCTGGATTCTGCTGTTTTTGGCCGTTGCCGGTGCCGGCTATTTCGGTTGGCAACGATATCATGGCGAAGGTCACGAGCCCGCTGGCAATACCACGCAAAAGGCAACCCGCAATGCGGTGCGCGTCGGCGTTGCTCCCGTCGAAAAGACCAACTTCCCTGTCTATCTGACCAGTCTCGGAACCGTCCAGGCCTTCAATACGGTGGTCGTTCGCTCCCGTGTCGATGGTCAGATCGACAAGATCGCTTTCCAGGAAGGGCAACTGGTGAACCAGGGCGACCTGCTCGCCGAGATCGATCCTCGCCCCTATCAGGCGACACTCGATCAGGCCAAGGCCAAGAAGGAGCAGGACGAGGCCAATCTCGCCAATACCAATCTGGATCTCCAGCGCTTCATCAAGCTCGGGGAGTTCGCAACGCGCCAGCAGCTCGATACGCAGCGTTCCAACGTCCAGCAGTTGACCGCCCAGATCGCCGCCGACGCGGCTGCGATTGCCAATGCGCAGACGCAACTCGACTACACCGCCATCAAGGCCCCGATCTCCGGCGTCGTCGGCCTGCGCCAGGTTGATATTGGCAACATCGTCAACGCCGCTACCCAGACCGGGATCGTTACGATCACGCAAATCGAGCCGATTGCCGTGATTTTCACGGCGCCGGAAGAGCAGTTACCCTATATAAACGAGGCTCAGGCCGTGGCGCCGCTCAAAACGATCGCGATCACGACCGACGGCAAAAAACCCTTGGCGGAAGGAACTCTCGCGGTGGTCAACAACCAGGTCGACTCGACCAGCGGAACCATCCGCCTCAAGGCCGTCTTCGAGAACAAGGATCACGCCTTGTGGCCGGGTCAATCCGTCTCGACCCGGCTTCTGGTGAGAACCTTGAAGGATGCGACCGTGGTTCCGGACGACGCGATTCAGCACGGAACCAATGGCCTCTATGCCTTCATCGTCAATCAGGACAGCAAGGCTGAACTGCGCCAGGTAAAGGTTAGTCAGTCGATTGACGGCCGCTCGGTGGTTGACAAGGGCTTGGCGCCGGGAGAGCAGGTCATCACCTCCGGCCAGTTCAAGGTTGCGCCGGGTACCCTCGTCAGCACAGCCGTGGCCAGTTCGGATCCGGCGCAAGCGAAGGTCCGGCAGGAATGAACGAGGGGATTTCAGCACCCTTTATTCGCTACCCGATCGGCACCTCGCTGATGATGGCCGGCATTCTTTTCGTCGGCCTTGTGGCCTATCCGCTGCTGCCGGTCGCGCCGTTGCCGCAGGTGGATTTCCCGACCATCCAGATCACCGCACAGCTACCGGGCGCAAGCCCCGAAACGATGGCGTCGTCGGTGGCGCAGCCTCTGGAACGGCAATTTGCGCAAATTCCCGGCATCGCCCAGATGACTTCCACGAGTTATCTCGGAACCGCCGCCGTCACCATCCAGTTCGATCTCAACCGCAATATCGACGGCGCCGCCAACGACGTGCTGGCCGGGATCAACGCTGCCGGCGGCCAGTTGCCGAAAAATCTTCCCTCGCCGCCGACATACCGCAAGGTAAACCCGGCGGATTCTCCGATCCTACTCTTGTCGGCAACGTCGGACAGCTTGCCGCTGACCACCGTGAGCGACTCCGTCGACGCCCAGCTCGCGCAGCAGATCAGCCAGATCTCGGGCGTTGCTCAGGTCACGATCGGCGGCCAGCAAAAGCCGTCGATCCGCGTCCAGGTCGATCCTGCCAAGCTGGTTGCCAAGGGGCTGTCGCTTGAAGATGTGCGCAACCAGATTGCGATCACGACGGTGGATAGTCCGAAGGGCAATATCGACGGCGAGAAGCGCGCATTTACAATCTACTCCAACGACCAGTTGCTGGATTCCAAAGACTGGAACGACGTCATCATCGCCTATCGCAACGGCGGACCGTTGCGAATTCGCGATATCGGGCAGGCCGTAACCGGACCGGAAGATGCCAAACAGGCAGCCTGGGCCAACGGCAAGCGAGGCGTGTTCCTGGTGGTCTATAAACAGCCCGGCGCCAACGTCATCGATACCGTGGACAAGATCAAGGCGCTGCTGCCGAGGCTGGTGGCTGGAATTCCTGCCGCGATCAAGATCGACGTCATCAGCGACCGAACCCAGACCATCCGCGCCGCGGTCGAGGACGTTCAGTTCACGCTGCTGCTGACCATTTTTCTCGTCGTTCTGGTCATCTTCGGTTTCCTGCGCAGCTTCTGGGCAACCGTCATCCCCGCCGTCACGGTCCCGCTGGCGCTATTGGGCGCCTGCGCGCTGATGTGGGTGTTTGGCTACACGCTGGACAACCTGTCCCTGATGGCCCTCACCATCGCAGTCGGTTTCGTGGTCGACGACGCAATCGTGATGCTGGAAAACATTGCCCGTTATATCGAGGAAGGCGAAAAGCCGCTGGCCGCCGCCTACAAGGGTTCCCGGGAGATCGGATTCACGATCGTGTCGATCAGCGTTTCGCTGGTCGCCGTGCTGATTCCGCTGCTGCTGATGGGCGGCATCATCGGACGTCTGTTCCGCGAGTTTGCGGTAACGCTCGCCATGACCATCTTCGTATCGATGGTCGTGTCGCTCACGCTGACGCCCATGATGGCGTCGCGCTTCCTGCGCGCCCACAGCGAGGCGCCCAAGCACGGCCGGCTTTACCAGTTGAGCGAGCGCGGGTTCGACGCCATGCTGCGCGCCTACGAGCGAGGTCTCGATCTCGCGTTGCGCTGGCGGCTCACGACGCTGGTCATTTTCTTCGCGACCGTCGGATTGTCGGTCTACCTCTTTATCATCATTCCGAAAGGATTCTTCCCCCAGCAGGATATCGGCCTGATCACCGCAACCTCGGAAGCCAGCCAGGATGTCTCCTTTGCCGAAATGGTGCGGCGCCAGGAGGCACTGGGCGCGATCGTTCAGGCTGATCCCGCGGTTGCCTCGGTGGCCATGGCGATCGGCGGCAATGGCCGCGCCGGCAACAACGGCAACGTCTATATCACCCTGAAGCCCCTTGGCGAGCGGGATGCCTCTGCAGCGCAGGTCATCGCGCGGCTGCGCCCGAAACTGGAGAAGGTCGACGGCGCGCGTCTTTACATGCAGGCGGCGCAGGACGTTCGACTGGGCGGCCGGCCGACGCGGACGCAGTTCGAGTTCACGCTGCAGGACGCCAATCTCGACGAGTTGAACGAGTGGGCGCCCAAGATCCTCGCCAAGATGAAGACGCTGCCGGAGCTGCGCGACGTCGCCACCGACCAGCAGTCGGAAGGCACGACGCTACAACTCAAGATCAACCGCGACACCGCTTCCCGCTATGGCATCCAGCCGCAATTGATCGACGACACGCTCTACGACGCGTTCGGTCAGCGGCAGGTGACGCAGTATTTCACGCAGCTGAACAGTTATCATGTGATCCTGGAGATACTGCCCGAACTGCAGGGCAACTTCGACACGCTGGAAAAGCTTTACATCAAATCGCCGACCACCGGCGATCAGGTGCCGTTGTCGACATTCGCGACCTGGTCCAGCGTGCCGGTCCGTCCGCTATCGATCAGCCACCAGGGCCAGTTTCCGGCTATCACCATCAGCTTCAACCTCGCGCAGAACGCCGCGCTCGGGCAGGCGACCGATGCCGTGCAAAAGGCAATGGCCGACCTCGGTACGCCGCCGACGCTCAACTCGAGTTTCCAGGGTACCGCGCAGGCCTTCCAGCAATCGCTTGGCACCGTGCCGCTATTGATCCTGGCGGCACTGGTCGTCGTGTACCTGATCCTCGGGATTCTTTACGAGAGCTACATTCATCCGCTGACCATTCTTTCCACACTGCCTTCGGCCGGCGTGGGGGCGCTGGCGATCCTGATGGCGTTCGGGTACGACTTCAGCCTGATCGCGCTGATCGGCATCATTCTGCTGATCGGCATCGTCAAGAAGAACGGCATCATGATGGTCGATTTCGCGATCGCGGCCGAGCGCGACGAGCATCTGACGCCGGAGCAGTCGATCCGCAAGGCGGCTCTGCTGCGCTTTCGTCCGATCATGATGACGACCATGGCGGCGTTGCTCGGCGGCGTGCCGCTGATGCTGGGTACGGGGACGGGTTCGGAAATCCGCCAACCGCTCGGCTATGCGATGGTCGGCGGTCTGTTCGTCAGCCAGGCGCTGACCCTGTTCACGACGCCGATCGTCTATCTCTATCTCGACAAGCTTTCGAATGCCTTTTCGAAGTGGGGTCGATCGCGGGATGACGGCGACCGTCGTCTCGCCGAGCCTGGCACCGTCAAGGAAGCCGCCGAGTAACCGCGTTCGAGAGCGGTTACCTCAGCCGGTGCCAAGATAGGCCTTCTGCACCTGCGGGTCGTTGGCAAGATCGGCTGCGGCACCCGACAGGACGCTTCTGCCGACTTGCAGGACGGTGGCGAAATCCGCAACCTCGAGCGCAAGCTCGATCGACTGCTCGGCAAGAAGGATGGTCAGCCCCTGCCCGTGCAGCCGTTCAAAGGTCTCATACATCTTTTCCACCACGGCCGGCGCGAGGCCAAGCGAGGGCTCATCCAGCATGAGAAGTTTCGGATCGCTCATCAGTGCGCGGCCGACCGCAAGCATCTGACGCTCGCCGCCGGACATGGTGCCCGCGCGCTGGCTGCGCCGCTCGGCAAGCCTCGGAAAGATATCGTAGACGCGCTCGAGCAGTGCTGCGGCACGCGCCTTGTTGCGCAACGCCGTCGCTCCCAGCTTCAGATTGTTCTCGACGCTTTGCTGCACGAAAAGCCGCCAGCCCTCCGGCGACAGGGCAAGCCCCCGGCGCACGATCGAAAATGCGCTACTCCCCGCGATCTCTTGTCCGCCAAACAGGATCGAGCCGGAATGCACGCCGATCAATCCCGCAATTGCGTTGAGGACGGTGGTCTTGCCGCCGCCATTGGAGCCGAGCAGCGCGACCACGCTGCCCTCGGGCACATCGAGCGACACATCGCTTACGCCGATCAGGTCGCCGTAGCGAACTTCCAGATGCCCGATTTTCAGTAACGGCGCGGTCATTCCGGCGGCCCGCCCGCCAGTTCGATCGGGGTGTGGCCCGCGGCGGTCCGGGCGGCGCGCTTGCCCAAATAGGCTTCGATGACCGCCGGATTGCCGGTGACCTGCCGCGGGCTGCCGCGCGCGATCTCCCGGCCCTGATGAAACACCACCACGCGCGTCGCCAGCGACATGATGACTTCCATGATGTGCTCGACGATCACAAGCGTAACGCCGGAGCGATGGATATCGCGGACGAGATCGATGGCTAGTTGTACTTCGCGCTGCGTGAGGCCGGCCATCGCTTCATCGAGCAGGAGAACTTTTGGTTCGGTCGCAAGTGCACGCGCGATTTCCAGCCGCTTGCGTCCAGGCGTTCCCAGCGATCGGGCCGACGCGTCCGCCAGCCCCGCCATGCCGACGCGGTCCAGCACGGCCCGCGATTTCACCTCGGCCTCGGACCTGCGCGATGTGTGAAGGAACGCGCCGATCATCACGTTTTCCAGTACCGACATGGCCTCGAAGCTCTGCGGCACCTGGAAGGTTCGCGCCAGACCAAGACGCGCGCGCGCCTCCGGCGTGAGATTGGTAATGTCGCGGCCTTCGAAAAACACTTGCCCGGATGTCGACAACAGGTCGCCGGTAAGACAATTGAAGAAAGTGGATTTGCCGGCGCCGTTGGGTCCGATCAGGCCGAGAATATCGCCCCGCTCCAGCGTGACGGAGGCAGCATCAACCGCCTTGAAGCTGCCAAAGGCCCTGGTCACCTGGCGCGCCTCAAGGAGCATGTGCCGCTCCTCTCACCGCTTCGCCGTTCGGCCTTTTGCCGCTTCGTTCCATCCAGATCCGATTGATCAGCGTCAGGATGCCGCCGGGCTGAAACCGTGCAATCAGCACGATGATCGCGCCATACACGACAAAGGTCAGCCCGGCGCCCTTCCCGCCCAGGAGATTGTTGGATATTTCCTCGAGCGGCACCAGGATCGCGGCCCCAACCAGCGGTCCGAACAGCAGTCCGGCGCCGCCGAGCGCAGCCATGATCAGTATCTTCACCGAGATCAGGATGCCGAGCCCGGACTCAGGATCGACAAATCCGAACATCATCGCGTAAAGCGCGCCTGCAACGCTGGTCAGAGCTGCGCTCAACATGTAGGCGTAGAGCTTGATGCGGCTTGCGGGTGCGCCGAGCGAGCGCGCCGCACGTTCGGAGTCGCGGATAGCGCGAAGGTAGAACCCCATGCGGCTGTTGGCCATCCACCAGGTAATGCCGAGCGTTATCAGCAGAACCGTCAGGAAGAGATAGTAGTACGGTAGCGCGGATATGAAGGAGATATCGAATACGTTCCGCGGCACGGTCGGCCCGCTAAGTCCGACCGCAGCGCCGAGATATGCGGTGTTGGTGACGATCAACCTGACGAGCTCGGCTACCGCTATCGTAGCCATGCTGAAGTAATGGCCCGATAGCCGAAGCGTCGGCACGCCGACGACGGCCGATACGGCAAGGCTTGCCAGAATGCCGGCGGGGATTCCAACCAGCGGCGAGAGCGCAAAATGCGCATAGGCGCCCATTGCCGCATAGGCGCCGCAGCCGAAGAATACGACGTGGCCAACCGATACCTGGCCGGCATAGCCGCCGACGATGTTCCAGGCTGAAGCTGCGATCGCATAAAGCAGAACCAGGGCGCCGAGACGCTGCTGGAACGGCGTCGACAGCACCAGGGGATAGATGACGACGAACGCCAGCAGAACGGGGAGCCACAGCCAATGTCGCCGCATCACGTCTTGCCCATCAGGCCCTGGGGCCGGAACCAGAGGAAGCCCAGAAACAGCGTATACACGACCATGTCCTTGTAAACCGCGCCGATCAGGTAGGCCGACAAGGATTCGATGACTCCGATCAGGAGGCCAGCGACAAGCGCGCCTGGCACGCTGCCGAAGCCACCGAGTGACACGGTCACGAATGCGACGATGGCCAGCGTTTCGCCGACGGTCGGCACGATGTAGAAGAAAGTCGCTATCAATGCACCGGCCAGACCCGTCGCCCCTGCGGCGATCGCCCAGGCAATCGCCTGCATGGTATCGGGGCGGATGCCCATCAGCTGCGCCGCCGTCGAATCCTCCGCGACCGCCAGCATTTTCGATCCCAGCGAGGTGCGCGTCAGAAGGAAGTGCAACCCAAGCGTCACCAGCAGGGCAACCGTGCCGGCAAGCAGGCGTGAGGCCTGGATTCGCAAGCCAAGAAAATCGAACGTGCCGCCGACAAGATTTTCCGGCAGCGACAGGAAATTCGCGCCGAACCACCAGAACACGGAATAGCGCAGCAAGAGCGCGAGCCCGAAGGTGCCGAGAATTTGCGCCAGCATCGGCCCTTTCATGATGCCGCGGATCAGCCCGAAGTAGACAACGACACCAAGCGTCGCGAGCACCAGCACGGCAAGCGGTGCCCCGAGCCACGGGCCGGCGCCGAAAAGCGTGTAGACCACGAACGCCACGTACATGCCAAGCATCACGAAATCGCCGTGCGCGAAGTTGACGATATTCATCATGCCCCACACCAGCGTGAGGCCGGATGAGAACAACGCATAGACGGCGCCCAACAACAGGCCACCTGCAATCACCTGGAGAAGTGTCAAAGACATGCGGGCGGTTCAGAATGTTGCGGGTTGATCCGAGGCGACGGCATTGAAAAATGGAGGGCGAGGGGTTCACGCCCTTCGGGAAACCTCACCAGCCTTTGTAGGGCAAGATGGGCGTCTTGGCAGCGCCGGCCTTCGGCCAGACCGCGACATAGCTTTCGCCGTCCTGCAACTGGATGATGAGGCCCGATGCCAGGATGTTCTGGCCCTTCTCGTCGAACTTGACGCCTTTGTAGCCCATCATCAACTGATCCGGCTTCAGGTCGGTCGCCCTGAGCGCCGCCTGGATTTTGGCGGGATCGGTCGAGCCGGCGCGATCGATCGCGTCGCACAGAACGAAAAATGCCTGCATCGCGCGACCGGTGGTGTCATCCATGTCGTCGCCGGTCTTCTTCTTGTACATTTCGGCGATCAGCGCGGTCGGCGAACCGGCGGGACCGACGCTCCAGGAGGAGCGATTGAAGACCCCTTGCGAGATCTTGCCGACGGCCTTGATGAACGACGGGTCTGAATAGCCGGAATCGTCTGCTATGATCATCGGCGGCTTGTAGTCGAGCGCCTGCATCGTCTTCTGATAAAGAATGGCATCGGGCGTGTAGGCGATCATGATCGCCACATCGGGCTTCTTCTCCTTCAACTGCAGCACCTGACCCTGCACATCCGTCGCGTTGATCGCATAGGGAATGTCCAGCGCGATGGGCTGGCCCTTTTCCTTGAAGGCGCTGGTGACGACGTTGGCAACCGAGACGCCGTATTCGGTCGTGTCATGGATGATCGCGATACTGTCGGTCTTGACCCCCGACGCTTTCATGTCCGTCAAAAACTCGTAGTAGATCCTGGCGATATCGGAGGCGATCGGCGTGACGCGGAAGAACCATTTGAAGCCGCGCTCGGTCAGATTGGCGGCAACCGACTCGCCGTTGACGAAGGGAATTCCATATTTTTCGGCGACTGCGCTTGCCGTCAGCGTGACGCCGGATTGATAGGCGCCGGTGATTGCCACCACCTTGTCTTCCGTGATCAAGCGTAGCGTCTGGTTCTGCCCGGTGGCCGGGCTGCCCTGGTTATCGCCAAACACCACTTCGACCTTGGCGCCGCCAAGCCCGGCGAGTCCCGCATTCTTCGCAAGCGGGAAATTGCCGAACTCCGGATGGGCATTGTTGATGATATCCATCGCGACTTCGATCGCGGCCTTGGTATGGGCGCCTGCGGTCGCGGCGTTGCCGCTCAACGGGAACACCGCGCCGATCTTGACGGTCTTCTCCTGCGACCAGGCGCTGCCCGTCGCCACAAGGAAAATCGAGGCGGCACAAAGCAGCCCGAGAATACGCTTGAATTTCATGTTTGATTGTCTCCGAGA
>Ga0075029_100001782_pt1 | contig 12264 bp, 6 predicted proteins | sample LitLauG_LLR_2013_FD_71391 | JGI IMG/M metagenome (GOLD analysis project Ga0075029, IMG submission 71391) | Freshwater sediment microbial communities from North America - Little Laurel Run_MetaG_LLR_2013 | ecosystem: Environmental > Aquatic > Freshwater > Creek > Sediment | place: USA...
CCCAGCAACGGAAGGCTTTCCGGGATATCGGCGCGTGCCGCACCGCCGCCCTCGGCTCCTATGTACAGCAGTGCGACCACTGCTCCCATCAGGTGATTGAATATCGATCGTGCCGCAACCGGCATTGTCCCAAGTGTCACAGCCGTGCGCGTGACGAGTGGCTTGCCGCCCGGGCTAAGGAGATCTTACCCGTTCCCTATTCTCATGTGGTCTTCACCCTGCCGCACGAGCTGGCGCCGCTGGCTTTACAGAACCCGCGAGTCGTCTATGGGATCCTGTTCCGGGCCGTAGCAGAGGCTCTTCTGGAGATGGCCGCCGATCCCAAACGTCTGGGAGCCAAACTGGGTTTTCTGGCCGTCCTGCATACCTGGACCCAGCGACTGGAGCACCATCCCCATGTGCATTGCGTTGTGCCCGCAGGAGGATTGTCACCTGACGAACAGCGATGGATCTCTCCCCGGAAGAAGGATTTCTTTCTGCCGGTCCAACCGCTCGGCTACCTGTTCCGCGGAAAGTTCCTCGCCTATCTCCGGGAGGCGTTTGCGGAGGCGCGTCTGGGGTTCTACGGACAACTTCGGGAACTGGCCCACCCGGCTCGCTTCGAGGATTTGCTGGCGCTCCTGAAGGACAAGGAATGGGTGGTTTATGCCAAGCCCCCATTCGGCGGACCAGAACAGGTGCTCCGCTATCTGGCGCGATACACCCATCGAGTGGCAATTTCCAATGGGCGATTACTCAGCTTGGAGGAGGGCCACGTGCGTTTTCGCTGGCGGGATTCGCAAGACGACAATCAGATCAAGGAAACGTCCCTGGATGCAGTGGAGTTCATCCGGCGCTTCCTCCTCCATGTTCTTCCGGGTGGCTTTGTGAAAATCCGGCATTTCGGCTTTCTTTCCAACCGCAACCGCAAAGCTACGGTCCAGCGGTGCCGGAAGCTTCTGCCGGCATCTCCACTGCTAGTCGTCATCAAACCCCAAAAACCGGTCTGCCCAGTGTGCGGGATAGGGCACCTCCATGTGATCGAACCGCGATCCACTGCATGCTTACACTTAAGCGCAACACCGCACCACACACCTCAGGTGGACTCTTCGTAAAGCCGATGATCGTAGCGATCCCAATCCTCCGCCCACACAAATCACCAACCGGTGATGACGGGAGACGTGTGCCGCCAGATGCTGCCTGGACCCCCGAAAAGTCTGTTGCCGCGCCACGCCCAGCCGCATCCCCGCCGGCCGCGCACCCAGCCGCACCTCAACTCGCGGTCCCACACACCATCCCGCCCGACGAATCCCCACGCACGCCGGAAACCAATCCCCATAGGTCGGTCCAACTGGCTTAGTCCAAGGGGTTGTATCGGGAATGCGTCGGCAATCAGGCTCCCTCTCCCGACCCGGACACTACGTGGCCGACGCACTCCCGATACAACGCATATGACTTCGCACCAGGATTGACACCTCCTTCCGTCACTGGCAGAGGCGGCTCTCTGTGAAATACGGGCCACCCGGACAAAGCGCTGAGTTGGCGGCCCGTCGATGTTGGGGATTGCGGGGCTGCAGCATCGTTAGGGAGCTAGAGTCGGCGCCGACACGTGTGAGTGCGATAGATCGCAAAGAGCTCCTGTGCCGTGCGGGTGCCCGCAACCCCAAGAGGCGCCGAGAGTCCGCGCGGAATCTACACTAACGCACCCCGGCTGCCGCCAAGGGCCCGACCTTCCGCTCCCACGAATTTTGGAACGGCTCTGACGAATATTGGGACGGCCGGCCCGACGAACCCCGCATTACACTCCGCGGCTGGTTTCAGACCGCGCCACCAGAGCAGTCCAATATATGGACTTGGCATGCAATGAGATACGGAACTCTTGGGCGTCAGCCGCGCCGCATTTCCGGGACGCCGGTTGCGGTGGGTATCAGTAAAATCCTATCGAGTTTCAAAATACCCGTCCGAACGTCGGCGAGTTGGTATAGTGAGAACCCTGGGGCGTGGCGAGAATCAGGGATGCCACGCCGCTTCTGGCACCGCGCCGGGTGGCCGGCCCAAGTCGAGGCTGAGTGTTGGTCGGCAGGTCTTTCTATAGTTTAAGCCAAGCTGACAGTAATTACAGTTCGGGATGGACCTAAGGATACTGAAACAGTTTCGTCCAGAAAGTAATGGCTCCGAGGCGGATCCTAGACGATTCCGCACGAGTCGAATCGGATCGCCAGCCGCTCGATTCACCTTGAGCTAAGAACACTTGAGCCTGCCGGAAGGTTGGGGCAGCTTGGCTCATACGGGACTTCGGGACTGACATAGGTGTTCCACTCGGCCAGCGACAGGTTCCGCCATACTCGGGCGCATAAAAGGTCAGTGGCCGCTCCCCAAAGAGGCCAAATGCGTATCGGGCCATTGAAACTCCCGGCCGCCAACCAGTTGCCGTCGGGGGAAAAGGCAATGGTGCGAACGTTGTGGTCTGCGCCAGCAGAGAAGACGTGCGGCGGCGCGTTGGGAAGGCGAAGGTCCCACAGTCGCACAGTCTCGTCATCACTGGCCGAGGCGAGACGGCTACTGTCTGGAGAAAAGGCAACTGACCTCACGGTATCCTTGTGACCATACAAGACAAGAGGCGTGTCGTTGAGACGACCGAGGCTCCACAGATGCACGGTGTCGTCATAGCCACCCGACGCGAGCCGACTCCCGTCTGGCGAAAAGGCGACTGAAGTAACATCGCCCTCATGCCCGCGGAGTTCCTGCGGCCGTTTGTCGGTATTGCTAAGATCCCACAAACGCACAATCGCGTCCTTGCTGGCAGAGGCCAAGTGAGTGCCATCTGGGGAAAATGCGACGGAATATCCATCTCCTAAATGACCCGCTAGCGTGTGGGCCTGCGGGTTGTGTTCGCGCAGATCCCAAAGGCGCACGGTCTCGTCCGAACCAGTGGATGCCAACCAATTGCCGTTCGGAGCAAAAGTTACCGAACGGACCTGGCCCGTATGCCCCGAGAGGAGTCGTGGTTGAGAGTCGAGGTGCTGAACATCCCACAGTAGTATTGTCTTGCCACCACCGGAGGCCAAATAGTTTCCATCGCGAGAGAATGCCACAGATGTCACTGGCCGCCGGTGTCCCTTGAGGATCCGCCCGCGGGGGTTGGTCTGATCGACCTTCCACACTCGAACGGTGCTATCTGCGCCGCCCGACGCCAATTGCGTTCCATCTGGCGCAAAGCCTAACGCAAGGACAAACCCTTCGTGCCCTTCGATAACCTGGGGTGACGGTCTAGGCAGTTTTAGATCCCATAACCGCACTGTCCGATCAACGCCACCGGACACAAGGCGGCTGCCGTCGGGAGAGTAGTTGAGAGATGAAACCGGGCCTTGGTGTCCACCCAAGACTCGCAGCGGATCGTTAGGGGATTCAATATCCCGTATTACGATCTGGGCACCTTCGCTACCACAGGCGATGTGGCGGCCATCGGGTGCGAAGGCCAGCGAAGTGTAAATGAAGTCCGAGTCACTGGCAGGGAAGACCAGCGGCTCCCGATTAGGATATGTGAGGTCCCACACTTGAAGCTCCGTGCCACCGGAGGCAATGGTCTTTCCATTAGGTGAAAAGGCGATTGATTCAATCTCCGGCGAGTCCTCTACAAGGCTTTTCGGTTGGGTGTTGGACTGCCGGAGGTCCCATATCTTTACGCTCCCTCTCGTTGCAACTGCGAGAAGGTCACCCCGGGGGGCGAGCGAAACCGCCACGGGATCTGAAATCGCGGAGAGGAAGATCGGCCTCGACGCGGTGTCGCCGAGGTCCCACACACGCACTCCCTCACTACTAGCCGAGGCGAATCGGTCGCCAGCGCGTGTACGGGATATCGACACAACGGCGTCCTTGTGGGTTAACAAGAGTCGCGGTCCGGCGCTAGGCCGCCGCAGGTCCCACAACAAGACCGATCCACCCGCAGTGCCGGAAACGAGCCGGACACCGTCAGACGCGAAAGCGAGTGAACCTACTTTGTCGCGGTGCAGCAGCACGACAGGAGGTGAATTGACCTCGCGCAAATTCCAGACGCGTACGCTCTGGTCCAGGCTGCCAGAGGCGACTCGGTTGCCGTCGGGAGAAAAAGCCACGGCCCGCACCGGGTACTGATGTTCGGCAAGCATGTGGGCCGTGGAGGTTTGCGACAGAACAACCTGTAGAGCTTTCTCGACGGAGTAGTGCGGCTGATCTGGCGTCCGGCCGTGGAGGAGGAGCGATTGGATCGCTAGCAAGGCACTTCGTTCGCTCGATGGATCATTGGCGGCCTCGGCGGCGGCGGATCGCCACGCTGCGATATATTGCTTGCGTACAGCATTGGTCTGGGCTGCGTCGGCAGTCTTTTGTGCTTTGGCGGCTCGTTCCTCTTGAAGACGAGCGTTGTTGTTTGCCGTCTTCAATGAACTCACCGCCCGGTAGTCCAACACACCCAGCGTTGCAAGAAATAGCGCAAATAGGAACGTCGCAAAGGCTTGGCGGCGGCTTCGACGCCAATAACCGACATTGTTTAGAACTCGGTTCACAACCCGACTCGATGGAGTGGCCAGATCAGCACCTTCCGCAACAATCGGAATCCCCTTGACCAGACGGTGCCAAGAGGCCCCTTCCGCCGAGCAGGTCAATTCTATCAGCACTACTGGGCCACTACTCCACTTCAGAAAGGTTTCAACCTCAAATCCAACGTGATTTGACTCTGCTGCTGAAGGAGTATTGACGAGAACCAAGACCTTGCTCAGGGCAATGCTACTCAGGAGTGAAAACGGGATGGCGATTCCCGGCTTGGTCTCTTGAATATCCATTCGCGGGGAAATGCTCTTGGCCAGTTCGCGCTCGAGATTCTGTGCATATTCGGCCCCGTCATGCCGGGAATACGAGATGAAGGCGTCGAATCCAAACAAGAGCTTAATGGGTAAGATGACGGCTTTCACAACCGCAGGCAGCATGGCGCTATTTGTCGGAAAATTATAGCATGGGTCAGTTCGGGCGGGCTCGAGGATTTCGATGCCGCCTGCTGACGTGCTTAAGGTCGAACTGGCAAACCGACGGTCTCATCGGGATGACAGCCGACGCAGGCGATGCTGAGTTTACTGCCGGAGGCCATTTGGGCGGGAGCGCGAGCCGGAACACCGAGTACCGCTTCTTGGGGCAGTTCGCTTGCACGTCTTGGGAATACCGCCCGGGGCGAAGACCTGAAGGACCAGGACCGGCATGTGATCGCGGTTCTCGCCAAAGATGATGGCCGCGAAACTGTGGTGGGGATATTTTTGGTCGAAGTTGAGAAATCTCGGACGCGACCGCGAGGCTTCCAAGTACCACCATCAGCGACTCTCCCGCAAACGGTCGCCACTTGGCCGACGTGATCTTTGAGCTCCCAGGAGGGTATAGTGTCGATCCCGAGAAGCGTTGCCGCAGTCGGTACCAGTATGGAATCGGCGATTCGCATCGGTGGCATCGACGCGCGCGTAGCGCACGTCGGCAGTCATGGATTTTTGTATCGCCCTGCGGTATGAGTTGACCCTTCCCTGAAGGTTACCGAATAGCCGACGACGATAGGCTCGCGATCACGCCACCGCCCGAACGGCCTTTTGGGACACCGGTTCCCGATTACTGGTGCGAAGGGCTGTTACCAATAGTTATCCTGCGTAAGCGATAGTGCAGCGCTTTCTCCGGGTGGCGTGTGTTCCGTCCGCAGCAGCCGTGCTCAACGTTCCCGGCACCGGACTTCTAGAGGACCTCAAGCTAGCCGATCTCGCGGACCCCTTTCGGCGGGCTGCGGTTCTCCGATGTGGTACAGTCATTCTCGCGTGGAGTACGTGGGATTCATTTCGTATAAGCGTTCAGTGGACCAGAACCTCGCAGAGGCTCTTCAGCTCGGGCTGCACTCTTTTGTTAAGCCCTTTTTCCGCACGCGCGCTCTATACCTATTCCGCGACAAGTACGGGCTGGACCCCTCGTCTCCCCTCTGGGTTTCAATCGAACAGGCGCTCCGGAGTTCGAGGTACCTGATTCTCCTCGCTTCGGAGGACGCGGCCCAGTCGAAGTCCGTCGAACGGGAAGTATCTCTCTGGTTGGCCAAGGGCAAGGATCATTGGGGCAAGATTATCGTCGTCCAAACCGACGGCACGATTGTCTGGAGCGACGCTGCTTCCGATTACGATTGGTCCAGGACTACGGCTCTGCCCTCTATTTTGAAGGGCATCTTCGCAAGTGAACTTCTCCATGTCGATCTGAGATGGGCGCGAGGGCAGGAGCACCTCTCGATGAGGCACCCTTCGCTGCGCGACGCCGTCGCCACCATCGCGGCAACGCTCCGGGGCATCTCCAAAGCCGACTTGATTGGCGAAGATGTCCGGCGCCAGCGGATCTTCCGGTACGCGGTCTCAGTCGTTCTCCTGATTCTGATCTGCCTCACTAGTTACGCGTTGGTCCAGCGCTCCACCGCGCTCAGCCAACGAGACATCGCCAAACAGAAACAGGCAGAAGCCGACCGTGAACGAGAACGTGCCGAAAACCAGACTGTCATTGCCCGGCAGAAGCAGAGCGAGGCCGAGGACGAGCGCAGCCGGGCCAACCAACAAAAGCAGATTGCCGAGACGCAGCGAAACATCGCCCAGCATCAGCGGGATCAGGCTCTAAGCACCCAGTCGCTATTCCTTGCCGATCTTTCGCTCCAGCAAGCCGACGCCTATGGTTACGACGATTCCGTGCTTTTGGCGAGAGAGGGGCTTCCGCGCAACTTCCGCACTCCGGATCGACCCTACGTGCCCGAGGCGGAGGCGGCTCTCTACAACGCATCTTTCCGGCATCGCTGGCACATTCTTGTGCCGATACAGGGATTGGTGAACCATGCCGCGTTTGATCGCAATGGTGGCCGCGTCGCAATCGCCGTGGACAAAGCCGTTCAGGTCTGGTCGGCCGAGAACGCCTCTCTGTTGGCGAGTTGCCAGGAACACAAGGCTGAGGTGAAACACGTCGCTTTCAGCCATGACGGAAGCCGCATCGCCAGCGTTTCCGAGGATGGGACTGCACAGGTTTGCGACAGCAGGACCGGAAAAAAGGTGTTCCAACTTACCCTAGCCGGCAAGGGCGAACTCGTCGAGTTCAGCCCAGACGACTCCAGGCTTGTCACCACCACCGCCCCCGCCAACGACGTTCTGTGGGATGCGGCGTCCGGCACGGTGGTCGCTGCGCTGCCGTTGGGCGGGCTCGTCGAGGCTCTAAGATTCACTACCGATGGCAAGCGCTTCATGACCGCCGGAAGCCTTGGCTCGGTGAAGGTTTGGGAGACGGCCACAGGCAAGGAGGTTTTATCCTACAAAGCACATGAGGGTTTGCTGGATGATGCCCAATTCAGCCAAGATGGACGGCTTATCGTAACGGCGGCGGAAGACCGAACCGCAGCGCTCTGGAATGCCGAAACCGGCGCTCAGATCGCGGTGCTTAGGGGACACGCAGACATTGTGAACACGGCGGCCTTCAGTCCCGATAGTAAACTTGTCGCGACTGGTTCACGGGACGGCAACGTTATTATGTGGCGCACGGATAGTGGGAGGCCGGCAGGTTTGATGTCTCAAGGCCATTCGATATGGAACGTGTATTTTCACCCGAGCCTGCCGATCCTTTACGTTTCGATCGTGAACGGCCAGGTATACGTCTGGGACTACGTGAAAGCAAAGAAAATAGCGGTCTTCGGGGGAGATCCGAATGGCGGGATGACCCTTCCGCGGATGGTCCTAAGTCCAGACGGACAGCGCATTTTGAATGTCGAGAAGCCGGGAGTAGCGGTATGGCAGGCTGCGACAACTGCCGAACCTTCAGTGAGCTTTCGAGAAACCCGAGAAACCAACCGCGGGCCTGACGTGTCGTTCAGCCCTAACGGCCTGTTCCTGCTCGTTAACGACGGGTCAAACGTCTCAAGCATTCACGATGCGCGGGACGGACACCTAGTTACAAGCCTCACCGAAACAACTTATGGGGACGCCCGCTTCAGCCCGGATAGTCGGCTTGTAGTGACCACGCCTTACAACGGAACCGCCCATGTTTGGGAAGCCGCCACCGGCAAACAACTGGTGGCGTTGCAAGGCCCAGTCGACTACGGTCTCGCCGATGCCGAATTTAGCCCGAACTCGCGTCTGCTCGTGGCCCGGACGACCGACTACAGACTGCCTCCGGCCTCGAAGAGAGATTCAAGCGCACGGATCTTCGATGCCGCGACGGGCAAGCAGTTGAAGGTCCTGGGCGGTCAAGAAGGTGTTAACGACGTCCACTTTAACCCCAATGGGACCCAGATCGTCACCGTAGGAGGTGACATCCTAGGAGGTGATTCGACGGTCAGCGTCTGGGATTTGGAGAGCGGTGCTACCACGTGCGTCTTTCGTCAACAATCTGGGAAGTTCCGGAGTGGACGCCGGGTCAGCTTCAGCCCCGATGGGGGCAAGGTATTATCAGCCGGAAACAACAACTCGCCGCAAATCTATGATGTTGGCTCATGCAAGCTGCGCGTCACTCTGACTGGAACGGAATACGAGGTGAACTCAGCCATTTTCAGTCCCGATGGAAGCCTCGTACTCACTTCTGCAGACGACGGTACAGCCAGAATTTGGGACTCTCGTACTGGAAAGTCCCTCTTGACCCTGAAAGGCCACCTGTATGGCAATCTGAAAACCCAATTTAGCTCGGATGGCTCCCGAGTGTTGACGTCATCCTGGCAGGATGGTACGGCTCGCCTTTGGGATGTGCAGTCGGGAGTACAACTCGCGGTGTTCGCGCCCTCGCCGCACGTGGCTAGCGCAAAGATCAGCCCCGATGGGCTTCGAATCGCCGTTGGGTCGGATGGCGATTTTACAATCCGCATTTGGCCTCTCCTGCCGCAGAGGCAGCAGCTAATCGATTATTCGCGCCGCCTCGTAGACCGTCCGTTAACTCCGACCGAACGGACACGATTCTTCTTAGGTCAATAGATACTCTTTTGCCTCCGCCTCTCCACGGAATACGATCTCATATTTCGGTCCGATGCTCAGCTCACTGCGTTCCCTAGAGGATTTTGCTCCCCAGTGCTTCGGGCTTTTTGGCTGAACCCTTACCCCTGGAAGTTAGCGCAGGCGGGTTCCTGCGCCGGGTTAGGCGAACTCTCGATTGTTGTTGCGAAATCCCCTTCGCACAAGCAAACTCGGATGACAGCGTTGGCCCAGGGGTCCTGGAGTATCACAGCGTTTCGGCTTCGCAGCTTTCACCTGGGGGTCGTTGGTTCGGGGGTGCCGACGCGCTGGCCTTCCGCCGCTTCGCGCAGCGCCGAGCACCGCTTCATCTGAGCCGCCGCCCTGCGTTTTCCGGGCGGCTACGCTTTCCGTTGGGTCGGAACGGTCTGTGTCCGTGGTAGTAGAGTCACGGGCGATCTCCACGTGAACCGTTCAAAGGGCAGATTTGGGTCAAAAATTTCGTCGCGCTGGTTCCCGGCTACGGCATCTCTGATTTGGAAGCCGCCCCTTCCGCCGGATTTTGCCCAAAAAAATGTTAGTATTCCGGCTACGGACTGGGCCCCAATTAGGACATACCCCCTGGCATCGCTGCCTCCCCCACGGGGTTCCCCCCGGCGTCACCCAGTCCGCCTGGTAGAACCGCGATCCCTTTGTTCGGCGTGAATCGAAGGCGCTGGATGACCGGATGGAATCTTTGGTTTGCTCAGTCCCTTGGCTGGTTGAGCACGAAGTGCCAGTTGCCCTTGGAATCGCGGGCCGTTAAGGCTTCGACTTCTTAGGTGGGGGAGATCCCGATTTCGTCCAGTCGAGCACGCCCACGGCCTTATCGAACGCTTTGACGAACTCGACCAACGGCACTCCGAGCACCTCGCAAACGTCGCGCAGTTCCAGCAGGTCGAGTCTGCGAGTGCCCAGTTCGTATTTCGAGACTCTCGTTTGCGGGCAGCCCAGCGCCTTGGCAACATCGATCTGCCGCAGTCCCATTTTCTCGCGGGCTTCGCGTAGCAACGACAACAATATCTTCTGCTTCTTCGCGTTCGCGCGCAGGCGTGGCCCGCTCGGTTCCATCAAGGGGACATCTTAAGTACTATTGAGCGGTAGCCGATTTTCGGCTACACTTGAATCGGAACTACGACCCGTCGCGCGCCGCAGCGCCTCTCCACTGCCCCTGGAAGATCTAGACTTAACCGCCATTCCAGAGCGTTCCAACGTGCACACCTTTCGTGCAGCGGGTTCCCCACGGTTCCACAGTCTCGGGCATCAAGTCCTCACCCAATTTCCGCCACCGGACTCCGCAGCAGACGGCTCTCGATACCGACGGGAAATGGACCGCACGTCGTGGATAGGTAATCCATATCCGCCAGGAGACCAAGCGGGCGGCGGTCGGGGGTTGGAGCATAACACATGGAAGACAAGATTTATCGGTTCTGTTTAGAGTATTTCGGACTTCTGCCGAATGTCGTTACCTGGATCGCGTGTTGCTGGATCGTGGTGGTCTGTGCGGCTGGGTTGCTTTGGCGGTTTTCCGTGGTAAGAGCAGTCATGAAGTTTCTTTGCTGGCTCGTTGCTGTTACCTTCGCCGCTGCGGGGTATTATGTTTGGTCCGTTCAGGCGGCAGTCGGATGGCCGCGCCTGGACGAACTGACTCGAAAACCGTTATCGACCTTGAGCCTTAACGATCTGGCAGGGGTCATTGGTGCAACACTCAATCTTCCAATTTTCGTGCTTGTAGGGTATGGGGTTGGCAAGCTCATTGGGTCTTCTGTTTTGTCTACATTCAAGGATCCCAGGCAAACGCACGGTAAGAGCCAAGAATGTCGGCGGGCTTTGCCCCAAAAAACAGCAGGAGACCTGGACGTCTCGACCGGTGCTTCCGGCCCGAAAAGTAACCCGAAGGAGGTATGACTATGCTCATTGATATCCATTCTTGTACTTTTCAGAGACTCGAAACCTAACCCTGATTGAATGCGTCTCTGACAAGGAGCACGAGTCCTGAACTGACCAGGAAGAATCGGCTACGCGCTTATAGAGGACGAAACTAGGTGTCACGAGAACACGACGAGGAAGAGTACCAACCATCTGGACCCAAGCTGCTAAGCGCTGCCCAAGCCGAGGTGCGGGCTAACAAGATGGTGGCCGAAGGCCGGATGCCGAGCCTGGAAAAGTTTCTGGAAGCCATCGCTGCTGGCCGTGAAGAGTACCTGCGCTCACTCAACGAAAACGGTGCAGTTTCCCCGGATTCCGAGCCACATGGCCTCATCGACGTGTTGAGTGAATGCCTGGGCGCTCCCGCCACGACCAAACAATCGCCTTTGTCCATAGGGGACTACGAACAGGTCCGGGACGAACTTCGCGACATAATTGGGCCGGGAAGCTGGCGCGCCGGGATCAGGATAGCGCTAAAGCGCGACGCGGTCGTGCCGATCCGCAGCGTCGAACCGAACTCGCCGAGGTCCGAGGTTGGACAGGGGGACTGCGACCTTACGGTGGGCAGGGATGGGAACATCATGACCTTTGCGGCTCACACGGAGGCCGGAACGCGATTTCTGCGTGAATGCCTGCATACGGAACCGTGGCAGTGGATCGGCCAGATCCTGTGCCTGGACCACCGACTGGCACGGAGAGTCTTAGACGGCGCGGAGAACGAGGGACTCAGGATCGGGTTCTGCGAGGTAGACAGGGCGATTCAGCCTTAGAACCTTGCCGCTTTGTACCTAGCGAACGGGCTCCATCCCAAGTATTAGTACCCCTAACCGATTTTGCGCAGATTTTGATCGTGCCGTCGAAGTGGACTCCCTTGGGATCAGACCTACCCCACTCCCTACGTGCTGCCCTGGCGTACCCGCCCCCCCACGGGCTAAGCGGCATAGCGGCTTGCCGACAATTCACACCGGAGACCGACAGCGTTCGGTTGGTCGTCTCCTCAGGCGGCATTGATCGATGTCTGCAAACAGCGGAGCTGCTCCTAAAGCAAAGATACCGAGTACTCGAGAAAACACGAAACTGTAAACGCAGGGACAAGAGGCTACCAGTGCGTATCAAAAACCGTCCCGAGTCGGAAGGGATCGCGTGATGAGAATAAACATCAATATCAGACAATTTTCATCGTAACAAAAACAACCCTTTGTGATACACTGTGGATATGAGAATCGCACTGTATGCCCGTGTCAGCACGAAGGACAAGGGCCAGGATTATGAGAACCAGCTACGGGAGCTTCGCGAATTCGTTTCTCGTAGAGCCAGCGATGGTTGGTCGCTGGGCCTGGAGTACGTCGACAAAGCCTCG
>Ga0075029_100001785_pt1 | contig 12254 bp, 9 predicted proteins | sample LitLauG_LLR_2013_FD_71391 | JGI IMG/M metagenome (GOLD analysis project Ga0075029, IMG submission 71391) | Freshwater sediment microbial communities from North America - Little Laurel Run_MetaG_LLR_2013 | ecosystem: Environmental > Aquatic > Freshwater > Creek > Sediment | place: USA...
TGCGCAGCACGCCGTTATTCACAAAGACGCAGGTCAGCCGCGACTTGCCACTCTTGTCGCGCAGGGCGCGATCGACCAGCACCGCGGCCACCGAAGAATCCACGCCGCCCGAGAGCGCACAAATGGCGCGTCCCGTGCCCACCTGTTCCTTCACTTGCGCCACGGTTGCGTCGATAAAGTGCTGCGGCGTCCACGTCGGCTTCGCGCCGCACACGCGGAACACGAAGTTCCTCAGCATCTCAGTTCCCTGCCGCGTGTGGTGAACTTCGGGATGGAACTGCACCGCGTACCACCGCTTGCCGGTGTTTTGAATCGCGGCGACCGCATGGGAAGTCCGCGCAGTCAACTCGAAACCGGGCGGAAGTTCAAGGGCTTCGTCGCCGTGCGACATCCACACACTCTGGCGACGCGCCAGGCCGTGAAACAGCACCGACTCGGCGATCACATCAATCTCGGCGTAACCATATTCGCGCTTCTCCGCCGGGCGCACTTTCCCGCCCAGCGTATGCACCATGAACTGCAAGCCGTAGCAGATGCCAAGCACCGGCACGCCCAGTTCAAACACCGACGGATCGGCGGGCGGCGCATCTTTGTCGTATACCGACCACGGCGCGCCCGACAGCACAATCCCGATAGGCGCGTAGCTCTTGACCTCTTGCAGCTTGGCCGTACACGGCAATACCACGGAAAAAACATTCTGCTCGCGGATGCGCCGGGCGATGAGCTGCGTATACTGCGCGCCAAAATCAAGAATGACGACGCACTGCGTGACCAACGATGGGCTTGCGATGGGAACCTTTGACGACGAAGTCTTGGAGGAAGACTGGCGGCGGAACTTGGATTTGGTTGCCACGGATGAGTGTCTCAGATCGCGCGAGCAGTGTAAAGGAGGTGAGAAACGGGCCCGCGCCGCTACTCTGGGATCTGGAACTGAAGTCCGGCCGGCACATCGCTGAGGATCGGCTCCTCGCTGTCCATCGCAGTCGTGATCGCCGTCGCTGCGATCGGCGCCGTCGGGGCAGGCGGGGCCTCCGGCTGGGGCTCGGGCATCTCCACGATGCACGCATAGGCCGCCAGTCGCCCAACGTACAGCCAGTCAACCAACGCGAAGTAAATCAGCAGCACGAACGAAAGCAAGACCAGCACGACGCGCCCAGGAACCACCTGCGCCAGCCCGAGCGGAAACGCAATGACCGACGAAGCAATGGAAAGTAGCACCAGGTGGGCCAGGCCAAACCACGCGCTCACCGCCGCCACCGGACCCGAACGATCGCGGCAGAAGCCGACGGCCGCCTGCAGCGCCTGCAACGTATCGGCAGAGTCGCGCACCGCAAACAGCGCGGCCACCGAGAGCATCCAGTTGAGCAGGAAGAACGTGCAAACCACGACCAGAGCGATCGCGGCAAAAACCAGAAACGACCACCTCGGATGCGGTGAAGCGGGCGTGCCGACGCGCCCCGCCAGGACCGACGCCCCAAAGATTCCGCCGACCAGAGTGGCGAGGCCAACCCCGGCGCGCAGAAAGTTCAAACCAAGCAATCCGCGCAACCGGCCCGCGGGAGCGGACTCCGCGGCTTCCACTTCACCGCCCGCAAACTTTTCGCGAAAATAATCGAGCGCCGCCCGCGCCGTCGCCAGGCGGCCGACGGACGCCGCAACCATCCACAACACGTTCAGCCCCAGCCACGCCACCAACCCGGACATCACCGCGCGCAGCAGGCTGCCGCGAAAAATATGCGCCAGGGCCTGCCCCACCAGCGCTGGCTGGCCGGTGCGCAGGAAGAGAAGATCGGCGGCTCCCACCGGGAGCGTCGACAGATACTCGCGCAGCCCGAACCACGCCAACGAGATCACAGTCGCGCCCGCCGCCCACCGCCAGGCAATCTCAGCAAACGCGAGCGCAGGCTGACGCAAGGTCATGCGAAAACCTTCCAGGGTGGGCGAAATACGAAGCATCGAACTCAGGATAACTCATGCTGCAGGCTTCCCGTTGTCATCCTGAGCGCAGCATTCGAGTCCACGCAGCGGACCTGAATGCGGAGTCGAAGGATCCCCATGCGCTCATCTGCCGCCGGCTCAAAGGTGCTCCTGCCGGCACGCGAAACACTAGCAGCCTTTCACCACAATGTTCACCAACTTGCCAGGCACATAGATCCTCTTCACGATTTCCTTGCCGCCAATCGCGGCCTTCACTTTTTCGTCAGCCAGCGCGAGCGCCAGCACCGATTCCTCCGTCGCGTCGGTGGCGATCACGATACGGCTGCGAATCTTGCCGTTCACCTGCACCGGAATCTCGAGTTCCTCTTCCCGGGCCAACGCGGCGTCATATTTCGGCCACGCCGCTTTCAGCAAGCTGCCCCGCTCGCCCAGCATCTCCCACAGTTCGTGCGCAAGGTATGGCGCAAACGGCGCCAGCAAGAGCGCGAGATCACGCTGCACTTCGGCGAGGAACGCAACCGGAATCAACTTCCGCCCGATGGCCTCCTCTGCCGCATAGACGGCGTTCACCAGTTCCATCACCGCAGCGATGCAAGTGTTGAAGTGCCAGCGGCCCTGGAAGTCGTCGCTCACGCGCTTGATGGTCTGATGCAGTTTGCGCTGAATGGCGCGCGCCTCGGGAGGCAGCGCAGCAGGCACTGCGTCGCGCCATCCCACCTCGTCGGGCTTGGCATAGCGCACGAAGAACCGGTACACGCGACCAAGAAACCTCTGAATGCCCTCAATGCCCGAATCCTGCCAGTCGAGATCGCGGTCCGGCGGCGCGGCAAACAAGCTATATAACCGCGCCGCATCAGCACCATAACGCGCCACCATCTCGTCGGGCGAGACTACGTTGCCCAGGCTCTTGGACATCTTCGCGCCGTCTTTGATGACCATGCCCTGGGTAAACAGGCGGGCCACCGGCTCGTCGTTCGAAATCATTCCCAGGTCGCGCATGAAGCGCGTCCAGAAACGCGAGTAGATCAAATGCAAGATGGCGTGCTCGACCCCGCCAATATACTGGTCGATCGGAAACCACTGCTGCGCGGCCTTCGAATCAAACGGCGCGCGGTCGTTGTGCGCATCGGTATAGCGATAGAAATACCAGGACGAATCCACGAACGTGTCCATGGTGTCGGTTTCGCGGCGCGCAGGGCCGCCGCACTTCGGGCATGTCGCGTTGACGAACTCCGGCACGCGCCCGAGCGGCGAACCGCCGGTCAGCGTGATGTCCACGTTATCGGGCAGGATCACCGGCAAATCTTGCTCGTGCACCGCAACGATGCCATCTTTCTCGCAGTAAAGCATGGGAATCGGCGTGCCCCAATATCTTTGCCGCGAAATTCCCCAGTCCTTCAGGCGATAAGTGACGGTCGCCTTGCCGAAGCCGTGTTTCTCGGCGTGCTCGGCCATCTTCTTAAGCGCGTCTTCACAAGTGAGGCCGCTGAACGGGCCCGAATTCACCAGCAGGCCATCTTCGGTTACGAACGGCAGCGCAGGATCGGATACGGTTTCTTCCGGGTCGGCGTTGGCCGGCACGACCACCACACGAACCGGAATGCGGTATTTCTTGGCGAACTCGTAATCGCGCTCATCGTGCGCCGGCACGCTCATGATGGCGCCGGTGCCGTAGTCCATCAGGATGTAATTCGCCACCCAGATCGGAACCTTGGTTCCGCTGAAAGGGTTGATGGCGGAGTGCCCAGTGTTGGTGCCGTGCTTCTCAATCGCGCCGATGTCGCCGGCTTCTTTGGCCTTGCGCTGCTCGGCGATCAACTCGTCGACCCGGGTGCGCAGGCGCTCGTCGCCTGCCGCAAGATCGACGACCAGCGGATGCTCAGGCGCAAGCTGCACTGACGTCGCGCCATAAATTGTGTCGATGCGCGTCGTGAAAACGCTAATCGTGGAGCCGGCCGGGCCAGCTTCGCCGTCCAGTTTGAAATCGACGAGTGCGCCTTCGCTGCGGCCGATCCAATTGCGCTGCATGGTGCGCACTTTTTCCGGCCAGCCGTCCAGTTGATCGAGCCCGCGCAGCAACTCGTCGGCGTAGTGCGTCGTCCGCACGAACCACTGTTCCAGCTCGCGCTGCTCCACCACCGTGTCGTCGTGACGCCAGCAGCGCCCGTTCACCACTTGTTCATTGGCCAGCACCGTGGCGCACTGCGGACACCAGTTCACCTTGCTTTTCTTGCGATACGCCAGGCCTTTCTCGAACAGCTTGATGAAGAACCACTGGTTCCAGCGGTAGTAGTCCGGCATGCAGGTGGTGACTTCCCGCGACCAGTCATAGGCAAAGCCGAGGCGGTTCATCTGCGCCTTCATGGCGGCGATGTTGCGCAGCGTCCACTCGCGCGGCGGGGTCTGGTTTGAGATCGCGGCATTTTCCGCTGGCAGGCCAAACGCATCCCAGCCCATGGGATGCAGCACGTCGTGCCCGTTCATCCACATGTAGCGGGCCAGCGCGTCGCCGATGGCGTAGTTGCGCACGTGGCCCATGTGCAGCGCACCCGATGGATAGGGCAGCATCTCCAGCACGTAATACTTCTTCTTCGCCGAGCCCGGCTCGGCCGCGTAGAGGGAGCCGTCGGCCTTCCAGCGCTCGAACCATTTCTGCTCGATGCGGTGCGGGTCATAGCGCTCGTCGTTCGTAGTAGTAACGGGGACCGCTTTGTCTTCCTGTGGCATAGATTGAGGGTCGATCGATATGGGTGACCGTTGATTTTACATCGGGGTGGGGATTACAGCTGCGAGGAGGCCGGCATACCGAGCCGACGATCGAGTTCTTCGTGGCGGGCGAAGCCCGGCACCCCGCAAAACGCCGGTCGCTTCGTCCCCAGCAATGCCCTCTGCCGACGCGCCAGGTGGTCGCGCTTGCGTTTATTTCGACCGGATGTCCTAAGGGTGTCCGGGCCGCCAAATGCCTCGCAAATCGAAGCCGAGAGGCCCTGTCGTGCCACCCGCAAGTGGAATCGAATCAATAACTTAACTGACTAGTTTTCCACAGGCAATTAGCCGTTTTGAATCAGCAACTTGCGGAGCGATTCAAACAAATTTTCAGCCTGCGTTAAGCCAACCGGCTGACCGCCTGCCATACTCCCACTGCAAACCACAGCGCCCCGGCAGTGATGAGCGTCGACGATTTCCAGGCCAATCCCTCAACGACTTCGCGATAGCTGCTGTTCGAGAGAACAAACGGGCCGGGCCCTTTCATCAGCACCACCGGTCGGTGCAGGTCGAAGCTTTCGGCGCCCTCCAGCACCGCGCCGGAAGGGACCTCGGGATCGAGCGTCGGAAGGACTTCGCGGCGCTGGAAATCTGCTTCTTCGGCGCTGAGGTAGGGACCGGCTGGCTCATCCCTGGTCCCCGCATTCTCCCGCAACGCGCCGAAAGCAAACAGCTTCGCGCCGGGCTCGATGCTGAACTCGCGAATTTCCTCCGGCTCATCGGTCATGTAGCCGTGGCGCTGCAAGGCATGCCCGATGGAATCGCCGGCGCCGCCGGTTGTCGATTCGAAATTGAGCCGCGCCCGCCGCGGATCGATCAGCATGCGACCCGTTCCGTCGTCGAGAAACAGCGGGGCAAAGCGTTCCTCCACAAACCGTTCCCGCCGGTTGTCGCGCCGCACCCAGACGATCAGCCGGTAATAGAAACAATCTTTCTTGCTCAGCGGCGCGGTCAGCACGTATGGGCCGCAAGCGGTCCCGGCGATTTCCACGTTGCCGAGCGCGGCGGCGCGCACGGTCGAGCGCGGCGTATCCATCACCATGCGTTTCAGCCGCAAAAGCTGCAGGCCGCGATAGCACAGGCACGGCCCCACGACAACGCCCAGCAGCGCCCAGAAGGTCGAACTGTTCAGCAGACGGAACAGCGGGTTATCGAACGCGCTTGGGAACCCTCCGTGATGCGGGCCGAGAGGCCGGAGGAACATCGCGCTGGCCGCGAGCAGGCGAGACATGGCCCACCAGCATACAACGTCAGTCGCGCCTGATTTGCGGGTGGGCACGGGGCAACGGTAGACTTGCATTGCTCTTTCTGCGGCTCTTTGCTTCAGGAGAGCGGGTCGAGCTTGCGCTCGACCGGACAGCGGGGCCTTCCCTGAGCGAAGTCGAAGGGCCAGCTGTCCCCACATGAGCGCAACCAGGGTGAATCATGCTGATCGTGATGCAGGCGCAGGCCACCGAAGAACAGGTAAAGGCGGTTTGCGAGCGGGTTGAGAAGCTCGGCTACCGCCCGCATTCCATGCCGGGCGCGACGCGCACCGCCATCGGCATCACCGGCAATAAGGGTGAGGTCGAGCAGGGCGCGTTTGAAGACCTGCCGGGCGTTCAGGAAGTCATCCGCGTCTCGAAGCCTTACAAACTGGTCAGCCGCGACCTCAAACCGGACAACACAGTCATTCGCTTTCCCGGAACCAACGCGACCATCGGCGGCCCGGGGCTGGCCATCGTCGCCGGACCATGCGGCATTGAGAGCCGCGAGCAGGCTTTCGCTGTAGCCGAACGAGTGCACCGCGCCGGCGCGCAGTTTTTCCGAGGCGGCGCCTACAAGCCGCGCACTTCGCCATACGCATTCCAGGGGCTGGGCGAGGAAGCGCTACGCATCATGGCCGAGATTCGCGACAAGTACGGCTTGAGAATTATCACCGAAGCCGTTGATAACGAATCGCTTGATCTTGTTGAGGAGTACGCCGACATGATCCAGATCGGCGCCCGCAACATGCAGAATTTTTCCTTGCTCCGGCGCGCCGGGCGCGCGAAGAAGCCGGTGCTGCTCAAACGCGGCATGTCGGCCACGCTGGAAGAATTTCTGATGGCGGCGGAATACATCTTGAGCGAGGGTAATTACAACGTCGCGCTGTGCGAACGCGGCGTTCGCACTTTTGCCGACCATACGCGCAACACGCTCGACCTGAGCGTGGTGCCGGCGGTGCAACGGCTGAGCCATCTGCCGATCCTGGTCGACCCCAGCCACGGCACGGGCAAGCGCAACAAAGTGACGCCGCTCAGCCGCGCCGCCGTTGCCGTGGGCGCGGATGGACTGATGGTGGAAGTACACAATAAGCCGGACGAGGCGCTGTCGGATGGTCCGCAGTCGCTCTATCCCGAACAGTTCGACGAATTAGTGGTGCAAGTTCGCCAGATCGCGGCTGTCTTGGGAAGGACCATTGTGCCGGCTACGGTCACCGAAAACGCGGTCGTAGCCAGCTAAACTGGAACGCGGGAACGCCCGTGGAGGAACGATGTCGGCTATGAGTCGAGTCACTACCGCAGTCTTCTCCATGCTCGCTGGCTTCGCTCTGCTTGTGGCCGGCGTTCACGCGAGTGCCCAGCTGGTTCCGCGTGATCCGGGCCAGACCTCGAATGATCAAGGTTCGCGTTACTCCCCCCTCACCCAGGTCGGGAACATGGAAGTCCTGAGCGAGCATCGCAGCGCGGACCTTGGCCCGTATCTGCGTTCGAGCGTGATGCCTTCGCTGCGAGGAAACTGGCAGTGGGTGGTCCGCACCCGGGAAACCGCCTTATCGACTTCATCCACTGCTCCGCGCGTCATTACGGCCGAGTTTGCCATCTCAAAAGATGGCGACCTCCAGAACCCGCGCATCACAGAAAGCTCTGGAGAGCAGCCACTGGACGATACGGTACTCGACGCGCTTCGCAGGTCCAATCCCTTCGCCGCCCTTCCCCAGGACTTCAGCGCTCCGCTCGAATTGCGATGTTCGTTCTATTACCGCGCAGGCCGAGGGATTTTATTTGACCGCGGCGGAGTCAAACTGCCGGGCCCCTATACCGAAAGGCGACCCAGCGATGGAGTCATCCCTCCGCGCGTGACCTACTCGCCGGACCCGCCGTTCAGCGACAAGGCCAGGAAAAAGAGAGTACAAGGCATTGTGATCCTCACGGTGACCGTGACCGCCAGCGGCGACGTGGGTGATGTGAAAGTAGTACAAGGTCTGGGCAGCGGGCTCGCCGAACAGGCCGTCAACACCGTCCGCACCTGGAAATTCCAGCCCGCCACGAAGAATGGCGAACCGGTGCAGGCCGAGGTCCCGGTGGAAATAAGCTTCCATCTGCAGTAAACCGGCGTGCGGGCCGCTCCCCTTCGCTGCTGGCGGCATTGTGGCATCGCGACCTGCGCGCGGCCCGCAGAATCCTGAAGCCACCGGCGTGATCAAACCAAAAGTGTGAGTTAGCTGCCTGAACCCAGCCCCAGTTCTGCTACTCTTTACTTCTTTCGAGCCACCTCAGCCTTGCGTAAACTCCTCGTCATCGCGGTTCTGATTCCGATTCTCGGCGGCGTCGCCTGGTGGTATTTTCGCGAGCAGTCGCTGACCAACGGCCCCGCCTACCGCGAGTACGCCTACGTGACCAACGGCAAGAGCAACACGGTCAGCGTGATCGACGTACGCAGCTTTCGGCTCGCCGGGACGATTCACGTCGGCACCGAGCCGACCGGCGCTGCCGTCAACCAGCGGAAGAATGAAGTCTACGTCGTCAACACCGGCTCCAACAACGTCAGCGTGATTGACGCCGAAAAGAACGCGGTCGTCGCCACCATCGGCGTGCATGGCAAACCTTACTTTATCGACGTTTCTGCAGACGGCAAGCGGGCCTACGTCGCCAACTCCGGCTCCAACAACGTCAGCGTGATCGACTTGGAAAAGCGCATCGTGATCGGCAATCTCAGAGTGGGCGCGGCGCCCGGCATGGCGCGGGTTTCGCCCGACGGGACAACTGTGGTTGTTTCCAACCGCGGCGACAATACGGTTTCGGTGATCGACGCGCGGCAACTTCGCCTGCGCGCCACGCTGCCCGTCTGCCAGCAGCCGGAAGATATTGCCATCCTCACGGACCCCGGCAAGGCCTTCGTCTCATGCTCAGGATCGGCGCAGGTCGCATCCATCGACCTGAAGAATGCTCGCGTGCTCACGCTGCTCGACGTCGGACGCACGCCGGTGAACCTCGCACTGAAACCGGACGGGGGCGAGTTAATGGTGACCAACTTCGACGCCAACAGCGTCTCGACCATCGAGACCTACACCGACGAAGTGGGTTCGACCAGCCTGATCGGGCAGCATCCGTCGCACGGCGTGGTTTCCGCCGATAATGCGCGCTTCTATGTCTCGAATTTCGGCTCCGACAGCGTCGCGGTTTATGACATTGACGCGGGCCGCATGATCGCCACCATTCCGGTCGGCAGCCGTCCGGATGCGCTGGCGCTCAGCATGAGCCAGAATTATCTGCTCGTGGTCGGCACCCAGTCCGGCGATGTGACGGTAATCCAGAAGCGCACTCCGACCAAGAAATTCGAGCCGGGCGAATATGCGCTGATGACGTTGATACCGGTCGGCATGCAGCCGAACGCGATTGTGGTGAAGTCGTTTGTATCCAGCCGGGCGAAGTAGATGCACAGATACTTCGCGTTGCTCACACTCAAATCACACTTATCGTTCCGGGCGCAGCGAGGAGACTGCTCACGGCCCCAAGGAAACAGCAGGTTCCTCACGCCTGAAGGCGTTCGGAATGACAAGAGCTGATTGGACTTAGAAAGGCTAGACGGCGGCCGGCTTCGCGCAGAACTTGTCGAACGCAGTCTTCAGTTCCGTGGCGATCGAGGCCGCATCGCTGCCTTCGATGTCGCGCCGCTGCATCATGTAGACCAGTTGTCCGTCGCGGAGTATGGCGATCGAAGGCGACGACGGCGGAAATCCGGTGAAATAGCCACGCGCGCGTTCGGTGGCTTCGGTGTCCTGTCCGGCAAAGACCGAGAACAATTTCTCCGGGCGCGCCGCGTTCTGCAAGGCCACGCGCACGGCGGGACGCATGCGCCCGGCAGCGCACCCGCAAATCGAATTCACCACCACCATGGTGGTGCCGGGTTGTTTTACGGCGGCGTCGACTGCTTCCGGCGTACGCAGTTCCTCAATTCCCAGCCGAGTTAATTCTTCGCGCATGGGCAGCAGCAGGATTTCGGGATACATTGATTCTCCTTGAGCGTTGTCGGTTGATTTGATTGTACCGTGAGCGTGGGCTTTGGGCGCTGGGACCTAGGCGCGAGGGATCTGTCCCACATCGACCTTGTATAGTGTGCGTTTCGGTGGAAATTCTCGAGAACATTCCGCTCGCACCACTCACCACTCTCAATATCGGCGGCCCGGCGCGTTATTTTGCGCGGGCGCGTTCGCTGGAAGACGTGCAGCAGACCATCGCGTTCACACGCCAGCGCGGCTTGCCGCTCTTCGTCCTCGGCGGCGGTAGCAACCTTGTCGTCTCTGACCGCGGATTCCCAGGCTTGGTCCTGAAGATCGAGATTGCGGGCATCGAACTGCAGGGGGAAGCGCCAGCGGAAAAACTGCGTCTTACCGTCGGAGCCGGCGAATCCTGGGACCATTTCGTCTCGCACGCCGTCATGGCCAACTGCGCGGGAATCGAATGCCTGAGCGGCATTCCCGGCAGCGTCGGGGGCACGCCGGTGCAGAACGTCGGCGCCTACGGTCAGGAAGTGAGCGAGACCATTTCGTCCGTTCTTGCCGTGGATCTGTCAAGCGGCGAAGTGCGCAGCCTGTCCAACACCGAGTGTGGATTCAAATACCGGAGCAGCATTTTCAACACCACCGAACGCGGGCGCTACATCATTCTGCAAGTCAGTTTCGATCTCATGCCCGACGGCAAAGCCCACATCGCCTATGACGACCTGAAGCAGCACTTCGCGGGATGGCAGACCGATCCCACGCTGGCGGAGACCCGCGAGGCGGTGCGCCACATTCGCGCGCGCAAGGGCATGGTGATCGTTCCGGGCGATCCCGAGTGCCGCAGTGCCGGGTCGTTTTTCAAGAACCCGGTGGTGTCCGCCGATCAGCTCGCCCATCTGCGATCGCGCGCCGCCGAAAAAGGCTTCCCTCTGCCCAGCTATCCCGGCCTGCAAACGCAACACAAGATTTCGGCAGCGTGGCTGGTGGAACATTCCGGTTTCACCAAAGGATATGGATTCGACAAAGTCGGGATCTCCCACAGGCATGCGCTGGCCCTGGTCAACCGCGGGGGAGCGACTGCCGCCGACTTGCTGGCGCTCAGCGGCGAAATACAGGACCGCGTCGAGAGCTTGTGGGGAATGCGACTGGAGACGGAACCGGTAATGGTCGGTTTCTGAGTGACCGGCGAGTCCCACCGATCCGAATCAGCACCGGCGGTACGGGGTTTCACTCGCCTGCAATCTCTGCCGCCTGCTTGAAGATCCGCAGAAACATGGGCCGAGTCAGCTTGCCGGTCTGCGTGTTTTGGTTCGACGGATGGTAGGACGCGAGCAAGGTCTTCCCGCCGGGAAGCGCATAGCGCGCTCCGTGTTTGAATTCGAATCCCTTTTTGCTTGCCGCCAGCCCGACGCGAATCGCGTGATTCAAATACGCCTCGAATCCGATCTTGCCCAGCGCGACCACCACCTTCAGAGCCGTCAGCGCCGCAATTTCGCGGTCGAGAAAAGGCGCGCAGTTGGCCAGTTCCTGCGGCAGAGGCTTGTTGTCGGGCGGCGCGCAGCGGCAGGCGGCCGTGATGTAGAGATCACGCAACGTCATGCCGTCGCCGCGATGGTCGGCATTGGGCTGGCTGGCAAACCCAACTTCGTGCAGAACGGGATACATAAATTTCCCCGACGCGTCGCCGGTAAACGGCCGCCCGGTCCGGTTGGAGCCGTGCGCGCCGGGAGCCAGTCCCATGATAAGCACGCGGGCCGCAGGATCGCCGAACCCCGGCACCGGCATGCCCCAATATTCATGATCGCGATAGGCGCGGCGCTTCTCGCGGGCGATCTTCTCCCGGTAGACCACAAGCCGCGGGCAGCGCGTGCAGGCGATGACCTCGCGGTTGAGGATGGTAAGCAGGGACATGGGGCCTTCGGCGATCCAACGTGATTGGGCGAGACGCTGTAGGACTATGATCGCATCGGATGGCGTTGATAAGTCAATCTGCAATCACTACATAAACAAAAAAGGCCGAACCTGTCGGTTCGGCCATCCCAACACCGTATGTGGAAGCGGACCTGAGGTCTGATTGACTGTTCCCCAGTACGGACCCGCGATCGCTTCCGAGTTGGCTTAAGGTAATGCCCAGCAAACTTCAACGCTGTTCAATTTTGCACACTTTTGGAAATACTTATGCAGCGACGCCTGAGGTCGTACCCGTGCTTCGTGCACCTTGAGAAACGATGGCGGCGCTCCGCTTGGGAGACAGCGAACGCCGCATCTTCGCTTTTGCTTTGTGCAGCTGAGATTTTGAATTGCC
>Ga0075029_100001786_pt1 | contig 12251 bp, 11 predicted proteins | sample LitLauG_LLR_2013_FD_71391 | JGI IMG/M metagenome (GOLD analysis project Ga0075029, IMG submission 71391) | Freshwater sediment microbial communities from North America - Little Laurel Run_MetaG_LLR_2013 | ecosystem: Environmental > Aquatic > Freshwater > Creek > Sediment | place: USA...
AGCATCAGGCCGATCGCCGCGCAGGCCACGCCCGCCAGAATTCGCCGCAGCGCGTCGATCTCGCCGTAGCGTTGATAGAGTGCCGCGAGCACGGTCACGATCAGGGCGGGCGGGCCGAGCAGACCCGTGAACGCCGCAATGCCGCCGGCTATCCCGCGAAAGCGCGACCCGAAAACGAAGGTGAGGTTGACGATGTTCGGCCCCGGGAGGAAATGGCACAGCGCGAAGGTTTCGTTGAATTCTTCGGCGGTCATCCACTTGTGCTGATCGACGATCCCTCGGCGTGCCCAGACCAGGACGCCGCCGAAGCCCGCCAGCGACATTTTGGCGAACGCGACAAACAGCGCGATCAGGCTGGGCGGAGACGATGTCTGGGCGCCCGGCGCCGCAACGGCGGCCGGCGGTGAATCCGGGGACATGGTTGAGAATTTAGAATGAGCATCCCGCCCTACCAATCAAAAAACCGCGGTTTCCACGCCAAAACGGCTCGTTACGGCCGATATGGGCATTTCCGGGCCTGTCTTTCTCAACTTTTGCACCCTATATTTGCGCTGCCGGTTCGCCGGCTATGGAAATAAATGACCGTCGCAATAAACCATTCGGACCCGGGGGCAGTACCCGGCGCCTCCACCCAAGCCCGTCGCCTGAGCGAGACAGGCGGGCTTTGGCGGGGGCGAAACAGGATCGACGAGGGCGTAAAGGACGCGTTTTTTCCCGGTATGGTTCCGCCGATATCGGGCCATGCAATAGTTGCAAACGACAACTATGCTCCGGTTGCTCAGGCCGCTTAAGCGGTTTGAAAGACCAATCTAAAGTCCTGATGGGTTAGCACCGTCAGGCGGGGTTCGGAGGCACCTGGCAACAGAAGCCTCCACTTTATCTCGCATTGATCTCCGATAGTCCGGCTTCGAACTTTCGCCGGTCCGCGCAACCCCTGCTGACCTGCGCCCGCCGGCAATGTACGATGGCGACCCAAGGCCTGAGTCGAGCCGCCACCGGCGCCGCACCGCCTGACGCGGCGGCAGCGCCTGTTGAATGCGACAAGACCAACAATACAGGACCAACAATGGCGACCGATCATATCCGATACGACGTGCTGGCGCGGGATGCGCTGCGCGGCGTACTGCGCCGCGTATTGGCCGACGTCGCCGAACACGGCCTCCCCGGCGAGCATCATTTCTTCATCACCTTCCTGTCGACCGCGGACGGCGTGAAATTATCGCCGCGGCTGCTGGCGCAATATCCGGAAGAGATGACAGTCATCCTCCAGCACCAGTTCTGGGATCTGCTGGTGACCGAGGATCGTTTCGAGGTCGGACTCTCGTTCGGCGGCATCCCCGAGCGCCTCGTGGTGCCTTTCAGCGCCATCAAGAGCTTCTTCGACCCCTCGGTGCAATTCGGCCTGCAATTCGAGTCGTCAGAGGCCGCAGCCGACGCGCCGGCAGCCGAAACTCGCGCGTCCGATCGGCCGAGCGCGCCTGCGCCCGTGCCGTCGGCGCAGTTGCCGGCGCCGCCGGCGGAAGCCAGGGCCGAACCGGCAAAGCCTGGCGACGGCGCTGAAGTCGTTCGGCTGGATCGCTTCCGCAAGAAATAATCTGCGCGGTGACATTGTAGTCGCAGTAGGATCGGCAGTCGCGGTAGGATGAGCGCGGCATGCCGCTGCCGTCCGCGTGCGATCAACGCGCTCGAGGGGCGGCGGCCGAACAAGCGTCATCAAGCAGAAGTGATCAATGGCTCGATCGACCCCCTCCTCCCATTCCGAACCGACGCGTACCGAGACCGACAGCTTCGGTCCGATTGAAGTTCCCGCCGACCACTATTGGGGCGCACAGACCGAACGATCGCGGCAGAATTTCCGCATCGGTCATGACCGGATGCCGATGGCCATCATCCGCGCGCTTGGCATCGTCAAGCTTGCCGCGGTCGAAACCAATCGCGGGCTTGGACTGATCGACCAACGCCGCACCCGCGCCATCATCCGCGCCGCGCGCGAAGTGATCGAGGGCAAGCTCGACGATCAATTTCCGCTGGTGGTCTGGCAGACCGGTTCGGGAACCCAGACCAACATGAACCTCAACGAGGTGATCGCCAACCGCGCCAACGAATTGCTGGGCGGCAAGCTCGGCGCCAAGGCACCGGTGCATCCCAACGACCACGTCAACATGAGCCAGTCGTCGAACGACTCGTTCCCGACGGCAATGCATATCGCGGCCGCGATGGCCATCACCTCCGATCTCATTCCCGCGCTCGAGATGCTTCACCGTGCGCTGCGCAGGAAGGAGAAGGAGTTTGCTCACATCGTCAAGATCGGCCGCACCCACACCCAGGATGCGACGCCGCTGACGCTGGGGCAGGAATTTTCCGGCTATGCCACGCAGGTCGAACACGCCATCGCGCGGCTGCGCATGGCGGTTCGCGATCTTTTCCCGCTGGCGCAGGGTGGCACGGCGGTCGGAACCGGCCTCAATTCGAAGCCGCAATTCGCTAAATCGTTCGCCCGGCGCGTCGCCAGGTTCACCAGGCTCCCCTTCACCAGCGCCGCAAACAAATTCGAGGCGCTCGCGTCGAATGACGCCTACGTATTCGTGCATGGCGCAATCAATGCCGCGGCCGCCGGACTGTTCAAGATTGCCAACGATATCCGCCTGTTGGGCTCCGGCCCGCGCTCGGGCCTGGGTGAACTGATCTTGCCCGAGAACGAACCGGGTTCCTCGATCATGCCTGGGAAGGTCAACCCGACCCAGAGCGAGGCCGTCACCATGGTCTGCTGCCAGGTCTTCGGCAACCACACCGCAATCACGGTGGGCGGCAGCCAGGGGCATTTCGAGCTGAACGTCTACAAACCGCTCCTGGCATATTGTATGATGAATTCCATACAACTGATGACCGACGTGAGCCGTTCTTTCACCAAGAATTGCGTCGAGGGAATACGGGCCGACGAAAAACGCATTCGCGAGTCGATGGAACGCTCACTAATGCTGGTGACCGCACTCACGCCAAGGATCGGCTACGACAAAGCCGCGAAAGTAGCCAAATCGGCGCATGCGCGCGGCACTACCCTGAAGGAAGAAGCCGTGCGGCTGGGCTTTGTTTCCGCTGACGAATTCGACCGGCTGATTAAACCGGAAAAAATGACCCGGCCCGGATGAATAGCGTATGCCAGCGCTTTCGAAAAAGATTTGGATTACTGGCTGTTGTCCATCATCTTGCCTAAAGATTAAGGTATTATTGACTATCGCCACGACATTGGCTCGTGGTAGAGCAAAAAAATATTTTGAAAATCGCAGCACATTTTTTATCTGCCACGCAGACATAATGAGGAATTTGTTAAATGACGACCGAGCTAATCAGCGCATGTCCTCGCAATATGGATACGGGGTTTGTGACCGGAACCTGTAATTACCCGCCGCCACCCGGATTGGCCCAAATGGCCGCTATCCTTCATGGCAGCCGTAAGCGCGTTCCTTATCGATGGAACGCGTGATGGAGGACGGCATGGGAAATCTGGTCAATCTGAGACAATTCAGGAAGCAAGCCGCCCGCGAGCAGTCGGAGCAACAGGCGGCTGCCAATCGCGCCCGGTTTGGCCGCACAAAATCGGAACGCGCTGCCGCCGAGCACGGCGCCAGCCGTGCCAACGATTTTCTGGATCAGCATCGCATCGACGGCGGAGACGCATCATGAAATCCCCAGTCGTAAAGCGATCGATCGTTGTCGCGGGGCACAAGACCAGCGTCAGCCTCGAAGAAGCGTTCTGGAACGGCATGAAGGAGATTTCCGGTCTTCGGAACATGACGTTGTCCGAGCTCGTGGGCGAGATCGACAGCAACCGCCAGCAAGGCAATCTGTCGTCCGCCATTCGCCTGTTCGTACTGGATCATTTCCGCTCGCGCGGCAATAACGAGGCGCCGATCGCTCCGGAAACGAAAGTGCACGCTTGAAAAGCCACGGCCGGTTCTGATCGAGGTCCGGAACCGGCCTCTCGTTCCCGATCCTGCCGGCGTATGGGCCGGCGGCGGGGTTGCGCGTGCGCCTCGACGTTCCTGCCCTTGCGCTATTGCACCTTCAGGTTCAGTGCGTGACAGGCGTTGCAGCGCTGCCGCAATTGTTCGATTCCCGACCTGAATTCATCCGCCCGTTTGGCGCGGCTGGCGTTCCAGGCGATCTTCGAGGCCTCAGTCGCGCGCTGGTAGAAGTCGGCGAAATTCGACCACAGGTCCGGATTTGCGAACGTGTCGGTTGCGGGGTCGCGATCCTCGCCTGCCTTCCACTGGTTGGTCGAAGGCGGGAACAGATGCGGAAATGCCATCAGCATGGTCGAGATCGTCTCCGCGTGTTCCCGGGCATCCGACAATACGAGCTTGCCTTCCGGCGCAAGCATGGTCTCGATCTCGTCCATATTCATGTCAATGGCGCCCATCAGGATCTTGCGGGCAAAGATCGTTTCCTTTGGCGCGGGCTGATCCTGCGCCGAGGCGGCCACTCTCCCCATCACCACGATCGCCAGCGCCGCGAGGATGCCGGCCAGTGACACCAGCCTACTCAAGGCCGGGCTTTTCCTGATCGCGGATGTTGGCGGCGAACACCTCGCCGGTCGCTAGCAGCGTGAGCTGTCTCATCAGGCCGCTTTTCTTGTCAGCTTCACGCAGCGGATTAAACACGACCTCGACCTGGTCGCCCGGTTTGACGATATCGCGGCGCCAGCCCCCTACCCGCACCAGATTTCCGGGGCTGGTGGTTTCCATCAGCCATTCGGCCGGAGGCTCTTCGCCGACAGAGCCGTTGAGCGTCAGCGTGACGTGCGGGTTGACCCAGCGCAGCTCCACCACGCTTCCCTTCATCGTCATCGTCCTGGAGAAATCGAACATGGAAGCCGAATGATGCGCGGCGACCTCCGATATTCCGACGGCGAGCACCGCGAATGCGACAAACGCGCCGATCGACTTCATGAGTTGTCGCATAAAAAGCTCCTGTTCGTATTGCCGGCTATTTCGCCGGAACGGCTGTGGTGTGGCCCCATTCGGATTTTTCGACCGGTACGAAAATGTGATCGCCTTCGGCATTGACCCGCTCGACCAGATCGCCGGTGGCGCAAACGCCTTCCACGATGTCGAACTTGCGCGCGCGCTGGCGGAAGAAGATGCGCGTGGTCTTCCAGGGTTTGGTCAGAATCTTCGGCGCGATGATTTCAAGGTCGTCATGCAGGATGTCCTTGTCGGCCAGATGAATGCGCTCGATCACATGCATGTCGCCATTGTTGGGCAGGCCTGCGGCCTCGCTGATGGCCAGCGGCGCCTGCGGAAGAATATCGACGGTATCGACGACAAGGGTGTCGCCTTCCCAGTGCCCGATCGAATGGCCATGGAATGTGGGATCCGAATGCTGAGGGTGCTCGCGGCCATCGGTGTAAATACGGCGGATGCGGTTGCCGTCGGACTCGCCGAGCATCGTCACGCGGCCTGGCGAAAACAGGATTTCCATGGCGTTGTGGGTGACCAGCATCCAGGATGGATGCGCCTCTGGAAGACAGTGGGAGAAGACGAGGAACGGTCGGCCGCTCTTTTCATCGGCAAACATCTGCTGGATTTTTTTGGCGGCCGCTTCGTTCCACGGTGGCGGATTGGTTCTGACCTGGGCATCCTGATCGGTGATTTTCGGATTCCAGACCCCAGTCCAGTCCGGCAATTTGGCGAGATCGGCCCAATCCTGGGCCGTCGGCGGCGGATTGATGACGGTCGGCGGCTTTTTGGGCGCCTGGGCGGAAGCGATGCACGGCGCCAGCAACCAGACAACCAGCAACCGGACAACGAGTCCAGCAAGCGCGACATAGAGATGACCGGTCTTCACGCGTAGTTCTCCGGACAGAGAGGTTGGCCCCTAAAACACATTCAGGGTAACGGCAACTTATTTCATCGTGAAGTCAGTGCATTGTGAAGCCTATGCCGCGGCCGAGCGCCACCACGCCGATCCACAGTGCAAGCGAGATGGCTGCGGCCGCCTTTGTGGCAAGCGGCGTATGCCCGGTTCCGGTGTCCCAGCGCTCGATATCGCGAACGCCAATCAGATGGAACAGCGCCATGTTGAGACCGGCGAGCGCCAGCAGCACCAGCTTTGCCTGGAACAGGCGGTTGTGCGCATAGTGCACGGCATCCGACGAAAACAGCAACGAACCGGTCAGCGCGGCGACGGCGAACGCGCCCCAGGTGTAGGGGATCACGTCGCGCATCACGCGGCGGACAGCAAGTTGGCGCGAGGCGACGCCAAGCAGCCGCAGGTCGACGATCGAGATCGTGCCGACCACCAGCACGATGGCAAGCACGTGAACAGACTCGATCCACGGAAACAGGATTTCGTTTTCGCCGATTGCGCTGGCGATACGCGTGGTCTGAAGCCACTCCAACGCGTGGTCAATCTGCAATGGTAAAATCCCCGTGATTCATGTGGCCGATGAGAGTGGATCAGACATTCCCGCTGCAGGCGTCAGGCGTAATAGGCGATCCACCGGCCGGCGAAGATGATCGAACTCCACAACAGCATCGAGACGATGGCGATCGTTATCGCAGCGCCGCGCGGCCTCGCAACCGAATCGCCAAACGCGGCATTGCGCCGCTGGAGAAGTTGAAACAGAAACGTGACCGCCAAAGCCGAGATCAGCAAACCCATCTTGAGCTGAAAGGCCGGGTTCTTGAGCGAACGCGCCGGCTCCGCGATGATCATGATCATGCCAGTCGCGAGCAGAACGAGCAGCGGCCACCAGACCAGCGGCAGGAATCGCGCCGTGACCTCCTTCATCGGCCGGCCGACCCAGAACACGCCGATCAAGCGGAGGTCGAGCATCAGCGCCGAACTCGCCACCACGGCAATCGCGAGGATGTGGATGGTCTGCACGGTCGGCACGACCCAACCCGCGGCCTGGATCGACTGACTAAGTACCGTGTGGTCGATCCAGTGACAGATCTGGTTGAGCGTCAAAGCCATCTCGACAAAAAACCGTGTCGGCAGGTCGTGATTTCAGCAAGTCGCGATTTCAGCGGGTCGTGATCGGGCTCACCGTAGTCCCCGGACCGGGAGGCGGGAAGGGCGGTTTTTACATGCTCGCATGTGTGTCACGACTGGCCGGCCAGCTTTTTTGTTTGAGCCGCCTCCGGAATAAATTGCGAACAGCACTTCAGTAAGTCTGCTGCGACGTGCCCTGCGCCGGCGGCGTCAGCAGAAGCGGCGGTTTCGGTTTCGGCGGCCGGGCGATGACGTTCGGGGCCGGGCGGACCTCGATTGGCGGCGGCAGCGGCGGGGCCTGCTGACCGACGACGGGATCGCCCGTAGAGGACGGCGGAACAACCGGTGGAACGCTGGTCGCTGGCGTATTCGGGGCCGGCACTGCGGCGAGCGGACGCGGCCCGGCGGCCTTCGGCTTTGGCTGAAGCCGTCGTGGCTCGCGGCCAAGCACCTCGGACGGAGGTTGACCGGGAAGCAATACCTCGGGAACTGCAACCGGCGGGATCGATGCCGGCAATGGCTGGCCGTGCTCGATCGAATCGAGCCTTCGGGTCTCGCGATCAATCGCCCTGACCGCAAGCCAGGACGACAGGGATGCGACATCCACAGTGCGCTCAAGCGCATCGGGCGTTCCGCCTGCGAACACGATGATTTCCGGCCGGCCCGCCGCCTGTCCAGCCGAGGCGGATGCAAGGGCCGCGCGAATATCGAATTGATCGGCCGGAATGTCGTATCCGCCGGAAACGACAGCGCTGGCGCCGCCCGCATCGAGCGTGGTGGGGCCGACGCGAAGCCGTCCGTCCCGGATCGTGAACGGGATCTGGGCAGAAGCCACCGACAGCGCGCCGCCGGACAGCACCGGCTCCACGATCTTGCGAAGGTGGCTGTCGTCGAGCGCCTGGCCGGCGTCGCTGGCGCGGATCGCGGCATCGAAGGCGCGCGGATCGAGCCCCGCCACGCGGGCCGATTCGACCGTCACGGTTCCGCTTCCGGACAACGCACCGGTCAGCGCCGATGCACTTCGGCCCTGGCTGGACACCGCCATTTGCAGCGTGGCGCGCCCGGCGGGCATCGCGAGCGCGCGATAGCGCAGGGTGCTGCCATCGGCGCCCGTGACCGCGATGCGCGCACTCAGCGCAAGGCCACTTGCGGAATGTCTGATGTCGAGGCTGGCGCTGCCCTCGCCGCCGCCGACGGTGCCCTTGATGCCTTCCAGCACCAGCGACTGACCGTCGCTCTTCACGGTGCCGCTGATCGGATACAACTCGATGCCACCTGGCAAAATGCCGCGCAGTGCCATGAACCCGATTTGACCGCGCCAGCCCTTCAGAAATCCGGGCCCCAGCGGCTCGCCGGCATCACGCCCTGCAGCGCCGATGGCCAGCTCAAAGGCCGGCCCAACGTCAAGCGCGGCCATGCCGATCTCGCCCTCGACCTTGCGTTCGCCGTCGAGCGTCACCGCCAGGCGGCCGCGCAGGCGCGAACCCGCCAGCGTGCTGTCGATGTCTTCCAGTTTGAGCTTGCCGCCTTCAAGCGAAACGTTCGACGACAGGCTGATGTCCTGGGCGAGCTTGTCGGATGGCTTGAGACCGAACAGAGGCGCGAGGTTGAGTCCCCGCGCCTTCATCGCGACGCTGACCTTCGGCTGCGGTGCAAACGGTTCGGCGGTTCCCGTCGCCTCGGCGGCGAGGCCCGCGCCCGATAGACTGACCCTCAGTCGCAACGGCGCGTCCCAGACGCCGGTGACGGTTCCCTGGAATTGTCCGGGTCCATCTGCTGCAGCGACAGCGCCATTGAGCCCCAGCAATGCGAGCAGGGAAGCGCCCTGCTCCGCCGACATTTTCGATTCAACCGTAATCTCGCTGCGGCGGAGCCTGTCGAGATCGATTTCGCGCAGGGCCGCGGCGTCGGGCCTTGCCGCGACCGTAACGGTTCCCTTGAACTGCGGCGCATCGAGGTCGAGGCTTGCGCGAGCGCTGGCGCGATCGGTGCGGTCGGAATCCCTGTCGACGGCGAGCGCGAGACGCAGGCGCGCCGGGCCGGCGCCCAGCCCCATCGCCTGCAGACGCGAGGCCAGCGCCGGCGCCAGCGGAGAAATTATCCCGGTGAACTGCGAAAGCGAAGCGGCGCTTGAATTCAGCGCGAGCTTTCCGGTCTCGTTGGCGCGGTCGAACGCGCCATTGCCCTCCACCATGACGCCGTCAGCCTCGCCGATCGTCAACCGATCGACCGAGATCGTCTTCGGATCGTAGGTGAGCTTTGCGAGGAAGGGATGCAAATCCTGGCCGGCCGAAATGGCGTGTCCGACATCAAGCGACAATTTCGCCCGCTCCGGCCAATCGCCCTTCGGGCCCAACAGCGCGCGCGCGAAGGCCGATGCGGAATCCAGGTCGAGGCGCTCGGCCTTCAGCTCGGCATCGAGCGAGGCGCCGCTTGCGACGCCGGGCGAAAACGCGATCCGCCCCTCGACCGCGCCGCCGTCGAATTCGCATTTGATGGATTCGATCGCCACGCGATCGGCGCCAAAATTCACATCGCCGCTGAGATGCATCGGCTTCTGGCTGCGATAGGTCAGTTCGCTGCGACCCTGCAGCCACATCACCAGCGCATCAGGATCGGACGCCTCGACGCTCAACGCGCCTTTGAAATCGCCCGACGAACCCGCCCGCACATTGCTGCCGATCAGCGAAACGCGGGTACCGCCCGGCGCGCGAAGGTCGAGGCGGTCGATGCTCCAGGACTTGCCGTCGGTTTCAATGTCTGCCGCAACGTTCTGCAAGGCTCGTCCGCCCAGCGTGATCTGCTCGACGGCAAGCTCGAGCTGCGCGGGGATGGGCGACAGCGGTACTGCTGCGATCAGCGCGCGGATCGCCGGCAATACCCGCACGGGCTCGCTCAGGTCCTTTTCACGAGCGGAAAACTTGTCGGCATCGAGTTGGCGCGCCGCCAACGCCGCATGCAGGGAAGGCGAGGCGCCGAAACGAACGTCCCCCATGCCGGCAAGCTTTAGCGCGGAGTCCTCGTTGCCGTAATTTGCTTCGATCTGATCGAGTTTCGCCGCCGCGTGATCGGCCTTGACCCTGGCCAGGAGGCGCCACGGCACGGGCGACGGCTCGGTCCGCCCTTTCGCCTTCGGTCCGGCGAGGGCGGCGAGCGTTACCGTACCCTCGAAGCGGGGCGCGCGGGCCTCGAAGCTGAGCACGCCGTCGAGGTCGGCTGAAAGCGCGCGCGTCCCGGGGTCGATGCTCAAGTGAAGGCGGGTGCCGCCGCCGTCGGCGCTTTGTCCGGATGAGACCCGAAAAGGATAGCGCTCGCCGAGATACGAGAAATTGCCTTCGCCCCGGACCGAGCCGGCCAGCGAGCGCACGTCGCCGGAAAAGGCGATATCGTTCAGTTCGAGCGTGCCCCGGCTAAAGGCATCGTGCAACGCGACGCGGCCGGTCAGGCTCAGCCGGTCGATCGAGAGCGTGCCCAGGTTGAACCTGCCGGTCGAGGCCGGCCAGTCGATCCGCCCGTTCGGATCGAGCCCGAGATCGAGCGCCATGCCGTTGATCGTCAGTTCGGTGGCGCGCCACTCGCCCCGCATCAGCGAACCCAGGCTGAATTCGACGTCGAGCTTGTCGGCGCGGACCTTGTCAAGGTCGTTGGCGCCGCCCACCACCACCGAGCGCAGCCGCAGGGAGGGCGACGGCAACAGCCGCGCCTGCAGCTCGCCGCCGACCTTTACCGGCGCCCCGATCACCTTTGTGGCTTCAGCCTCGAATTGCGGACGGAACTGATTCCAGTCGATGAAGAACGGCCCGATCAGCGCGGTCACCAGCGCAATGATGAAGGCAATCGCCAGTCCGAGCAGCGTCGTCTGCACGGTGTCTCCCTTTGAAGGCGCCCCGCCTCACCCGGCCCGCACGGCATGGGCTTGTTGCCCTCGCCGGGGCTTTCGCACCCCTACGCGGGACCCTCACACGAGCCGTGCCGAAATCGGTGCCGGAGCGAGGGCAAATATAGAGACAAAAGTGGCGAAGTCACAGCACTTCACGTCAGGCTCACCAGCTTGCCGGCAGCCGCTTGAGGCCGCGCAGGACGAAGGTCGGCCGCCATTCCGCATTTTCGGCATCGTCGAGCTTGAGATCCGGCAGGCGCCGCAGCAAGGTTGCGATCGCAACCTCGGCCTCGATGCGCGCGAGCTGGGCGCCGAGGCAGAAGTGGATACCCCCGCCGAACGACAGCGGGCGCACGTTCTGCCGCGTGATGTCAAGGCGATCCGGCTGGTCCGGATAAACCGCAGGATCCCTGTTGGCCGAGCCGAGCAAACAGAGCACGGTTTCGCCGCGGGGAATGTTCTTGCCCCCGAGGTCTTCGATGTCCTCCAGCGCCACGCGGCCCGTCAACTGCACAGAGGAGTCGTAACGCAGGAACTCCTCGATGGCGTTGGCGATCAGCTCCGGGCGGGCCTTGAGCAGCGCCAGCTGATCGGGATTGCGGTGCAGCGCCAGCAGTCCATTGCCGATCAGGTTGACGGTGGTCTCGTGACCGGCGCCGAACAGGAGAATGATGTTGGCGGTGAGTTCCTCGTTGGACAGCTTGCTGCCGTTTTCCTCGGCCTGCACCAGTTGCGTGGTCAGGTCGTCGCCGGGGTTCCTGCGGCGCAGCTCGAAGAGTTGCTGAAAATACATCTGCGCCATCAGGTTGCCGGCGTTTCCTTGCGCGATTTCGGTGGGCGTCAGCGGCACGGGATCAAGAATGCGCCCGCCATCGCGCGAACCGGAGTAGAACGCCTCGCGGTGTTCTTCCGGGATTCCGAGCATGTCGCAGATGATGGTGACCGGCAGGCGGAACGCGTAATCCTCGATCAGGTCCATCCGTCCGCGCTCGGCAACGCGGTCGAGCGTCTGATCGACGACTTGCTGGATGCGCGGCCGCATATCCTCGACATGACGCGCGGTGAAGGCCTTGACCACCAGGCCGCGCAATCGTGTGTGGTCGGGCGGATCCTGCTGCAACATCCAGTGGCTCATGCTGCGAAAGATCGGCTCCTCCATGATTTTCGGCCCGTAACGCCGCTTCGATCGTTCGACAAAATCCTTGCCGAACCGCTTGTCGCGCAACACCAGACTGACCTCGGCATGGCGGCTCGCCAGATACATGCCGTGCGGCGTGACATGCACCGGATCGGTTGACCGCAGCCGCTCGTAATGCGGATAGGGATCGCGGATGAATTCCGGGGCCAGCGGATTGAACAGCGGCTCGGCCGTCGC
>Ga0075029_100001788_pt1 | contig 12245 bp, 18 predicted proteins | sample LitLauG_LLR_2013_FD_71391 | JGI IMG/M metagenome (GOLD analysis project Ga0075029, IMG submission 71391) | Freshwater sediment microbial communities from North America - Little Laurel Run_MetaG_LLR_2013 | ecosystem: Environmental > Aquatic > Freshwater > Creek > Sediment | place: USA...
GCGGCAACGATATACCGCGTGGGGATCTGAGCGATGTTTATCGGGGAATGTCGCAAGACCTCGAAGGGGCAGCTGCTGCGCAAGGCCCGCAAGCCTCTCGGGCTTTCGAGGCGGCAAATTCCTACTACAACGCCGGCAAAGGGAGGATAGATCAACTTGAGCCCTTGCTATCCGGCTCGCCTGAACAGACCTTCGCGGCAATCAATCGTGCGGCCGGGCAAGGACCATCGGCAAATGCTGGACTATTGCGATCCCTACAGCGATCGCTCCCCGATGCCGATTGGGGGAATGTAGGGGCTGCTGTACTGCGCAAAATGGGAGTCCCGACTCCGGGTGTCGGGCCGCAAGACGCCTTCTCGCCAGCGAGCTTCGTCACCAATTGGAACAAGCTCTCCGATGCTGCGAAGGATACGCTATTTGGTGCGCAGGGAACCGATCAGCGTGATGGCATCGAGGCGCTGACCCGCGTTGCCGGCGCGCAAAAGGCGATGACCCGATTCGGCAATCCGAGTGGGACGGCCCACATGGGGGCGACGCTCGGCGAGGTCGGAGTCGGGGTGACTGCTCTGGAGAATCGTGAAGCATTGCTGGCGCATCCGATCATGACGACTCTAGCCATCGCCGGGGGTTACGCAGCGCCACGCCTGCTGATGAATCCTTCCATCGCGCGGTGGCTCTATCAGATGCCGTCAACCATCAATCGCGCTCCGACAGTGCAAGCCGGAATCCAACGTGTGCTCGGCGGCCTGGATAATGTCGTCAGGTCGGATCAGGGATTGGCACCTTTCGCGGCGCAGATGCGGCAGTCTGTGGCTCCCGCAGCCTCCGTGCCACAGCCTCAGCGCCCCGAGCTAAGGCCGTGAGAATCGTCCCGAGCCATAAGGCGAACAGCGTGATCCAGATCAGGTCGAGCGTGATCTGGAACATCAGCCCGTAGACGAGCGCAAACGATGCCACAAACCAGCGGTTCACGCGCCATATATAGTGACAGGGCGAAAGCCTTGTCAGCCCTATTGCCGGAAGGTTGGTCCAATAGGGAGATTTTGATAGCACTTGGGAAATGTGCGGCAGCTCAAATGCTCTTAATCGCCGAAGCCGGAGGGTCTCCTGTTGAGGAAATATTTCGATGGTGGAGCGGCAGCATCGAAAACATTCTGGCTGAGCACGGGAAATGAACAGAGCTATATATAGTGACGACGTCATCGGCGATGGAATGGCGATCTTCGATCGCCTGCCGAAGCGCGTGCGCGATCGGCTCAATGATGGCATCGTGACTCAGAAGGTGGAGGATATGGCCGTCATTGCCAGGGTGATCCGGACCCGTGGCGAGGACGAGGTCCTGCGGCTTCTGCGCGAAGCCGATCAGCAGAGGCGGGACGGGAAACTCTGATGAAAACCATCTACGCTAAACATGCGCCCTACGATGACGGTACACTCGGCTTGGTATGCAACGAGATGGAGTTGTGTGGGGCACCAACGATCCGCGTTATCCAGATCGCCGAATGTTTTTACGCAGTAGAGGGTTCCCATAGGCTGGCAAGCGCTCATTACCTCGGACTCGAGCCTAAGCTGATCGTTCTACATGCCGATCTTCCTGGCATTCCGCGCATCTCCCAAGATTTGCCAGTATATGATTTTACTCATGTTTGGGTGATAGAATCATGAGCGAATACAAATATTTGTGGGGATATCGCTTCCGGCGCCCTCGGGAGTTGAGCTATACATGCGGATCTTTTTTGCCAGAAGAGACTGAGAAGGTCAATGCACTCATGGCTATCGCGGCGACGGCAAGAGATCCGGCCGATGATCTTCTTGTCGGGTTTTTGTTGCCTCCTGCTATCGCCGCCGCGCTTATTGCCGCGTGCGAGAGTGGTGATATAGTGCAATTCGCACACGAGTTTCGGGCGATGCAGGTTCGCAGTCCTGCGGTAAGTGGCGACAGTGACATAGATTTGCCCCCGCTTCGGTATGATTGATGGCGCAGTCGGTCGATATTCCGTTTAGGCAGCGCGAAGAATGTGGGGGTTTCTATTACGCCGTCGGGATACCGCAATGGGCTTGGGACCAGATTGCTAGATTGGAGGAAGAGCGTCTGGCGAAGCGTTGGCTTACCAAGAGTGAGATGAATGTGATGTTCGGCGATGGATAAGGTCTGATGGCGCAATCTGCCGGCCTTGGCGATTTCCGCCCGATCGATGACGGGAACGCCACCCGACTGCCGGAGCAGATCAGGCGTGAGCTTGCCGGCCGTGATGCGCTGACTTTGGTCGTGGCGAACGACGCCGATGAAGGGCTCGCCATCGCCAACCAAGACGAGGAAGATGACGGTCCGCGGCCGTCGTATCTGCGCGGCGATTTCGATGCCAATCTCGCCGAGAAAATGAGCCCCGGCGATCTAGCGGTCATCGCTTCGCGACTGCTGGAAGGCGTCGAGGCCGACCTGGCGACGCGGCGGGAATGGGAGAAGATCGCCGAGCGGGCGCTGGAATATCTCGGGCTGATTTTCCAGGAGGCGAGCGGCGTCCCGCAATCCGAGGGCAGCATATCTAAGGTGTGGCATACCTTGATGCTGGAGGCCTCGATCAATTTCTGGGCTAATGCGTATGCCGAGTTTCTGCCGGCCGATGGCCCGGTCAAGGTGCGTGACGACAAGCCGATCCAGCCGCGACCGACTAATGCGCCGGATGTTTCGCCGATCTCGCCGGATATGGAGGGCGACCGAGACGAGAAAGCCGAAGCATTCGAGCGTATATTCAACCACTTCCTGACCGTTACCGACAAACAGTATTATCCAGATTTCTCGCGGATGTTGTGGTCCCTCGGCCCTATCGGCACTGAGTTCCGCAAGGTTTATTACAATCCGCTAAGGCGCATGATCGTCAGTGAATGGGTCAAATCGACTAACCTAATCGTTTCTAACGACGCGATGCATCTTACGACCGCGGGCCGAGTGACCGAGCGGATCATGATGCGCCATGCCGAGGTCAAGCGACTGGAGCACATGGATTGGTGGATCGACAATGAGTCGCTGATGCAGCCGATGGAGACGCCGACCGGCTTTGAGAAGAAGGTCGGCGAAATCGAGGGCATCCGGCCCGGTCCCGAGCTTCCCGCCGATCACCGGCATACGATCTATGAGTCCCGTTGCGAATGGGATCTTCCTGATTTTGAGCATGAAGAAGAAGGAAGACTGACCGGGCTGCCATTGCCGTACAAGATCACCGTCGATAAGGATTCTCGACGTATCAAAGAGATACGGCGTAATTGGAAAGAGGGCGATGAGAATTTCGAGCCGCGTCAACGCTATATCATGTTTGGTATGGTGCCGGGGTTCGGTTTCTATTCGCTCGGTTTCGCGCACATCCTCGGTAATACCGAACGCGCGCTGACCACCCTGGAGCGTGAAGTCATCGACGCTGGAATGCTGTCGATCTTCCCTGGTCTGCTGGCCGCTAAGGGCTCGATGCCGCGGGGCACGACGCAGATCGCGATGGGGCCGATGGGTGTCCAGGAAATCGACCTGCAAATGAAGCAGCGTATCCAGGACGCGGTCATGGGTCTGCCGTATAAGGACCTCTCACCGCAGGTCATGGAGCTGTCCGAAAAGCTGGAGCAGAACGGCCGCAAGCTCGCGGCGACGGTAGAGTTGCCGGTTGGTGAAGGCACTGCGGACATTCCGGTCGGCACGATGATCGCGATGATCGAGCAGAGCACGAAGGTCATCGCCGCCGTTCACAAAGGGCTGCATAACTCGCGGCAGCAGGAATTAGAGCTGCTGAAAGAACTTCTCGCCGAGAATCCCGAGCAGTTGATGCGGATGGCGAAATCCTCTGGCCAGCCATGGCTGGAAGAGGACGAGTTCAGCGATATCAATTTGGTTCCGGCCAGCGATCCGAACACAGCGAGCCACATTCATCGGGTCATGAAGGCGACGGCGCTTGGGCAATTGGCGCAGATGTTCCCGGATTTGGCGAACCGGCAGGCGATCTTCCGGCGGCTCCTCAATGTGCTGCAAGAGCCCAATCCGGAGCAATATATAAACGAGGCTCCGGCACAGTCCGCGCCTACCCCGCAGCAGCAGGCCGCGCAGCAAAAATTGCAGGCGACGCAGCTTCAGACGCAGGCGAAGATGGCTGACACTCAGACGCGCGCCCAGACTTCGGCCGCCGATCAGCGAGCCAAGGTACAGATCGCAGCGATGGGCGAACAGACGGAGCGGCTCAAAACCGCAGCCGAAGTCAAGGGTGACGCGGATAAGTTGCAAGCCGACCGTGCCGAGGGTATCGTCGATCGTCAGCACGAGACGCAATTGGCGCGAGAAGAGCATGCCCACGATGGGGCGCAACAGCAACAAGAGCGACTGTTTCCGAATGTAACTCCCAAGAGGGCTTTCTGATGACCAGCCATCACGCATCGCTTCGCCACGAGGAGCAGTCAAAGGCTGAGGCGCACGCCCGCAGGGCCGGCTACAAGGTCGGCGGTCATGTGGATGAGGAGCAGGATCGCAAGCAGACGGCGGAGATGATCCACAAGCACGAGCGTCATGATCACAAAGGCGAATCGCTGACGCGATACCGAGCTGGCGGCGAAGTCAAAGGCCGAGAGGCTTGCGCCCGTCCTGATCGTCGCGCTCGTGGCGGCAAAGTCGGCAAGGGACCGAGCAAGGTCAATATTGTTATTGCGACCGGCGGTGGCGCTGCTGAGCGCCAGCAAGCTCAGCAGCAAGGCATGCAGATAGGGGCGCGTCTCGCGGCTTCTGCGCCGCGCCCACCGATGATGCCGCCTCCTGGCGCCGGTCTTCCTCCTGGATCCGGAATGCCGCCGCCTGGGGTAATGCCGCCTGGCGCTGGACTTCCTCCCGGCGCGTTGCCGCCGCGGCCCGGCATGCCGCCAATGAAACGCGGTGGCGGCATCTATCCGCTACACAACGCCGGATCGGGCGGTGCCGAAGGACGGCTGCAAAAGGCGGGACTCGAAAATCTCGTGCCGGTGAAGGCGCATAGTCGCCGGAAAGCTGGGGGGCGCGTATGACGGATCTTTCTGCCGCTGCGCGGGAAGCCCTTCGTGGTGCTGATGGCCGATATGTCGGGCTTATAAGGCGATCCACTTTTTTCGAGCTGTGTAACGCCGGATTCATGGATACCGAAGGTCGCTTGACTGAGGAAGGATTGGAATACGTGCGAGCAGCTCGGCAAGCGCCGCGCGCTGCTATTCCCCGCCGGCCTGCGAGTAATCTTTGATTCCCCTTCAGGAATTCGTCGATCGCCTCCGGCGCGAGATCCAAGACGAAGTGGATTCGCGATCTGTGCCGGTGCTTAAAGGTTCGTGCGCAGACTTCGGCGATTATATGGCTGCGGCCGGGGAAATTCGCGGATTGGCGAAAGCACGAGAAGTCCTAGATGAATTAATAAGGAGAGTGAACAGTGGCGAATAGTCCTTTAGCGACGAACACGACCATCCATGGCTATGTCCGTTACAATGCGCGAACCGAAATACTCTCCTGCGTCGGCGATCTTTCCGATATGGAGTTGTTCGGTACGCAGTTGATCGTCGCTCCCTATGTTCATAGCGGCTTGATGTGGTCCGACAAGTTGGGGTTCCCGCGCGAGGAACGTTTATCGCTCCCACGACTATATGAGCTTTACGACAGCAGCGTGGGCTTTGTGATACGCGAGCACTCGGTTGAAAGCATCTACACCGGCAAAGTGCTGCTCGTGGTCAAGATCGGCTCGGAAGCTGACAAGCTCGGGCTCCGTATCGGTGATTGGGTGGTAACTCTGCAAGAGAACACCCGGCAGGTCTCAATCACATCGTTATCGGCCGAGAAAAGCCGGGTGCTCGAATTTGTCGGCGTCAAGTACGCCGCTGGTTGGCCTTGTAAATTCCTATATGAATCAGATGTTTACGCGCGGATCTCCGACCCTGATATGGTGGTATGATGGGAAAACGTCGTCCCGTTGCTCGCGACCGAGATGTCACCTCTTGGGTTGAAAGCCTCTCTCCAGGAAGCCATCGCGGAAATGCTACGAACCTTGCGGTTCCGCGGGTCCTGGGCCGACGCCCAAGAGCCCGAGATCGGAATGTTGCGTCATGGTTTGATGATGTGATCGATTTCCAAATCGATGTTACTGATGAATCCACTGTCAATCCGATGGGCGCGCGCTATCTTGGCCTCGCACCCCTTCGATCCCCGGGCCATCTAAAGCGTGAAGGTGGCATGATCATCAATCCTTGGGGACCGAAGATCATCGAAATCTATCCGGTGGAATCATGAGTGGATCTCGACAATCCGATCTTCCCAATCCGGACGAGCTTACGCGCCAGCCCGGCTCGCCGTCTTCCGGAGGAGGAGAAGCACCGACGCCGGAAGAGGCATTAGAGGAGGCTCGCGCCTATACGGCGCGCATTGAGCGCGAGCGCGATACCGAGCGCCAGCGCGCATCCGAGGCCACGAGACAGCGAGATGAGGCGGAGACGCGTGCCCGCACTGCCGGCGACGCCGCCGTCTCTTCGCAGGAACGCGAACTGCTGGCCGGCATTCAGGCGCAGAAGACGATTATCGATCAAGCCGAGCAGGAAATCGTGGTCACGCAATCGGCGGGCGATGCGGTGGCGACGGCCAAGGCTTTCCGCCGCATGTCTGCTGCCTCTGCCCTGCTGGATCGTTTCGAGGGACAAAAGGCCTGGATTGACCAGCAGAAGACCGCCCGGCCGCAGGAGGTCGAGCGGCAACAACAGCCAACCCGAGATCCATCGATCGTTAGCGTCACGACGCCGGGCGGCACGATGGATGCCACGCCATCGGCAAAATCATGGATGGACAAGCATCCCCGCTTCTATGATGACTCCGCCTATTACAATCACGCGGTTGCGGCTCATTCGACGGTCGTCGCCGATGGCATCCGCGAAGGAACGCCGGCCTATTTCCGCGCTCTCGACGATGCGATGGCGCGATACGAGCGATTCGAATCCTATGAGCGTGGAGATGGAGGACAACAACAGATGCCGAACGGTCAGCAGCAAGCTCAGCGGCGTGGGCCATCGGCATCCTCGATGGGCGCCCCGGTCTCGCGATCAAGCGTGCCTGTCACCAATCGCAATGGAGTGCCATCGCCGGAGGCAATCGCTCGGCATATCGGCCCGGCCGTGACAGTCGATGATCTTCGCGAATTCGCCAGGCATAACGGCTACAAAGGCGAGGAAGGCTTCCAAGCCTACCTCAAAGAGCAGCAAGCGATCATCGATATACAGCGCGCTGGCGGCGACGCTGGTTTGCGGGTTGATGGAGTTTATCGATGAGCGACTCGGATAATCTGCCTGGCGGCATGGAATCTCCCGAGAAAGTTGATCGGCGCAAACGGGTTCGCACACCGGAAGAGAAACTGGAGATGCTCGCCAATCTCTCCAAGGCCAGGGAAGCCAAGTCTGGCAAGACGCGTGGGCGGCCCGCTTTTCGGGAGATGACGGAGCGGCTACCCAAGGTGCGTGCGCCTGAGATTACCGGCGATATGTCTCCCGAGCAAATGCTCGACGCTATCGGTTCCGGCGAGGGGCTGACTCGCGAATCGCGCGTCGGCATTACTGCTGCTTTCGATATTCCGGAGCGCGGTCGTCGAGAAGGATGGGATTATCAGTGGTGGCCCACCCATTATGTTGGTGAGGAAGTCGATCCGTCCTATCAAGTCGAGATCGCCCGCGGTTCTTGGTTCCCGGTTCCGGCCTCGCATTTCCCACAGCTTTGCCCGCCCGGCTGGAAGCGCCCGACAATCGACCGCGAGGGAATGCGGCTCTATATGCGGCCGATGCGGCTAACCGAAGAGGCTCGCAACGAGGCGGCGCAGATGGCCTATAGGCAGAAGATGGATCGGCTTGCTGCCGCTCAGGCTGGTGACGCCGGCCGTGACATGGCCCGCCGTGTCGGGGGCGACCGTTGGGGGGATGCGGGCATTCGCGTCGAGGGCGACACGAAGCCGTTGATATGAACTTATTCATAGTTGCTATTGGCTATGCCATCCTCGTTTATGTGATTACTTTTGTAGCTCTAAATTATCTGATATGATGATCGAAGAGGATATCGAGCGGCTTGCAGAGCAACTTTCAATGGGGCGCGACGCCCCCTCAGTGATTGAGGAGAGTTGCGAGATCGAGATCACGCCAGAGATGATTGAGGCGGGGCGCGATAAGGTTTACACGCATATATCAGGACTGATCTCCGCTACGGATTCGTCTGAAGCGGAAGAAGCGGCGCGGGATATTTTTTGCGCAATGATTCGCGCACGCCGGCATCCAGCTAAGATTTCGATCTTGTACCCGGATGCGCCTTGGCGACCTCTTCGAGATTAGATTTCATCGAATTAAACATCTCAAATAGGCGTTGATCTGTAACTCCTAATCGGTTCAGTATTTGGAACACTCGTTCCATATCCTGCCTAAGGTCTTCGATCTTTTCCGTTTGGTTCAGCTCTACCCATGTCTTTGGCACAGAATCCGTTGGCTCGCGCCGAATCGTCGATCCCGAGAACCGCGCGATTCTACTCGTCCTTTCGGATCGAGTCCAGGATCGCCCGGAATTGCTCGCGTGTGAGCTTCGGCTTACGCGTCCGTCCCCCGGTGAGGCTGTCGGTAAGTGAGCCTCTTGCCAGCGATCCCCTTGATCGCATTATCGGGACCTCGCACGAAGATTTCTCTTGACTGATGATGGCCTAACCGCTAACCGCTGATTAGATCGAGCCATGGTCCGCGCGTGATCGGCTCTCAGCAACCGACGATCTGACCTGAAGGCGCTCTGAGGGAACGATCTGAGACATGGAGTCTCAGGCGTGGCGACCCTCACTCTCGCCCCATTCGGTCTGCGGCCCACCCGCAATCTCGGCGCCCAAGCCCCGACCTATCAGGCAAACCTCTATCTAATCAAAAAGAGCTATAGCTCTGCGATCGGCTTCGGCGATCTGATCGAGACCAGATCAGGCTCCGGCGTCTATGGCTATGTCGGCATCTACACAGCGGGCGATACCCATTCATTGGGCGTCTTCGGTGGGTGCCTGCCGTACTTCGATACGGTGCTCCAGCAGACGATCAACAAGCAGTGGTATGCTGGCACAGAGAGCCCGTCAGGGGATATCTATTGCTTGGTCTACGATGATCCGACGATCGTCTTTACCGCTCAGTTAGGCGGTACGAACGCTTCAAATCCAGGGAATGTCCTTGACCGGGGCGGCAATATCGATCTGGCGCAGAACGGCTCCCCCAATACTTCGACGGGGGTGAGCACCGCCTATCTCGACGCCACCACCTACAACAACACCACGGCAACCTTACCCCTACGCATCGTCGGGTTGTCGATGATGTTCCAGCCTGGCTATGACCCGACAACCCTACTGCCGACCGCGGCGAGTCAGCCTACCAATAACTATCTCGATGTGGTGCTCAATACTTCCGAGTATCGCACATCTACCGGCATCTGAGGAGTTAGGCCATGGCAGTCAATTCCTCAAATATTCCGGCCCTGCTGCTTCCTGGTGTTCGTAAGATCACTGGAGATTACGCGCAGATCCCGACCCAATACTCGCGCGTCTTCGCCGAAAGCCAATCGGATCTGCAAGTCGAGCGCACGATCGCCGCCCGCTATTTGCCGCTCGCCGGACTCAAGATCACCGGCATGCCGACGAACTTCGACAATGGCGCTGGCCAACGCTACGTCTACTCGCATATCCACGTCGCCATCGGTCTCGGTTACTCCTTCACCCGAGAAGCGATCGACGACAATCTTTACAAAGGCCAATTCAATCCGACCAACCTCGGGCTGATCAAGTCCTTCCGGCAGACCAAGGAGATCATCGCGGCCGATGTGTTAAATCTCGGGAATATCTATAACGCCGCGATCGGCGGCGATGGCGTGGCTCTGTTCTCGACCGCGCATCCGGTCGATGGCCTCACCGTCCCGAACACTCCGGTCAATCAGGTCGGCCTCAACGAAGCCACCCTACTCTACGGCAACAACATCATCCGCCGCTTCCGCGACAACGCCGGTCTGCTCCAAGGCGCGCAAGGCAAGATGCTGATCGTGCCAGTTGAGCTGCGCCATGTCGCCAAACGGCTGATGGAAACGCCGCTTCGCACCGGGACTGCCAACAACGACATCTCGGCGGTCAAGGAATACGGCGATCTTGCCGACGGCTACTTGGTCATGGACTTCCTGACCAGCCCGTACCCCTGGTTTATCGCGTCCGACCAAGGCGGGTTTATCCATCTCGTCCGCGTGCCGTTCGAATCGAGCATGCAGGTGGATTTCTCGACGGACAATCTTTTGGTGAAGGCTTACGAGCGCTATTACCTTGGATACGATGATTGGCGCGCCGGGTTTGGCAGTTTTCCCACCAATTAGTGCATAGGCTGCACCCGAAAGGAGCCGCCTAATGGGCGCTACCAACTTCACCGGCCCGCTCTTCGTCAGCGGGGATCTTGAGCAGCTTGAGGCGTCTCCGGGCGGCGCGATTCTGCTGCCGGACCCAAACCCGGATCGTGGTCCATCGATGCTGTTCGGCGGCTACGGCTATCCCGATACACGCTATACCTTTCTCAAGGATCTGGTGCAGGGCTATCCGGGCCGCGTGCCGGAACTGCTGACCTCTGGGCAGGTCGTCAGCAACAACGCGATCCCGGCAGCGCATGCGACCAACAGCCTGGTTACGACGGCGCACACGACCTCTGGTACGGCGATGACCTTGGTCACGACTGCGGCCTACGGGATCACGCCGAATATTCCGATCATCCCGTTTACCGGCATATTGAATGCCGGCGCGGTGGTCACGGCGCCGATCGTGCTCGATTTTGGTTTCTGCTACGGCACCACGACGACCGGTTCTACCGCACAGACTGTAACCGTGCTGGACTCGACCTTGTTCATGGTGGGCATGCCGTTGGTCATTTCGTCGGCCGGAGCTGCAACGGGCGCGCTCACGCCGCTGCTGACCTACGTGACCGGCATGCCGACATCGACCACTATCACGATACATGATGCTGCATTGCAAGCAGGCTCCTTCGCGATCGGCACGGGAAATTCTTGGCCGACCAGCGAGTTCGGGCAAGTCGAGCCGGTATCACATCTTCCGATGTTGGCGGCCGGCCCCGGTCTGTTTCTCGATCCGCGCCAGGGGATTGCGCGGGGCATCGTAACGACAGTTTCGGCCGGAGCTAGTGCCAGTAATCATATCGTAGTCCATGGCTGGGATGTCTATTGGCAGCCGATGACCGAGTCGATCGCGCAGGGGTCGGCAACCAACTACGGCAAGAAAGCCTTCAAGGCGATCAGTTCGATTGTGCCGGACTTCACCGACGGGACGAACAACTACACGGTCGGTACATCGGATGTGTTTGGCTTTGCCCAGCGCTGCGATCTCCTTGAGGAAACTATGGTATGGTGGGGCGGGGCGCTGAGTGCTGGCGCCAATTATGGCTTTGTGGCAGCCGACACGACCAATCCAGCGACAACCACTACTGGCGATGTACGCGGCACGATCCAGACTTCGGCGATTGGCGGAGGCACGGGCCTTGGCTCGACTGCCTCGAACGGTTCGGTTTCGACGATTACAGTTTCAGGCAACCGGTTACGCATGCAGTCGGCGATGACGGTGTGGCAACAGACCCAGAACCGGTTGAGTCAGCCACAATTCGGCTTCGGACAGCCCCAGGTGTAGTCGTTGAATCCGGTTCGCGTTACACTGACGCTCGGAGCGGCTTCCGCAACGGTCATCGCAGCCTCGCAGACGCCGGTTAGCGGCACCGATCTTACTTTGGTCGGCGGCGGAACAGTCACGCTTGATGCGGCTCGCCGAGTGCTCCTTACCTACGGCAACGAAGCGTCGGCACGGACTTTGGTCGTCGCCGGTACTGACCGCTCCGGCAATGTCCAGACCGAGACGCTTGCGGTCCCGTCTGGTGGTTCCGGCACAGTCTATACGCATCTCGATTTCCTGACGGTCACAAGCCTTTTGCCGCTTGGAGGCGGTTGGACGGCGGCGGTTACGGTCGGCACCAACGCGGTCGGCTCGACGCCATGGATTCAGCGCGAATGGGGTCAGATCGGCAAGATGGGTGTGCTGATCTCAATCGCGGCGAGCGGCCCGACCTCGCAGCTCGAATGCACCTGGGATGACATCAACGCTGTCCAGGAATTGCCGCCATGGGGCGCATCGCCGGAGCCGCAGAGTGCTGTCCCGCCGCTGGCGATCATTGCCCCTGCTTCC
>Ga0075029_100001790_pt1 | contig 12235 bp, 8 predicted proteins | sample LitLauG_LLR_2013_FD_71391 | JGI IMG/M metagenome (GOLD analysis project Ga0075029, IMG submission 71391) | Freshwater sediment microbial communities from North America - Little Laurel Run_MetaG_LLR_2013 | ecosystem: Environmental > Aquatic > Freshwater > Creek > Sediment | place: USA...
CTCGGTCAATGTGTCGACAGTCACTGTTCCTCCTTAGACCCCACCATTCTGCCCGCTCGACGACGGACTAACGGCCGAATGTGCGAAACTCGCCCCGTGAGCCAACTCTCGCCCCGGGCGCCCGCGCCCACCCAGGCGCCGATCCCCGCCGGCACGAGAGTTCTCCTGGACACCAAGGCCCGCTTCCTCGATCGCGACCTCTTGAGTGGCGGCTCTCCGTGGCGGCTCTTGCGCCTGCCGGGGGCGTCGCGACCGGTGGTGCAGCGATGGCACGGCGGTGGTGACGTCGCGGTCGGCGAGGAGCGACTCGCTCGAACCCTCGTCCAGCAGGGCCTGCTGCACCCGATCTTCGCGAGCGACGACACGACCGAGGACATCGACGTCATCGTCCCGGTGCGCGATGACGCTGTCCACCTCGATTCGTTGCTCGCGACGCTGTGCGACTTTCACGTCACGGTCGTCGACGACGCCTCGCTTGACGCTGCTGCGCTGCGAGAGTGCTGCGCGCGTCACCGCGTCGACCTCGTGCGACTCGAGGAGAACCTGGGTCCCGCGGGAGCTCGCAACGCCGGCGTCCACGCGACGTCGCGACCACTGCTGTGGTTCATCGACGCCGACGTCACGATCAGTGACGCCGCGTGGGTGGCCGCACGACTTCGCTCGGCCATGAACGACCCGCTGGTCGCCGCGAGCGCACCGCGCATCACGGGCCCCGCCGGCACCACGGCGCGCGAGCGTTTCGAGCATCGCTTCAGCCCCCTCGACATGGGTGCGACGAGCGCCCTCGTGGTGCCGCGAGGCGTCGTCGCCTACGTGCCAAGCGCCTGTCTCCTCGTTCGGCGCCACGCCCTGGGCGACGGCTTCGACGAGACCTTGCACGTCGGAGAGGACGTCGATCTGGTGTGGCGCCTTCACGACCAGGGCTGGCTCGTTCGCTACGACGCCCAGGTCGTGGTGAGCCACGCCGCCCGCCCGACGTGGCACCGATGGTTCGCCCAGCGCATTGGCTACGGCGTGTCGTCGAGTCACCTCGCCCTGCGCCACGGGAACCGACTGGCGCCGTTGCGCGCCGACGGCTGGACCCTGGTGGCGTGGTGCGCCACGTTCGCGGGCAAGCCCCTGGTCGGCGCCCGCATCGCGAGGGTGGCGCAACGTCGCCTCAGGGAGCGACTCGAGGAGACCACCGACGACGCCGACCAGGTGGCCAACGAATTGGTCGGTCGTGGCATGATCGGCGCCGGCGGACCGCTGGCGCGCGCCATCGTCAGGAACTTCGGCGCCGTCGTCCTCGTCGCCGCGCTGCATCCCAGGCTGCGTCGACGCGCACTCGTCCTGTACTGCGTCGGCACCGCGTGGCGCTTTCGCTCCCAGCGCCCTCGCCCGGCGGACCTGCCCCTCGCGGTCGCCGACGACCTGGCCTACGGCGTCGGCGTCCTCCGCGGCGCGGTCCTCACCCGCTCCCTCGGGGCGCTGACGCCCCACGTGACCAAGTCCACGCTGGGCCTGCGCGAGGTGCTCGGTCTTCGAAGGGGTCCGACGACGGACTAGAAACGCACGACCCCTCGCACGTTCTTGCCCGAATTGAGGTCGTCGTAGCCCTTTTGGACTTCGTCGAGCGAGTACTCCTGGGTCACCAGTTCATCGACGTAGAGCTTCCCGTCGCTGTAGAGCTGCAGCAACCTCGGGATCTGCACCCGAGGGCTCTCCGAACCGAAGACCGAGCCGCGCAGGTCGATGTTGTAGAAGGTGAAGACGCCCGGGTTGAGTTCGATGCTCTCGAGGCCCTCCTGGGCCACCGACACCAGGACGATGACCCCGCCTTTGCCGGTGATCGATCGGGCCTGCTCGACGATCTCGCTCGTCAAGACTCCCACGGTGATGATCACGACGTCGCAGTTCCGCCCCATCGTGAGGTCGGGCAGGAAGGTGAACGCCGCGTCGAGCGCCGTGGCGCAGCCGTGGGTCGCCCCGATCTTCATCGCCCGGTCGACCTTCGACTGATTGGTGTCGATCGCGATGACCGCGCGCGCTCCGGCGTGCACCGCGCCCTGGATGGCGCCGGATCCGACCCCGCCACATCCGATGACGGCGACCGTGTCGCCGGGCTTCACCCCGCCGCGGTTGACCGCCGCGCCGAAGCCCGTCGACAGGCCGCACGAAATGAGGGCGGCGGCGCGAAGGTCGTACCAGGGCTCGATGCGGATCATCGACGCCTCGTGGGCGACCACGTACTCGGCGAACGTGCCGAGTTGGCACATGCGATTCAGGTTCTCTCCGTTCCACGTGTAGCGCCACGTGCCCGTCGAGATGTTGGGGCCGGCGACCATCCCCGCCCCGAGGTCGCACAGGTACTGCTGGCCGAGGGCGCAGTAGTGGCAGCGTCCGCACGACGGGATGAACGACGCCACCACGTGGTCGCCGGGCTTGAGCGAGGTGACGTGGGACCCCACCTCTTCGACGATGCCCGAGCCCTCGTGTCCGCCGACCGCGGGGAACATCGTGTCGCGACCAGTCATCAACTCGAGGATCTCCGGCGGCAACGCCATGTCGCCGGTGCGCAGGTGCTCGTCGGAGTGGCACAGCCCGGCGAAGGACATCTTGACCTTCACCTCGTTGGGCGCGAGATCTTCGATCTCGATGGTCTCGGTGTGGAATGGACCGTGCTTCTCGGTGACGATCGAGGCCTTGACTTGCATGCTTCCCCCAAAGTTCGCTACGGGCGTTTCACCCGGCGAATTCACTCTACCGAGCGGTAAGTTCCCGTGGCGAACGCGACCTACATCTGCTCAGGAGCGTCGATACCGAGGACCGACAGGCCGAGGCTCAAGGTGCGCGCCGTCAGGTCGCACAGGGCGAGGCGCTCGTCACGCAGGGGGCCCTCGGACGCGAGCACCGGGCAGGCGTCGTAGAACGCGGTGAAGCGCTGGGCGAGGTCGAAGAGGTAGACGCAGAGCCGATGGGGCTGGAGGGCCTGGAACGACATCGTGAACGCCTCGGGGAAGGCCAGCAGTCCCAGCGCCAGCTCGCGCTCCTGGACGGCGTCCAGACCGAAGGTCACCGAACCGGGCGACCAGGGCGTGCCCGCCCGGCGAAAGATCGAGCGCACGCGGGCGTGCGCGTACTGCAGATACGGACCCGTGTCGCCCTCGAAGGCGATCATCCGGTCGAGGTCGAAGACGTAGTCGTGCTGGCGCTCGGTCGACAGGTCGGCGTACTTGATCGCCGCGCGCGCGATCTGGGTCGCGAGCCTGGTCCGCTCGGTATCGTCGAGGCCGCTCGAGCGCGACTGCAGCGACTCGTCGGCGCGCTCGATGGCTTCTTCGATGAGCCCGACGAGCTTGACCGTCTCGCCGCTTCGGGTCTTGAACATCTTTCGATCGGGGCCGAGCACGTTGCCGAAGGCCACGTGCTCGCAGCGCACCTCCTCGGGCAGCCAGCCGGCGAGGCGCGCCACCGCGAAGACCATGGCGAAGTGCTGTGCCTGGGGCGTGCCCACGACGTAGAGCATCTCGTCGGCGTGCAGCGTGCCGACCCGGTCGCGCAGGGCCGCCAGGTCGCTCGCGGCGTAGCCGTAGCCCTCGTCACGCTTCTTCACGATGAGCGGAAGTGGTTCGCCGTCACGGTTGGCGAAGCCCGGCGCGAAGACGCATTGGGCGCCGTCGCTCTCGACGAGGAGACCGAGCTCGTCGAGGTCGGCCACGACGTCGTCGAGCAGGTCGTTGTAGTGCGACTCGCCGACCACGTCCGCGGCGCTCAGCGTGATGTCGAGCTTCGCGTAGACCTCGTCGAAGTACTGCACCGATTGGTCCACGAGGATTCGCCAGAGGCGACGGGTCTCGGGGTCGCCCGATTGCAGGGCCACCACCCGCGCTCGACTACGGTCACGAAACGCCTCGTCGGCGTCGAACTTCACCCGCGCGGATCGGTAGAACCCGTCGAGGTCACCGATCGACAGCGAGGCGACCGCGGCGTCCTCGCCCAGGTCCAACAGGTGCTCGATCAACATCCCGAACGGTGTCCCCCAGTCGCCGACGTGATTGCGAGCGATCACGCGATGACCGGCGAAACGGTACATCCGCGCCAACGCGTCACCGATGACCGTCGAACGCAGGTGCCCGACGTGCATCTCCTTGGCGACGTTGGGTGCCGAGTAGTCAATGACGACCGTCTTCATCGTCGAGGCCCGCTCGACGCCGAGCCGCTCGTCATCGAGCAGCGCCGAGAGCTGGGCCGCCAGGAGCTGGGGGCTCAGCGTGATGTTGAGGAAGCCCGGCCCGGCCACCTCGATGGTGGCGATCCCTTCGACGTCGAGGTGCCCGACGATCTCGTCAGCGACGTCGCGAGGGGCTCGACCGAGTTGCTTGGCGAGCGCCATGACGCCGTTCACCTGGTAGTCGGAACGTTCCGACGTGCGTAGCACCGGGTCGGCGCCGGGCAACAGCGCGTCGAAGGCACGTTGCAGGCGAGAGAGCAGCACGTGATATGTCGAAGCCATGCCCTCCAGTCTCGCACTCGTACCCGTGGGCCGATGCCGGCCCTGGGGACGGGCCCTCCCAGAACACGGCAGAATGGTCTCATGACCTCACTGAACTCATTCGATTCGAAGTCCACCCTCGACGTCCACGGTCGATCGTTGACGTACTTCTCCTTGAAGGCTGACGCCCTGGCCGGTTTCGGTGTCGACCGTCTCCCCTACTCCATCAAGGTCCTGCTCGAGAACCTCTTGCGCCACGAGGACGGCGCCAAGGTTGACGCGTCGGACATCGAGGCGCTGGCGCGCTGGGCCGAGACCCCGACGCGCCACGGCGAAGCGGCGGGCGACGACGCTCGCGAGATCGCCTTCACGCCCGAGCGCGTCCTGATGCAGGACCTGACCGGCGTGCCGGCCGTGGTCGACCTGGCGGCCATGCGCGACGCGATCATCGCCCTGGGGGGCGATCCGGACCGGATCAACCCGCTGGTGCCGGTGGAGCTCGTGATCGACCACTCGGTAATCCTCGAGCGAACCGGCACGCCCGAGAGCTACGACGAGAACGTCACCATTGAGTACCAGCGCAACGTCGAGCGCTACACGTTCTTGAAGTGGGCCCAGAGTTCCTTCCAGAAGTTCCGCGTCGTACCTCCGGGGATGGGCATCTGTCACCAGGTGAACCTCGAACACCTCGCTCGCGTGGTCTTCGAGAACGACGGCGTGGCCTACCTCGACACCGTGGTCGGCACCGACTCGCACACCACCATGGTCAACGGACTCGGCGTGCTCGGTTGGGGCGTCGGCGGCATCGAGGCCGAGGCGGGCATGCTCGGACAGCCGACCTCGATGCTCATCCCTCCGGTGGTCGGACTTCGCCTCTCGGGCGCGACGCGCGAGGGCGTCACCGCGACCGACGTCGTCTTGACGATCACCGAGCTGCTGCGCCGCCACGGTGTCGTGGGCAAGTTCGTCGAGGCCTACGGACCCGGGGTCGGTTCGCTCTCCCTCGAGACGCGCGCCACGATCGGCAACATGGCGCCCGAGTACGGCGCGACCTGCGCGATCTTCCCGATCGACCAGGTCACGGTCAACTACCTCGCCTTCACCGGGCGCCCCAAGGAACAACTCGACCTGGTCGAGGCGTACGCGCGCGCGCAGGGTCTCTGGCACGACGAGCACGCCATCGAACCGGTCTACTCCGAGTTCGCCGAGCTCGACCTCTCGACGGTCGAGCCGAGTCTGGCGGGCCCCAAGCGGCCCCAGGACCGGGTCTCGCTCTCGGGCGCGCGCGGAGCCTTCCGCGACGCCCTCGGTCGCGAACCCAAAGAGGTGCTCGGCGTGGCTGCGGCGGAGCACCTGCGCGACGGCGACGTGACCGTGGCCGCGATCACCTCGTGCACGAACACGTCCAATCCCTCGGTGCTGGTGGCGGCCGGTCTGGTCGCTCGACGGGCCGTCGAGCGCGGCCTCGAGGTGAAGCCCTGGGTCAAGACGTCACTGGCGCCGGGCAGCCGGGTCGTCATGGACTACCTCGAACGAGCCGACCTCGTGACCGCGCTCGACACGCTCGGGTTCTACCTCGCCGGCTACGGCTGCACGACGTGCATCGGCAACACCGGTCCCCTGCTCGAGGGCGTGTCGGAACTCGTGAACGAGCACGATCTCTCGGTCGTCTCGGTGCTCTCGGGCAACCGCAACTTCGAGGGCCGCATCCACCCCGACGTGAAGCAGAACTTCCTCGCCAGTCCTCCGCTGGTGGTCGCCTACGCACTCGCGGGCACCATCGACATCGACCTGAGCACCGAGCCGCTGGGTACCGATCGAGACGGTCAGCCGGTCTTCCTCGCCGACCTGTGGCCGAGCGACGCGGAGGTCGCCGACGCCGTGCGCTCCTCGATCACTCCCGAGATGTTCGAGGAGCGTTACGCCAGTGCCTTCAGCGGCGACGAGCGGTGGCAGGCGGTGCCCACGACCAACGCCGTCACCTACGACTGGGACCCGAGGTCCACCTACGTGAAGCTGCCGCCGTACTTCGAGGGCCTCACCATGGAGCCCGGCGTCGTGAGTGACATCGCCGGAGCCCGGGTGCTCGCGCGCGTCGGCGACTCGGTCACCACCGACCACATCTCACCGGCGGGCAACATCCGAGCGAGCGTCCCGGCTGGTCGCTACCTCACCGACGGCGGCGTGAGCCAGGCCGACTTCAACAGCTACGGCACGAGGCGCGGCAACCACGAGGTCATGGTGCGCGGCACCTTCGCCAACATCCGACTGCGCAACCTCATGGCGCCGGGCACCGAGGGCGGGGTGACCATCAAGCTGCCCGAGGCCACCGAGATGTCGATCTTCGACGCCGCGATGGCCTACGCCAGCGAGAACGTGCCCCTGATGATCATCGGCGGCAAGGAGTACGGCACCGGCTCGAGCCGCGACTGGGCCGCCAAGGGCACCAAGCTGCTCGGCGTGAAGGCGGTCCTCGTGGAGAGCTTCGAGCGGATCCACCGATCGAACCTCGTCGGCATGGGCGTGCTCCCGCTGCAGTTCCTCGCCGGTGAGTCGGCGAGCACCCACGCCCTCGACGGGACCGAGGTCTACTCGATCAGCGGCCTCGATCCGCTCAATCGAGGCGAGACCGTGGCGCGCGTGACGATCGGCGTGGTTCGAGCGAACGGCGAGGCCTTCGACTTCGAGGCTCGACTTCGAATCGACACGCCGACCGAAGCCGACTACTACCGCCACGGCGGCGTGCTCAACTTCGTGCTGCGCCAGTTGGCCCAGGACTAGACGACCGCGTCACGCGCCGAGGACGTCGCGCGCCGCCTCGTCGGTGTTGTCGAAGAGCTTGATGTGGCGGATGGCCTTGTCCGTTGACGTCTCGATGCGCGCGCGCACGGCGTCGTTGGCGCGCGCGAACGAGACCGTCATCTGGTCCTTCACGAGGTCGCCCACGACCTGGGCGAGCATGACCATGCCCGTGTAGTCGATGTCCGAGATCGCCACGGCGTCGATGATGACGTGCTTGGCCTTGGGGTGGCGCGCCAACTGCTCGTGCAGTTCTCGACGAAAGACCCCGGCGTTCGCGAAGAAGATGTCCTCGTCGAAAAGTATCGCCACGATGTGATCGACCCGCTCGACGCCGTGCTCGTCGTAGGGCTCCCAGCTAGTCGTGCCCTTGCGCCGTCCCATCTCCACCATGCGCGGCCGCGCCGCGCGCCAGGTCTGGTCGAGGATCGCGAGCGCCACGGCGATCCCGAGTCCCTGTTCGACGCCGATGAGGACGACGCCCAGCGCCGAGACCATGGCGAAGGCGAACTCGACGCGGCTCACGCGAAGGACCGAGCGGAACTGGGCCACCTTCACGAGTCGGCCGGCGACGAAGAACAACACGCCAGCCAACGCCGCGAGGGGGATCATGTGGGCGAAGCGGGCGAAGGGCGACAGCACCAGTGCCCCGACGCCGGCGGTGAGGGCGACCAGTTTCGTGCGCCCGCCCGCCAGTCGCGTGACCGTCGTGCGCGCGGGACTGGCGTTCACCGGGAACGCCCCGACCAGGCCCGCACCGATGTTCGCGAGGCCCACGCCGACGAAGTCACGACTGAGGTCATCGGCCACGCCGATCTCGTCGGCCGACGTGCGCGACGTCGCGGCGCTCTGCGAGATGATCACGACCACGAGGGTCAGCGCCGTCGTGCACACGACGCCAAGTTGGTGCACGCTCAACCAGTGCAGTCGCCACGTGGGGAGACCCGCGCTGACCGCGCCGAGCTCCTGCACGCCGTGCGCCGCCAGCGAGAGTTGCGACGCCAACAGCGTCGCGATCACCACGGCACCGAGCGCCCACGGCAGCCTGGCGTTCAATTTCTCGCCGATGATCATGAACACCAACGTCCCCAGCGCGATCGCGAGCGACCAGCCACTGACCTGTCCGAGATGGTGACCAATCGAGTCGAGGCGCTGGTAGACCGACTCGCCTCCGGAGGAGATCCCGAGCGCTCGGGGCAGTTGGTGCACGACGATGATCACGCCGATGCCGGACATGAAGCCGGCCACGATCGGCAGCGACAGGAAGTCCGCGAGCCAGCCGAGCTTCAAGAGCCCGATGACCAGGACGATGACCCCGGTGACGACCGCGGTCGCGGCGACCAGTTCCAGATACTGCGCCGATGACGCGGGGGCCATTCGCAACAGCGCGACCGCGAACAAGGGAGCGATCGTCGAGTCCGCGCCGACCGAGAGGATCGGGTTCGAGCCGATCACGAAGAAGACGACCGTGGCGGTGATGAAGGCGATCATGGCGGTGAACGCCGGTACGCCCGCGAGTTGTGACGTCGCCAACTGCTCGGGGATGGCGATCGCGAGCAGGGTGACGCCCGCGAGGATCTGACCGGCGGCGTTCTCTCGGGTGACACCGAGCAGGAGTTGGCGAAGTCCGCCCGCGGCCACGCGACTGCCGACCGGCGTTCGTTGGTCTTCGTGCTTCGCTGCGCTCATAGCGACACCCTAGAACTGCCCGCGAATCGACTAGCTGGTGATGACGACCTTGAAGCCCTCGGCGAGACGGCCCTTCTTCAGCCCGGCGTTCTTCGCGGTGGCCTTCGCCCAGGCCTTCAGCAACTTGCGCACGCCCTTCATCTCGCCGACCTGGCTCTCGTGACGCATCAGCGCCGCGTGCTTCGAGTCGAAACGCTTGGTGATGTCGACGACCATCGTGGGCTGTCCCCCGCTGAGCCACACCAGTGGAACCGTGTGCGGCGAGAGGCCCTCGCGCAACAGCTCGGGGAAGGCGTGAGGATTGCGAGCGTCGGGGTAGACCGCGCGCAGCGTGGCCTCGCCCGCGGCGAGGTGGTCCGGGTGACTCGCGCGGATTCGCTCCCAGTTGCGCTCGGGGCTCTGGGTGATCACGAGGTCGGGTCGGTGGGTCCTGATGACCCGGGCGATCTCACGGCGCAGCAGGAACGTCGGCTCGACCTGGCCATCGGGCCAGCGAAGGAAGGTCAGGTTGGAGACGCCCACTTCGGCGGCGGCGGCGCGCTGTTCGGACTCTCGAATCTCGGTGCGCTCCTCGCGCGAGTGCGTCGAGTCGTCGCCACCGGCGTCGCCCGAGGTGACGAGGCAGTACGCCACGTCCACACCCTTGCGCGTGAGCGTCGCGACGGTGCCCGCGGCACCGAAGTCGATGTCGTCGGGGTGCGCCACGACCACCAGGGCGCGCGCAATCGACTTGTCGTACTTGAAGACCGGAAGGGCCTTCCGCTTCTTGCTCACAGAACGGACTCCTCTTTCGTCGGATCCCAATCCGCGAGATCCTTCAAATGCGGGTTGTTCGAGAATACTTCAACTATCGGACGCTTGAGTCCGAGGCGGCGCATGATGATCTCGGCCTCGATGATCTGGTTCCACAAGAGCAGCGACACGACCACCCCGGTCGAGCCAGCGCGAGCCGTGCGCCCGGAACGGTGCAGGTAGGCCTTGTGGTCCTCGGGGGGATCGAAGTGCATCACGCAGTCGACGCCGTCGATGTGCAGACCGCGCGCCGCGACGTCGGTCGCCACGAGGACGGGCAGGCGATCGGCGGAGAAGTCGGCGAGGGCCTTCTCGCGCTGACTCTGGCGAAGGTCGCCGTGGATCGCGGCGGCGTCGACGCCTTCCTTCTGGAGCTGCTCGACGAGGCGGTCCGCTCCGCGCTTGGTGCGACAGAAGATGAGCACCTTGTCGAAGGACTGGCAGATCGTGGCCGCCACCTTGATCCGGTCCATCTGGTGGACGTTCAAGAAGTGGTGGACCATCAGCGACACCGTCTGGGTGTCGCTCGCAACCTCGTGAAAGACCGGGTCGGTGAGGTAGCGCTTGACGAGGCGGTCGATCGCGCCGTCGAGCGTGGCGGAGAACAGGAGCGTCTGATGAGGATGCTCGGCGATTCGTCGAAGCACCCACTCGACCTGGGGCATGAAGCCCATGTCGGCCATGCGGTCGGCTTCGTCGAGCACCAGCACGTCGAGGTCCTCGACGTTCAACTCACCCCGGTCACCCAGGTCGATGAGCCGACCGGGCGTCGCGATGATGACGTCGCATCCCTTGCGCAGGGACTTGACCTGGCGCTCGATGTCGGCGCCACCGTAGACGGCGTTGACGTGCAGCCCGAGGGCTCGGCCGAGCGGCTCGAGCACCTCGTGGACCTGGACGGCGAGTTCGCGGGTGGGTAACAGCACCAGACCACGGGGCCGCGCCGGTCCGCCTTCCTTGGCCTTGTGACTCTGACCGGCCGAGATGCGCTGCAGCATGGGCAGGCCGAAGCCGAGGGTCTTGCCAGAGCCGGTCTTGGCCTTGCCGCAGACGTCGCGCCCCGCCAGGGCGTCGGCGATTGTCATGGCCTGGATCGGGAAGGCGGTGATGATGCCCTGCTCGGTCAAGACGGCGCACAACTCGGCTGAGACGCCCAGGTCGACGAACGTCTTGTTGGTGGCGTAAGAATCCTGTGCCGACGGCACGGACTCCTTGGTTTCACTACTCACGGACGGCGGTCATTTCTCGGTTGGACCCGGAACCGGCGTTCGAAAGTGTGGGCCCAAGCTCATGTCTTCGAGCTTCCCCTCTAGTCTACGTCAGTAATCCACGATCGGCACCAAAACTTGGAGGGACGATGACACGGCTCGAAGTCGCCAGCACCGCACCGGCGTTCACGCTGAAGAACCAGGACGGCGTGAAGATCTCGTCCAAGGATCTGCGCGGCCAACGCTACGTCCTCTACTTCTACCCGGCCGACGACACGCCGGGTTGCACGAAGGAAGCCTGTCAGTTCAGCGACGGTCTCGAGGGCTTTGGACGTCTCGGCGTGCGGGTGTTCGGCGTCTCGCCCGACCCGGCCGCCGCGCACATCGCGTTTCGAGCGAAGTACGGTCTCGACTTCGACCTCTTGAGCGACCCCGACAAGAAGGTCATGACGAAGTACGGCGCCTACGGCGAGAAGATGATGTACGGCAAGAAGGTGATCGGCGTCATCCGCTCGACGTTCATCATCTCACCCTCGGGCACGATCGAGCGCGCCTGGTACAACGTGCGCGCGGATGGTCACGCCGCGAAGGTGCTCGCCGCCCTCGACTAGCGGGCGTGCTTTCCGCGCGGGGTCTGCTCCGCGCGCACGGCGCGGATACGGTGCCATAGGGCGAAGGCCAGCACCAGCACGATCAGCGCGACGATCGGGTACTCGGCGACCTTGAAGTCCTTGCTCACCCGGTTCCAGCTCGATCCGGCGGCGTAACCGAGACCCGCGAGGAGCGCGGCCCACGCGGCACAACCGATCGTCGTCAAGATGGCGAAGGGGCCGCGCTTCATCTCGGCCATGCCCGCAGGTACCGAGATGAAACTTCGCACCACCGGCAACACTCGCGACACCAGCACCGACCAGGCTCCGTACTTGGCGAACCACCGCTCACCGGCGTCGAGGTCCTTGTGGGTCAGGAGGATCCATTTGCCCCATCGATCGACGATGGTGCGCCCGGCCGATCGACCGACTTCGTAGGCGATGATCGAACCGACGAGCGAACCGAGGGTCGCCACCACGATGACCGCCCACAGGGTGAAGCGGGCGTGTCCGGTGACCGACGCCGTGCAGAGCGCTCCCGCGAAGCCGTACGCCACCTCCGAAGGAATCGGGATGCACGCCGACGAGAGGACCGACAGGAAGAACAGCGCGTAGTAGCCGTAGTGCTGGATGAATGACTGCATCCCCCCATTCTTGTCGATTGACCGTCCCAGAGCGGAACT
>Ga0075029_100001794_pt1 | contig 12230 bp, 13 predicted proteins | sample LitLauG_LLR_2013_FD_71391 | JGI IMG/M metagenome (GOLD analysis project Ga0075029, IMG submission 71391) | Freshwater sediment microbial communities from North America - Little Laurel Run_MetaG_LLR_2013 | ecosystem: Environmental > Aquatic > Freshwater > Creek > Sediment | place: USA...
ATCACGAGGATGTCGAGGCCGGCGTCGAGGATGGTCTTGGCCATCCAGTCGGTGCGCGCGGGGGTGACCGAGGCGGAGGTGGTCACACCGGCCGCCTTCATCTCCTTGATGCGCTGCGCCACCAACTCGAGCTTGATGGGTTCGAGGTACATCTGTTGCATGCGAGCCGTCGCCTTGTCGTCGTCGAGCTCACGGATCTCTTCGAACAGCGGCATCGGGTCTTCGTAGCGGGTCCACAGGCCCTCGAGGTTCAAGACCCCGAGGCCACCCAGGCGTCCCAGTTCCGCGGCCGTGCTCGGCGACATCGCACCGTCCATCGCCGAACCGAGGACCGGCAGTTCGAACTTGTAGGCGTCGATCTGCCACGAGATGTCCACGTCCTCGGGGTCCCTCGTGCGTCGAGAGGGAACGATGGCGATGTCATCGAAACCGTAGGCCTGCCTCGCCGATTTGTAGATGCCGATCTCAACTTCCGCCATGATGTCCTCCGCCTGGCCGTGGGCACTCCCAGAGGGAATGCGATAGAGACAATCTACTGGACGGACCTAGGACCTTCGCCGTTGCGCAGCCGTCCATTCGACCCCGGTGACGACGCAGAGCAGCTCGGTGACGATCCGGGCGGTCGCGCCCCACACCACGTCGCCCGGCACCCGGTAGAGGTAGATCGGGAAGTAGTCGTCGTCGCTCGCACCCGACGCCATTTGACCGCGCCGCCATCGTTCCTCGAGGAAGGCCCCGTCGGCGAGGAGGTCCGCGAGCGACACGCTGAACACCCGGTCGACCTCGCCGGGCGAAGCGACCAGCGTGGGCGTCTTTCGCACGAGGCCGATCACCGGCCAGATCGCCGAGCCCGAGGCGAACGTGACGATGGGATGGAGCCATCCGATGACGTCGACCAAGCGCTCGTCGAGACCGACCTCCTCGCGCGCCTCGCGCAGCGCCGTGTCGACCGGCGACTCTCCCACCTCGCTGCGACCTCCCGGCAGCGCGACCTCGCCACGATGCTGGCGCATGGTGAATGATCGCCGGGTCAGTACGACGCGGGTCTCGCCCTCCTCCTCGTACAGCGCGACGAGGACCGCGGAGCGACGCAGGACCTCACCGGGTGGCGCGTCGCCGACGGTCTCCATCGCGAGCGTCTCGGTGGGCGTGCTCGATGTCGCCACCAGTCGATCGGACGACTTCAGACGCGCCTCGACCTGCGCCAAGGCCAGCCCGCGTCGTTCATCCGAGGAGAGCGTCGACCACGGAGACGGTGCTCCGGCTCGAATGTCGTCCGGGTCAGGGATGGCCTGGGGGTACTCGTGTCCGGCGAAGCGCACGGGCCACCGGGCTTCACGCGCCATGGCATTTCTCCCCTAGTGTGGTGGTGCGATTATGCAATGAACCGTATTTTATTCGGTCCCCCTCGCCGATTTTGGAGAACCCCCTGCTATGAAATCCCTCGCCCGCCTCTGCTATCGACGTCGCTGGCTCGTCCTCGCCGCTTGGATCGTCCTCTTCCTCGGCATCAACATCGCGTCCCAGTCCTTCGGTTCAGCCTTCGCCAACTCCTTCAGCCTGCCGGGCACGAACTCGACCCACGCGCTCTCCTTGTTGCAGTCGGGCTTCAAGTCCAAGTCCGGTGACGTCGACCAGATCGTCTTCCAGGCGACCAGCGGTTCGATCGCCAGTCACGAGAAGACCATCCAATCGGTGGTGGCGAAGGTCGACAAGCTCGACAACGTCGCCAACGTCGTCTCCCCCTTCGTCGGCGGCTCACTGCAGATCAGCAAGGACGGCAAGATCGCGTACGCAGTCGTCTACTTCTCCAAGGCCGCGTTCAAGTTGACCAACGCTCAGATCCGCGCGGTCGAGACCGTCGCGTCGACGGCGCGCTCCTCGTCGCTCAACGTCCAATTCGGCGGAAACGCCTTCGGCCAACTCGACGCCCCCAAGGGCAGCCCCGGTGAGATCTTCGGTCTGATCGCCACCGCCATCGTGCTCGTGCTCGCCTTCGGATCCTTCTGGGCGATGCTGTTGCCCCTCGGCGTCGCCCTCTTCGCCCTCGGTATCGCCACCGCCGCCACCACGCTGTTGAGCCACGGGCTCAATATCGCTCAGTTCGCTCCCATCCTCGGCTCGCTCATCGGCCTCGGCGTCGGCATCGACTACGCCCTGTTCATCGTCACGCGTTCCAGACAGGGACTCAAACGCGGCCTCAGCATCGAGGATTCGATCGTGACGGCGGTCAACACCTCGGGCCGGGCCGTGCTCTTCGCGGGCTGCACCGTCTGCATTGCGCTGCTCGGCATGTTGGTGCTGCGCCTGTCGTTCTTGAACGGTGTCGCGATCGCCTCAGCCTTGACGGTCCTGATCACGATGTTCGCGTCGCTCACGCTGCTGCCGGCATTGCTCGGCTTCCAACGTCAACACGTACTCAGCCGTAAGGAACGCCGGGCGCTGCGCGACCACGGCCCCGAGCCCACGGTGGTCGCCACTCGATGGCAGCAGTGGGCCGACTTCGTCGCGCGACGTCCGCGAATCCTCTCGCTCGCGGCCCTGATCGTGATCATCGCCATGGCGTTGCCCTTCTTCTCGTTGCACCTCGGCAGTTCGGACCAGGGATCGAACCCGACGAGCACGACGACGCGTCAGGCCTACGACCTGCTCGCCAAGGGCTTCGGTCCCGGTTTCAACGGCCCACTCCAGGTGGTCGGCGCGATTCACAACTCCGCCGACCAGCAGGCCATGGTCTCGCTCGACCAGGCGTTGTCGGGCAAGCCCGACGTCGCGGCGGTCGCCCCCCTCCAAGTGAGCGCCAGTGGCAAGGTCGGTGTCATCTACGTGGTTCCCAAGTCGAGCCCCCAGGACACCAAGACCAACGACCTCATCGACACGATCCGCAACACCTACATCCCGGCCGCGACCTCCACCAGTCACACCGCGATCTACGTCGGCGGTATCACCGCGATCTTCGCCGACTTCGCGACGATCTTCCTGGCGAAGATTCCACTCTTCATCGGCGTGATCGTCCTGCTGGGCTGCCTGTTGTTGATGGTGGCCTTTCGCAGCATCGTCATCCCGCTCACGGCGGCTGCGATGAACCTCTTCGCCGCCGGCGCGTCGTTCGGCCTCGTGGTCGCGGTCTTCCAGTGGGGCTGGGGCAGCTCGCTCATCGGCGCCGGCACCGGACCGGTCGAATCGTTCCTGCCGGTGATCATGATCGCCATCCTCTTCGGCCTCTCGATGGACTACCAGGTGTTCCTCGTCTCACGCATGCACGAGGAATGGCTCAATACCGGCAGCAACGAGGAGGCCATCAACCGGGGCCAGGCCAACACCGGTCGAGTGATCTCGGCCGCCGCCCTCATCATGATCTGCGTCTTCTCGTCCTTCGCCTTCGGCGGCGAGCGGATCATCGCCGAGTTCGGCATCGGACTGGGCGGGGCGGTCCTGATGGACGCCTTCATCTTGCGCACGGTGCTGGTGCCCGCCCTGATGCACTTCTTCGGCGACGCGAACTGGTGGATGCCCAAGTGGCTCGAACGGGTGATCCCCCACGTGGCCGTCGAGGCCACTGAGGACGTCGCGTTCTAGCGGGTAAGAAGTCGCTAAAAGTTGCGGTGTCGCAGCCTTCTCGAGTGGTGCCGTCGATGTCGAGCCGGTATGTTCTGGTGAGGGGCGAACCGAGGAGGTTTCCGTGCCATTCGAACGACACCAACTCATGTGGGGACCAGGACCGGGTCACGGGATAGGGATGTTCATCGTGATGATCGCCTTCTGGTTCCTCATCGCGGCGGCCATCATCTTGTTCGTGCGACACTGGTCGCACGGCCACCCCGAGCACCACGCGCACGCCATGCCAGGTCCGGTCGGCGACTCTCCCATCGACGTCTTGAAGATGCGCTTCGCCAAGGGCGAGGTCGACGAAGAGGAGTTCTCCAAGCGATTGAAACTCCTCCAAGGTGACAAGTAACCGCCACGGGGTCGGCTGAAAGAAGGCCCGTGAGCGACGCCGTCACGCCGCTCGCCCAGCGCTGGGACGAGCGTTTCGCCACGACTGACGAAGCGCAACGCTCGTGGTCCCAGTCCTCGGTCGCGGAGTCACTCTTCTTCATCAACGAGACGGCGCCCACGCGCACGACGTCCATCATCGACATCGGAGGCGGTGCCTCGCGCCTCGTCGACGCACTGGTCGAAGGTGGCTACGAGGACCTCAGTGTGCTCGACATCTCGTCGGTCGCCCTCGACGAGGCCCGCGGGCGACTGGCGCAGAACCGCGTCACCTGGATCGTCGACGACGTCACCAGCTGGCGACCCCAGAGGACCTTCCAGCTGTGGCACGACCGCGCAGTCCTGCACTTCCTCGTTGAGCCGGCCGACCAGGCACGCTACGTCGCCACCGCCGCGCACGCCCTGGAGCCGGGCGGGCATCTCGTCCTGGCGACCTTCGCCCACTCGGGACCGGCGACGTGCTCTGGCCTCGCGGTGCAACGCTGGTCGGCGCGCGAACTCGCCAGCCTCTTCAGCGAGGACTTCACTTTGCTCGAGAGCGTGGTGAAGGACCACGTGACGCCCTGGTGTGCGGTCCAGCCCTTCACGTGGGTGCTCCTTCGTCGTTCGAACTAGGAACGCAACAGGCGCGCAGCGTCCGCGAGTCGTTCGGGTACCACTCGCCACCACGTCCACCGGCCCCGCTTCTCTCCGACGATCAGTCCGGCCTCGGCCAGGATCCTCGTGTGATGCGAGATCGTCGGCTGACTCTTGCCCAAGGGGGCTTCGAGATTGCAGCTGCACGCCTCGTCCTCGGACGCGATCATCGAGAGCAGTCGAAGGCGCACCGGGTCACCGAGCGCCGCGAAGACCTTCGACACGTCGTGAGCCTCTTGTTCGCTCAACACCTCGCTCGACAGAGGACGACAGCATTCGACCGTCTCGGCGTCCACCACCTCGATACTTCGTCGGGCCATCTCGTGCCTCCCATTGACAAACATCAATCTGTCTGTCATACTCATTGACATTCGTCAATCTAAAGGATAGCCATGTCTCGATTGCAACTCGCCCTCAACGTCTCGAAACTGGACGAAGCCATTGGTTTCTACTCGCAGTACTTCGACACGCCACCGGCCAAGGTCCGCCCCGGCTACGCGAACTTCGTCATCGCCAATCCTCCCCTGAAGCTCGTCTTGTTCGAAGGCGCCGGCGTCCCCGGAACCATCAACCACCTCGGCGTCGAAGTCGAGTCGACCGACGAGGTCAGCGCCGCCACGTCGCGCTTGACGGGCCTCGGCATGGCGACCGAGGTCGAGGAGCACACGACGTGCTGCTTCGCCGTGCAGGACAAGGTCTGGGTCGACGGTCCCGATGGATCGCGCTGGGAGGTGTACACGGTGCTCGCCGACGCCAGCGAGAGCGACCTGAGCGGCGACGGCGCGTGTTGCGCCGCACAGCCCGAGGACGTCGCGATCGGCGTTCGTGCCTCGTCGTGCTGCTGAGCGCTTCATGACCCATCACGCCCCGCTCGGACGACGACTCTTCGCCGAGTACCTCGGCAGTGCCCTGCTCAGCGCCGTCGTCATCGGTTCGGGGATCGCCGCGCAACAACTGTCGCCCGGTGACGTCGGTGTCGAACTCCTGGAAAACGCACTGGCGACGGCTGGCGGACTCTACGTGCTGATCGTGATGCTCCAGCCGGTCTCGGGCGCACACTTCAATCCCGTCGTGTCCTTCGTCGACGCGGCCCTGGGCGGCGTGACCTGGCGCGACGCCTGGGCCTATCTGGCGGCCCAGGTCGCGGGATGCATCACCGGCGCGGTCGGGGCCAACGTCATGTTCGCGCGCGCCACGGTGGCGTGGTCCACCCATCACCGCGCCTCGGGCCCTCACCTCTTTTCCGAGGTCATCGCGACCGCCGTGCTGCTGGTGGTGATCTTCGCGCTCGCGCGCAACGGCCGCCACGCCTCGACCCCGGCCGCCGTCGGTGCCTACATCGGTGCGGCCTACTTCTTCACCTCCTCGACGAGCTTCGCCAATCCGGCGATCACCGTCGGACGCATGTTCTCCAACACCTTCGCCGGCATCGCCCCGGCGTCCGCACCGGGCTTCATCGGTGCCCAGCTGCTCGGCGGCGCGCTCGCCATCGCCGCGATCACGACCCTCTACCCCAAGGACGTCACCCATGACATCGCCGCGCCCTGAGATCCTCTTCCTGTGCGTCCACAACGCGGGACGCTCGCAGATGGCCGCCGCCTTCGCCCGCGAGATCGGGGGTGAGGACGTCGTCGTCTACTCCGCCGGCTCGGACCCCGGCGCGACCCTCAATCCCGCGGTCGTCGCGGCCATGCGCGAGGTGGGTCTCGACATATCGAGCGAGACACCCAAGAAGTTGAGCGACGAGATGGCCCGACGCGCCGACGTCATCGTCACGATGGGATGCGGTGACGAGTGTCCCTACTACCCGGGCAAGCGCTACGACGACTGGGAGTTGACCGACCCTGCCGGCAAGGACCTCGAAACGGTTCGCGCGATTCGAGACGACATCGAAGGTCGAGTTCGACACCTCATCGCCGAACTCCTCGCGCCCGCCTGATCCACTTCACCTCAATCGCTCTTGTCTTCGATCTCCCACGCGTGGTCGACGACGTGCCAGGCGATCCTCGTCATCGCGTAGGACTTCGGCCACGCCACCGACGTCGCGGTCAACAGCGCGTCGCGGATCGCGGCGCGCTGTTCGGGCCACGGCGTCCTGGGCGCGAGTCTCGCACCGACCTTTCGGGCGTAGGACCGCTCGGCCTCGCGCACGTGGGCGGCCACCTGGTCGCGGTCGCGCCCTCCTCCGCGCGGTCCCTTACGCAGTGCGGCGGGCGCCTCATCGACGACCGAGTCGAAGTAGCGCCAGCACCGATCCAGCACCGACACACGGCGCTCGAGTTCCTTCGCTGGCAGGTCGACGTCGTCCCACGGCCCACTCTTGTTCGGTGCACCGAAGTCGGTGGTCCCGTCGCCCTTCAACGTTCCGATGACCTCGAAACGTCCCGTCGTGAAGCCCGAGCCAACGATCTTCGCGTAACGCGCTGCGCAGTCGTCCAGGGCTTCGATCGCGAGATCGGACGTCCTGGCCCGACGACACCACCCGGGCCACTCGAGCGCCACGGCGAACGTGGACGACGTCCCCTCCTCCAAGTAGATGCGCGTGGCGGCCACGAACCCTCCAGTCCTTCGACGCTTCGACCCCGGCGGGCCGACGGGCGATCTGTCCTCGCACGATCGTAGACAGCGGCTGTCACGTGACCGCGCGACGTCGACGACCGGCCGATTGCACTCGAGAGCTGGCTGGGTAGTCTGAGGGGCAATCACCGTGGACACGCCCGGTGATCACAACCACCGCGAAGGAAGAACAATGGCGACAACCCGTACTGCGAACGCCCACTGGGAGGGCACGCTCTTCGAAGGCCAAGGGACCGTGGCGCTCGCCTCGAGCAGCATCGGCACGTTTCCCATCACCTGGGCGTCGCGCGCCGAGGCGCCCGAGGGCCGTACCAGCCCCGAAGAGCTGATCGCCGCGGCGCACGCGTCGTGCTTCTCGATGGCCCTGTCGAACGGCCTCGCCAAGTCCGACACTCCGGCGACCTCGCTTGACACCTCGGTCGAAGTCGACTTCCAGCCGGGCGTGGGCATCACCGAGATCCGCATCACCGTGTCGGGCAACGTGCCCGGCCTTGACGCCTCGCTCTTCGCGGAGGCCGCCGAGAACGCGAAGCTCAACTGTCCGGTGTCCAAGGCGCTGGCGGCCGTCCCGATCCAGTTGATCGTCCGCTGAAGACGTCGCGATCGGCTCGGTGACGAAGGGGCGCGGTAACGCGTGAGAGGGTCTGATGACGTCGCACGGTAGCGAGCCCTCGACCTCGAGGCTCGAGTCGACGAGCGCCACGGCGACGCACGGTCCCTTACCGGGTGGCGCTGGCGCGATGGTGTGGGCCGCGCGCGCGCTGGGGGTCGTCGGGGTCCTGCTCTACAACTGGTGGGTCGTCGTCGCCATCCACGGGAACCTCCTGACCAACTCCGACGAGTTCTTCAGCGACCTCGAGGCGGTCGGACGACCCCACGCCGCGACCCTCCAGCACCTCGACCTCGCGGCGGGCGTCGTGATGCTGACCGCCCTGGTGCTGCGCGGAGCGAAGTCGAGGGGATCGGTGCGCGCCGAGTGGCCGTGGCTCGTGGGCTTCGCCCTCGCCGGCGCGCTCGGCGGTCAGTTCGCGTACGCGTGTTCCGAAGCGCTCAGTTCCACGTGTCGAAGTGCCGAGTGGCACCTTCGGCTCCCGGCACACCACTACGTGCACGTCGTCGCCGGCGTCGTCGAATTTGCCACCGCCACCTTCGCCCTGTACCTCGCGTGGCGCCGCACTCGTAGCGACGACACCGCCGTGGCGCGCGTGCTGCGCGGCGTCGGCGTCGCGCTGATCGTCGCCTACCCACTCCTCGCCCTCGCGTATCTGAGCGATGCCTACGGCGCGTTCGTCGAACCCGTCTTCTTCATCTGCTTCTCGACCATCGCCATGGTCGAACTCTTCGAGAAGAGCTGACCGAGGCCCGGTCCCGACCCGCCGCGCTACTGGTCGAGTTCGCTGAAGTCGAGGCGTTCAGACGTGCCTGAGAAGTACGCGACGATGGCCGACACCAGGAGCAGGATGCCCGATGCGACGAGCGCGATGTGCAGCCCGTCGGTCAAGGCGCCGTAGGCGGCGTTCACGACCTTGTTGATGATCACCCTGATGGCCGCCGAGCTGTGCTTGGAGATGGCGCCGGCCTGTGACGCGGCGGTGCCCGTCGTGACCGCGGTGATGATCTCGGAGCGGAACGCGGCCGGGACGCCGAGCTGCACCAGCTTCTTGGTCAGATTGACCGTCAGCTGACCGTTGACGATCGAGCCGAGGATGGCGACGCCCGCGACCGCGCCGAGCTCGCGCGCGGTGTTCACCGCGGATGACGCCATGCCGGAGTTCGCCGCGGGCAGGCTCGACAACGCCGTCGCGTTCACCGGCACGATGACGATCCCGAAGCCGATGCCCGCGAGACCCATGGTCCAGCCGAGCGTCGTGAGGTTCACGTGTGGACCGACCACGAGCGCCGTGAGGAGCACGCCGGCCGCCGCGAGCAGGCAGCCGACGGTCATCGGCAGGCGCGACCCGACGCGACCGACCCATCGACCGGTAAACAGGGCCGACACGACGATGCCGCCCAACAGCGGCAGGAAGTCGAGCGCCAGTCCGTAGGCACTGACCGAGGTGACGACTTCGAGATAGAGGGCCACGAAGAAGAAGATCGAGAACACCGAGAAGAAGCTCGCGAAGGCAATGAAGGTCGAACCCGTGAAGGACTTGCGACGAAAGAAGCTGAGTTGGATCATCGGTTCACTCGCGCGCCGCTCGGCGTAGTAGAACACCGGGATGGTGAGGAAGCTGACGATATAGAGCGTGATCACCCATCCGGTGGCGTAGCCGGTGAGTTCGCCCTGGATCGTCGCGAACGTGGCCGTGCCGAGCACGACCGCGGCGAAGAAGAAGCCGGCCAAATCGACGCGGCGCCGAACCGGGTTCACGCTCTCGGGCAGCGCGATCGCCGCGACGATCAACGCGAGGGCGCCGAAGAGGAGGTTGAACCAAAAGACCGCACGCCACGACCAGATGCCCACGAGGATCCCGCCGATGACCGGTCCCATGGCGAGGGCGAGGCCGGACACGGCGGCCCAGGTCCCAAGGGCCCGAGCCCGGGTCTTGCGGTCCGGGAAGATGTGGCGGATCATCGACAGGGTGCCGGGTTCGGAGGCGGCCGCGCCGACGCCCATGACGATCCGACCGATCACCAGCTCACTGGGATTGACCGCGATCGCACAGACGATCGATCCGACACAGAAGATGACGACGCCGATGAGCATGACCTTCTTGCGCCCGAAGTTGTCGCCGAGGGCACCGAACATGAGCATCAGGCTCGCGAAGGCCAGGGCGTAGCCGCCCACCACCCACTGGAGCTGGGACACGTTCGAGTGCAGCTCGGCCTGCACGCTCGTCAGGACGGCGCTCGCCACCGTGTTGTCGAGGAACGTCAAGAAGAGGATGGCGAGTAGCGCGGCGAAGGCGAAGTGCGCGCGTAGCCCTCGCGTGATCGTGTCGCGCAGGTCCTCGGCGGCGGAGGACAGCGTTGACGACTGGCCGTCGCGGTCGGTCATTCGCCCCTCTCCTACTCGCTCGACGATCGACGCTCGATTGCTCCCGGTCATGTTACCGACGGCCTTACGTCGTCGCGCGCTCTCTCACGCGCCGATCGACGCGCGCACGAGGTCGCTCGTAGCGACGGACCCGTCGCTACTTCTTGGGTGCCTTGAAGACGATGTTGGCCGACGCCGTGTCCTTGCCGCTGATGTTGCCGACGCTCACCGCGCACTTCGCGAGGTTCGACGCCGCGGTGCCGCACTTGCCCGAGCCGATCACCCCGGTGACCAACTTGAACTTGGTCGCCGGTAGCACGCCCGTCGAGGTGATGAACTGCGGCACCGCCGTTGCGATGTTGCAGCCCGCTTGACCCTTGGCCGTGCGGAGACATTCGGTGATGTACACCTGATCCTTCGGCTTGAACCCAGTCCCCTTGACGACGACGGACTTGCCGTTGGTCAGGCCGGTCGACGGTGTGACCGTCAGTTTGGGGACGGCCTTGGCACCGGCCACACCCGAGAATCCTCCCGCCAGCACGCCGGTACTGATCGCCGCGACGGTCGCTGCAATGCGCATCGTTCGTAACGTCTTCATATCGCCTCCCATTCGCTCGGTCGAACCTCAGCTTCGAACGCCGTCGCCACGAATGATGGGCGACGACCAGTGAGTTTGCGACTCGTTGATGGCGCCATGGTACCAAGCGACCATGAGCATTCGAGCACCGAGGAGGTATCGCGTCCACTTACTACGCAGTTCCTCAGACTTCTTAGAGCCTGGGCCGCGCTGGAGCGGTCGCTCTCCCTTGGCGCCTCAAAAGCAAGAGGCCGGGCCTCGAGGGCCCGGCCTTTGCAAGTCCCAGTGGACCGATGACTACATCATCCCGCCCATGCCACCCATGCCGCCGTCCATGCCGCCACCGGCACCGGCCGGCTCGGGCTTGTCAGCGACGATGGCCTCGGTCGTCAACAGCAGTGCCGCGATCGACGCGGCGTTCTGCAGCGCCGAGCGCGTCACCTTCGCCGGGTCGATGATGCCGGCCTTCACGAGGTCGACCAGTTCACCGGTCGCCGCGTTGAGTCCCATCGAGCCCTTGGCGTCAGCGACCTCGCGCACCTTGACGGCGCCTTCGAAGCCCGCGTTGGACGCGATGTGGCGAAGCGGCGATTCGAGCGAATTGGACACGATGCGCGCACCAGTCGCCTCGTCGCCGCTCAACGTCGCCACGAGCGCGTCAACCGCGACGCGCGCGCGAACGAGTGCCGTGCCGCCTCCGGCGACGATGCCCTCGTCGATGGCCGCGCGCGTTGCGCTGAGCGCGTCCTCGATGCGGTGCTTCTTCTCCTTGAGCTCGACCTCGGTCGCGGCACCGACCTTGACGATCGCCACGCCTCCGGCCAGCTTCGCCAGACGCTCCTGGAGCTTCTCGCGGTCCCAGTCCGAGTCCGTGTCCTCGATCTCGCGCTTGATCTGCGCGACACGGCCGGCGACGTCCGCCGGCGTACCGGCGCCATCGACGATCGTGGTGTTGTCCTTGGTCACCACCACGCGGCGCGCGCGACCCAGAAGGTCCACGGTCGCGGAGTCGAGCTTCAGACCGATCTCCTCGGAGATCACGGTGCCACCGGTCAGAATCGCCATGTCCTGCAGCATGGCCTTGCGACGTTCGCCGAATCCCGGCGCCTTGACGGCGACCGAGGTGAACGTGCCGCGGATCTTGTTGACCACGAGGGTGGCCAGCGCTTCGCCGTCGACGTCCTCGGCGATGATGAGCAGCGGGCGACCCGACTGCATGATCTTCTCCAACACCGGCACGAGATCGTGCACCGCGGAGATCTTGCCGCTGGTGAACAGCACGAACGCGTCTTCCAACACCGCTTCTTGACGTTCGAGGTCGGTCACGAAGTACGGCGACAGGTAGCCCTTGTCGAACTGCATGCCCTCGGTCAACTCGAGCTCGATGCCGAACGTGTTCGACTCCTCGACCGTGACGGTGCCGTCCTTGCCGACCTTGTCGATGGCGTCGGCGATGACCTCACCGAT
>Ga0075029_100001796_pt1 | contig 12223 bp, 10 predicted proteins | sample LitLauG_LLR_2013_FD_71391 | JGI IMG/M metagenome (GOLD analysis project Ga0075029, IMG submission 71391) | Freshwater sediment microbial communities from North America - Little Laurel Run_MetaG_LLR_2013 | ecosystem: Environmental > Aquatic > Freshwater > Creek > Sediment | place: USA...
ATCAGGGCTTGAATACCTTTTTCCCGACTCGCCAACGTCACCGAACCACTTTCTTCCAAAACATCTATCATCAATACAGTCGTCGCGGCCGCGCATTTGTCACGTTTTGACACGGCCTCGGTCGACACCTGCCGACGCGGACTCGATGGCCGCCAATTGACTCGTGTCGACCCTGACCTGTCCCCCCAGGAGCGACCGGTTTTGTGCCATCCGCTCACTCGACTCAAGGCCGAAACTTCAATTCCCGCAGAATCACCTCTACGCGTAGCCCTTTGCACAGAGGGTCCATTAAATGCGTGCTTCAAGAATCATGTTGAAGGGTCCTTCGGTAGCTCGCCGAACTTTCGAAAATCCAGCACTCACGAGTATTTCCGATAACTTTGCTTGGCCCGCTTGAGCACCCAGGCCTTCGCCAACCTCCTGATCAAGCGAGGTGGGAACACAGATCATGGTTGACGCGTTGTAATACAGACGCCCAACGGGATTCATGTTTTGCTCAGGCTTGTCCCCCGCAATCGGCTCGACAATCATCCATGTGCCGTCCTTCGTGAGAATCTTGCGCACGTGACCTGCGCATCCTCGCGGGTCTCCCATGTCGTGCAGACAATCGTACATTGTGACTAAGTCGAATTCGCCTTCGGCAATCTCCTTCGCCTTGGCAATCTCAAAACGCACACGGTCGCTTACTCCATGATGCTTCGCGTGCTTGCGCGCCTCGGCAATAGAGGGTTCGTGAAAATCGAATCCGACGAATCGGCTATTTGAATACGCTTGCGCCATGAGAATGGTGGAGAAGCCCACGCCACAGCCGATGTCGGCAACCTTGGCGCCCGTGGCGAGTTTTGCCGTAACGCCATCCAAGGCGGGAATCCAGGTTTGCACAATATTATTGACATAGCCGGGCCTAAAGAACGCACCGGTCGCACAGAATAGACACCCGGCTGAGTCACCCCAGCGTACGCCGGATCCGTCGCGAAATACCTTTTGAACTTTCTGCTCCCCTTCGATCATGGCCGCAACCAACTCGAAGGCACCTGCTAGGTAGACCGGACTATCTTTATTCACGAAAATCATCGCCTGCTCAGGGCTAATGCTGAAAGTGTCAGTGGCTGGATTGAAATCTATGTAACCATTTGACGCTTGTGCCAGCGCCCACTCTCGAACGTACCGTGGCGCCAAGCCTCCCGCGCGTGATGCCAGATCATCAGCCGTGGCGGGACCGCCGCTGTTTAGCGCGTCGAATAATCCCAAGCGAAATCCAATCCGTGTGGTCGGTACGCTGAAGGCACCACCGAGGTCGCCGAGCATCTTGCCGATGAATGCGTGGAACTTCTGTTCATTTAGTTGTGACACGATCCGTCCCTCCTGTAAGGATTGATATTAGATGCGATGCAATATCTATTTATTTTTATACTTGATAGTTTAGCGCAAGCCGTGAGCGGCTTCAGGGCGGATATTTCCGCCTCGTGACCGGCAAGTAGTGGCCGGTCAGAGACCGTCGCGGGCCAAGGTCGCATCACGACCCGTTTCTGCCGGTCGCGGCCGGCCGCTGTCGGGTACGCCAATGACAAAACCCCCGGCACGAGGCCGGGGATTTTTCATGGACCAGCATTAACGCTGCGCGACGAGTTGATCCTTGGGTTGCAGCTTAACGAGTGCCGCCTGGATGCCAGCTAATTGCTGCTCAAGTGACGCAATCTTGGCTGCCTGCGAATCGAGTTTTACCGCGTCAACCTCGCGTTGCGCGACTAGCGTTGCGACGGTGGACTGCTCTTTCTGCATCTCATTTAGCAGCATCGGCGCTAGTTCGTCATAGCGCACGCCGTCGATCCGTCCTTTCTCATCGCGGATCACAAGTTCGGGATAAACCTTGGCGACTTCCTCTGCGATCAAGCCGTACTGCAACGCGCCGTTAGGATCGGTCTTCAGGTGAAACGTAACCGGTCGCAACTGCTCAAGCTTTGCGGTATTCGTGCCCATCGGGCCAATGGCCGTCTTGAATCGCTCCGAGGACCCGATTACACCAAGTTGGCCCGAAGGCGTGACCACTACTGTGCTTCCGGTCAATTGATTGTTGTAGATGCCTGCCACGTATGTGGCGGTCTGCGTGGGAGACGAACCGATGCGTATGATGCCGCTCTCACCCGCCACACCTTGATTGCCGATATCAATGTTGTTACTGCCGCTCGTGAGGTTGTAACCGGCTTGATAGCCCTCGGCAATATTGTTCGAGCCGGTCGTGTTGGAGTAAAGCGCGTTATCCCCAATGGCCGTGTTGTAGTTGCCGCCCGTATTGGAGTAAAGCGCAAAATCCCCGGTGGCCGTATTGTTACTACCACCCACATTCAATTGCATTGCTTGGTAGCCCGAAGCTGTATTGAAGGAGCCGGTGGTGTTCGCCGTAAGCACCGTTTCTCCAATAGCGGTATCGGCATAGCCGGTATTGTTTACCGAGAGTGCGCCGACCCCGACTGCAGTATTTGCGCTTCCGTTGACGTTGGTGGCCATTGCGTTATAGCCGACCGCGGTGTTATTGCTGCCGGAAGACATATACCCGATCGCGTTATACCCGACGGCAGTATTGTTGCTACTCGTGTAAGTCTCATTCATCGCCAGGTTGCCAATGGCAGTGTTGCCGCTGCCGGTTGTGTTGTAGAAAAGCGCCTGCGTGCCTACCACGACGTTGTTGCTTCCATTATTGTGATATTGAGCGTACTCGCCCACCGCAACGTTATAGTTGCCGCTGGTATTTTTTGTGAGCGCGCTGCTTCCCACCGCGGTGTTCAGGTTACCACTTGTGTTGGCGCTAAGCGCGTAGTACCCGAACGCTGAATTTCCGCCCGGGGATTGGGGAAATTGCAGAGCACCCGTGCCGCATGCGGTGTTGTCGTAGCTACCGCTCGTTACACAGATTTGTCCGTAGGCCACTTGCGCGACCGTCGATAGTGTCGAGATCACAATTAAATGTCTGAATTGGAGGTGCTTCATGACGTGTTCCCTCGTGAATTGTTTTTGGTGAGTTGCGTTGCTTCGTCTTTTCTCGCAGAAGTTAAGTGCCACGTTATCATCACCTACCTATAATGCGACACATCAAACTAATCAGATTGCTTGCTGCGCTGCAGGGATACTGAATAGAGCGTCCGCCCGCGCGCGTGTTAATCCGGCCTGTGAGATCTCTCCCATAAATCGCATCCGTCGCGATGTCACGCGCGCTTCGTCGCCGCTTCGACTACCCACTTCGCATTGGCAACTGAGGAATAGATTTCGCGCGGCTCACCGTCAGCTTCAGGGCAGGGATTTCAGCTCCTTGAGCGGCGAGTAATGGCCGGTCTCGGACCGTCAATCAGCCGCGGGCAACGAATGCGTACTCTCGACCCTCTCCGGAAATTTGCCAACGTCCGCTTCCGGGAACTTAAATACTTTCGCTGCAGCGTTGCTCGGTGGCGAACCCCTGCGACACCGCGGAACACAGAGCGGCCTGCATCAATTCGAGGGCGTCGCCTCATCCAGGAACAACTGGACTTCCCGAAACAGCTGCTCTCGATTCTTCTCAATAAGCATTATGTGGGACCCTGCCCCGATTACCACCAGTCGTTTCAAGCGCGCGTTCGAAAGAGCACTGAAGACACCCAATGCTTCGGGGATCGTCGATACCCCATCCCACTCGCCCCGTACCACTAATGTCGGTGCGATCACCCGGGATGGGTCCCAGTACGGCTTCCCGGCAAACCAATAATCGCGCATTTCCTGCGGTGATCCGTGGGGTGTTCGGACAGCTGGGGGGTTCTGCGTTGAACCAACAGGATCTGTGGCATGGGCCGCAGCGGACCATTGCCTGAACCACGCCGGCGGAAACAAATCGTCCTCCTTGCCTTCCGGGGTTCCCGACTGCATTCGATCTTGAGCTTGCTGGGGGGTCCATGTTTGGTACGCGCCAAGTGCGCCCGGGCCGCCAATTGCCCCCTCTCGAACCCATTGTGGGGCGTAAAGCACAAGCCGGTTGACCTTGTCATTGTGTTCGGCCGCATACGCTCCGGCGATCGTCGCGCCCCACGTCCAGCCGATCACATCAAGGCTATTGATCCCACGGCGCGCGAGCACATGGTCGATTGCTGATGCGAGATCCTTGATGGCTGTGTCTGTGCGGACTATCGGTGGGTTGTTCGCTGCCGGCTGGTCCATCTCGGGCGGGCGCGAGGAGCCGCCGTAGCCACGCAAATCAAGCAGGTACACATCATAGCCGCGTGCCGCGAGGTAATCCATCCACGAGAATCCGTCTAGTGGGAGATCGAATGTGGATTCGCCCCCCTGCGTGGTCCCATGAACGTAGATCACGGTACGCTCGGCGCTGGATCGGCTCTTTCCCTCGGTGTGCTTGTTTCGAATATATAACTGGATGCCGGCGTCGCCAGACAATGGCCACTCGGGCGCTCATTCTCCAGCAGAAGACGAACCGACCGGTTCAGTTTGAGATCACCGAACCGACACGAGATGCAGTGTTGGCGTGGATTGCATGCTCTGGCTTGAAATCCGAGGACTTTCTCTTTCCGAGCCGAATTCATGCGTCGCTCCATCTATCCACTCGCCAATACGCTCGGATTGTTGATTCGTGGGTCGTGCAACTGGGATTGGATCCGACCAGTTACGGCACGCACACGCTGAGGCGCACGAAGGCCACGCTAATTTATCGGCGAACCAAGAACCTGAGGGCAGTACAACTACTCCCCGGTCACACGAAATTGAAAATCACAGTCCGGTACCTCGGGATTGAGGCCGATGATGCTCTTGAAATGGCCGAGCTGACGGAGGCCTAACCGATCTGCGCCGGTCGGCGACAAAGGTCGCTGACCGGCCAGGAGCGGAACTCGAGCAGCACAATCGTGCTTCCCAATAGCGGTCATCGGCCCTGCTTGCCGTTGTGGAAGTGCTGTGGGTCGATCGCTGATGGTCCAGGGAGTCTCGTGAAAGAGCGCGTCGTCAAGCGCACCAACCTCACCCCAAAGCTAGGGCTCGTGCTCAGGTGCGGCTCTGTCCGTGCGCCCGATCAGTTTTGGCTGTTTTCTCCGCCACTAGAGCAGGCGATTGCACTCTCGAGAGCTCGCGCATAGGCGACGACCGAATCGCTAGCGCTGTCATTGCCATTCCCCTGGTCGTTACTGTCCCCGTTCGCCTGGCGTGTCTCGTATACCACTGCGTCCAGGCTATGGCAGGTCCCAGCCTCGTCGTTCGCATTATAGAAGCGCTGCGCAGCATCTATCATGCTCAGCAGATTGGGTACACCGGGGCCCACTCTAACGGGACCGGCAACAAGAGTCGCGTAAAAATGCAGACCAGTCCAAAGAATATCTGGCCCCACCACGGCCAGCGATGCGACCGCCCACGGCGCCGGGACAGGTGGACTCGCAAAAAGAGGAATGGGTGACCCGTTGAAGCCAACCACGTCGTACCCCACTGCAATCACAAAGGGATTCTGCACGATGCCGAATCCGTAACAAGCGAGGGTACCGCCACTTGACGGGCTGCACTGCAGATTCGATTCAACGAGCACATTGCTTATCGGTAGTCCCGGATTATCGAGATCTATGGACATATCGGGCGCGAATATTCCGGCCAGAGTTGCGGTCATGTTGCCCCATGAAAATGTCGAATTCCCGGGATTGAGCGTGTAGGACATTTTTGTGGCGTTCGAGTAAAGCGTGATGCTGTAATTGACGAGGTCAGCGTTGGTGAGAGCCGATGCTCCATCGGTGGTGATGTTACCGAATGCGATGAAGCCATCTATGTAAGGTACGTCGAGATAATAGGTCCTGTTTGCGGTGAAGGCGGTGCTCGACATTCCGAGCACGACGATGGTCATCAATCCGAGAATTTTGGCGCGCATATTAAAATCCTCTCCGTTGTTTGAATTGATTCAGTACCCCTTGCTTCTTACTTGTTATGAAGTGGACCTATAGTCTCGAAACTTGGGTGAGTCAAGGTTTCTGGTCCACTGCCTGCTTAAGTTAAAATCCTAGATGCCATTTATGCGCTTGCAGTATTGATCGGTGGAAGCCCAATTCGGCTATGAGTATCGCCGCAGCAGCCAGTCCCGCGCTTGATTGGAAGCGTCCCGACTACAAGATGCTCCGTTGTGTGCCTCGCACGCCTCGGCCGCATCTGTGCTGAGCGACTCGTCGCAGCGGCCACGTGAAACGCTGGCGAAAATACCCATACCCTCTGGACCCACGTTCCCTCTATTCCTCAGGCAAGCTCACCGATTACAAAGACACATAAGCAGGGACGTTGAGGCTATCGCACGCCGGGGGATGCCCCTTCCGATAAGCGGACGCTGTTCACCGTCCGGTTAGGGTCCGATCAGAGACCGATCGAATCCGGGGCCGTCCTCACGTCGCGAATCGCCAGCGAGTCACATTTTGCAAGCTGGTCCTCTCTTCGAGGCCGAATGCCACGCTCGGGCGAACGGCGAAGATGGGTTCTCGAAGTGCGAGGATGTCCTCCTGCATCGTCGACATATCGTAGTCGTACTTCCGTTGGTAAAGTGACAACAGTTCCTTAAGTTGCTCCACGTTACGGAGCTTCTCAGCGAAGCCTTCGACGACCACGGCCTCGTGAGCTCGCTCGGTGCCGATGACGCAGTGGGAGTTGCTCTCGAGATTGCGCGCCTTGCGCGAGCGGCTACCCGTGCTGAAGTAGAACACTCGCCCGTGCCACAGGCCCCAGACGACCATCAAGTGTGGGCGACCGTCCTGCCGCACGGTGGCGAGCCAGTAGTTGTGACTGCCCTCGAGACGTTGCTCGGCCCAGGTCCAGGGCATGAGCCCATCGGTGCCTTCGGGCAAGCCATAGCCTGGCATGTGGGGCCGGCTGGGTTCCGGCTCGACAGAGGTCGATCGTTCTGTGGGCATGTGCGCTCCTTCGGGGTTGGGATCGGTCTGATCCGGCGGGTTGTCTATGTTGGCACGGCGACCGGATCGGCGCGCCCCATGCTAGCGGATGTCGTATCAGCCCTCCAGAGAGCGGAGGTACCTGCAGGGCGGCAGAGGGTCGACACGAGTCGATGGGCGGCAATCGTGTCTGCGTCGGGCAGTAGCCGGCCAACTTCGGTCAATGGGCGGACTGAAAAGACGGCCCGTAAGCGGTCGCTCGGATCTTGCGGTAGTCTTACGGACAACCGCTTCTCAATTGAAAAGGAAACCTTTGACGACAGTAAGGATGTGGTGGACATTCTTGATCGCAGCTTTGATGGTGTTTAGCGCCGTTAGTTGTTCGCCCTCAAGCACTCCCCAAGCTAATCCGAAGTTGAACACACCGACGAAAAACAGCCATCGTCTTCAGAATTGTTGAAGTTATACGATCCGTCGTCCTTGGTTGAGGCGAAGACCCTTGTCGATCTACCGACGGATTTGCAATCCGTACTCGGTGTTCACGGAACTGGTTACGCGCGGATTACCGACGTAGGTGAGCCATGCAACCCCACGGATGTCGTCGGTCCCGACCCTGGGCGTTGCTTTTTCGTAGGAGGTATAAGCGCTACAAGCGCGCTCGTCGCATTCAAGATAGGTGGTTATGCTGGGCAATCTGGCGTGCGAGAAGCCTATGTGCGTACGAGCTCTGGCTGGGTAAAAATCAAGTCATGGGATATTGGCTACCCAGACAGCCTCAAGCAGTTGCGAGAGATGACGAGTTTGCCGCCGGATGACCGGCCACCGGTGCGCTCGTTCGACAACTGCTTTCTACTGGTCGGTCCGGCTCAGTGCCAAGCCGATATTCTGCATGGCCCACATGATGGCCATCGAAACGAATGGCTCACTGCGCGCGGATGGCCGACGCGCTCGACAATTAGCAGCCGGCATCGAGCCGCTTGCAGCGATTCCTTTATGCGGCTCGCCATGGCGTCAACCGCGGAATCCAGCGCGGCACATTAGTCCGAAAGCTCTCATACTCCGCGCAGAATGTTTGCTCGAGCGTAGGTTCTTCTAACACCACCACCCAGACATGAAAAAAAAGCCAGAGTAGCGCGCCGTACCAGAGGAGACGCGAGTCACCAAACAAAAGGGCCTGACCAAAAATGACTGCGACGACCGCGATGTAGATCGGATTTCGCACGTAGCGATAAAGGCCAGTCACTACGAGCTTTTGTGGCGGTGCGATCGGGGCGGGCGTCCCCAGCCCCTCCAGTGCAAAACGGGCAAATGAATCCACAACTCCGGGCACTCCGACGATGATCAATATACCGCCGAGGATGCGGGTTAGATCGACGCCGAAAAAAGCTGGCCGAAATTCCCACTGCGTGACCCACCAGGGGACGAAGCCTGCCAGCCCCGACGGCGCAATAACGAAGAACAGAGCGGAACCCAAGACGGCAATTGCTTTCGACATTAGCGTGCTCCCACGGCCCGACAAAAATAGCTTAGCAATTCACTCTCTGCTACCCACCCGCAAACGTTCTTCCTATACCACATGGTTCTGTGCTCCGGTTCGTGACGCGCCGCTATGGCGCATTCACTCAGATAAGAGGGCGCAAACCTACTTTCGCACAGTAGACGGAAAGTGTTCATATTGATTGCGCCAATTCCGTCGTTCGATTTGCCATCCAGAAAGCTGCCGGTGGTAAACGACCGGATCGGGTCCGACACCGGGCCGAGAGTCGTCACCGGCAACAGTCGGGCCAGAGGACTAAACCGCTCGCGCGGTAGGGGTGGCTTCGATCAGGCGTCGGAGAGGCTGACCATGAAGGTTCTGTTTCGTAAGTTGCGAAGTGAGGCATTCCGCCTCGTTCGTAACCCGGAGCAGAACGATGAACCATTCCACTCGAGAGATTTCCCCGCTGCGTCAACGGATGCTGCAGGACATGCGGCTGCGCAAGCTTTCACCCAAGACGCAAGAGGCCTACGTACGCGCTGTTTTACGGCTGGCGAAGTATTTACGCCGTTCACCCGATACCGCCACGGTGGAGGAACTGCGTAATTTCCAGTTGCACCTGGTCGATTGTGGCACCTCGCCCATCACGCTGAACGCGACCATCACGGGGTTGAAGTTCTTCTTCGACATCACGCTCGATCGTGGCGAGTTGATGGCGAAGATGAAGCCGGTGTTCGTGCCACGCACATTGCCAGTCGTCTTGAGTCGGGAAGAGGTCAACGCGCTGCTCGCCGCGACCAAGAACCTCAAGCTTCAGACGGCCCTTTCGGTCACCTACGGCGCCGGGCTTCGGGTCAGCGAAGTCACGGCGCTCAGAGTCGGGGATGTCGATAGCACGCGCATGACGTTGCGGATTCAGGAAGGCAAGGGCGGCAAGGACCGCTATGCCATGCTCTCTCCGGTAATGCTGGACCGCCTGCGGACCTGGTGGCGAGTGGCTCGCGCCCAGGGCAAGATGTTCGATGGCGGCTGGCTGTTCCCGGGACTGAACCCCATCGAACCCTTGAGCACTCGTCAGTTGAACCGCGCCGTGCACGAGGCCGCTCTGGCGGCACGCATCGACAAGCGCGTCTCGATGCACACGTTGCGACACAGCTTCGCCACCCATCTGCTCGAACAGAAGGTGGATATCCGCGTGATCCAAGTGCTGCTCGGCCACAAGAAGCTTGAGACGACATCGCTCTACACCCACGTCGCCACCGAGATCCTGCGCCAGGTGATCGGTCCACTGGAGCCCGGCCCAGCCCCGACACCTTAGCCGCGCGTGGATCGCCCCGCCCTGGAGGTCGCGGATATCTTCCGCGCCCACGGGCCGACGTGGCGGCAGCAGTCGCGCGGCCACTTGAGCCTCGGGCAGCTGAAGGTCATGTCGGCCATCGAGCACTGTCGCAGCGCCGCCTTGGGCGGTCATTCGCTGCGATGCTCGTCGTGCTCTGAACCCCAGATCGCGTACAACTCGTGCCGTAACCGGCACTGCCCGAAGTGCCAGAGTAGCGCCGCACAGCGCTGGCTCGAAGCACGACAGGCAGACCTCTTGCCCGTGCCGTACTACCACGTGGTGTTCACCTTACCCGCGCCGATCAGCGCCATCGCCTACACCAACAAGGAGATCCTCTATGGACTACTGTTCGACGTCGCCGCCGAGACGCTGCGCACGATCGCCGCCGATCCGAAGCACTTAGGTGCGCGGATCGGCACCACCCTGGTGTTGCACACCTGGGGCTCCGCGCTAACTCATCATCCGCACGTGCACGGCATCGTACCCGGCGGCGGCCTCGCACTCGATGCCGAGCGGTGGGTACCCTGCAAGCGGGGCTTCTTCCTCTCCGTTCGGGTGCTGTCGCGATTGTTCCGGCGCCGCTTCCTCGAAGAACTGCAGAACCTGCACCGTAACGGGCAACTCAAGTTCTTCGGTGAACAGGCGGATCTGGCCGACGCCGAGGCCTTCGCTGACTGGCTCATGCCGCTGCGCCAATGCGAGTGGGTGGTCTACGCCAAGCGCCCCTTCGCCGGACCCGAGGCGGTGCTTGCGTATCTGTCGCGCTACACCCACCGGGTCGCGATCTCCAACTCGCGCCTCGTGGCCACGGACGGGCGTGGCGTCACGTTCCGTTGGAAGGACTACCGCGAACACGGACGCACCCGCTACAAGACCATGACCGTGGCGACCGAAGAGTTCATGCGCCGCTTCCTGCTGCATGTCCTGCCCTCCGGCTTTCATCGCATCCGCCACTACGGCCTGCTCGCCAACGCCAACCGCAAGCACGATATCCCGGCCGTTCGCGAACTGCTGCATCAGCCGGTTCCTGTCGCCGCTGCCGTCACCGGCACCGTGAGGCCCACCTTCGTGTGCCGACACTGCGGCGCCCCGATGTTCGTCATCGAGACCTTCGCCAGGGCTCAGCATATCCGCGGACCGCCCACTTCACCGAGCTCGCCGTGAGCATCCGTGCCTCAGTCGATCAATCCTCTCCGTCGGCGCTTCCACGAGCCAGGCTGACGCGAGCGCCCATTGTCATCGCCGCCCATATCCAGCGCTTTCGCGGGCCACCATCATCGATGTCAGGATCCAGCCGACCCGCTGCAGCACGCCACAGTGCCAGGGATCTGCCTTGGGGTTCCGCCATTGAACTCCCAAAACCTATTGCCTCCGTTCAAATCCCCATAGGTCATCGCTTCCGCTGACCCCCTCAGTACGGCTCCGCGGTTTCCTCCCTTGGGGCTTGCCCAACATCCGCCCTCACACCTCACCGTGTATGGCACGCTCCCGACGATGGGCAGATATCGGGCAACCCTTAACACTTCCGGTCTGTGACGGTGACGAAATCACCTCCTCTAAGCTGCCGTTCACCTTAGTCCATACCATCAGTAGCTGACCCTTTATCGGCGGCAAATGAATGTAGCGCTCCCCTCTCCAAATGCGATTTCTTCGAAAATTACCCGCAGGCGGACGCATTCGGGCCGTGTGCGTTTGATTGCCCTGGCAAAAGATTGCGCGTAGATTCCGCGGAATCGAGCGTCCAAGAACTTGAATCGTGGTCAAGCCACAGGCTAATCGTGTTGCGCTGCCTCAATCAGTAAGGGGGAAGTCACATGAAGGGATTTGCTGATCGTCGGTTGCTTTCTTTTGCTCGGGAGTATGAAAACATTCGCGCAACCGCGCCAGAACTGCACCGGCCCACAACTTGGAACGTGGAAGCTACAGTCCTTCACGACTGAAGATCTGGCGACCGGCCAGAAGACTGACTTGTTTGGAGCGCACCCAAGCGGCTATCTAATCTATGGACCCGACTGCCGGATGTCCGTCATCATGATTAAGGAAGGGCGAAAAGCGCCGCTCACCTTGGTTCCAACCGATGCGGAGCGCATCGAACTCTACGGCGGGCTTTTCGCATACGCGGGCACCTACAGCATTGAGGGCGATATGGTTAGCCATCATATTGATGCCTCGTGGAATCAAATGTGGACCGGGACGACCCAAGTGCGTCAGTTGAAGATCGAAGGCAAGTCCCTGTACATCAAGACGGTACCGGCGAAGGCCCCACTGACCGGCAAGGAAAGTACGTCCGTTTTGGTCTGGACCAAGGTCGAGTAGAAGTGTAATTCCCCACGAAGGGCATGACTCAACGCGAGAGTTGCTCTACTCGATAGCTGCCGCTCGAGACCGGCAGGTCAGGGTCGAGCGCACTCATTCATTGGGCTACTACCGCGTTCGCTGCAGAATTTCCTCTGATCGGACCCACCCAATTTCCTCGGTTGGGTACCACCTGATTTCCTGAGTTCGGGACCACCCGATTTCCTC
>Ga0075029_100001797_pt1 | contig 12218 bp, 7 predicted proteins | sample LitLauG_LLR_2013_FD_71391 | JGI IMG/M metagenome (GOLD analysis project Ga0075029, IMG submission 71391) | Freshwater sediment microbial communities from North America - Little Laurel Run_MetaG_LLR_2013 | ecosystem: Environmental > Aquatic > Freshwater > Creek > Sediment | place: USA...
GTGGTTGAACGTTGCACTCGTCCAATTGGTGGTTGTGTGACACAAAGTGCAATCAGTCGGGAAAGCCACCGCAACGTGGTTTGGATTCGTGGTTCCGGTGAAGTCGGCCTGGTGGCAGCCGTAACACGCCGTGGGCAGAGTTTTGTAGTTGTTATTCACGTGGCATAGGGCGCAGGCCACGGTCGTATGCGCACCGGTCAACGGGAACGATGTGTTGTTGTGATTGAATGTCGACGAGGTCCAACTCACCGTTGTGTGACAGAGTGTGCAGTCGGTGGGGAAGGCCGCTGTGACATGGTTTGGATTTGTGGTCCCTGTATAGTCCGCCTGGTGGCAGCCGTAACATGCCGTGGGCAAAGTCGTGTAGTTGTTATTCACGTGGCACGAGGCGCACGGGACGTTGACGTGTGCGCCAGTCAGCGGGAAGGATGTGTTGTTGTGATTGAAGGTTGCCGTAGTCCAACTCGCGGTTGTGTGGCATTGCGTGCAATCGGTGGGAAAGGCCGCAGTTACATGGTTTGGATTTGTGGTGCCCGTGTAGTCGGCCTGGTGGCAGCCGTAGCACGCGGTCGGCAATGTCGTGTAGTTGTTATTCACGTGGCATGAAACGCATGTGACGGCGATGTGCGCCCCGGTCAGCGGGAAGGATGTTGTGTTGTGATCGAACGTCGCGCCGGTCCAGGCGGTGGTGCTGTGACATGTCGCGCAAGTTGTGGCGAAGCCGACTGCGGCGTGGGGCGGAGCATTGGTCCCGGTGAAATCGGCCTTGTGGCATGAGTAGCAATCGGTTGGCGTTGTTGTAAAGTTGCCGTTCACATGGCAGGACGCGCAGGGTACTGTCACATGGGCTCCGGTCAGCGGGAAAACCGTCGCGTTGTGGTTAAACGTCGATTGAGTCCAATTGGTGGTGGTGTGGCAAAGTGAACAATCTGTCGGGAATCCCGATGTAACGTGATTGGGGTTTGTCGTCCCCATGAAGTCCGCCTGGTGACAGGCATAGCAGGCCGTCGGTGTCGACATGTAATTGTTGTTCACGTGACACTGCACGCAGGTTACGGTTGCATGCGCTCCTGTAAGAGGATAGTGCGCGTAAAGCGCGTGATCGAACTTTGCATTGAGCCAATTAGTCGTGGTGTGGCAGTCGGCGCAGGTGTGCGGCAAACTAAACTGCACGTGAGACGGGTTCTTGCTGCCCGTAAAGTCGGCAGTATGGCATGTATAGCAATCCGTCGGCGTGCCCGCGAACACGTTGTTCAAATGACACGAAGTGCATGGCAACGTGGCGTGCATTCCGGTCAACGCGTAGCCGGTATATTTCAAATGATCGAACTTCGCGTTGAACCAGCTGTCCATGGTGTGGCAGCTTTCGCAGGTCGTCGGGAATTTGAGCGTGACGTGATTGACGACTGGCGTCAAAAAGTCCTGCTGATGGCATGAGTAACATGCCGTCGACAACCCCGTGAATTGTCCGGTAGCCGCATTCTTGTGGCAGTCGTCGCACGCCAACATTGCGTGTGCCCCAACCAATGGAAAACGATTCTGGTGATTCTTAATTGCATCCAGCGAAGTATGCCACCCTTTCACGGTGTGACAGCTCTCGCAATTGGCGCCAAACTGGCGGCGATGTATGTCGGCGTGGCAATCGGCGCAGTGCGTGCTTACTTTTTTGAACACCAGATCTGTGTGGCATTTCATGCAGTCGACCTTCTGGTGCATGCCGCGCAAGGGGTATCCGGTTTGATCGTGATTGAATTCAGGATTCGCCCTGATGGGCTTCCAACTCGTATAGGTGTGGCAATTCTGGCAGGGTGTCGAAATCGGGCCGTGCGGGTTGCTCACTTTGGCTTGTGGCCCGCCTACTTCGGGTCGATTGCGATTCACAGGTTGCTGTGACGCAATTCCGGCAGTCAACGGCAGCAATCCAAAACCGATCACAAATAGCCCACGCAGCCAGCGCATTCTTCTCTCCGACCTCGTATTTGCCGCAATTCTAACCGGGAGTTCCCTTACCACTGAATGCGAGCAGTGAACGCCGCATCAAGGAAGGTCTGCCAGTATTCGATCACGCAACTTACACTGCAATCAGGTTCGGCCATTCAACTCATCTCCATCGCAGGAACCAATCGAGCTGCCAGCTTGGGCGATGCAGCGAATTGAACGCCTTTCGTTCCGCAGAGATTAGCCAAACCGCAGCCATCCAGGAGGCCAGTCACGGCTTGCCATCTCTGCCGCACAGGGATTCCCTTTCCGTGAATTCGAAGGAACTGAATTCAAAGACTGGTGCGGCTCGTAAGAAAACTAATCTGTTGTTCCGGACTTTTACGAGGTGGGCGAACGCGGTCCTGCTAAACACTCAACCTGCGACGACAACCTTGCTCGACCCCTCTTCTTGCGGTTCGAGAATCCGGACGTTCTTTCTCTGAGAGGCAACGAAACAAGCAGGAGGACACTGTGCGTCACTTAGGACTGCGCGTGTGGAATTGGTGATCCACGTCACATGGAATCCAATTCAGATTCAAGAGTACAACCTCTCTCCAAAATGGTCTACCCGAATACCAACTCTTTTTGTCGCTGATTTGCGAAATCTTCACACTTTCGTAACCAATTGGAAGTTTGCTCTTGAAGTCGCCGTTGATCGGCAGCCTGCGAATAACGAGTGTTCATGACACAAAAGTGCAATTGACCCATCTTGAGTGCAAACCAAGCAAGGGAATCAACCTAGCCAACCATCTTTGCTGATCGGTGGGGGACTGGATTCCACCCAACAGATATTGAGGCGAGGCGGGACACATCAATCTATATGTTGAGAGAGATTCTTCTGATTCCATCCAAATGGCAGACGGCCTTGATTCGATCGCCTTCCATCAGATTGGATGATACTCAGCCATAAGGCATTTCCCGCTCCGAGATAACGCTACTTTGACTTCGCGCGTCTAAAGATGTGTCGGTTTTAATGGCAACCATGTGGAAGTGTTTGAAAGTGACCTCGCACGCAGCTTCGACTCCATGCGAATAGGCCTCAAAAGCCTGGAGGAACAGATGACATTGCGGTTATCGAAGAAGTCAAGTGAGGGAGAGGGCGGATCGAACGGCCACGACCAGCGGCAACCCGCAAGCCAGAAGGCAATCTTGCGGGATTTGTACGAACTACTGGAAGACTACGGTCCGGCGTGGTACACGGAGGAACATCACAATCGCGCCATTGCAGCACTTCTCGATCGAGCTTCCTGATCTGCCTATCGACAGGTTGCCTATTTCATTCAGTCCGGGCCGCTACCATGCAAACCACGAGGTCCTTGCTCTTTCCTTTTCCACGCCGGATATATACCCGTGTTTATGCTTGCGTGAACCAAAGGCGCACATTTTGTCTCGATGTTTCAGTCGCTCTTTCAGAGAATGAAAGCGCTGTCACCTCTCGCAAACCCGCGAACACTCAGAAGAAGCCGACCGACGATTCGTAAATCGTGAAACTCAGTGCATGAACCTGTATCCGATCCCAGGAACCGTGACAATCATTTCCGGATTCTTGGGAGAGGGCTCAAGTTTCTGGCGCAGGCTGGCGACGTGCATATCCACAGTGCGCGTAAAGGTTCCGGATCGGTGGCCCCAGACCTCCTGCAACAATTCATCGCGGGTGAGTGTAACCCCCTGATGCTCCGCAAAATATCGGAGGAGACCGAACTCCCGAGCGGTGAGTTTCACGGGCTCACTATTGCGGGTTACGATCGACCGGCGAACATCCAGGGCGATTTTGCCGAAATGATATTGGACGGGAGTCCGCACCTGGGCAGCCTCAAGCTTGTTCGGTGCTCGCCTCAGCAGCGCCTCAATGCGGGCCATAAGTTCCAACGTATCGAAGGGCTTGGTAAGGTAATCGTCTGCCCCCAGTTTCAGGCCAATTACCTTTTCAGCTGTTTGGCCGCGAGCGGTAAGGAAGAGTATTGGAGTAGCAAGCCCGGCTCGACGTATGTCCGTGCAGATGTCAAATCCGCTCCGGTGTGGCAACATCACGTCGAGGATGATCAGATCGAAGGGAAGCGTAGTCGCCTTCTCGGCTCCTGACTTCCCATCTGCCGCAATATCCACGATGTAGCCTTCGCTTCGGAGTCGGTCTCCCAAAGTGAGACATAGTTCCTCTTCGTCTTCGACAAACAGAATGTACTCTTTCATCTTGTGAAAGATGACATAGGCCGGGACACTGTCGTAGCCATTGTCATCTCCTGTCCTTTCGCAATCTGCAAATGCAAGGTAAACGTGCTGCCAGTCGAGAGTCCACTCACAACCGAGAGCCTCCCGCCCATTGACTCGGCTATCCTTTTGGCAAGTGACAATCCCAATCCGGTGCCATGAATCTGAACGGCCTGAACCCGTGGACTACGGTAGAACGGATCGAAAATGCGAGCAAGCTCCGAGGATTCGATTCCCATACCGTGATCGGAGACCGCAATCCGCAACTCACGGTCGGACCCTCTTTCAAGAGGCGCAGTATCCACGCGAAGCACAATGCGCTTGTCGGCGTCGCCGCCATATTTAACGGCATTCCCGATCAGGTTGTGTAGACACTGCATGATTCCCGTGCGATCGCCGACCGCAAGAGGGAGATCGGGCTCAATAATCGGATCGAGTGTGAATCCCGCCTCCTTGACCAACGTTTCAGTGTCGGCTCTTATCGACTCGATAATCGGCGTAACCTCGAGCGGTCGCAGACTGTACCGATTCTTCCCGTCTTCCGTTGAGGCAAAAAGCAATATCTGGTCCACCAATTCACCCATGCTACGGCTTTGGTGTTGAAGGATCGCGCCGTATCTCCTCAGGGCGGTCTTACCTTCAACAAGACCATCCGCAAGGTTGTCTGCTGCCGAACGAAGAACCGAAAGGGGCGTGCGCAACTCGTGCGATACAGACGCAACGAACTCCATCTGCAGCTTGGCCAATTGGACTGTGCTCAACACTCGGCTTCGTTGAATCGCCCACACCGCCGCGATTGAAAGCAGAAACGTAAAGCAAAGAAACCCGATTAGCCTGGAGGTAGAACTTCGCGAAACCGTGACCAGGTTCGCCTGCCGCCGCGCGGCATCTTGCTCGTAGAGTCCCTTGACCTCATTCAGATCCTGGCGGACAAGCTCGAACGCCGGAACGCCTTTGGAGAGATCCAGGCTCACCGCCTCCTTAGTGCTGCCTTCGAGAATCGACGCCAGCACTTCGTCGCGAACACTCAGGTACTTCTCCCAATCGATAGTGAGGCGATTTGCCAAGTCTTTTTCGGCAGGCTGTTCTCCCTGGCGGGCATACTCCGCAATTCCATCTTTCACCCGCTGGTCCGCGGCGCGAGATTGATCGGCATATTCGACCTGAAAGTTGCTGTCGCTCGTGGTCAGTGCGTATAGAGTTGCGCGGCGCGTCTCCTGGGTATAGTACTGCAACTCACCGATGCGTTGCAGTCCATGCACGGACCGAGTGTAGATTTCTTCCGCTTCGATATTTGCCTCGCGCATATCCCGGACCACGAAGGTGCCAATCGTAGTGGCGCCACAGCAGACGGTCAGGAGGAGAATAATTGCGTTATGACGTGAAACAAAATTCAAAATGCGGCGCCAGATCGGCGCTCGATAGAAGGCCCGAACCTTGATTCCGAATTTGAGCAGTCCTCTCACTTTAGTTGACCGCCTGATTCTGCACGTGCAATCGATAACCCTTGTCTTCTGGGAGCAACTCATTGAGGCGAACCACTTTGACGGTCGCATCGACGTCGCTTATTCGCAGGTAGCCAATGGCTCCGGGGACGTTAAAGATGAATTTGCGGACCCCCGAGGGCGTTGCGAGAATCTTGGGCGAAACCAATATTTCACCGGTGTACAGGCCGCGAAGAAAATGTGTTTTGAATTGCTCTTCATCCATTCCGCAGACATCGCGGAGAATTGTCTTGCGCTCAGGCTCGCCCGGTTCGCGCATGACGAGCGTGATCCTCCGGCCATTGGTCCAGTACCCTCTTCCACCAAGAAAAATAGTATGCAATTCGGCAGAGGACAAGTTGTCGAGGGGATTCGAGCGGTTCACGACAATTGCCAGCGGTTCCGAAGGCGGAGTCAGCTCCGCCATCAAGGCTCCAGCCGAATCGGCTCGGGCCGTTATGGATTCCGAGCTCGGCCAGGTTACCGCCGCCAGTACAAGAAGAGATGTCGCCAGTCTTCGCAATTCCCGTCAGACCTCGTCAGAACGTAAATCCTACCTGCGCCGTAAGTCCACTTACCGCTTGCTGGTTTCGCAGGAATGTGTAGTTGTACTGAAACTTCAGGGCTACAGATTCAGTGGCATCGTAGCGAAGTCCGAAGATTGGCCCATGCCGCAACGCCACGTCTGGAAACACCGGCTCATTGTGGGCTACGTTCAGATACTCATACCGAAAATAAGGCCGGTAAGATCCGAACTGCCTTGAGATCTGGGAATAGAAGCCTGGTGTATTGAAGACAATGGAGGTCCCCACCGGTGCATGACGATCTAACAACGCTTCACTGAGCCATTCGAACTTCGGACGAATGAAGATCGCGTGGGCAGCAAGAATGCTCTCGCCGATCTTGGGAGAAGCGGCGGGAACAAGTACGTCGCGATAGAAGGAGAAGCCGGCCTGGAATCCGCGCAGTGCATCGGGCCGGGCGAAGAGAGCAAGGTTGTACGCCTTGTGGTCGGTATCGTCGATCACGTTCTGGACCGGTTCTGAACCTATTGCGATTCGCGACTCGCGACCGTTACCCAACTCAGCAACATAATGCAATCCCAGCGATTTGGAAGGTATCATTCCGTTGGCAGACACACCAACTGTGTGGACGGGAAGGATTCCCCCGCGATCTTCAAACTCGAATAAGAATGGCCGGGCGGTGGCCGTCTGCATCCATGTGCTGTGGTGATAGGCGGTGTTGTAGTAGCCAATGGCCGTGTGTCCCCTGCCCACGGAGATGTTCAGGTAATCGTTGTGCGAGTACTGCAAAAGGTAGCGTTCGACATCCACGCCAAAACTGTTCTCCGGCCCCACGGTTGTTCCGTAGATATTGTCTGGCCCGCCTTCGAACACAATCTCGCTGAGGAACCTGTACTTGTCTGAAATGTCCGAAGTGACGAACAGGTCAAGTTGGCCCAGGGCAAATGAACTGGCAACTCCCTTCTGGCTGTCATCATGAAAAGAGACGTCTCCAAAGCCACGGATATTCAGCAGAGTCTTGCTCAGGTCCATCCTGTCCGTCATCACGCTGTCTGGCTGGCCGGGTTCCGGCTCCTGGGTGCTGGAAGCAGGCGCCTGGGGTTTAGCTACAGCTTCAACCACGGGGTCGGCGGGTTTCGGCGCAACGGCAGCCTTCATCATTTGTACGTTCTCGGGGTCGGCGCCGGACACTGGGGCAGCGGCACCCCTCTCGTGTTCCCTGGCTTCCAGCTCGCTCACTCTCGCTTCAAGTTGATCAATCCTCTTCATCAACCGCAGGACTGTTTCATTGTCGATAGCCTGCCCATCATTAGCCCTCTGCGCACAAAGGGACGAGCAACTCAACAGGCACAGAAAACTCGAAACAATGACGCGGCCTGCACTTTTTGAGAAGGTTTCATAAGTTGCATGCATTTGATTCTCCTTGACATCGCTCCTCGTGGACTTTGCTCCAGTGAGACGAACGATTCGACCTTACTGAACCCAGGAACCTACCGCGTATCCAGATATCGATGAATCTAGCACCGGCATTGGACCGGTGGGTCCTGCTGGCCCGGAGCGGCATATGATTTGCAGAAATCGCCGTTATATCTATCGAGTGAAACTGATCGATTAAACCACCTTTATAGATCATGGAACAGGCAAAAATGGCGAGACTTGCTTAAGAGCAACCATTCACGAAATTCTCACCAGCGTTAGCGAGGCCGCCGAATTGTCTTTATTTTGATCTGGTTACCGCGGCTAGTCGAATCAGAATCAATTCAAAGTTCAGCTTCACAGGGAATGCCGGCGCAGACACCAAGGTCTACTCGGAGGGCTTTCGAGGATCAAGCCATCAATCGCGGAATCCTCAAAGACCTTGAGAACTGCCTCGTAAAGATTGGGACTTCTCAGCAATTTGCGTCAAGCTAAGTGTTAGCGTGACGCGGCTTGACCCAGCGTGTAACTCAGTGGGAGGTCCGCCGACGACCCTCCTACCTCAAACAAGAAGTCGCCTGCCGGGCGGCTCCATTGGTCATTATCAGTTGAGAATACCGACAAGAAAAGCGGATCTATCGGAATGTCAATTGCCTGCACCGCTCCGGCCGCGAGTGACACACGCTTCCATGCGGCGAGCTTGCGGAACGGCTCTCCCGCCCCCGCGGGCAGGGTGACATACACTTCGGCGATTTCGTCTCCTGCGCGGCTGCCGGTATTCCGAAGATCGAAATGTACGGATTTCCCGCCGGGCTCGACCTTCAGATTCGAGTATGCGAATTTGGAATACGAGAGCCCAAAGCCAAACGGGAACAGGGGCTTCCTGTTCTTTTCCTGAAACCAGCGATAACCCACTGCCATGCCCTCGACGTTGTAGTCGACGTCGAAGGGTTCTAGCCGGGTTCGCGTCAGGTCGCGAACCGCTGGGTCCCTGTTGAGGCCGGCCGTCTCCTTCAAGCCGGGGACCTTGGGATGTGGAAGGTCGCTGTCGGATGCGGCAAAGGTGACGGGAAGCTTGGCGGATGGATTGACGCGGCCGAAGAGAATGTTCGCAATCGCCTGGCCGCCGCCAATTCCCGGATACCAGGACTCGAGGATCGCCTTGACGTCCTTGGCCCAGGGCATGGTGACTGGACCACCGGTCTCCAGCACAACGACGGTGTTCGGATTTGCGGCTGCCACTGCGGCGACCAACGCATCCTGGTCGTCAGGCAGGCTGAGCGTGGCCGAATCCCGCCCTTCCGACATCCACTGGGTAACAAACACGATGGCAATTTGAGACGATGCGGCGGCCTTGGCTGCAAGGGCTTTGTCCGTGCCCGGATCGTAGATAACGTTGGCGCCCGGCGCCGCCTGCTCACGGATGTACTTGAGAGGAGATGAGGGGAAGTAGATGGCCTTTCCCCATGGCGAGGGGCCGGGCTTCGGATCGATGGCATTGCCTCCCGGCGCATCTACCTGCGCGGAGCCGCCGCCGGAGATCACGCCCACATCCGCGTGGCCTCCGATGATCGCGATGCTGCGAATCTTCGCGGGATCAAGCGGAAGAATGCCCTCACTGTTCTGAAGCAGCACGGCGCCCTCTTCTTCGATCTTCTGTGCGTCGTCGCGGCCGCGGAAGGGATCAACAACGCTCTGCACGGGCGGCTCGTCGATGACGCCGGTAGCGAACATGCTGCGCACGATGCGGTGAATCATATCGTCGAGCCGGGCCTGCGAAACCTTCCCGTCGAGTACGGCTTGCTTGAGAGGCTCGCTGAAATAGCCGTCATTGCCCGGCTGATCCATGTCCAGCCCGGCCAGCGCGGCCTTGACGGTTGAGTGGGTGCCTCCCCAGTCGGAGAGCACAAAGCCTTTGAATCCCCAATCGTGTTTCAGTATCTGATTGAGCACATAGTCACTCTCGCAGGCATAGTCGCCGATCACGCGATTGTAGGAACACATGACTCCGGCGGGTTGAGCTGCGCCGATGGCAATCTGAAAGGCCAGCAGATCGGTCTCGCGCATGGCGCGCCGGTCCAGTACGGCATTCAGAATATTGCGGCCCGTCTCCTGATCATTAAGGACGTAGTGCTTGATGTCTCCCATGATGTGGTTGGATTGAACTCCACGAGCGAGCTGGCCCACCATGATCCCTCCAAGAATCGGATCTTCGCTGGAGTACTCGAAGTTGCGTCCGTTGCGGGGCTCGCGGATCAGGTCCACTCCACCGCCGATCGACATGTTGTAACCCTGCGCGCGCAATTCGCGGCCGATCACGGAGCCGTAAAGGAATGCCGCATCCGGATCCCACGAAGCGGACATTCCGAGGACGGATGGAAGCAGGGTTGCGTAGCGGCTATGAAGAGCTGCCATGCGAATGCCCACTGCGGAGTCGGCGAGGTTGATATCGGGAAGATGCAGCCGCGGGATGCCGGGGACGAAGCCCGCGCCGCCATTGTGACCTGGCAGGACAGGCGCTCCTTCGCGCAGCACTCCCCACCCTGCGCCATGAACCAATTGGATCTTCTCGTCAAGCGTCATCTCGTGGATCATCAGATCGGCGCGTACATCCGGGTCCAGAGATGAATTCATCCAGGGCTGCTTTGTAGCAGTCTCCTGCTTGGCAGACTGTGAGGACTGAGGGCCAGCCCCCTGGGCCAGTGCGGCGCTAAAGTGACAGGGGGCCAGGGTGATGGCGCCAAAAAGTGCAATCCGGAAGATCTTCATGTGCGTACCATTCCTTTGAGATTGGACAGATCAGTATAGTGTGTCGAGGCAAGAATCAGGCAAGATGCTGATTCGTGATTTGTCGCGTCACCAATCAAATCAGTTGACTTCGCAACCGGTCGAATTGGCGCCTGGCGTGGCGCGCGGAACTGCGGTCTCCGTGCTTAAGGACGGCCGTCGTCCATTTCACCCCGGCTCCGCCTGCTGTGGAGCTTGAAGACTCCGATGTCAAAGAACTCCAGTTCAACCTGCCTGCGCCGAACTTGGGTCGATGATTCGCGAAGCCATAGGAGGGTCCTCAGCGGCCACGACGATTCCCCTTGGCATTTCGCTCATTTATCCTTGAAGTTTAAGCGGCCTTCCGATCAATCTCTTCCAGCCGTTATGAGAAAGACACTTATGCGAATCGCAGGACCGGCGGCACTTCTCTTACTTGCGGCAACAGCGGGAGCGCAGGCGCGCTTCAATGCCGACGCGATCCGGCTCAACAATCGCGGCGTGGCCCAGATGAGCCAGCAGTTCACCGAACGAGCCGCCGACAGCTTTGCCCAGGCATTCAAAAAGGACCCGACGCTCGCCCAGGCTGCGGTCAATGAGGGCATTGCCCTGATGGCGCAGCAAAAGGTGGATGAGGCAAGGAAGGTTCTTGAGCAGGCCATTGCTCTTGCCCCCGTCAATGCGCAGGCCTGGTACAACCTGGGGCTTGCCGAGCATGCGGACAACGACATTGAACCGGCATTGAAGAGCTTTCAACAGGCCGCAACCATCGATCCCCGCGACGCAGACTCGCTCTATTTCGTCGGCGTTTGCTACCAGGAGATGAAACAGTACGATAAGGCCATCGCGATTCTGGGACAGGCTCTGTCTATCGATCCGCTTCATGCATCGGCGGAGTTTGCAATGGCGCGAGCCTTGCAGCGCTCCGGGCAGGCTGCGGAGGCAAAGGAGCATTTTCAGCGCTTCCAACACTTGACCAGCACCAAGATCGGGGCCCCGATCGGACAGGCCTATGGCGAACAGGGGCGCTACTCGACGGTCCTGCCGGTCGTGGATTCTGAAGCACCCCCGAAGGTCGACGTCACCATCCGCCTCACCGCACAACCACTGGCCTCAGCCGCGAATCTTGCCAGCCAGTTAACCGGGGGCGCATGCATGATGGACGTGACAGGTCAAGGCTCAATGGACCTAGTGCTGACAACCACGGGCAAGCAGGCGATTGAAGTGCTTCATCGCAACGAGCAGGGCAACTTCGATGAGTTGAATCCTGAGAGTATTGGGCTGGCGGCGCACGGCCATGCCATTGCCTGCGCTGTGGGCGACTATGACGGCGATGGATTGAACGACCTGGCAGTTGCACTTGACGATTCCATCTTGTTGTTTCGCAACCTGGGACATGGGAAGTTTCAGGACGTAACCCACGAGAGCGGCCTGGCAGCGCGCAATCATCCTTCCGGTATTTCATTTGTTGACTTCGACCACGATGGTGATCTTGACCTGTTGCTCACGGGCTCGCCGCTCAAAGCCGATGGCGCGCCAAACGTTCTGTGGCGCAATAACGGCAATGGAACATTTACCGAATGGACCGAGCCTACCGGATTGGGCGGAAGCGGCAAGACCGCGGCGGCGATTCTTACCGACTACAATAACGACCGCGCCGTCGATCTGGTCATGACGGGCGATTCGTCCGCGCCACAGATTTATGTGAATCCGCGCGAAGAAAAATACCCGGTGCGGCCGCTCTATGAGAACGCGAACCTTCCACCCACCGTCGGAATTACCGTGCTCGATTACAACAAGGACGGATGGATGGACATCGCCGTCACGCACGCCGGCGCAC
>Ga0075029_100001799_pt1 | contig 12215 bp, 18 predicted proteins | sample LitLauG_LLR_2013_FD_71391 | JGI IMG/M metagenome (GOLD analysis project Ga0075029, IMG submission 71391) | Freshwater sediment microbial communities from North America - Little Laurel Run_MetaG_LLR_2013 | ecosystem: Environmental > Aquatic > Freshwater > Creek > Sediment | place: USA...
TTGAAATAGAATTGCGGATATCGATTGACGATGTCGGCGGGTGAATCATAGCCGAGCTGCCTGTTCATGCCTACCTCCTCGAATTCGTGATACAGCGCATTGGCTTTCCGGATGTAGTTGGGATCGCCGAGTTGCCCGATGAAATCCGCCGCACGAACGATTGAGGCCTCCTCACCGAATTCCTGACCGTCCCGCGGCGGGAACCGCGTGCCCTCGATCGCATCGGCGATGCGCTGCCGGTTGAGCCGGGTAACCTCCTCGATCCTCCTCATCACATAAAGCTTCGAGCGATCGACGTGGTGCTGCATCAGACCTGCATCCGACGAACCTCGCGGCAGTCGTACCTTGTTCTCGAATGCGTCGACTACGAAACCATCCTGGTCGTCCTCCCTGAACAGGCCGCGAACATAACCGATGTCATGAGTCAGGCAGGCGATGATGACATGTGCGTAATCGTCCGCGCTCATGGGGTCGTGCAACGAGCGGCCGCGAAGAATATCGTGACCGGCAAGGGTGACGAGAAGCGTGTGCTCGACGTTATGATAAAGCGCGTCGCTGTTGCCGATGCACTCGAGCGCGAAACGGGCAACGGCGGGCACCGTCTCCGAGAAATCGGTCTGCGCGGCCCCGAAGCGATGGCGCATGAAGGATCGGAGAAACCCTTCCAGGGCTTCCGCCGCGAGCTCCGGCAAAGTCATCATGATGCGCCCCGCCTCCGGTAATTCTTTTGCGCGCCAACTCCTGACTTTTTTCACCTGTGAGACCAGACTAATGCATCTCCGCTTCCGCTACCATACGCCGGGTGCCGCACACCGCTCGAAAAAAGCGCCGTGTGGCCGTCGCCCGCGGCAATGCGGCGCCTTCAATACGGCGGCTTCCTCTTTGCCCGCTGCGCCTTTGTCGCTTCCATCCACCATGACAGATCGTCTGCAAAGCGTGGAAACGCCCGCTCGAGCGCTCTGCCTCCCTCGCCGGTCGGCTTGCCTTCAACGCAGAGGGCTTGGGAAATCGATCCCACAGCAATCGTGCTCGAGATCACCACCATCCCCATCTCGGAAAGCGTGCCATGCCAGGCAAGCGCGGCGCGTGCGCCGGCAAAGCGGCCGGCCGAGTAGCTGGCAACCGCAGCAGGCCGCCAGAACCACTCCTCGAGGAAATGGTCCGTCAGATTCTTCAGGCCCGGTTGTACGCCCCAATTATATTCCCCGGTGACGAAGACAAAGCCGTCGGCCTTGCGAATTTTCTCCGCAAGGTCTTCGAGCGCATCGGGTGCCTCCCCGCTCGGATATTCCTTGTACATCCGATCCAGCATCGGCAAACCCAGCGCTTTTGCATCAACCAGCTCTACATCCTCGCCGCGGGTCCGCAGGCCCTCGACGACATAATTCGCAAGTCGGATGCCCATGCGATCCGACCGATACGAGCCGTAAAACACCAGAATGCGATGGGTCATTACCAGTCAACCTAGCATGCTGTGCGGAGGATTGCTCCGGAAGAGCGCAGGAAGCTTTTGCAAGCCTTCTCGCTCGCTTCAAACTGCCGCGTCTGGCAGCAAGTGGTTGCGGAAAGTTCGGTCGATCGCCGGATTGCCCCGGGAGCAAGATGACCTCGTGCAAGTCGATCAAGCGTTGCCTGGCAGAAGGGCTGCGGACGAGCGGCATGGCTCGCCGCGGCCCTCTTGGTCATCTATGGTCAGCTTTGATGCGGTCCCCGCATCATCTTCATGGCGTCCTCGACATGACGCCACTCCCTTGCTTCCTCAGCATCGCCTTTGCGCTCGCAAGCCACCGCATTCTGGGCTGCCTGGGCGATTGCCGCCAAGCCATGCTTCTCCAGCATCTGTCGCGCGATGGTGTGAATCTGCATCTCGGATATCATCCCGCTCTCCTTGAAGTTTTGGATCAGCCGCCGCCATCGGAACGGGCCGTTCATCAGTGGCACGACCTTCAAACCCGTGAGCCGACGGTCTCGTTCCCCGGGTATGCCGCATATAATCGTGCGTCTGGTCCCGTTCGCGTCGTGCAGTGCGGAAACCGCGATTCCGGCCTTGATTAATTCTTGACGCGAACGAACCCGGCAAGCTTCGTCTTCTGGGTTTCGCACCAGGTGGTCATACCCAAGCGCTTCTGGTCCAGGTCCGTCGACTGCGTCGCGATGGCGACTTCAGTCATCAGGTCGTCGGCCTGACGTTCGCCCAACTTCCCGCCTGTATGCAGATAGGCGATAGCCTTTCGCACCTGCTCGGTGGTGCCATCGGGCATCTGCATTTCCTGCGCCTTCTGCACGAGATCCTGGTACACGACGTCCATGCCGGGGCATTCCACCTTTGCGGCAAAGGCCTGTAACACCAATGCCACATATTCCGCGCGCGAGGCGGCGTGCGCCGGCGTAACAAGAGCAAGCAACCCGGCAGTTAACAAAAAGACGAAACGCATCGATGGCTCCCTTGGTTCGTCGGAAAACTAGCCCCGACCAAAGCAAGGCGCAACCTCGGCAAGATCCCGAATGAAATCAAGATTGCTGGGCGGTTCCGATCGGTTATCGCACCACGTCAAGTTTGACGTTCGCGACACCCTTTCCAACCATGCCCAAACTCTCGGCCGCCGATTGGGAAACGTCGACGATTCGACCTGCAACATACGGGCCGCGGTCATTGACCCGAACGGTCACCGACTTTCCTGTAGCGACGTTGGTTACGCGCAACCGGGTGCCGAACGGCAAAGTCGGGTGTGCGGCCGTCAGCTCATGGGTATTGAATTTTTCGCCACTCGCGGTCTGTGTTCCCTCAGTGTAGAAGCTGGCTATTCCGTGCGAAGTCGTCGGCGTCTCGCCTGCCCTGTTGTGAGTAGCCACCGTGGTATGCCTCGTGGCCAGTGCGACACGCGGGTTCGTCCCGGACGATGTCCGATCATGCCGGAACGATGCTTGTCGGCTTGGAGATTGGGCGCAAGCCGCAAGCAATGCCCCCGTCAACATGACGATCATCAAACGCGTCAAATTGGCCGTGGCCGAGCGTTGCGACGCGTCGGGATCGAAGTGCGAAACTCCGGCACAGTGGACGGAATACATATTGCATCCTCGGTCTGTGTCCCCAGCGCGCTAACAGCGGAGTTCAATCGGGGCAGAACCGTGGCGAATGATGAGAGGACAGCGTCTCGACAGCACGATTTCGGACAGGGTGTGCCCCTCGAGCCACAGCGCGGATGGCGTGACCTGTCAAAGTTCCCCGAGCTCGGGAGGCTCGAACCAATTTGTCAGTGACAGACCGCCATCGACCGCGACCGCGGAACCTGTGACATAGGCCGATATCCGGTTGGAAAGCACCGCAAGCGCCATCGGCGCGAGGTCGGAGGCCTCGCCGAGCCGGCCAAGTGGAATGTGACGCACCAGCGCCGGATCAGCGACAAATCCGCCGGCCGCGATCGCGCCGGGAACCAACGCGTTGACCCTTATTCCGAAGCGGCCAAAGGTCTTCGCCAATTCCTTGACCAGCATCGCCATCGCTGCTTTCGACGTCGAGTAGTGCGGCAGGTTGCGCGGCGTATTCGCGTGCAAGGACGTCAGGAAGAGGAATGAACCCGGCAGCTTCGCCGCGATGAGCTTTCGCGCAAGTTCCCTCGCGAGGTAAAAACCGGCATCGACGTTCACCGCGCGCATCCGTTCCCATGTTTCCGCGCCGACGGCAAGCGCGTGGTCAGCTTCGCGGCGCGGTGGCGAAGCGCTGTGGACGAAGTGAGTCACCCGTCCGACTGCCGCTTCGGCATCGGCCAGCAGCGTCCGGCGCGCCATTTCGTCGGCCAGATCGCCGACAAAGGCTACAGCAAGGTCCGGCCGCGAACAGGACTTGACGGCCGCGGCGACTGTCTCCTTGTTCACATCGGCAAAGACGGTGCGGACCCCTTCGCCGACCAGCGCCTGTGCGATGGCGCGGCCGATTCCATTGCCGGCGCCCGTCACAAGCGCTGCTTCGCGCGCGGGATCGAATGCTTGATCGAGCATACTCATTGGATGGAACTCCGTCGGGTCGAACCAGGATCAGTACAGGTCGCTTAAGGGGGTCTTCAGCACATCATGCCGGTTTGCGAGGGCTGCAGCCACAATCAGTGTGGCGTCAGAGTCACGTGCCGCACTTTTCCGTCCATTAGACCACTTATGCAACATATCCGAATTTTCAGACTCATCTTGCGCTGCTATTGCTTGTGCGGCGCTTCATTTTTTTCCAGAGGCAGGACATGACTCAGGTCTACTTTCACTGTTCCAATGCCGACGGAGCCTGGGTCGATCGACGTGGCGCAATCATCGCAGATTTGATGGAAGCGCATGAGCAGGCCGCCCTCGTGGTTCGGTCTCTACTCATGGCCCCCACCGCCGAAGACTGGCGCGGCTGGGTTCTGCATGTCAGCGACGATCTCGGCGAAGAGATTTTCGCTGTGCCATTCGCTTCCATTCTCGGCAAGTTGCATTGAGGGAAACGCCATGTCGGCCACGCTACTCTCATCGACACCGCTTCGCCGCCGTCTCAATGCGATCATGGCGAGCTGGCAAAGGCTGATCAAAATCGCCGGCGATCGTTATCGGCCTGAACTTCACTACATGCGCGGTCCGGGTCCGAGGTGGCACGCAAAGCATCCTCTGAGGCCTTGCGCGCTGGCGGGCGGCGGGCAACGCTCGCGGAGGGCCGGAGATGCCTGACAAACCGGCGCGTAAACTGGTGCGCCGGGCCGCCCTCCGATAAGGCATCGCTATCGGGCGGGTGATCAGCGATGAATGATCTCGACAGAGCAACCGAAGTCTTGCAAGCATTGATGCTGGCCAGACGAGCGCCGCCGCAAGAGGCATTGTCGATTTTGAATGGCCTCGTCGGCCTGCTAAGAGCCGACCACGACGACCAGCGGCTGGAACTCGAAGAAGCCCGGTCCGGCGCGTTTCTGGCGATTTGCGAAATTGGAAAGTCACTGCATCGCGGGCAGCCGGCGGACCACCTTTGGGAAACGGCGATCCGGACCACCGAGCGGTGGATCGCGCTCGCCGGATGATACTGCGGCTCGTGGCGCAAGCGTGCCGGTTTCGATGGGTTCCGGTTCGCTGGGTTCGGGGTCGATGGGTTCGGGGTCGCTGCGCAATTGCCTCGAGCGGCCGCATTTTCCATTTGTTAAGCAAGCTCGTGTTTATTGAATAGTCGGTTGGACGCTGAATTAGACGGCCAAAAATCGCCCAAATCTTTCCTATCTGAATTGGTTTCAGCTCAATTCGGGGAAGTTTGCCATGCGGATCGCAACATTGATCTTCGTTGGTTCGACGACTGTTATGGCCGCGCTCATGACGTCGGCGCTGGCCAAGAATGCCTCCTTGAATTCTCATGCCAACGCCAATGCGCAGAAGGCCGACGAACAACCGGCGACACAAGGATGCCACGCCTACCAGAAGGCAGCAGATGGATCATGGGTCCAGTTGTCATGTCAGGAGGTAGGCCCGACCGCACAGGCGCCAACGCGCGGCAAATCGGCAACCCGCGCCCCTGACGAAGAGACGCGCTAGCCATCCGCCCTGCCAGAACCCATGGCGAGCTCTGCCCGCCCACGCACCTGGTCCTTCGGACCGATACGCCGCAATGTTACGCGGCAGCCGGAATTCTTCTCCAACCCCTTGTGCACGGAAAATCGTATCGACAAGGTGCTGGACCCCGGTGCACCTTTCAGGCACGAAGGCTGCTTCGGGCACGATAAGTGCAAGCTTGCTTCAGCCGGGATTCAGTCGCCAGGAGACTCCATGATTTCCGCAAATGCCGTGCACGTCGTCAGCCATCCCCTTGTCCAGCACAAACTCACCTTGATGCGCGAAGCCGACCGCTCCACCAAGGGTTTCAGGGAGCTTTTGAACGAAATCGGCATGCTGCTTTGTTACGAAGTCACCCGCGACCTGCCGCTCGAAACCGTCGACATCGAGACGCCCCTCATGCCGATGAAGGCGCCGAAAATCGCCGGCAAGAAACTGACCTTCGCGCCGATCCTGCGCGCGGGCGTCGGCTTTCTCGATGGCATGCTTGCCCTGGTGCCGTCGGCACGCGTCGCCCATGTCGGTCTTTATCGCGATCCCCAAACCCTGCAGGCGGTCGAATATTACTTCAAGGCGCCGCATGACCTGACGGACCGCACGGTCATCCTGATGGATCCGATGCTGGCAACGGGTAACTCCGCATGTGCCGCAGCTTCGCTTCTGAAGACGCGCGGCGCCCGTGACATGCGCTTCGTGTGCCTGCTCGCGGCTCCCGAAGGCATTGAGCATTTCCTGGCCGAGCACCCGGACGTACCGATCTGGACTGCGGCCGTCGACGAAAGGCTCAACGATCACGGCTATATCCTGCCGGGCCTCGGCGATGCCGGCGACAGAATGTACGGTACGAAATAGCGCACGACGTCGGATAATCAGTGCCGCTTGAAATACTGCACCTCACGCTCATGCTTCTCGGCTGCGGCGCGCGATTTGAACGTGCCGAGGTTACGCCGCTTGCCGGTTCTCGGGTTGACCTTACGGGAGTAGAGCCGGTACTCGCCTGATTTCAATTTTCGGATCATCGTATGCGCCTTTGCCGCTGTTGACCTGTGACATCAATCCCGCCACGCCTACAACTCGTTTCGACGTCTACGGTTTCCGCGGAACAAACTGCTGGTCACCGAAGGGTGAAGCATCCGGCACGCGCATGACAATGTAGCCGCGCCCGATCGACTGATGGCAACTGTTGCACCCGTTCGTCAGATCGTTATAGGCCTTGGCAAATTTCCCGCCGTCCTTCGCATCGATCGCGTCGGCCACAGCGGAAACGGGCTGCGCCATGGTCGTGACATTGGTTACCGGAATTCCCTCATAAAAGGAGGCCGCCTCCACAAGACCAGCCTTGAGCTGGCGGGCTTCGTAGGCCGCAAGTTCCCAATTTGCGGACTTGCCGGCGAACCAGAGTTTCATATGACGGATTTGCACAGCATTCATGATGTCGCCAAGCCGCGGCACGTAGGGCGATGACGGAGGAACGTTGACCCCGGTTTGGGCCGCGCTCGCCAGCGGGTACACGCAAACCAGAAGAACGATCACCTGATGCAGTCTCATCTTATGCTTCCTGTGCCCCATGCAAGTCGATGACGCTTCGCGTCTGGAGCTGCGGACGCGAATTCATGCGAAAACTAACTGCCGCCGCCGGCAGGCCTTTTGCGTTCGATCAAGAGCGAGCCGCTTGGCGTCCTTTCGGGAGCTTACCGGATCGGCTCCAATCCCGATTCACGCAGCGCAGGTGCTGCCCTTGCCGAGGCGAGAAATTGCAGGAAATAGCCGGCTTGCCCAACCTTCGTCGACGAGGCCAGCCGTCCGGCGGAAAACAGCGCCGCCTCCTGCAGATGAAGCGGGATGGCTCCGACGATCTCGACGCCGGCGACCTGTTTAAGCTCGCTGATCTGTTGAACCGCAAGGTCCGCCTCGCCAGACATCAACCGCTCGGCGGTAAATCCCTGCGGGACGATGGTGGCGCGTCCGTTGATTTCAGGAGCTATCCCCATTTGCTCGATCAATCGCACAAAGAAAATGCCGCTGGCTCCCAGTCCCGAATAGGCGATCGACCGCGCCGACAACAAGGTCGCGCGCAGCGCATTTTCAGTTGCGATATCGGGATGGGGCGTGCCGGCCCTCACGGCGAGGCCAACATGGGATCGCGCCAGATCGATGCAGCTGTCCGGGTCGACCTCGCCGGCGGCAGCGAGACCGGCAAGCCCCTCGCGGGTTAAAATCACGACGTCGGCGGTCTCGCCTTTTTGCAGGCGATCGATCAGCGCCAGCGTCGGGGCGAAGTCGGCGTCGAGGCGAAGGCCGCTTGCCGCTTCATACTCGCCGGCAAGGCTTCGAACCGCACCCCTCAAGGCGAGTGTCGAAAGCACCCGCAGACTGTTTTCCATCCCTTCTCCCCTCCCGGCGTGCAGCTATTAGCACGGCAATCACGCGGCCAAAACGCAACGATCCGCCAAGGTGCCGGCCTTGGCGGATCAGGTCTGACCCGGACGGGCTGGTGCGAACGCGTTATGCGGCAGCAGCCTTGGCGGTTGGCACGGACGCGATCGTCTTCAGGATCTGGGATGCGATCTGGTAGGGATCGCCTTGCGAATTCGGGCGGCGATCTTCCAGATAGCCCTTATAGCCGTTGTTGACGAAGCTGTGCGGCACGCGGATCGAAGCGCCACGATCTGCGACACCAAAGGTAAAGGTATCGATCGAAGCCGTCTCGTGCTTGCCGGTCAGGCGCATGTGGTTGTCCGGTCCGTAAACGGCAATATGCTCGGCGCGGTTCGCCTTGAAGGCTTCCATCAGTTTCTCGAAATAATCCTTGCCACCGGCTTCCCGCATGTACCTGGTGGAGAAGTTGGCGTGCATGCCCGAGCCGTTCCAATCGGTGTCGCCGAGCGGCTTGCAGTGGAATTCGATGTCGACGCCGTATTTTTCCGTCAGGCGCAGCATCAAATAGCGGGCCATCCACATCTCGTCGGCGGCACGCTTTGAGCCCTTGCCGAAAATCTGGAATTCCCACTGGCCCTTCGCAACTTCGGCATTGATGCCTTCGTGGTTGATGCCGGCCGCGAGGCAAAGATCGAGATGCTCTTCCACCATCTTGCGGGCGACGTCGCCGACATTCTTGTAACCGACGCCTGTGTAATAAGGCCCCTGCGGAGCGGGATAACCGCTCGACGGGAAACCAAGCGGGCGGCCGTCCTTGTAGAAGAAATATTCCTGCTCGAATCCAAACCATGCGCCTTCGTCATCGAGAATGGTTGCGCGCTTGTTCGAGGGATGCGGCGTTTTTCCATCGGGCATCATGACTTCGCACATCACGAGAACGCCGTTGTTGCGCGCGCCGTCGGGATAGACGGCAACCGGCTTGAGCACGCAATCCGAACTGTGTCCCTCGGCCTGCATCGTGGAGCTTCCGTCGAAGCCCCAAAGCGGAAGCTGCTCCAGCGTCGGGAAGGACGCGAATTCCTTGATCTGGGTTTTGCCGCGCAAATTCGGGGTCGGCGTGTATCCGTCGAGCCAAATGTACTCGAGCTTGTACTTGGTCATTGAGCCTCTCATGAGTTGATGATGCAAAAGGCGTGAGACCGAATATACGATCGGCACACGCGTACCCGGCCACCATCGGCCAAGCCGTTAACAAGCAATAAAAGTGCCAGCCATTGCAGCGCGGCACGAGCCCCGCGGGCGATGTCGAAGGCGAAGTTGATCGCTCGGCGCCAGCATCGCGTCGCCCCGAGGGTGCGGCAAAGGCGCGCGGCGGCAGCGCGGTTCGCAATTGGGCCAGTCCTCGCTTGGGCGCTGACGGCGCCTGTTTCTGCGGCAGCGCCGGGGCTGACCCTTCAAGCCGCTCAATGCTTCGGCAACTTCCGGCAACATCCCGCAAGATCCCCGCTGTGTCTGCGCAACCTCGATGACCGTCATGCGATGGCGAGCTCGCGATTGCTTTGCTGAGGGCAAAACCGGAAATGCCCACATTTTATTCACTGGATGATTTTTCCTTGATCATGTTGCACGGCCGACGCGCAGGGCCGATATCGGATTCTCAGTAACGACTCACGAACGAGTCGGGCGCAGCATGCGTTAAAGCCCGACCAATGGAGATACCGATGAATGGCAATTTGAATCACGGATCCGCCAGGATCTACCAATTCCCCGCCGGGGGCCGCTCGGCGCTCGGCGCACGTCGTCAAGGGGAAGCAGAGACGCTCGCTGATCCCGCCGCCGAGCGCGTCAACGTCGCCCTGTGTAGCGGCAGTTGGTACCACGAGGCGGCAATCCAGGAGTCCAGGCAATCCAAAGGGGCACGTGAACGCTGATGCGCGTTGCGGGCTCGCCGGCCATCGGCTGTCTTCGATGTGCCCTCAAATGCGATGACAGCAAATGAGAAGGGTCGGAACGAGAAAGTTTCGGCCCTTTCTCATGTCACCACGCATGCGGTCACCGGCCGCCGGAGGTGCCTGATGCTGGCGCCGGCGCTCGTCGGCACGAAGGTCACGCCCCTGCCGGAATAGCGAGTACCCGACAACGTCAGACGCTTCCTCAGCGTCACGGCCCTTCCGTTGAGTTGCAGATAGGCGCGGGAATCGTGGGGATAAAATCCGACAATGAAGCGCGTACCGTCGACACAGCGATAGCTGTTGAAGGTCTGCGCCGACGCCGGCGATGAGGCTGCGAAAAAGCCGGCAAATGCAAACAGCACCGCATGACAAACGGCGCGCTTGTGCGAAATCATGTCCACCCCTCGGCCCGGATTTTTCTCGGCCCAACTGACGAGCCAGGGGGGAAATAGCCCCGCGAACGGCAAGTGTATAGCCCTCGTCGAAATGCGCCGGGCCAATGCCTGAAAAATTCAGGGCTTTGGAAAAAAGCAAGGCTTCAGAAAAAATCAAGGCTTCAGAAAAAATCTAGCCTTTAGAAAAAATCTAGCCTTTAGAAAAAATCTAGCCCTGGAAAAGTGACGCTTACGCAGCCGCATCCATTTCCATTTCGGCGTCGAGGTCGGCGATGACATCCTCGAAAGCGGAGATGGCCTGCTGGACCGCGGCAATCTGCATCAATTCCCAGCCGCTGACCGGGCCGAGGCGATTTTGCAACGCAACGACCAGATCCCGCCGCTGCTCCTTTAGCTGGACCAGCGGCAAACCGTGGTCAGGCAGATGTCTTAACATGATAATTCCAGCCCCTGAAATGAGCGACACCGAGCTATAGCCCGATGTTTCTCAATTCCGCTTACGAAACTGCGGCCAATTTTAATCGATTGCCGCGCAGAGCATGTTCCCTGCGGCCTTTCCTTGCGCCGCGACAGCGGTCGCCGAACGCGCCAGGCGCTTTCAAACATGCCCGCCACATATTCAGTTTTCAAACAGCCCAGCCTTCGTTCATTTCGCGACGATGCGGACGCAGTCCTCCGTTCCCGCGACGCAGATCGCGCCCGGGTGCTTGCAAAACGATGCCCCTCGACAAACCGAGGGCGCAGGGAATGCCGGATGCGCGATGCACCCGCAGCCTTGTGTGCGAAAGGTGAAAGCACACAAGAGTAGTCACCACAGGTTCACCGAAACATTCCGGCATTCCCTGCACGATGGTTTTACAGCTTATACCGCGCTCTCCCCGGTGATCGGGCTTTATTGTCACCGTCGCCTTGCAGTATTCGCAAGACTTGACGCCGGCGTCGAGGCATCAGAACCACGCGGCTTCGCCGTCCGCAAAGCGTGCTCTCGTCAGCCGCCCGCCTCGCGTCCATCGCAGCCCGCGCTCAACGTTCGTGACGATCGCGAAACGCCCCTCGTGTGAGCGCGGGATTGGACTGCTCTATTGCTGTTTCTACAGAATGAAAAAGCGAAATATTTTTCGCGTCAGGACTGGACAAACGGGCAAATCAGTTTCACCGCGCGACGACGCCGCCGCGTCATAAGCGGACTTGACCCGCGTATCCATCCATCGGCCCCCGCGAAAACTTTTTAAAGGGATGATGGGTTGCCGGGCCTTCGCCACGCCGAAGGGGCCTCGGACCCGCAGGCGGGTCAAGCCCGGCAACGACGGCCCAAAAGCGACATTGCAAACAAATTTTGCTTCATGCCAAAGCACGATGAGATTTGGTTGAATCCTCATCGCGCTTTAGCTCCCTGATCGAGCATGATCTTTTCGGAAAACCGCTGTACACTTTTCCGGATCATGCTCCAGTCCCGAAAGCTTTCGGAGATTTGCCATGGACGGACAAGTCATTGTCGTGACCGGCGCCCTGGGCGCGCTCGGCAAGGTGGTGGCGGCTACCGCCGAAACGCGGGGCGCGCGCGTTGCCGGCGTGGACCACGCGGCATCGCAAGCCCAAGCCACGCCTGGCCGGATCGAGCTTGGGGGCGTCGATCTGACGGATGCGAGCCAGGCCAAAAAGGCGATCGATGCGGCGGTTGCGCATTTCGGCAGGCTTGATGTGCTGATCAATATTGCCGGCGGCTTCGCGTTCGAAGCCGTCGCAGAAGGCGATCCGAAGACCTGGCAGCGCATGTATGCGCTCAATGTGCTGACGGCGCTGAACGCTTCGCGGGCATCGATCCCCCACCTTGCGATTTCCGGCGCGGGGCGGATTGTCAATGTCGGGGCGATGGGCGCGTTGCAGGCCGCCGCCGGCATGGGACCCTATGCAGCCTCGAAGGCCGGCGTGC
>Ga0075029_100001800_pt1 | contig 12215 bp, 11 predicted proteins | sample LitLauG_LLR_2013_FD_71391 | JGI IMG/M metagenome (GOLD analysis project Ga0075029, IMG submission 71391) | Freshwater sediment microbial communities from North America - Little Laurel Run_MetaG_LLR_2013 | ecosystem: Environmental > Aquatic > Freshwater > Creek > Sediment | place: USA...
ATTGATATTTCTGTCTTGTACCATATTTGTTACCAATCCAGTTATGGCTCAGAACAATACTGTTATGAATTTGCAAAATAAATCGACACAAGACAAGATCAATCTTTCCGAACCTCAGGAGTACAAAGTAGGAATTCAGTTGATGACTGTTAAAAATGTTGATCGACTCAGTGGAACTTATGATGTGACATTTTGGGTTACAGTGGTTTCTGACAAAACTGACTTTACTGTTAATCCTCCACCGGAACTAGATTTCGTGAATGGTGATCAGATTTCAATTTCTGGTGAGCATCTAGAACCACATCTCAAAAAATTCAAAGTCAGTGGCGTTTTCCAAAATGGATTTGATTTTCGCATGTATCCTTTTGAAACACTTGATTTACCAATAATTATAGAATCGTTTTTTCCTTTAACTGCTGATAAAGTAGTATTCACACCAAATAAAGAATATTCGGGTCAAGATTCATCTGCTAATAGTGACATACCGGGCTGGGAGCTATCGCCTGGCATGATTGAAAACACTACTCATGACTATCCCTGGGGCAAGTTTTCACGTCTAGTTGCACATTATGATGTCGCATCACCACCTTTTATGACACTCTTGAAGAAATTATTTACAGTCCTTATCCTTGATGGGCTATGTATTGGCGCATTTTGGTTTAAACCAGATTCTCTATCAGAGCGAACCGCCATTGCAGTAGGAGCAATACTTGCAGCTACATATTTCCATGCCCAATTTCTTTTGGGAGAACTTCCACCGTTGGGTTATCTTACTATTGCTGATAAGATCATGATGGCGTCATACTCGCTGTATACTTTTTGTATAGTGTCTGTTTTAGTTCATAATCGCCTGAGTCTCCGTCATGGGGACAAATATGATTTGAATTATTCACGTAAAGTAGATTCAAAAATGCGTATAATTGCACCAGTGACTCTAGTTGGTGTGTTTTTAATTCTATATCCTCTGTAAAAATTGCACCTTACAGCATCTCTAAATCAGGGTCAAAGAATTTCTAATATCGTTTGAGTTGAATGAAAATTTTAAATTATGAAAAAGAATGTTTAAATCAACGAAACTGTGAGCGACACTATGAAACATATCATGGTTCCATATGATCAATCTGCAGGATCCAATCGTGCAATTGAATATGCGGTAGGCCTTGCAGAAAAATTTAATTCCAAAATCAGCATAGTATCATGTATCCCTCGTACTGTCCCACTCGTTCCCGCTGACACAACAAAATCATTAAAAGAAAGTATGGCCAAATCCATCTCAAAACTTGAACCTAAATTAAAGAAATCAAAAATTCCTTTCAAATCAGCCTTATTGGACTCCATTTCAGTTACAGAATCTCTTACGAAATACGTAGAATCTAATGATGTTGATCTGATAGTGATGGGGTCACGAGGATTGGGCGGTTTTAAGAAATTACTGCTTGGAAGTGTGGCAAGCGGAGTGACCCAACATTCCAAATGTCCGGTTTTGATTGTGAGATAATACTGGTTCTTTAAATTCAAAATTTTCCCAGACAGAAAATATTATCAAAATTTTGTAACTACGTTTACCATGCTCATTACTTTAGTATTGATCTTAAACACTTTCCAACAAATCGTATCACATCATAATTCTAGTCATAACCAACTTTTTACACACGAAAGAGGGGAGTGTCTTTTTACTCGCTGTTGATATGCTCGTTTGGTGATTTTTAGGCACAAACGGATCCTAGAATAGAACCCAAAACATAACGATTCAGACTCGATCCATCTTTATTAAACTGGAAAAATTCCACATAAAGATGATAATATCAAAAAACTATCTGAAAAGATGATATAAATTATACAGTATGATGAATATCGTAAAAATGAACCTATCTTTTAAAAATAACATAATTTCAAATTTGACGGTACGGAATTCTAAACTGATATCCCGTCTTGCTGGGCTTGTGATGCTATTTGTATTTTTTTCAACTCTTCCATATTGCATGGGCGAATCAGTAAAATCTACTAGTTTTCAAATTGTGGTTGAAATTGATAAAGATACGTACGAGAGAGGAGACTCCATGGTGATCTCCGGTGAAGTCAGGAAGGTTGCAAGTACAACTCCACTGACAATACAAATTATCGATCCTAATCAGAATGTTGTTCATGTGGACCAAATTTTAGTATCACAGGATGGACGCTTTTCTTTAATTGTGCCAGTTAAAGGACCATTATGGAAAGTGCCTGGAAATTATACTCTAATAGCACAGTATGGGTTCAAGCATATTTCAGCCATTGTTCCATTCCAGTTCGAGGAATTTGAGATGCCAACAACAGGATCATTTAATGTAAGGGACAAACCCAGCGGGCAAAATTTTGATCTAAATTATACAATCACGGGCGGAGTGGTAAAAAGCATCTATCTGGAGCAGCAAAATCTCGCATTAATTGTAGAATTGGACACAAAAAACCAGGGCATGATTCATCTTAAAATACCACGATTGTTACTTGATGCAAAAAAATCAGGCAATCTTGATGAATCATTCATAGTTCTTGTAAATGATGATGAGATATCTTCAGCTCGTGAAGAAACATATGACTCAAACTATAGAGTCCTAGACATACCTATTTCAAATGGTGATTCAAAGATTGAGATAATTGGTACTACGGTTATTCCAGAATTTCCAATTGATATCACGGTATTGATGATTGCAGCATTCTCTATAATTTTAGTTTTGAGAATGCAACAATATGATATCTGAAAATCTGAATACCCTTGGAGTAAAAAATGAAACGCATGGTTGCGTATCTACCCCCTTCTACTAATTTTTAACTTCCAATATCCTTTCCAATTGATTTGCCGATTTTGAAATTTCTTGCAAAAAATGTATACTAAATTGAAAATCAAAAAAGCAACCTTTGATTTAAAAATCTAGATCTGGTTTAATGATTTAGGTAGGCAAGCAACTAATGAATTCCTCAAATACTAGCTTATTGATTAACTGTTATTAATATGGTGAAAAATCCAAAGTCATCTAAATTACTAATTGGAATGCATGTCTCAGCTAGTAGTTCTTTAGATAACTCTGTGCTCAACGCAAAATCCCTTGGATGTAGTGCATTTCAAGTTTTTACAAGAAATCCACGTGGGTGGACATCTCCACCCTTGCTTGCAAAGGAAGTTAATAATTTTAGAAAACAGCTGAAGGCAAATAAAATGGAATCATGTCCGATCTTTGCACACATGCCGTATCCACCAAACTTTTCATCACCTGAAAAAATCTCATTTAAAAAGTCTACACTATCATTAATAGATGAAACAAAAAGGAGTAGTAAACTTGGAATTCCATATCTTGTGGCCCATCTGGGTAGCCACAAAGGGGCGGGGTCTGCGAAAGGCATAGACACCGTAGTTAACGCATTTTGCAAGGCTGCAAAGGAAACTCCGAATAATGTTACTATTCTTCTTGAAAATAATTCTGGAAGTAAAGATAGTGTTGGATCAAATTTCGAAGAATTTGCAGAAGTTTTCTCACGACTTGAACCGCTAGGAAGATTTGGAATTTGTTTTGATACCTGTCATGCATTTACAGCAGGTTATGATATGAGCACAAAACTTTTGGCAACGCAGACTTGGAATAAATTCATAAATCTGGCAGGACTTGAAAACATAAAGTTAATTCATCTAAACGACTCACGAGGTGAAATCGGATGCGGAACTGATATACATGAACATATTGGCCTTGGCCGTATCGGTAAGGAAGGCCTCTCATTTTTTACCAAATTTGCCAAATCTCATCATATTCCACTTATCTTGGAGACTCCGATTGATGAACGATGCAATGACGAAGATAACTTGAAGGCGGTACGCTCTTTGATATGAGATTTTTTAAAATTCAGGCACAAACTGATCCAAGATGAGGACGCAAGACCTGCCGATTCCAGCACGTTCCACCATTATATCATAAAGGGCAATTTCATTTTTGATTGTTGATCTCCCTTCCGAATTAGGTTATCTGATTGAGATTGGATTAAAATCATGACCACTTTGTATCGAGGTTGCAATTGCTTATTCTGTTCATCTAATTTCTTATCTCAAAGCATGATGAGTGGAAAAATATGCCAGATTGCTTAATGTTTCGCAATGATAATGCATTAAATGTAAAAAATTCAAACAATACAAAATTTTAATAAATTTGACACAACATTGGATGCTATGCCTGTAGACGTAGTTAGAACAATTAACAGAGTTGGCAAATGGTCTCTTAATAGAGTAGTGGGGAAAAGAAGACCAATAATAGGTGTGTTTAGTCTGACTCATTATTGCAATTATTTTTGTCCAATGTGTCCATTTGGAGATTCTGATAAACAAGGACAAATGACAACTGCAAGAAAAAATGACTTGACAACAGATCAGTGGAAGCAGATATTTGACAAAGTTTCAGAATATTGTATTTGGTGCATAGTTGAAGGTGGAGAGCCAACAAGCCGTCCTGATTTTATGGAACTAATACGACATCTTTACTCCTTGAAAATGCCAATAACTCTGATTACAAATTGTTCGCTCTTGCATACTATAGATATTGACGAATTGAAAAAATATTTACAATTCATAACATGCAGTATAGATTCCGTTTTCGAGGAGTCATATTGCAAGGTCCGTGGTGTATCACCTCAAACCTACCGGCGTGTAATGCAGAATCTTGAAATGTTAACAGAACACCAAGTACCTCATTATTTTAATTCAGTAATTACAAAATTTAACACAAAAGAATTTCTTGACGGCTCGTATTTTCAAAGAACAAAAGAGATGGGTGTAAATGCAGTATCTCTCACATTTGTAGAAGACCGCTCTGATGTGAATTACTCTTTGCTTCCAGATCGAAATACCATAAATGATATCTGCAGAACTGTAATTGAACACATTAAATCAAAAAAGGACCCTCAAATTATGCTCCCCGCGCAATATTTTGAACAAATATTGAATCATGGAAGGGGGATTTTCGATGAATGTGGAGTATGGAAGAGCATCTTTGTAAATGGAAATGGCACTGTCATGGTACCTTGCTGGAAATACAATGATCCAGAGAATACCTATAACTTGCTTGAAAAAAGCGTAGCTGAGATATGGGATGCTCCCCAGTGGGAAATTGCAAAAACTTGCCATGATTGTCAAGTTCTAGGCTGTATTTGGTATTCATCCCAACCTACTACTACCTTTGCCCAGAATTATATGAGAGGACTCTCCAAAATGATTAGTAAGCATTCTCCTGAAATGTCTGGAAATGTCTAGTCCATAATCGTCCATTATGATTCTGTTTCAATCTTTCTGCCAGATTCTAATGAAAAACAACTCTTCGTATTTTGGACTATCTGAAGCGTGAGCAAATTCTTCAGGAATCTTGATAATTTCATATGATGTGCGTTCTCTTTCATGCAAGTAATTCATAGGTAGCAGAATTAGAGATTTCGCAGATCTTGATCCCAATCTAACCCGTAACCTAAAGAGCGGATCCTGTGAGACTCTGACAGTTATGTCAACTGGAAATTTTTGCCCAACCTATATCCAATAACTGTCTAGCAGTATCAGGCCTAACACAGGCAGGATTACCATTATCTGCCTTGATAACTAATTGAAGGCCTTGCTGACATTTTACATCTTTTGCAGCTATTCCTGACTTGAATTGTACAAGTGGAGCAGATATGTGAGTAATCGTTTGTCCAGTTTGGTTTGATATTACATACAAGAGTGATTTTGAGATGCTAGTGGAGTTGTTATCAAATGACAAATTAGGAAAATTTTTGTTAACTAAAACATATGTAAATGTTACCGTTGCATTTGCGGTTCCAGGCCCTATTGCTCTGTAGGCAAGGTTTGAAGTCAGGCTCGTTCCAGTAATATTTTCACCTGGTTTTAGTGTTATCTGAACGGCCATCCAGTTACATACTTTTTTTAACTCAACCTTGGCATGATTATCAAATAATACAGAAAATGGTCCTCCGCAACCGTTTTTAACAATTATAGTATCTGTCGAATTGTTTACCAGAGTTGCATTAATTCCAAATATGTCTCCAACCTTAATAGCAGATGGCAGTACCTTTAGATTGGCAATCACTATGTTGTTGGCATTTTCTGCCTGAATTGGTTTTAGATATGTCGATGTTAAAAACAGAGCTACTAATGTAAAAATAACGATTTGATTTCTGGCCTTCATAATCTCATTAGAATTTATCACAATATAATGTATTATCACAAGTCTGCAAGCGTAGAATGATTTTAGCCACCTGTTTTAAAAACCTCTAGATATCTATCACAATAAATATCAAGGAGCGGTTTTTCTTTTATCACTGCCAATATCCTTTCATTTTCCATAGAGATGCTCACGCCAACATTTCTTGGCAAGGCACAAGATAATATGATAAAAAATAGCAGATTGTGGTATGCTTTGATCTAATTTTTATACAATGATTGCATAACATGTGCATAAATTTTAATATCATATCAGAAAATAACTCAAAGATTCTAAAAGGCGAGAGTATGGCACAAAGCAATTGCATTAGATTTGGAACCAAAAACGGATTATCCAAAGTAAAATAATCTACGCACAAATTATTGTAAAAATCTGGGTATCTTTTTGATTATATGAGATATGGATATTCTTCCAGGCCCCAAAACTATTATGGTTAGCAAAATGACAAATGCCAGCAATTCAAGTTCAACCCCATTTTTACCAGAAAATTCTTGCATCCTTTTAACATAGACGATTGCTCCAAGCATGTCTATGGCAAGAAGTGTGCTTGCTATCCTTGTTAATACTCCAATTATCAAAAGGGCACCACCTACCAATTCTAGCAATCCTATGAGTATGGCCATCTCTGAAGGAAGACCCAAAGTCTGGAGAAAGCCACCAAATCCGTTGCCAAATTTCATTTGACTGTGAACTATGAAGAATACGCCAACTACAATTCGTAATCCAAAATGAGATATGTCATGTATTCTATTTGTTCTGAGATTAGCGTCCATTTTATTCTACTTGAACAAATGTTGTATATACTCTTTGTCAACCTGTTTTTCTGAAATCTATCATTTTATTCGGCAGTAGCCATTAAAAATGATCATAATTATCAAGGTCCACCCATTTGATATGCATCGACAATGTCTCTTGCAGTGACAATTCCAGCAAGAGAACTATTTTCTGTCAAACCCAATCTTTTGATATTGCGTGATGCCATAATTCTCGCAGCTTCATTTGCAAAAATGTCCTTTTTTGCCGTAACAAGCGGAAATGAAGAATAGTTTCCTACACTGCTTTGTAGGTTTTCACCTTTAGCAAGAACTCTGACCAGATCTCTTTGTGTGAATATTCCGTGTAACAAATTACGTGTTACCAGTATGCTGCCAATATTTTTCTCATCAAGGATTTTTACTGCGTCTAAAACCGTGGTATCAAATGGGCAATGGTAGACTTTTTTACTAATTACCTTCTCAAGACTTGGAGCCTTGTCAGTTTCCCCAAATGCTCTTATCATGTCAGACGCGGTTATTGTTCCAACTAGTTTGTCTTTATCGGCAAATACCAGAATCCTTGCCTTTTTAGATATCATCAATTTTGCAGCCTCAATAATGCTAGTGTCAGGAGTGATTGAAACAAAAGGCTGGATAAGCTCTTGCTTGATTCTTTGGTCCATAGTTTTTCCAGATACAACATGTTTGATGATTCCTCTTTCAGTAAATACTCCAATAGGCATTGGGTTTTCTTCATCCATCACAATCAATGTGGCAAACCTACTCTCATTCATAAAATCAACAACCGTCTCAAATGGAATTTCTGGCTTTACGGATATTGGATACTCTGACATGTAATTACCAACGAAAAGTTCGTCAATCTTAAGCCCCATACCTATAATCTATAATTCATGGTATTTGACTTGAGCGATTAAATATCAAATGTGATAATCTCCACAAATTTGCCATTTGATTTTCTATCAAGGGGATTGGTGTTACATCGTTGAGATTATGTCAAGTCTAGAAAATAGACCTTTGGCCAATAATCTATTTTTTGCTAAAATTCCTGCCATGTTGCCTAAATTGTTGTTTCCAGGCAGTATGATCATTAACTCAATGTTTTATTTCTTTTCTAAAATTTATTCTCACAAAAGCCAAATTTCCAATTTTTCCTTAATCTGTTATTTTAGAATTCATAATTTATGACATGCAATATGAGTAATTTATGCGACCGTAAACAATTACAATCCATTTGAAAGATTTGGCATAATTTCTCCAGTTGAATACTCTACCGAGTAAAAATAGATCATGTGCCCTTATGTGTGATAATCCATAGGCTCAAAAGGAATAAGACCATCATTCAGGCCGTAATTTTGTTCATCTGTTTGAATAATGTAATATTATAAGACTAACCACCTTGTGATGGAATGATCTGCTCTATTGTAACATAATAATAGAAATTAGCCAATCTAAATTCCATAACAGATGTGTTTTGGGTGAAATTTACTCCAAAGTTGATATCACTATTTTGTGTTTGAGGCAATTGATTAACTTTGTTTCCAGCTAATTGGATGATAGAATCGGCATCGCCTTGGGTTATCTGCGTGGTAAAAGTATGTCTGCCATGGAAAGGAGGAGGAACAAATCTGCCATTTGCTTGATCAATTGCATTTTTCAATACTGGAATTTTGTCTAATGTAGAATTATCCAAAACTGTTGTATCGATATCAATATCTGTGAGTTGTTGCGATGTGTGAATTTTTATATCATCAGGACTTGTTTGAGCAGTAACACTCAATTGGATTATTTCATTTGCGCTGGTTTTAAACGAATCTACGGATATGACAATTCCAACAATGGCAACAGCTGTTACAATCAATGCAACAATTAGAATGTTCATTTCTTATCACAATTATTATCTTCATATGATTTAACTAATCCTCAACAAATCATACTTTTAGTTTTAAAGCATATGTTAGGTATTCAGGCACGAAAACGGGTGTGTTTGAATTTGTTTCATGTCATCAACAATACCCACAATTTTTCCCCAATGATAAGATAATATCTGTAAAACTTGAAAAAAAGAAATTTTCTGTTTATACCAATAATTACACTAAAGTTCATCCTAGAATCTTATCATTTGATTAACATAACTGCAACCTTTGATTTATGCAATACATAGCTTGACACGCTTCCAAGGAAGATCTTTTTAAAAGTGCTAAGCCCCCTTGCCCCTATTACAATCAAATCTATTCCGTGAGTGTTGGCATATTCTATTATGACATGGCCAGGATCACCTGTCAGTATTCTGCTAAAAAACGGTATTCTGTTTTTCATGGCAAGTTTTTTTGCATCCATAATAAATGATGGAGGAACCTCCTCTTCCCCTAATTTTTGTTGCACAAGTGATCTTTGAGAGAGCGTATGAATTACATGAATAACAACAAGTGACGCTTCATGTTCGCTTGCAAGATGAGCTGCAGTCTCTAAACTTTTCAGTGAATTTTTTGAACCATCCAATGGTACTAGGATCTTTCTAATTCGTTGCGTCTCCATTATCTATCTCTCGTTTAGGTTTTATAGACGGTTTGTTATATTCTCATCTATGACTAGTAATTTTTGACATCAAATCATTACTGGTTATGTGATTCCCAGATGTTGTTACGCCTTAGGTGTATAATTATTGTTTTAAACAAGAATCAGACTGCTTTCATTCTTCCAAAGGAGTAAGTACCAAAGGCACCCAGTGCACAACTGTACAATAAAAGAACCATCAAGTCAAGACCAAGAGCATGACTTCCAATTCCAAAAATTATGTTGCGAAGAGCATCCACTCCGTATGTCACTGGATCAACAGTTGTCAAGATTGAGAGCCATTGAGGTAGTTTATCGATTGGAAATAACGCCCCACTAAGAAAGAATAACGGAAAGACTACAAAGCTTACTATCATCTGAAATCCTTCAAGGCTGGTCATGTAACTCCCAAGAGTAAGACCAAGAGATGTCAGAGCAAAAGATAGGAGAAGGACAATTACTACTGTTTGCACTAGTGCGAGTGGACTGAATTGTATTCCTATGATGATGCCTACTACAAGAAGTATTGATACTTGAATCAGAGAATTTGTCATGCCGCCAAATGTCTTTCCGGTAAAAATGGTGGACCTTGATACCGGTGCCACCATCACACTTTTTAAAAAATCAAATTTTCTATCCCAAATTATGTACGAGCCAAAAAATACTGATGAAAAAACCACGGACATACAAATTATTCCAGGAAATATGAATTTCTGGTAATCTATAGAGTGCAAAGTCATTGAAGTTGAAGAGCCAAATCCACTGCCTATGACAAATAACCAAAGAAGGGGCGTAAAGGTTGATGCGACTAGTCTACTTTTTTCTCTAAAGAATACCTTGACTTCCCTTAGCCATAGAGCATATATCTTATCAGAATAAACTCTAATGGTTGTCATATTGTACATATCTCTCCATAAATCCACCTTCAGCTTGTTCTTTAATGCTCCTTCCGGTCAATTTCAAAAAGACATCGTTTAATGTAGGACTGCTTGATTCAACAGATTCAACCTCTACATGCTTTAGAATTTCTGGAATGTTCTTTTTTGCATCATCAACACTTAATATCACATAGCCTCCATGTGAATCAATTTTTCTGACAAATTCTAGATTTTTTATTACCCCCATGCTAGAGTCGTGTTTTTTTAGCTTGAGTTTAACGATGTCTCCTCCCAACATTAATTTTAGATTAGTTGGAGTATCAAGGGCGATAATTTTTCCTTTGTCCATTATGCCAATTCTGTTGCACAGCATATCTGCCTCTTCCATGTAGTGTGTTGTAAGAATTATCGTAAGTTTTTCTTGCTTTACAAGATTTTGGATGTATTTCCACATTGTCTCCCTGCTTGAAGGGTCAAGTCCTAGTGTTGGCTCATCTAAAAATAATACCTTGGGATTGTGAATTAGACCTCGTGCTATCTCCAGTCTCCTTCGCATTCCTCCAGAGTATTTTTTTATTTGATCATTTTTTCTTTCTGTCAAATCCACTAGTTCCAGTGCATCGCTGATACGTTTTTCTCTAACATTTGAATCTACACCGTAAAGCAATGCATGAATTTTGAGGTTCTCATATCCCGTAAGAAGGTCATCGCTACTTGGCACCTGGAAAACGATGCCTATGCTAGACCTAACTTTTTCAGGATCCTTCAATATGTCAAAACCATTCACTGTTGCAGAGCCTGAGGTTGGCTTGAGTAGAGTCGCAAGCATGTGTATCACAGTAGTCTTGCCCGCACCATTTGGCCCCAAAAGCCCAAAAACCTCACTTTTTCCTATGTCTAAAGAGAGGTTGTCAACAGCAATTAATTTCTCATAGCGCTTTGTCAAATTATGAATTCGTATCAAGTAATTCTTGGATAAATTGGCCACATATTATGTTTAGATTTAAATCATTTTACAAAAGATCAGATTTAGGACCGCGTCATGATTCCTTTTTTGCTAGTTGTCTGCAAAAATGCAATTCCTCCCCTTTTACGAGTTATTTTCCTATGGAAGTTAACTGAAAGGCAGACTTGGAAATTGCTTAAAAAATAGACAGATTAGGATTTATTAACATAATTCTGATATACAATTAATTATTTCCGTACCGAGTCAATAAAAGACAGACGTTGAATATTGTAAAAGATACACAAAGATATGAACAGTTTATTCGTAAAAACATTCCTCTAGTAGAGAGCGATTTATTGTTAAAACATAAAAAGATGGGTCAAAGCAGATTTGCTTTTTTGCGTGCAACCTATTATCGTTGGGCTCAAAACTTTTCTAAAACTCTTCCAGACCTTGCCAAAGCACAACATATAACAGCAATAGGAGATATTCATCTTGAAAACTTTGGAACGTTTCGTGATAATGACGAGCAACTTGTTTGGGGAATAAATGATTTTGATGAGGTAGATAAAATGCCTTACACAAACGATCTAGTAAGATTGGCAACCAGCGCTTTAATTGCCATCTATGAATCAAGACTTAGGATAAGACCCAAAAAGGCATGTGAAATAATTCTTGACGGGTATAGAGATGGGCTTGGAGGAAAGGGAATAATTTTCATCATAAAAGGAAGGAATCACTTTCTAAGAAGAGCCTACAAAGAATTTTCAAAGGATCCAAGAACATGGTGGAAGGAAATGACTGAACTGCCTCTTACAGATCCCACAAAACT
>Ga0075029_100001801_pt1 | contig 12208 bp, 8 predicted proteins | sample LitLauG_LLR_2013_FD_71391 | JGI IMG/M metagenome (GOLD analysis project Ga0075029, IMG submission 71391) | Freshwater sediment microbial communities from North America - Little Laurel Run_MetaG_LLR_2013 | ecosystem: Environmental > Aquatic > Freshwater > Creek > Sediment | place: USA...
TATTTGGTCAGCCGCTCGACGATGAACCGCTCCGAGCGCTTATCCGCCTGTGTCACGAGATCGACTTCATCGCCTTTGTAGGCGAGGTCCAGCGGGCGCGACAATTCTTCCACCAGGATTTTCCCGGCTTCCTGGGCAAGTTCAACGGCAGTTTCGAGATAGTTCTTGGTCATGACAGAAAATGAGAGTTCCCGGAGTATCGGGATTCGCGTTGCGTGATGGCGTTCATCACTTTACCACCAGTCGCAAGCATTCAGTCGCTGTTCCCAATTCGAAAAATTTAGGATGTCGAATCACCGCCAAATTGGTGCTCGCGGAACCTGTTGGTAGCACTTAGCATGCAGCCACCATGGCAGAAGAAATGATCGTTGTGCCAGTGACGCTGGAAGGGCGGCATGCACGGTTAGAGCCTCTGGCGAAGGCCCACGTGGTGGGGCTGGCGGAGGTGGGGCTGGACCAGGAGTTGTGGCGATGGATCCCGACGGCGGTTCGAACGCGGGAGGAGATGGCGGCGTATATCGAGACGGCGCTCGATGAGCAGCGGCGCGGCGTTTCGTTGCCGTTCGCGATTGTGGAGAAGGCAACCGGCCGGGTGATCGGGAGCACCCGTTACGGCAATGTCGAGCGGACGCATCGTCGCGTGGAGATTGGATGGACCTGGGTGGCGCGGGAATGGCAGCGCACGGCCATCAATACGGAGGCGAAGTACCTGCTGCTGAGGCACGCGTTCGAATCGCTGGGCTGCATGCGTGTGGAGCTGAAAACGGATTCGCTGAACGAAAAATCGCGCAACGCGATCCTGAGAATAGGCGCTAAAGAAGAAGGCATTTTCCGGAATCATATGATCACGGAAGGCGGGCGTATCCGGCATACGGTTTATTTCAGCATCATCGATTCGGAGTGGCCGGCGGTGAAGGCGCGCCTGGAAGCAAAGCTGAATTCCCCGCAGCACTAGGCGGCGTGGACCCGCGCTAGACCATGCCTTTTGCGTAACGACTGGCCCTTCGGCCAGCGTCTTCCCATCGGCAAGTGCGGTAAAATTCCTATAAGAATCCAGGTAAACCCATTTTGTGTTTATAAGGAGTCCGGCGGGCTCGCGGACTTATCTTGGGAGAAGAGCTTGGCAACGGTCGACAATCCAATCAACCGGCGGCGCAGTGAACGCGTGATGCTGCAAATGCGGGTCACGGTGATTGCAGATGACATCGAACACAAGTCGCGGCAGGAAGAAGCGCTGACGCTGATCGTGAATGCCCACGGCGGGCTGATGAAGATGAAAATGGACGTGCACGTCGGCCAGCCCATGCGGCTGGTGAACCCGCACAACAAAGTGCAACAGAACTGCCGGGTGGTGCGCGTGGAAGATACTGCCACCGAATTTTTCTCCGTGGCCTTTGAGTTCGATCAGCCGAATCCCAAGTTCTGGCCGGTGGTTTTTCCGCCCTCGGATTGGGGCGCCAAGCCCGCCTGATGCAGTTTGACAGTGAGCACAACCCCGTTACGGGCGCAACTCTTCCGAGAAACCAGGGTTTAATTAGAGCGGGAAAAGTGTCCGCCTGGAGACGCACTAATGAGATTTCAGATGAATCGATTGGGACGATCGCCGCTGCTGGCGGCTGCAATCCTGTTTTGCGGGCTGGGGCTCGCTGGTTGCGATGAACATGTGGAGATTATCCGCGACCCGGATATTCCGGTCTTAAAACATCAGACCTGGGCGTGGCGGCCGGCGCCGGCAAGAAAAGAAGCGCGGAATGAGCGGCCGGTGATTTCTCGGGACGTAATCGGAGGCCGCGAAAGGGTGGCACCGGAAGCCGATCCAGCCAATGAAATTGTCAGGAATGAGCTGCGCACAGCGATCGAGCGGCACTTGACGGAGAAGGGCTTAACGCAGGTAAGCGATCCGGCAGCGGCGGATTTCCTGGTGGACTACCACTTCGCGATGCGAGGCCACAATGTAACGGTGGAGCGAGTCTATCCGGGGGCGTATCCCGGGCTGGTGTGCGGCCCGTTTGGATGCTACCAGGGATGGGGCTACGGGCCACCAGAAGTCAGCTACGAAAACGTCAGGTTCCGCGAGGGAACGTTTGTGTTTGACCTTTTCAAGCGCGATACGAAACGGCCGGCCTACCGGGCGATCGGGGTGGAACCACCCTACCGCACCACGATTACGCACGACCAGGTGAATGACATGGTGCACGCCTTGCTGAAGGGGCTCAAACCCAAGGGCAAGTGATTCGCTGAGAGAAACCGAAAGCTAGCAAAAGGCCTGCCGCGGAAACCGTGGCGGGCTTTTTGAGTTCGGTCAGGCAGGCCCGTCCAACTGGGTTGGACCAACTGGCATTTGCTAGGACTCCCGGCATGACCGGCTCAGAACTGGTATCCTCTCGGGCCATGAACCACGCCCCCACAAACGAAAACGAGCAAGAGAGCCGGCTGCCGCTCGGCGTGTTTGTCATAGCGGCGGTCTATCTCCTGATGCATCTGCTGACCGCTACGCGCTACGGGTATTTTCGCGACGCGTTGTACTACCTGGCGTGCTCGGAACATCTGGATTGGGGCTACGTCGACCAGCCGCCGCTAATTGTGGCACTGGCCTGGCTTGCCCGCCACACCTTGGGGACTTCGCTGCGGGCACTTCTTTTTTGGCCGGCGCTGGCAGGAGTTTGCCGCATCGTGCTGACGGCGGCGTTTGCGCGGGAACTGGGAGCCGGGCGATTCGGCTCGGCGCTGGCGGCCATGCTGGCCGCTACGCCTCCTGTGTGGTACGTACTCGATCACCAGTTCGCCATGAACGCGCTGGAACCGCTTTTCTGGACGGGCTGCGCGTACATGATCCTGCGGATAATCAAGACCGGAAACGTGAGGTTGTGGCTTGCTTTCGGCGCGATCGCCGGTCTGGGTCTCGAAAATAAATACTCGATCGCAATCTTCGCATTTGGACTCCTCGCGGGATTGCTTCTGTCGGCACAACGCAAAATACTGTTTACGCCGTGGCTTTTCACCGGTGGTGTGGTGGCGCTGATCATCTTTTTGCCAAATCTCCTCTGGAACATTCATCATCACTGGCCGTTCCTCGAGCTGATGCACAATATCCGCGTATCGGGAAAAGACATTGCGTTCCCTCCGCTGGCGTTTCTCAAACAGCAGATTATGATGGCCGGCCCGGTCACTTTTCCATTCTGGTTTGCGGGACTCCTTTTCTATTTCTTTTCACGAAATACGAAGCCCTTCCGCGTGTTTGGCTGGGCCTTCGTCATCACCATCGGATTTTTTCTGGTGCAGCACGGGAAGGATTACTATTCGGCGCCGGCGTATGCCATCGTGCTGGCAGCCGGCGCGGTTGCTACGGAGCGCTTTCTTGCTAGGCCACTATTTGACGCCTGGCCGCGAATGCGCGCGATTCTAAGACCTCTGGCGTTCGTCTGGTTGATCGCGGGTGTGCTGCTGATCTTACCAGTGCTTCTGCCTGTGTTGCCGATCGAGGAGTACGTGAAACTTCAAGAGCGATTGCACATCACGCATTCCAGCACAGAACGGAGCCAGATCGGAGCAACGTTGCCATCGTATTTCACAGACGAATTCAACTGGGAGGAGATGGCCCAGGCAGTGGCGCGCGTCTATCACACGCTGACGCCGGAAGAGCAGGCCAAGACGGCAATTTTCACGGACAACTACGGCGAAGCGGCAGCTATCGATTTCTTCGGGCCAAAATACGGATTGCCAAAAGCCATCAGCGGGCATCAAAGCTATTTTCTGTGGGGGCCACGGAGTTACACCGGCGAGATCGTCATCCGGGTAGGGGCGCCGCTGAATGAAGGGGTAAGGTCTAGCTACGAAAGCGTAGCGATCGGGGCGACCATCGAGAACCCCTACGCTTTTTCCAATGAGACTCGGCCCATCCTGTTGTGCCGCGGGCGCAAGGAAAACTATCAGACGCAGTGGGCAAACGTTAAGAAATGGGAGTAGCGATGAAAAGCAGAGAAGTCGTATTGGTAACGGGCACGAGCAGCGGGTTTGGGCGGCTGATCGTGGAAACGTTGGCGCGCAAGGGCTACCAAGTGTTCGCCACGATGCGCAACGTCAAGGGCCGCAACGCGGCAGCGGCGCGGGAATTCGCCGAACTTGCCAAGCGCGAATCGCTTTCGCTGCAAACGTTGGAGCTGGACGTCACAAATGACGACTCCGTGGAAAGCGCGGTCAGCAAAGTGGTGTTGCAATACGGCCGCATCGATGTTCTGGTGAACAACGCGGGGCACGGAATCATGGACCTGGCAGAATGCGTGACCATGGCTCAAGCGCAGCGGCAATTTGACACCAATTTTTTTGGCGTGCAACGGATGAATCGCGCGGTTCTCCCGGTGATGAAACGCCAAGGGAACGGGTTGCTGCTGCACATAAGCAGCGGAGCAGGACGCCTGGCGATTCCAGGAATGGGCTTGTATTGCGCGAGCAAGTTTGCGATGGAAGCGCTCGCGGAAACGTATCGTTATGAGCTGGCTGCGCTAGGAATTGACTCCGTGATCCTCGAGCCGGGTGCGTATGCCACCCCCATCATGGAAAAACTGGAGCGTGGGGAAGACCCCTCGCGCAAGAGCGGATATGGCGAGATGGCGGAGATTCCAGATAAGATACGGGCGAAGATTGGAAGCTCGCGCGCGAATCCCCAAGAAATCGCGGATATCGTGCTGCGGATCATCGAAACACCCGCCGGGCAGCGACAACTAAGATATCGCGTGGGACCTGGCGGGCCCGGCGTGGAACGAATCAACGCGCTTACGGACGACGTGCAAGCTCAACTGCTCGAAGCGTTCGGCATCACCACACTGGCGAAATTCAAAACGCGAGCGAGCGGGGCGGACTAGCTTCCACACGGGCAATCACAGATTACGTTGTGTCGTTAAGGCAGCAAGCCAAAGACGGCGACGCTCGTGGCAGTGCCGACGTAGACTCTTCCGTTGACAACCATCGGCGTAATGAATTTGTTGCCGCTGAAGTGGTCGCGATTATTGGCAGCCTGATTGGAGTCGTAGAGTTCCTTGGTGAGGTCGGTGGCATCGTAGGCGTAGAGAACGGCGCCGCCATTTTCGATAGCCCAGACGATAGCGTTGGCGGTGCCATTGGCGGAGACGCTCGGCGTCGTGCCGGGATACCCGAAATGATGCGTGGATTGTGACGAAGGTGCGCTTGCCAGTTTGGCAGTCGTGACAGGGAAAGCCTTCAGCGCATCGCCGACCGCTCCGTAGTACACGGTGTTATTGAAAAACGCGGGCATGGAGTAGACGCCTCCGCCCAGCTGGCCGGAAATTTCCTGATAGATCTGGTCCGTGCCCGCGTTGAATTTGCTCATGGCATCGCGGTCCACAACATAAATGATGGAATCTTTTCCGGCGCCCACGGCGAGGTGGCGCGTGTTGCCGCCGGAATCAGTGACGTCCAGCATCAGGATTCCTCCGCCGGAACCAAAATCTGTGTCGGCGCTCGATTCGGCGACGGTGTTATGCGGCGTGAAGTAATCGGCAAGCTTGAGGCCTGTGGAAGTCGTCAGCTTGACGAAACAATTGCCGCAATTGCCGTTCGACGGAAAACCGCCGGCATTCAGAGTGGTGTCAAAGTCGCCGTTGCCAATGATGAAGAAAAGATTGCCGTTCGCATCGGCGGCAGGGGCGGTGCCGGCCATCCAGATGCCGCCTTCGCTGCCGTTGGGCACGAGATTCAGGACACTGGTTTGCGCGAGCGTATCCGCGCTGAAGGCCATGACCCACGACGTGTACGGACGATTGTCGCAGTGCGAGGACCATGTGGTGTAAATCGTGCCATTGATCTGAAGAAGGCCGGGGCGCTCTTTGTATTGTTTCGGATCGAAGATGACATTTCCGCCGGAGCTGTTGTCTCCCGTACCGGGATATGTCGCCGTAATGTTCATGGGGCCGCCGAACAACTCCTGGCCGGTAGTCAAATCGAGAGCATGGATGCGCTGGAAATAAGTGCCGCTGGAGTTTTTGGACATAGCCACCACGTAGATGGCATTGCGGGAGCGATCGATGACCGGCGTAGCAGTGATGCCAATCTCCGGCGAAACTTGGTCGCAGCCGCGATTGTCGCTGGTGGTCTCACCGCTGCCGAGCGTGGAAGTCTTCCAGAGGAACGTGGAAGTCGTGCCGCTGATGGAGTCAGCGTCAAAGGCGTAGACGGAACCATGCTCGGTGGCGACGTAAAGAACATTTTTCTTTTGCCCGCCGATACTGACTTGCGACAGATACAGCGGCTGGGCGTCGACGTGGCCATCAACAGTGAACTCACCCTTTTTCCCGAACTGTGTGGAATTGACATTCGCTGGAGTCAGCGTCGTTTCATTGAGGTTCTGACCGTCGCGGCCGTTGTCGTAGTGGTAGGTGATCACGTCAACCGTGGAATTGCTCGTTCCGGGATTGACGGTAAGCGTGGCGGACATGCTAGGAGTGCTACCGACGGAATTGCTGACGATCACGCGGAAAAGTTCACCGCTGTCGGCGGTGGTAGTAACCGGCGTGGTATAGCTCGTCGCGGTCGCACCGGTAATGTTGACGGTGTTCTTCTGCCATTGATAAGTGAGCGGAGCAGTGCCGGAGGCTACGACGCCAAACGTAGCCGTCTGTCCCGCATTGACGGTCTGATTGGCGGGCTGCGTAGTGATCGTCGGAGCGACCGGCGCCGAGTTCACGGTGAGCGTGGCTTGAGCGCTGGTGATATTCCCTGCGCTATTGCTGACCACCACGTCGAACTTGGCTCCGTTGTCGCCGGACGCGGTCGCAGGCGTGGTGTAACTGGAAGAAGTTGCGCCCGTGATATTTGCGGTGTTTTTGCGCCACTGATAGGAGAGGGGCGAGGTACCGCTGGCTACGACATTAAAGGTGGCGGCCTGCCCAACGGCAACGGTTTGATTCGCGGGCTGAGTGGTGATCGTGGGAGCGGCTGAAGCGGCATTGACAGTGAGCGTAGCTTGAGAACTGGTGATGCTGCCCACGCTGTTCGTCACCACGACATCAAATTTAGAGCCACTGTCGGCGGTGGTAGTTGTAGGAGTGGTGTAGCTGGCGGAGGTCGCGGAAGCGATGTTGGCGGCATTCTTGCGCCACTGGTAAGAGATAGGCGCGGTGCCGCTCGCCGACACGCTGAAAGTAGCCGGCTGGCCAGCGGTGACCGTTACACTCGTCGGCTGAACCGTGAGTGATGGCGCGACAGGCAGGGTTCCACTGCTCGAACTGGTAAGCCCCGAGCAGCCCGCCGAGGAAATTCCTAGCAGCAGGGCTGTCAGTTGAAGAGTGAAAATTGTTCGGCGCACGCGCTACACCCCCGGTTCGATGCGTGCGGCTGGACTTGGGGAGGCCGCAAACAACGGAAAAGGGCAAAGCCAAGCGCCGGTTTTGCCGATGCTGGGATTACCCGGTTATGCGATAAAGGTTACTCACTGCGAAGTAAGATTGCAGCTGACCTGAAGGACAGTTGTCGGCCAGCTTGAAATGCCAGCCCAATTGAATCCTGAGGCTGGCGGCTTGCCACTTCTCGCGGTTCCCTCTATCCTCGTTTTCTCTATGGAACTCGAAAATCGCGTTGCCCTCATTACCGGCTCCGGTCGTGGCATTGGGCGAGCCATCGCGCAGCTCTTCGCGAAAGAAGGCGCCGCCGTGTTTCTGACGGCCCGCACGGAAAAGGAACTGGCCTCGACATCCGCTGAGATTTCGAGCGCCGGAGGACGAACCGGGTTCGTCACTGCGGATCTGTCCCGCCAAGCCGATTGCGCGAACATTGTTGCGGCAGCGCGCACAAAATTCGGGCGGATCGATATCCTGGTGAACAACGCTGGGCATTACGGCCCGGTGGTTCCGGTGGAAGACTACCCGGTCGCGGAATTCGACAACGTGATTGCTGTTCACCTTCGCGCGGCTTTTCTGCTCTCGAAACTTGTACTGCCGGAGATGTACGCACGTCAGTCCGGCGCAATCCTCAACATTTCCAGCCTCTCCGCGAAAACGGCGTACGCGTGGGGCTCAGCATACGCGGCCGCGAAAGCGGGAATGCTGGGGCTGACGCGAGTCACCGCGGCGGAAGGTGCGCGCAAAGGCGTCCGCGTGAACGCCATCTGCCCCGGCCCGGTTACAGAAACGCAGATGTCCAAGGAACTTGGTTCGGTGCTCGCGAAGAAAATGGGCGTCAACGAGGAAGAGCAACTGGCCGGTTTCTTGAGCGGCCTTCTTCAGGGCCGAGCCCAGACAGCCGCGGAGATTGCCCGCGCGGCTTTATTTCTCTGCTCCGCTCAATCCAGCGCCATGACCGGCCAGTCCATCAATGTGGATGGTGGGGTGGCATTTTATTAGTTGCCGCGACAAACTTCCGGAAGTACCAAGCCTCTACTCGAAGCGGAGAACCACAATCGGGTCCACTCGGGTGGCGCGGCGCGCCGGGAGATAGCAGGCAACGAGCGCCGTCGTCACAAGAACAGCGGCGGCCAGTGAAAAGGACAGCGGGTCCGTGGTACTGACACCAAAAAGCAGCGTCGAAATGAGGCGCGTCAGCGCCAACGACGCCGCCAGGCCGATGCCCACTCCGAGGAGCGCCAAGCGCATTCCCTGCCCAACGACTAGCCTGACGATGTCCTGAGGCTCGGCGCCAAGCGACATGCGAATGCCCATTTCCTGGGTTCGTGCGGCAACGGAATAGGCCATCACGCCGTAAATACCTATCGCAGCCAGCAAGAGCGCGAAGCCGGCGAATACTCCGACGAATTGTGAGAGAACGCGCGGCTGCGCCACGGAAGCGGCTACGATGGAATCCATGCTGGCTATGCTGGTGACCGGGAGGTTGGGATCGATCTCGGCAATCTTGGTACGAACCCCGGAGACGAGCGCTTGAGAATCGCCCTGGGAGTGCACGATGAGCGTCGTCGAGGGCCAAGGGACCTGCTCCAGCGGCACATACATTTCTTCCGAGCTCGCGATATTCAGAGCATTGAACTTTACGTCGGAGACCACGCCTACGATTTCGCGTTGCACCATGTCGCGCGAATTGGCGATGTGCCTGCCGATGGGATTCTTGCCGGGCCAGTAACGGTCCGCAATCGTCTGATTCACGATGGCCACTGGCGGGGACGTCGCGACGTCCCGTTCATTGAAGATGCGGCCGCGGAGCAGTGGCGTGCGCACGGTGTCAAAATATGCGGTGCTGACTTGGCGAAGCGCGGTTAGAGGATCTTTCCCAATACCCCGGCAAACCGTGTCTTCCGGACAGAAGTACACAAACCGAATTGCTCCAGAAAGCGGCAGGTAGCTGGTCACTCCCGCGGAATCCACTCCCGGGAGGGTTTTCACGCGCTCGATCAGTTGGCGGTAGAACTGCGTTTGCATTTCGGGTTGCGTGTAACGGTTCGGCGGCAGATTCAGCAGAAACGTCATGCGGTGATCGGAGGTGAATCCGGGATTGACCTTCATGAGCCGGGAAAAACTCTGCAGCAGCAAACCGGCGCCAGTCATCAGCACCAGCGCGACCGCCATCTCCACAACTACCAGAAGTGCGCGCAACTTTCCGCGATGGCCTCCCTCAGAAGAACCGCGCGTACCCTCCTTCAGGGCCTCGTGGAGATTTCCGGCCCTGGCCTGCAAAGCTGGAACTAGTCCGAATAAGACGCCGGTGACAAAACTCAGCAGGACCGAAAACAGCAAGACCGGGGCGTCCAGCCGCGTCTCCGCCAGCCGCGGGACAGAACCGGGACTGAACGCGCGCAATGTGGGAAGTATGCCCGCAGCAAGAGCAACACCAAGAACTCCGCCAAAGAGTGAGAGCAGCAGGCTCTCGGATAGCAATTGCCTTACCAAGCGGCCGCCGGATGCGCCGAGTGCTTTGCGCACCGCCATCTCCCGCTCTCGAGAAGTTGCTCGCGCAAGGAGAAGATTGGCAACATTGGCACACGCAATCAATAAGAGGAAACCGACCGCCGCGAGCAGCACCGCAAATCCCGGACGGAGCGGGCCAACCAGGCTTTCCGCAAGAGGCGCCGTGGATACGCCGAACTTCTCGGCATCCACAAATCCCGTGAACTGGCTGCGGTAGCGCGCATCAATGGTGTCCAATTCCGCTTTCGCGGACGCCAGTGTTTCCCCCGAACGCAAGCGCGCGATCACCCCGAGATAGCCTGCACCGGATCGCACCTGCTCCGGGCGCAGGAATATCGGGTCGAAAACCCGTGGCATCCAAACATCGGGTTCGGGGAACTGCAAAGGAAAACGAAAACTGGACGGAAGGATTCCCACGATCGTCACGGGCCGGCCATCGAGCGTCATGGATCGGCCGAGAGCGGCAGGATCTCCCGCAAAATGGCTGTGCCAGAAGCCATCCGAAATGATCGCCACGTCCGCCCCACCGGGCGCATCTTCCTCGGGGAGAAAATCGCGGCCGCGTATCGGAGTGATGCCGAGAACCCTGAAGAAATCGCCAGAGGCCCGGCCCGCGTTCACCGCTTCTGGCTCCCGCTCGGTCACCAAGCTCATGGTCGCGGCATAAAAAGCCGTGGCGCTCTCCAGTGTGCGGCTTTGCTCCTTGATCTGCGAAAACTTGGTGAACGATAGATTTGCGCCGACGGCTCCTGTTTGGCGGACCACACCGGCGAGATACAGCAGGCGCCCCGGATCATGGTAAGGAAGGGGCTGCAGCAACACGCTGTTGACAACGCTAAAAATCGCGGAGTTGGCGCCGATTCCGAGAGCCAGCGTCAAAACGGCAACAAGCGTGAAGCCGGGATTCTTGCCCAGCATGCGCAAGGCGAACTTGAGATCCTGAATCGTGGAGCGCATATTCCCCTCGAGGCTTCGCGATGCAAACGGCCTGAGCCTTTAGACCTCGCTCCGCGCCGCAAGGTAGCATCCAATATGGCTGCTCCTTTCCACCCGCGGGCGGCATGAATCCGCGGCCGGTAGAATGTGGTCTCAGTGCATCTCGTTCTTGAAGACCGCGCCGCCCTTCATCACGAACTTCACGTTTTCGAGTTCCTTGATGTCTTTCAACGGATCGCCGCTGACAGCCACCAGGTCCGCCCACTTGCCCGCTTCAATGGTGCCCAATTTGTCTTCCCAACCCAGCAGCTCCGCCGCGACGGAAGTACCCGTGCGAATCGCCTGCATGGGTGTCATTCCGTATTGCACGTAATACTCAAACTCTTTCGCCTCGTTCAGCGCTTTCCAATCGAAACCGCCCGCATCAGTTCCCAACGCAATCTTCACACCTTTCTTCACGGCTTTGGGAAAATTCTCGCGCTGCAGGTCCGCCATCTTCGGCCAGTTTCCGCTTCGCCCGGGCGCGACGTACACGCCTACTGCAATCGTGGGCACCCAGTAAATGTGCTTTCGAGCCATTTCGTCCATCAGCGCATCGGTCAGGCCATCGCCATGTTCGATAGTGTCCACTCCAGCGCGCAGGGCGGCCGCAATGCCGTCGCTTCCGATGGCATGCGCGGCAACTTTTTTGCCGATCCGATGGGCCTCGTCGACGATAGCCTTGGCTTCCTCGTCGGTGAAATTCACCATAGAGTGCAGGACGCCGTCCGCCTCGAAATGATAGCGGCGGTCGGAGTAATACTTGATCCAGTCGGCGCCGTACATCGCCTGCTCGCGCACCGCTTTGCGCGCGCTGTCAACCCCATCTACATACTGCACACCGGTCGGAACCTTCAACTCCCAGGAATAGCCAAGCAGGGGATACATTCCCGTCGGGGTCATCGCGCGAGTGGCTACTTGCATCCTTGGGCCCGGCACTTCGCCTCTGGCGATGGCCATCTTCACGTCCACATCCGCGTACATGGCGCCTTCCGTCTCGAGGTCGCGAATAGCCGTGAAGCCGTGCGAAAGGGCGATTTGCGCGTTGCGCGCGGCAAGAATCGCGCGATACGGAATCGATTGCTTCAGCAATTGTTCGTCATACTCTTCGGCGGTGATGTCGCCTTGCAGCAGGACGTGGGTATGAGTATCAATGAAACCCGGCAAAACCGTGGCTTTGGACAGATCGATTAATTCCACGCCTGCAGGCGCGTTTCCCCCCGCAGCGACGGACACGATCTTGTCGCCCTCAATGACGATCAACGCATTTTCGATCGGTTTATCGCTCTTCCCATCGATCAACTTTCCAGCACGGATGGCCAGACGGTGGGGCGTCTGACAAAAAGCGAGCAGTGTCATTCCAAGAC
>Ga0075029_100001802_pt1 | contig 12208 bp, 9 predicted proteins | sample LitLauG_LLR_2013_FD_71391 | JGI IMG/M metagenome (GOLD analysis project Ga0075029, IMG submission 71391) | Freshwater sediment microbial communities from North America - Little Laurel Run_MetaG_LLR_2013 | ecosystem: Environmental > Aquatic > Freshwater > Creek > Sediment | place: USA...
CTCAGATCGGGAGTGCTCAATTGGCGGCCTTGATCCGGTCGAGGACGCGCCCTTCCAATTGCTCCAATCCGGAGGGGATGGCCGGATACCAATGAATGGCTTTCAGATCGTTATTGGGAAAAGTCGCCGCATACTGCGCTTTGAGACGCGGATCGGCCAGGGAGGCGCTGTCCTTGGCGGCGGAGAAGCTGCCCACCGACTTGATGACGCGCGCGGCATTTTCCGGACGCATGGTGAAATTGATCCATGTGTACGCGGCCGCGTCGTTCTTACCCCGCGCCGGCAGCACGAAGGTATCGAGCCAGCCCAGGGCACCCGAACGCGGTACGACGAACTGAATGTCGGGATTTTCGCGATTCAGCGTCCAGCCGCCGGTATCCCACATCATGGCGGCAATCACTTCGCCGGAGCGGACGCCATTCAACAGTTGATCCTTGTTGTCGTAGAAAAATTTGAACATGGGTTTGCACGCGATCAGCGCCGCCCCGACCTGATCCATCAAGGCGGCGTAGGCCTTCGGGTCGCCGTACAGCGCAAACGGGTCCTTGCCCGCGGCGAATGCAAATGCCATCAAGGTGGGGCGCTTCAAGCGCACCGCCGTTTTACCCTTGAGATCCGCGCGGCAGAGATCCGGATAGTCGGCGATCTTGGTGCGCTTGATATTCACCACCAGCCCATCGGTCCCCCAGAGATAGGGCAGGCCATACAACCTGCCGTCGATGGTGGTGTTCTTGCGGACGATGTCCAGAAACTCGGGCTGAAACTGCTCGAGCTTGACCTTGGTCAAATCCAAGGGTTTGTAAATGCCGAAGTCGCGCTGCGCGGCGGCGATGCGGTCTTGAGACGGCTGTGCGAGATCGTAGCCGGCGCCGCCGGTGGCGCGAAGCTTCGAGATCATCTCTTCGTTGTTCGACAAGGTGACTTCCACTTCGATGCCGGTCTCCTTCTTGAACGCGGCTATGAGATCGGCCGGTATGTAGTCTGCCCAACTGATGACACGCAGCTTCTGGCCATCCGCCGAGGCGTTCGCTGCGCTCAAGCTCAACCCCAAGGCGAGGCAGGCCGACAGGAAGTACTTCATTGAATCTCCCCGAATTGGAAATTCCGCATATTACCGGCCTTCGAAGATGCATGCCGGCGTTTGACACAGGCATCGCGGAACCCTAACGTGTCCCCATGCCCAATCTCAAGCGCCGCCGCCTCATCCTCGGTACTGCCGGCGCGGTGGGCGCGCTCGTGATCGGTTGGGCCGCGACGCCCCAACGGCGCCGCTTGATGACCGACAAGCCCCTGGCGGTGAGTGAGGGACAGGTTGCCCTCAACGGCTGGGTGAAGGTCTCTTCCGACAACACCGTGACCGTGATGATGTCGCAGGTGGAGATGGGGCAGGGCGCCCAGACCAGTCTGGCCATGCTGCTGGCCGAGGAGATGGATGCTGATTGGACCCAGGTGAGATTGGAGCAGTCGACTCTGGATGCCATCTACAACAACCAGGCGGTCATCATCGATGGACTGCCCTTTCAGCCGAACGATCACGGCCTGATGAAGCGCGCCACCGGCCACGTGCTCGGCAAGATCATCCGAGCAGTGCCCGGACTGCAGGGCACCGGCGGCTCGTCCAGCGTGGCGGACCAATGGCTGCCTCTGCGTCAGGCGGGAGCCGCGGTGCGCGCAATGCTGATCGGCGCCGCTGCCGCGCAGTGGCAGCTGCCCGCCGGCGAATGCCGCGCCGAGAATGGACGGGTGCTGCATCCCTCCGGCAAAAGCGCCGCCTTCGGTGAGCTGGCGCAGCGCGCCGCGCAGTTGCCGCTGCCGAAGGATGTAACGCTGAAGCCTGCGGCGCAGTTCAAGTTGATCGGGCAGCCGGTGCGCCGCATCGACAATGCAGCCAAACTCGATGGCTCCGCCACCTATGGCATCGATGTGCTGCCGCCGGGATTGCTCTATGCCAGCATCGCGATGTGTCCGACCGTGGGCGGCAAAGTGGCGGGATTCGACGCGCTGGCGGCGCAAGCCATGCCGGGGGTGCGCAAAGTGATCAAGCTGGATCCGGCCAAGGCCAGTTCCATCATGCCGGGCAGCACCTGCGGCGGCGTCGCAGTCATCGCCGACACGCCGTTTCGAGCCATGCGCGCGCTCAACCAGGTTGCGATCCAATGGGATCACGGCGCGGCCGCGGCGCTCTCGAGCGAATCCATCGGCAACGACCTCAAGGCCGCGCTCGATAACAAGAGCGGCTCGGTCCACTACCATAGCGGGCAGGTCGAGGACGCATTGAAATCGGCTGCCAGGACCATCGAAGCCGAATACCGCGTGCCCTTTCTCGCGCACGCGACGATGGAGCCGATGAATTGCACGGCGCAATTCAAAGACGGCGCGGCAACCGTGTGGGCGCCCACTCAGGCGGCGGGATTCGCGAGCGGCGCCGTGGCGAAGGCGCTGGGTATTGCAGAATCCAAGGTCGACATCAAAGTACCGTATCTTGGAGGCGGGTTCGGCCGGCGCTACCTCTCGGATTTCATCGTGCAGGCAGCGCTGCTGGCGCGCGAAACGCAAGGCGCTCCGGTGCAGCTCTTGTGGCCGCGCGAACAGGACATGGCGCATGACTACTACCGCCCGACCTACCTGTGCCGCTGTAAGGCGGGCTTCGATGCCGGCGGCAAACTTACCGCCTGGAAAACCAGCTCCGCCGGGTCGAGCATGGGCGCACCTTCGTTCATGGACATGTCCACGGATGGCGCTTCCAACACGGCCTACGCGTTTCCCAACGCTCGCGTTGCCCATGTGACGGTGGAGTCGGCGGTACCGGTCGGCATCTGGCGCTCGGTGGCGCATTCACAGAATGCTTTTTTCGTGGAGAGCTTCATCGATGAATGCGCGGCGGCCTCGGGAAAGGACCCGGTCGCATTTCGCGCCGAGCTCCTGAGCGGCGATGAGCGGCACCTGCGGGTGCTGCGTCGCGCGGCCGAACTCGCCAATTGGCAGCAGCCGCTTGGGTTAGCACCCGATGGCGCAAAACAAGGCCGCGGCATCGCCATCCATCGCAGTTTCGGCAGCGTCGTTGCGCAGATCGCCGAAGTAAGCTTGAGCGAGCAGCGCCAGATCCGCGTGCACCGCGTCGTCTGCGTGGTCGATTGCGGCGTCGCCGTGAATCCAAATCTCATTCGTCAGCAGATGGAAGGTGCAATTGTGTTTGGCCTGTCGGCGGCGCTGCGCGGCGAGATCACCATCGACAAGGGGCAGGTGCAGCAGAGCAATTTCCATGATTACGCGCCGCTGCGCATCAATGAGTGCCCGGCGATTCAAGTGGATATCATGGAGAGCGCCGCACCGCCGAGCGGCGTCGGTGAACCGGGTACCCCGCCGATTGCTCCGGCGGTTGCCAACGCGCTGTTCGCGCTCACCGGCGTGCGGCTGCGCAGCCTGCCTCTGAAACCCGCTTAAGGTCCGCCATGCCCACACTCAACATCAACGGCAAGAGCACCACGGTGGATGCGGAGCCCGATACGCCGTTGCTGTGGGTGCTGCGCGGCGAGCTCAAACTGGTGGGCACGAAGTATGGCTGCGGCAAGGGGCTGTGCGGCGCGTGCACCGTGCACTTGGACGGCGAAGCCGTGCGCTCCTGTGTGACGACGCTCGAGGCCGTTGCCGGCCGCGAAGTGCGGACCATCGAAGGCGTGCAGGGCCGGCAAATCGATGCCTTGCGCCAGGCCTGGACGCATGTCGACGTGGTGCAATGCGGGTATTGCCAGAGCGGACAGTTGATGTCTGCCTGTGCGTTGCTGAAGCGCATTCCCAGGCCGAGCAACGAGGATATCAACGCCGCCATGAGCGGCAATCTTTGCCGCTGCGGCACGTATACGCGCATACGCGAGGCCATCCTGCTGGCTGCGGCAACGGGCGGCGGGAGTTCCTGAAGCCCGGATCTTGAGCTCAAGGCACGATGGTCGTGAACAGGTAGACTGCGAAGATCACCAGCAGCACGACACCGTGCAGAATGTTGGTGCGCGCGGTGCGCAACGCCACCGCGGTGACGAACAGCGAAAGCATCAGCAGCACCGTGGGCTCGGTGCCGATACCCAACGCCAATTGGGTGTGCATGATGAGCGACAGGAAACTCACCGTCGGGATGGTCAATCCGATGCTGGCAATCGCCGAGCCCAGCGCCAGATTGAGGCTGGTCTGCAGTCGGTTGGACTGCGCGGCGCGCAGGGCGGCCAGGCCTTCCGGCAGCAAGACCACCGCGGCGATGATCACGCCCGCGAGGGCATGCGGCGCACCCAGGTGCTCGACGAACGCTTCGAGATCGGGGGCAAGTTTCTCCGCCAGCAGCACCACGGCCGCGAGGCAGGCCAGCAGCAGCACCGCGCTCACGGCGGTGGTTGCATTGCCGGGTCGCGCGGTGTGCGGCGGTTCATCCTCAACCTCGTCGAGAAAAAAATGTCGGTGTCCAATGGTCTGCGTAAAAATGAATGCGCCATATATCACCAGCGATACGATCGCGATGAACACGAGCTGGCTTGGCGAGTAGTAGGGACCGGGCAGCGCAATGGTGTAATTCGGAAACACCAGAGTCATGATGACGATGGTGCTCAAGGTCACGAGCAACGCACTGACGCCGTCGACGCTGAAGCGCTGCTCGCGATGCATGACACTGCCGACGAGCAGGCACAGCCCGACGATGCCGTTCAAGATGATCATCACGGCCGCGAACACGGTATCGCGGGCCAGGGTCGCCGTGGCGGGCCCGCCAGCAATCATCAGCGACACGATCAGCGCAACCTCGATGAGCGTGACCGCCAGCGCCAGCACCAGGGTGCCGTAAGGCTGGCCGACGCGATGCGCCACGACATCGGCATGGTGCACGGCAGCGAACACGGCGCCTGCAAGCCCCAGCGCAACGACGGCGACGAGAATTCCACCCATGCCGGGACCCGCACCAAAATCCGCAGCCAGCAGTACCAGGCCGGCAAATACCGGCGCGGCAATGGTCCACGGCGGCGGCAGGCGCAGCCGGACGCGGGCTGATTTTTCATTGCTTGGATTCATGGGGTTTGGAGTATTCTCTGCATTTATAGCCTCCCGGGAGAAATAGTTGAAGCCGAATATCGATTGGCGCACCCAGGGAGTACGGGTCATCAGAAGCAATACTCTGGACAGCAACACGGCGCAGACGCCGGGGATGTTGCGCGCCGCCGCGGTGAACTTCTCCCGGGTAGGCTCGCAGAAATTGTGGGCCGGCACGGTGGTCATTCAGCCGAATGCGAAAACCGGCGCGCACCATCACGGCGCGCTGGAAAGCGTCATCTATGTGGTGCGGGGTGCAGCGCGCATGCGCTGGGGCGAGCGCCTCGAATTCGTCGCGACCGCCGACGCCGGCGATTTCATTTTCGTTCCGCCGTATGTGCCGCACCAGGAGATCAACGCCTTGAGCGATGCGCCGCTTGAATGCGTATTGGTGCGCAGCGATAACGAATCCGTGGTGGTCAATCTCAACATCGATGCCGCTGAGCGGCTCGAAGAAGTGTATTGGATAGATCCCATCCACGCCGCCCCGAAATGATCGGCGCGTGTTCTAAAGCGAACGCAGGTCGTCGGTCTCGCGCCGCAAATCCTTGAGAAATTTTTCGAGCTCGGCCTGGCGCTCGGGGACGCGGGCGCGGCCGGCCGGCGATAATACCCGGCCCGGGACCTTGTTGAGATTGTCCACCAACATCGCGACCGCTTTGGCGCCATCCGGTCTGCCGCCATTGGGGTCGACGAGCGCGATGATGCGCGCCACACCAATGGCGCCGAGCCAGTCCAACGCGTCGGCGTCGTGCAAGTACAGCGCCTCGGGCCCAACCGGCTCCCGATAGTACATATGCGTGCGGATTGCGCCGCGGACGGCATCGATCTTCGCCATTGGAAATCCCGTGCCTTTCAAAATCGTGTCAACCACGCGGGCACCGACATCCGAGTGATCGACTTTGGTGTCTTCCCAGGGCGCAAACGCCGCGATGTCATGCAGGTACGCGGCGGCATACAACACGTCATCGTCGAGCACCACCTGATCAGCCGCCGCCAGTGCTCGGGCCAGCGCATAGTCACGCTGACAGTGCGAATAGCCCCAGGCCGGATTCTTGAAATGCTTGGCAGCGAATTCGCGTACGCTCAAACGCCAATCTTGTGTCGCCGAAGCCGAGGACGGCGTGGCGCCGGTGGGCGCCGCCGTGAGCGGCGCGGGCGCAGGCACGGTGGCAGGTGCGGTTACCGGCGTGACGGCCGCCGTGGCCACGCTCAAGTTCCCTGCCGCAATCAGCCATACAGCCGCAATGCCGATAACGCGCATCCTGATCATCGCGCAGATTCTACCCGAGAGCCTCATGCACCAGGAGGATTTGCGCCCGCGCCTGCGCGAGAATGGCGCTGCAGTCCGCAGGCGTCACGCCGAGAGTGAGAAAGGCATTGATGCCTGCAGTTGCAACGACTCGCGGTGCGGGGGTTTGCAACTCATCGGCCAGCACCATGCTGACGATCAGCACGTCAGTGAGCGTCGCGGCATGCTTCCACTTGCGGTCCAGATCGTCTTGATCTCCCACCGCGTCGCACAGCGGCTCGGCAAAGCACCAACTTTGCAATACCGCCTTGCCGATCGATGCATGCCAGCCGCCGATGAGCCCCATCCAGGCCGAGTCGCCGCCGAGCACATTCGCAAGGTTTGCCGCTCGCGCCATGATGTAGAGGTTTCCTATGCCGTGCAGCAATCCGGTCAAGAACGCCTCATCGGGGCAGAGCGCGGTACGCATGGCGACCAGCTTGCTGATCGAGGCAACTGCAATGCTCCGGTTCCACAACGCCGCGAGCGGCTCTGCGATTGAGCGCAGCGAAGCCTCGTTCTTTATATTCTGCATTGCATAGGACATTGCCGTGCCCTGCAGCATTTGCTGCCCAAGCCGCGTGACGGCGGAGCGCAGGTCGGTCAGGGGTTTTCCGGAGTTTCTGAATGCGGCCGAATTGGCGGTTTGCAGCACGCGGGCGGCGAGACGCGGTTCAGCCCCGACAATGGTGACGAGGCGATCGGAGTCGGTGTTGGGGTCGGCCAATGCGTGGCTGATCCTCACGACCACGCCGGGAAAGCACGGCAGATCGACGGTGCCGCGGGATACTTCGACGGCCAGGTTCTGCAAGAATTCGAGCGCGGCCGCGCGTTCGTCGGGCGTTGCGGCGATGCCGCTGGCAGGCACGGAATTCGTGCCGGACCTGTAAGTGGGAACCGACGCAGCATTTGTCATATCAACGCACCCCATCCCAAGGGTTCAATGCATGCCTGAACGTGCTTCGAACCCAAGCCCTTAGGAGTTCGGCCGCCCCGGCCAATCCTTTAATTGGAAAGTCGCTACGGCCCCAATCTAAAGTGAGGTGGGTGCGCTCCCAGCGCGCCCGGCGAGCCAGGCGTGAATCTGGCTCACGATCGACAGCGCGATTCCTTCCGGTGTCACCGCGCCGATATCGATGCCGACAGGCCCGCGAATTCGCAAGTGCAGTTTTTCCGCCAGCGGTCCCAATTCCTTCGCGAGCCGGACGCGACGCGCTTCCGGTCCCAACAATCCCACGTATGCAGGGACGCCAGCCTCGGCCAGTTCGCGCAAATAGGTTTCGTCGGAAGCCAGATGATGACTCATGACGACGGCGGCATGACAGCGGGCGAGGTCGATCTCGGCGCGCAGCCGTCCGGCATCGGCGACCCGCACATCGGCGCCGGGAAACCGCGCCGCCAGCGCATAAGCCGGCCGATGGTCGATGACGGAAACGCGCCATCCCAAGCCCCGCGCAGCGCCCGCCACCGGCTGCGCATCGGGTCCCGCGCCGCAAATCAGCAGGTGCGGCGGCGGCGCGAGAAATTGCACGAACGCGCGCGTGCGCTGGGCTGCTTGTCCCCAATCCACGCCGCGTGACGCTGATTCGGACAACGAGTCATTTGCCGCCGCCACCAGCTTCGGATGCAGCGGTGTTTCGGCAATATGGGTGCCCAGCCTCAAGTCCGCCGATTCGTGCACCACCACCAAGCAACCCGCATCGCCGGCCTGCGTGCTACGACCGGCCGCGGCCAGCGCCGCGGCGGCAGGGCTGCCGGGATCCGCAGGTTCCAGCAACACTCGCATGGCGCCTTCGCATCCGGCGCCGATACCGAACAGTATGTCATCGGGGCCGCGCATGTCGTATTCCACGGCGCGCGGCTGACCGCTGTGCATCACTGCCTCGGCATGGGCTTGCAGGTCCGATTCGAGACAGCCGCCGCTGAGCAATCCCAAGGTGCTGCCGTCCGCCATGATCAGCATCCGCGCGCCGGGTTTGCGATAAGTCGATCCCGCGGTCGCCACCACGGTCGCCAGCACCCGGGCTTCCGGGGCACGGGGCGCACGCTGCAGGAGCAGCTCGAGGCTGGTGTCGAGACGAACCTTGGGCGGTGCGGGACTTGCCGGGCCTTCGGCGCGAATCGCAAGGTATCGGTTACTCACCGCCGCCTCGTCATTTCAGGCATGTCATTTTGTAGGACATTTCCATCGCCGCATCCTCAGCATACCGTCAACCCGGAAGTGTGCGCCCCATATCGGATACTTCGGGCGGCGTCGCCGATACTGCGACGAAGCAACCATTGTGCTGCATGATTATGTCGTATTGTTACCTGATTGCACCACGCATGTTCGCTGAGGCCCTGGTCTCAGCATGACCGCATGACCAAGCATACCTGGCTGCGTGCGTCGTTGCGGCGACGGTCGGCATGGCTGGCTGCGGGCGGCGTGCTGGCCATTGTTCTTCTCGGCCTGCTCATATCGAGCCAGCGAGACTGGCGCCGGCGCGCTTCGGTCCTCGAGCGCGAAAACATGAGCTTGCAGCTCACGCAGATCGCCCAACAACTCACCGATGAATCGCATCGCCTGGTCGAGCGCGCGCGCGACCTGGCGGAATCCGATGCGGCCGCAGGTCTGGTCCAGGATGGCTCCGATGCCTCGGCCGATCGCCTGGAACTTGCCGACATGGTGCGTCAGGGCGTCGACGCGGTATCGGTCCTCACAGCCGCGCGGGCATTGCGATTCAGCGTCTCGGTTGCGCAGGGACAGCTCCGCGAGCAGCCGCCGGATCCGGTATTGGCGCGCCTGGTCGAGCCGCTCGTCGCCTCTGCGCAATTGTCCGATGCGGCCAGCCGCCCGCCGCAGTTCGTAACTTTCACGGGTGATCGATGGGTGGTCGCGCGGGCCATTACCGCGCGCGCGGCCCCGGGCTCGATTCTGGGTTGGGTGATAGTGACGCGCACGCTCTCGCCGTCGAGACTCGAGCAGTTGGCGCGATCGGTGAGCGAAACATTGATCCTGCAGCCGGTGCAGAATTTCGACCCGGCCGCGTTTCCGAACAATACCAACGACGCCCTGTCGGTACGCTCTGCCGAGGAATTCAGCGTAACGACGCACTTGTCGCCCGACGACTCTTCCGGGTACGCCGCATTGCGCGATGCCAGCGGCCGGCCCCTGCGTGTGCTGCACGTCATGCGGACAGCGACGCCGGACACTGCGCTCGCCGAGCCGCGCGCGGCAATTGGCGGCAATACCGTGGCCTATGTGCTCGCCGCCTTGCTGGCCCTGTTCGCCAGCGTCCTGGCGCTGATTCTCGCGTTGAAAGGCTACTTCCGGCATCAACGCTCGGTTGACGCGCGCTACAAGGCGTTGATCGATCAGGCCAACGACGGCATCGTCATTGTCGACGCCAGCTCGCACGAAGTGCTGTACACCAATCCGGCTTTTTTGAGCCGCTTGGGCTACACGGATGAGGAAGCGCGGGCCCTGGCGCTGTGCGATATTTTCGCCGACGGCGCGGCCATGCCTGAAAATGTTCTGGCGCGGCTCAAGGATGCGAATCCGCACATGGCGATCAACCTGCAGCAGCGCTGCAAGAGCGGTGCCTTGATCGACACCGAGGTCCGATGCAATGCTCTGGATGTCGATGGCCGCGACGTTCTCGCCTATGTGACCCATGATGTTTCGCTGCGACGCAAGGCGGAACAGCAGATCATCGAGAATCAACAGCGGCTCGATCGCATGGCGCATCACGATCAATTGACGGGTCTGCCGAACCGGCACTATTTGACCGCGTTCCTGCCGCAGGCCATCGAGGAAGCCAAAACCGCCAACAGCATGCTGGGCGTCGTGTTCCTCGATCTGGACCGCTTCAAACACATCAACGATACGCGCGGTCATGAAACCGGCGACAAGCTGCTGCAGGAAGTGGCGCAGAGGCTGCGGGGCTGCGTGCGCGACAGCGATGTCGTCATTCGCATGGGCGGAGATGAATTCGTCGTCGTGTTTCGCAACGTCAAGACCTACGACGAGGTCACAATGGGTGCGGGGCGCATCGTCGAGACATTGAACCGGCCGATCATCATCGATCGGCATCAGCTGCAGACCACGGGCAGCGTGGGCGTCAGTCTCTACCCGCGTGACGGCGCCGACATGGGCGAATTGCTGAAACATTCGGACACCGCCATGTACCAGGCTAAGGAGCGCGGCCGCAACAACGTACAGATGTTCAGTCACGCCATGAATCGCAAGCTCAAGCACCGCGTGGCGGTCGAGGCCAGCCTGCGCGAGGCGCTGCGCTTGAAGCAGTTTGACGTGCACTATCAGCCGTTCGTGAATCTGCTCACGCGAAAGATTGTCGGTCTCGAGGCCCTGATGCGCTGGTCGCATCCGGTGCACGGGATGATACCCGCTGATCAATTCATTCCGGTGGCCGAAGAGACCGGTTTGATCGTGCCCATGGGAAATTTCGTGCTGCATCGAGCCCTGCAAACGATGAGCGCCTGGCGCAAGGCGGGCGCAATGCTGGTGCCGGTGTCGCTGAACATCGCCCCCGCGCAGCTGCAAAAGGGCGAACTGCAGTCGACGATTGCGGCGCTGCTCAAGTCGCATGATCTCAGGCCGGAACTGGTGCAGCTGGAAATGACCGAACGGGCGATGTTCGACTCACACGCGCCGGCCGGGGAAAACCGCCAGGACACCATCGCGCGCCTGCGCGATCTCGGAATCAAGATCGCCATCGACGATTTTGGCACCGGCTATTCCAGTTTGAGCTATCTCAAGAACTGGCGCGTCGATACGCTCAAGATCGATCGCAGCTTCGTTCGCGATCTCGTGACCGACTCCAGCGACCTCACAATCGTGAGCGCGATCATTGCGATTGCGAGACATCTGCACATTCAGGTCATTGCCGAAGGCATCGAGGCGTACCAGCAGGCGGAGATTTTGCGCAAGCTGGGCTGTCTCACCGGGCAGGGGTTCCTGTTCGCGCGGCCGATGCCGGCGGATCAATGCCTGGAACTGCTGCGCGGCAACGCCGAAGAGCCGACGGAAGAGGACGAGGATATGCTGGCGGTCTTGAGTGCAGGCCAACGCTAGCTAGCGCAGGCGCTCGCCGCTGTCCGGATCGAACAGCAACAAGTCCCGGGACTGGACCGTGATATTCACCGCGTCCTTGTTGCCGGCCGCCAGCCGTTCGGTGGTGAACACCTTGATTCGCTGTTCCGCCAGGCGCAGATGCAGTACGGTTCCCAAACCGGTCGGCTCCAGCAAATCAATTTGCGCCGCCAATCCCGCTGCCGGCGCGCCGAGCACGATGCGTTCCGGCCGGATGCCGACGGTCACGCGGCTGTCCTTGCGCACTGCGCCGGCATGCGAAAACGTACCCAGCCGCACGCTTCCCACCATCACCATGCTCTCGGTGACATTGCCCGCGGTCTCGCGCTCAGGCACCAGGGTGGCATTGACGAAGTTCATCGCCGGCGAACCGATGAATCCGGCCACGAACAGATTCGCCGGATTGTCATAGAGATCTGCGGGGGTGCCGATTTGCTGCGCGATGCCGTCGTGCATCGCCACGATCCGGTCGGCCATGGTCATCGCCTCGATTTGGTCGTGCGTCACATAGATCGAGGTGGTGCCAAGATCGCGCTGCAGTTTGCGGATTTCGTAGCGCATTTGTTCGCGCAATCGCGCGTCGAGGTTCGACAGCGGCTCGTCAAAGAGAAATGCCTTCGGTTCGCGCACCATCGCGCGGCCCATGGCAACCCGCTGCCGCTGTCCGCCCGACAACGCCCGCGGCTTGCGCTCCAGCAACTCCTGGATTTCGAGCTTTGCCGCCGCGGCCGCTACGGCCGCCGCGATCCGATCCCGCG
>Ga0075029_100001803_pt1 | contig 12206 bp, 10 predicted proteins | sample LitLauG_LLR_2013_FD_71391 | JGI IMG/M metagenome (GOLD analysis project Ga0075029, IMG submission 71391) | Freshwater sediment microbial communities from North America - Little Laurel Run_MetaG_LLR_2013 | ecosystem: Environmental > Aquatic > Freshwater > Creek > Sediment | place: USA...
CCCAAGCCGATCATGGTGAACTCGAGGGTTGAGAACTCCCCCAAGGCGCTCAGGGTTTTAACGCTGGCGCGCAAGTCCTGGATTTCCGGCACGGAGAACGCGGTGTCGTCGTCACCGGTGCCCGTGGCGCTCTGGCGGATGTAGATCAACCGGTTCTCGTCGCGGTTTACGAGCGGTTTCAGCAGCACTCCTCGCACGAGCGTGAAAATGGCCGCGTTTGCCCCGATGCCCAGCCCCAGCGTGACGATCACGATGAGCGCAATCCCTTGCGTCCGCAGCAGAGAGTAAAACGCGACCCTCAGATCGTGAAAGAATGACATAACTTTGCCCTTCCTTCCCGGGAGCCAGTCTCCCAAGCAATTCCCACAACGGGCTGCTAAATTTGCATCCGCTTATTCTGCTTTAGAAACTGAAGTCAAGAATACGAGTGCAACTGGCAATCCACCAAACTCACCGATCTAAGCTCTTTCCTATGATTGCGTTACCCCTGTATGCCAAGCTCTTTTACGCTTCGCATTGCCCGGTTTTGGGAAGTTTTGTCCAGATTCGGACAGACCTCCGCTGGCCAAGCCGTTGCGTAGCGATTTATGCTGAGTAGGTGACCTATTTTGCGAAAGCTGTGAGTGGGATGGCTTCTCCCATGGCTTTGTATCCGGCAGCGGAGGGGTGTAGGTGATCCCCAGAATCAAAAGCCGGCAGCAACTGATCGGGATGCTCAGGGTCGCGCACGACAGCATCGAAATCGATCAACGCATCAAAATGCTCGGCGGCGCGAATCCACTGATTCACCGCTTGGCGGTCCGCTTCGCTCAGCGGCCCCGGGTGATAGTAATTCGAACCCACATACGGAGTTATTGTGGCGCCAAAGACGCGCAGGCCGTGTGCATGCGCGCGTTCGATAAGCTGCTGATACGCCGCTAGAATGCGTTCCACCAAAGCCGCGTGTTCGGCCGGCGGCACTTCACCATTCCTCGCCAGCCCGCCCAAGTCGTTTACGCCCTCAAAGACAATGAGCCATTGAACACCGGTGGGCGCTAAAACATCCCGGTCAAAACGCGACAGCGCATTTGGTCCGAGCCCATCGGTCAGCAAGTGATTTCCGCCAATGCCCTCGTTCACCACACCGATGTTTCGTGTTTTGGGCGAACTCTGCAGCCTTGCGGCAAGCACATCGGTCCAGCGGTCGTTTCCGTTGGTTGTGGCTCCGTGTCCATCGGTGATGGAGTCGCCAAGCACCACCATGGCCGCCGCTTCCGGTGCGGTTTGAACATCGATTTCCGAAATTTGGTACCAGTGATCCACGTGTTTTGGTTCCGTCAGGACCGGGGAGCCAACCGCGTTGCCGTGGACGTAGTACGTTGTGGCCCGCGAACCCGGATGACCGCTCTGGCGCGCCGGAGGAACATCCACGTGAAACGTCACCGCAAGATCCGACAATGGCGCGATAGCCAGGTTGATGGGATCGGACACGAATTCGGCACCCGGAGGAATCACCACATCTACCTTGCCCGAAAAAGTGAGGGGCCGATCGCTCGCCGGGTCGATAGACGGCGCCGAGGTCGAGAGCGGGCGCGCTATGTGCACTGCGGTCAGGTGCCATGCTTCCGTTCCGAAAGCGTTCGACACATGAACCCGCAGCGCCGTGCCGCCGACCGACAAGTGAAAGATCTGCCTCAGCGTCGCGTCGCGCACGTCGTCCGGCGGCAGCGCATTCTGCGGTTCAGGAATCTGCTGAGAAGTGCCCCAGGTGGCCACCCACACCTGCGACGAGGATGCGGCTCCCGGCGGCGGCACTTGGGCCGGCGGATAGCTCGAAACAGAAAGTAGGCCGATAATTGCGAAAAAACTACGTGCGCGTTTCATAAGGAAAGAACTAGCATAGACGCCCGAAGCAGATCGATCTTCAAAAACGCAGCAAGCATACCATTCGGAGCGTTCGCATGCTCATTTCGCCGAAGTTCTCACTTTTGTGCGGGTGCCTTCTGGTCATTCTTGGCAATTCTCCTCATGCAATAGCGCAATCTTCCGCAACGCCGCCACCGGTCACGTTCACCGCCGATCAGGATCATCAGAACATGATGGACCAACTGGGTATTAAGGCTCTTCGCCCCGGCTATAGCGGAAATGAAAAGGCGCCTAATCACGCCAACTATGATGAGTTGAAGGCCAACCCATTCCCGAACGTTCCCGATCCGCTCATCCTGAACAACGGCCAGAAAGTGACCACGCCCGAGACCTGGTGGAATTTCCGCCGTCCCGAATTGCTCGAGATGTTCTCCAAATATGTCTATGGCCGAGTCCCCCAAAATGTGCCCAGGGTTTCGTGGACCGTGACGACCGTGGATCACGAGATGATCGGTTTCACTCCCGTAATCGCCAAGGATCTCATCGGAGAGGTTGACAATTCGTCATTTCCAGCCATTACGGTGAAGATCCACATGACGCTTGTCACGCCCGCGAATGCCAAAGGACCTGTGCCCGTGCTCATCATGTTTGGGCGCGCTGGTTTTCCGAACCCGAACGAGCCCCGCGGCGAGGAGCTCGATCGCGTCAACAAAGCCTGGAAGGCGCTGCTCATTCAGCAAGACCCCTCGCTCAAAGAGGTGTTTGCCCAGCACCCGGCGTGGGGGCCGGTAAAAGGAACGCCGTTCCAACCTCCTCAGTTGAATGAAGACGGCGACTTGCCCAACACATGGCAGTTGGTTGCCGCCGGTTGGGGATTTGTCTTGTTCGATACCGCAAGCGTGCAAGCCGACGATGGAGCGGGCATCACGCGGGGAATCATTGGGCTGGTGAACAAAGGCCAACCGCGCAAGCCGGAGGGCTGGGGCGCGCTGCGTGCCTGGGCGTGGGGAGCAGGCCGCGCACTCGATTATCTTGAGACCGACCCGGCGATCGATGCAAAGCACGTCGGCATCGACGGTGTTTCGCGCTACGGCAAGGCCGCGCTCGTCACCATGGCCTATGATCAGCGCTTCGCCATGGTGCTGGTCGGCTCCTCGGGCAAAGGAGGGGCTACCATGCTGCGGCGCAACTTTGGCGAAGCCGTGGAGAACCTCACGGGAGGCGGATATTACTGGATGGCAGGAAATTTCTTAAAATATGGCGCCTCGGAAGCGGCCTTCGGCAGTATGAATCCTGGTGATATTCCCGTCGATTCGAATGAATTGATAGCGTTGTGCGCACCGCGCCTAACCTTCATCAGCTACGGAATTCCCGAAAAGGGCGATGCCAAATGGCTGGACCATCAAGGCAGCTTCATGGCCACCGTGGACGCCAGCCGCGTGTTTGACCTACTAGGCGCAAAGGGAATCGATGTCAGCGGAGACTATCGCACCGCAAAGATGCCACCTGTGAATCAAGGCTTGCTCGCAGGGCAGCTAGCCTGGCGGCAACATGATGGCGGCCACACCGATGCGCCCAACATGAAGTGGTTCCTCGAGTGGGCCGATAAGTTCATCGGGCGTTCGCCCATGTGACATCTCGCGAGGAATTGCTACATCGTGAGATTGGATCTTCGAAATTCAGATGAATAGGTCGTGTCTTGTGATTCGGACAGAATCAATCAGACGTTTGCCAATGCAGTGTTGGATTGTGATCTCCATTGTCTGCGCGCTCTTCCTCCGTGCTGGCTGCGCCCAGGCCGAGGGCCGGCCAGAGATTCGTCTCGATAAGGCCACCGGACAGTTGCTGCTCCAAGGCAAGCCGTTCCTCATACTCGGAGGTGAACTGGGCAATTCGTCAGCCGGCACCGCCGCACAGGCGGATGCAATTCTCCCTGAGATGGCACGGCTGCACCTGAACACTGTGCTCATGCCGGTTGCATGGGAGCAAGTTGAGCCTCGCGAAGGCTCTTTCGATTTCTCTATTCTGGATCACTGGATTGAGGTCGCGCGGCAGCAGAACCTTCATCTCGTGCTCTTGTGGTTCGGGAGCTGGAAGAACGCATTTTCCGAATACGCTCCTGAATGGGTGAAGTCCAACACCAAACGTTTTCCAAGAGCGATGGCAGCGGACGGCACCCCGCTGGAAATCCTCTCGACCTTCGGCGCCGATAGCGCCAAATGCGATAGCCGCGCGTTTGCTGCTCTCTTGAAACACGTGCGCGAAAAAGACGTCGAACAGCAAACCGTTCTCATGGTGCAAGTAGAAAACGAAGTCGGATATCTTGGGTCGGGAAGAGACCGCTCACCCGAAGCCGACAGTCTGTTTGAAGGGCCCGTCCCGCGGGAATTGATCCAGAAGCTGCTGGCGAACCGAACAAAGCTGTCTCCGGAACTCGCGGCTTACTTCAACCCGCAAGGCGCGACTTGGCGCAACGTTTTTGGTGAAGCTGCGGATGAAGTCTTCATGGCCTGGCGCTACGCAGCGTATGTTGATTCCGTAACGGAAGCAGGGAAGAAAGAGTACGCCCTCCCGATGTTCATGAACGCTCAGCTGCCTTCACTTCTCGAAAGGGCCGGTGAGTATCCCAGTGGCGGACCCCATCCTTACTATCTCGATGTTTACCGTGCGGTCGCCACGCGCATCGACTTTTACGCGCCGGACATCTACTGGCCGGAGTTTGAATATTGGGTCAAGAGATATCAGACTGCGGGAAATCCAATCTTCATCCCTGAAGCAAAGTTGGAGGCAGCTCCTTACAACGCCCTATATGCCTACGGCGCCGCAAAGGCCTTCGGGTTTTGCCCGTTCGGAATCGATAGCCTCAACGCGCCCAAGAACTCTGACACTCAGGAACCACCCATCATGCAGGTGTACGCCGCGCTGGGCAGCTTGGGGCAGACATTGTCTGACGCACAAGCTGCAGACCGGACGCGCGGTATGACCCTTCACGCAAACAGTCCCCGAGCCGTTCAGACGGTTGCCCTGGGTGGATATCTTTTTCATGGAAGTCTATCGCGAGCGTGGCCCACGAACGCCCTGTTGGCCAATGATGGAGGAATGCTGCTGCTGGAATCAGCGCCAAATGAGTTTCTTGTCGTCGGCAGTGGGCTCACCCTAAAAATGACCCGTGATCCCGATGTGGACTCTCAGATCGCGGGAATCTCAAGCATTGAAGAAGTGTCGAGAGCCGGCTCGGACTGGAAGGTCGTTGCGCGGCTGAATGGAGACCAAAGCAACCAGGGTCGTCAACTGACCATGGACCCCGGCGAGGTTAGAATCTATCGTTTGCGCCTGTACGCCGCTCCACGTTAGCCACGCGTAGCGGTTCCACTAGACCCAGGCTCGAGAATCGTTGCGCAATCTCGCGATGTCCTTCGTTGGCGCATTCCCGAAGAAGCGGCTGTATTCTCTGCTGAACTGCGAAGCGCTTAGGTAGCCCACGCGCTGACTTGCAGCACTTGCATCCATCATAGCGGACAACATGAGACGCCTCGCCTCTTGAAGGCGCAGCACCTTTTGATAGTGCAGCGGGCTCATCGAAGTGACGGCCCTGAAGTGCTCGTGAAACGAGGAAACGCTCATGTGCACCAGTTCGGCGAGCTCTTCCACCTTCATGGGTTGGGAGAAGTTGGCGCGCAGCCACGAAATCGCCTTTGCCAGCCGGTGCACGCTGGACTCTGCAAAGCCCATTTGCGCCACGCGAGCGCCAATCCGGCTCCGCAGCAGACGGATCAAAATCTCATCCACCACGAGCGGAGCGATCAGTTCAACGTCTCCAGGCTGCGCGAGACACTCCATCAATCGAGTCGCTGAGTTCACAATGCTCGCGTCCACCGGAGTAACATAAACCGCTTTTCTCTCTTGAACGGGAGGCAGGCCCTGCGGAAATACCTTCAGCACCAGTTCGGCGATTTTTTGCGGGTCGAGGTCCAGCCTCAGAGAAAGGTACGGTTCGGAATGGCTGGCTTGCGTGACCTGCGCGGCAACGGGTAGCGCCACGGAGTAAACGAGCATGCGTGATGGGTCGTACTCGTAAACCTCCTCCGCCACGATGACGGTCTTTACCCCTTGCGCGATGATGGACAAACAAGGCATCCGCAGCGCGTGTACGCATTCGCCGTTGATCCGCGAAAAGCGGCTGGCGTACAGACCAGGGACGCGCATCGCAAAACTACCGTCGTGAGGGGCATACGCGGCAATCAGGCGCGCCAGCTTAGCCGTATCTGGTTCCTCTGAGCCTGCGGGCGCGTATGCCAGCTGCGTAGCCGCCATTTTGCCGTTGGTCCTCACGTCTTTAGAATACCTCCTCTGCAATCATTACAGTTCTCATTTCACCTGAACCAGTACGGCAACGTCGAATTTTGAATAGTACTTCTTCACGTCGCCGGCCCCGTATTTGCCCCGGAATTTTTCGACCACCGCCGAAACCTGTTTGGAATCAGTGATAGTAACTGCCTGAAATTCAGCCCCTGCGCCCCGCGCTTCAATCCGCATCGCCGGGTTGCTAAGAACATTCCTATACCATTGCGTATCCGACCCTTGCACCGGCAACAGATAAAGCCTCTCGCCCTCCAATACGAACCACACCGGGATGGAAATGGCGCGCCCGGACTTTCTTCCGGTCACGCCAATGTTAACTTCGCTCGATTGCGAAAGGCCGTTTCTAATCTCCTCGTTTCGCGCAGGCATGTTCACTCCTCCTATTCTTCACCATCCAGCCTGACTCTTCTTCGATGTTTCGCAGAGTCGCCCTAGAAGTGTTCCCAGGCAACTCTCCAGCGCTCCCCCGGGCGAGTCGACTTCACGATCAGCTGTTTTCCCGACAACTCGAAGGCACGTGGCAGGTCTTTGCCAATAAGCGTCCGCACCAGTGCGCCTTCCACGTGGAAGGTGAAAGTGTGATTGCTTTCGTCGATCTCGTACGTGCCAAAGGAGGCCTCGTAGCCGCCCTGCGCATATTGCACCGGCGCAACGTTGCTCACTGCCGGCGGGTTCTTAAACATCACCTGGACCGACATGTGGCTGTCGCGCGTGTAGACCAGCAGCCCCGTACAGTCAGCCCTGCGAACTTTCCCGTCGGCACCTTCCTCTTCGAGCCACGCCAGCCGCCACGCTCCGACAAACCGATCTCGCATGCCCTCATTAACCGCGTGATCTTGGCTGCCAGACAGCGTCATTGCAGTCATACCGAGAAGCAAAGACACTATGCCGAGTGAAAGCGGCCTTTTCATGTTCGGCTCCGTTACTCAGACTTCAGAGAGGCCATATCGATGGAAAACCGGTACTTCACGTCGGACTTAAGCAGTCTCGCGTATGCTTCGTTGACCTTCTGAATCGGAATGACTTCGACGTCGGAAGTAATGTTGTGCTGCCCGCAGAAGTCGAGCATTTCTTGGGTTTCAGCGATGCCCCCGATGGGAGATCCGGAGAGACTGCGCCGGCCCATGATCAGGCCGAATGCCGGGACGGCCAGAGGTTTCTCTGGCGCCCCGACGAGCGTGATGTTCCCATCGCGGCGAAGCAGGTTAATGTATGCGTTGATGTCATGATCGGCGGAGACAGCGTCAAGAATGAAGTCGAAGCTGCCAGCGTGCTTTTGCATCTCGTCGGCATTCCGCGAGAGGAGGACCTCGTCTGCACCGAGACGAAGTGCGTCCTCCTTCTTGTTGAGCGAGGTTGTGAAGACAGCGACGTGGGCTCCGAGCGCATGTGCAAATTTCACCCCCATGTGGCCTAGTCCGCCCAGGCCGACGATGCCCACCTTTTTGCCCTTCGTGACTCCCCAGTGGCGCATCGGCGAGTAAGTTGTGATTCCTGCGCAAAGCAAAGGAGCAGCTCCCGCGAGGTTCAGATTTGAGGGGACGCGCAGGACGAACCTTTGATCGACGACGATGCTGCCGGAATAGCCGCCATAGGTGACGCCTCCCAGATGCTTGTCTGGAAAGTTGTAAGTTAAGGTGAAATTCGGACAGAACTGCTCGAGGCCCGCCTGACACTCGGGGCAGGTCCGATCCGAATCCACCATGCAGCCGACCGCGGCCAGGTCGCCGGGCTTGAACTTGGTGACTGCGGAGCCAACCTTGGTGACGCGTCCAACGATCTCGTGGCCGGGGACGCACGGATAGACGGTGGGCATCACGCCGCTCCACTCGTTGCGGACTTGGTGAAGATCAGAGTGACAGATGCCGCAGTACAGAATTTCGATCTGTATGTCCTGATCGGTCGGGTCGCGCCGCGTGATCGTTGTGGAAGCAAGCGGCGAGGTTGCACTGGTAGCGGAATAAGCTCTTGCGTTGTACATGAGTTTCACCTTTTATAGACCGGTCATTTTCTCCAGGCGCTCCGGATACCGCGCTCCTTCCACCGTGATCTTCGACGCGGCGGCATCGATATCCCGCAGGTCCTCGGGCGTCAGTTGGACCGACACCGCTCCAATGTTCTCTTCCAGGCGGTGTAGCTTCGTCGTGCCGGGGATCGGCGCGATCCACGGTTTTTGCGCGAGTAGCCAGGCGAGTGCGATCTGCGCGGGAGTCGCTTTCTTCCGTTGCGCGATGCTGCCGAGCAAGTCGATCATCGCCTGGTTCGCCTTAAGAGCGTCAGGCGCAAAGCGCGGCAGCGTGCTGCGAAAATCCGTGCTGTCGAATTTCGCGTTTTCGTCGATCTTTCCTGTCAGGAAGCCCTTCCCAAGCGGGCTATACGGCACCAGGCCGATTCCCAGCTCCTCAAGCGTCGGAATCACTTCGGCTTCCGGTTTGCGCCACCACAGCGAATACTCGCTCTGGACCGCGGTGACCGGCTGGACCGCATGAGCGCGTCGAATCGTCTTCGCTCCCGCTTCCGACATCCCGAAATGTTTCACCTTACCCGCCTTGATCAAATCCTTCACCGCGCCTGCCACGTCTTCGATAGGCACGTTCGGGTCAACGCGGTGCTGATACAACAAATCAATGACATCCACCTGCAACCGCTTGAGCGACCCTTCGACCGCCTGCTTGATGTTCTCGGGCCGGCTGTTCACTCCTGCCGCTCCCGGTTTTTTATCGGCGCCGCTCAAATCGAACCCGAACTTGGTGGCGATCACCACTTTCCCGCGAAACGGAGCAAGCGCCTCGCCCACTAGCTCTTCGTTCAAGAACGGGCCGTACACTTCCGCCGTGTCAAAGAACGTGATGCCGCGGTCCACGGCGGCATGGAGAAGAGCGGTCATCTCCTTCTTGTCTTTTGGCGGGCCATAGGAAAAGCTCATTCCCATGCACCCCAGCCCGATAGCCGAAACTTCCAAATTACTTTTTCCAAGTTTGCGCTTCTGCATTGTTTCTCCTCGAGAAGTGTTTAAGCGAAAAGATCGAATCTTCGCGGCCGTTCTCAGCGATCATTGCCAATTGCTGGCATCAACGAGGAAGAGTGTAGTCCGCTTGCGCCTCCGACGCTTGCCTATTCCGCCTGACTATTTGCCCGATTCTCCGAGACTGCTGCGCGAACTGGATGCAAACCAATGACTAAGCAACCGATTCCTGGTTAGGCGGACAACTCGGACGTGGTGGCTCGGGTGTGGATTCCACTTGTTTGGTAATCGCTTGATCGAGAGTTATGCTCGGGTTGAGATCCTATTTGATTTCCATCCCTTGCGCCCCCTATCTGACGGAGCTCAAACCACTTATTATTAACCTATTGACAAATTATATGGATGTGCTATACTGGTCTTTGACTTTCGCGATGCAGTCTCGCTCCGCCGTCCCTCTGTCAGTCGAAGCTCATCTTCCTCCCCACCCGTCTCGAGTCACCATTCGTCGGCCAGCCCTGAACATCTCCGGATCACTAAATCCTTTTGAATCTACACTTCCAGGCCGCTTACTTTCTAACGAACCTAAGCCGTCCGTAATTCTTTTAGAATCAGCACTTACGACTCGCTTCCAACTTCTTGAAAATCCAAGTACTTTAAGTTCTCCGGAATCCGTACTTACAGAAAGGGGGGCCGCAACTCCTTTAGTTGCAACACATACTAAAAACACGGGAGGTGGGGGATGCGCTGCTTCCTTCTCCACATCGACAACAATGCCTGACCTTTCTTTTCATGCATTTACGGCAACCCATCTTGCAACCCTTTCGTTTTCAATTTCATGCGGGAATGGGGGGAGTGAGTACCCCTCCAGCTATCGAACTGAAGTTCCTCTCGCAGCCTTCTTCCTTCGACTGCTAACCGCTCCATCGCGCACTCCGCTCCTTTCTTCCACCAGTCACCAATCACCAGTCACGAGTCACCAACCATGACCCAGCAACTCACCTTCAACCTCATGCCCGATCGCAAGACCTTCACGGTCAGCGAGTTGACCGGAAAGATCCGCGACCTCCTCGCCAAAAGCTTCACCGATATCTCTGTCCAGGGCGAAATCTCCAACTGCCGCGCGGCCCAGTCCGGCCACATCTATTTCACTTTGAAGGATGACCGCTCCCAGGTCCGCTGCGTGTACTTCAAGCAACAACAGCGCGGCATCAAGTTCCGGCCCGAGGACGGCTTGCAAGTCACCGTGCGCGGCAGCATCAGCGTCTACGAGCAGCGCGGCGAGTATCAGATTTACGTCGAGAAAATTGAGTTGGTGGGGCAAGGCGCATTGCAGCTTGCCTTCGAGCAACTGAAGAAGCGCCTCGAAGCCGAAGGCCTTTTCGATCCGGCACACAAGAAACCGTTGCCGCTTCTTCCCAGCCGCATCGGCATCATCACTTCACCAAAAGGCGCCGCCGTCCGCGATGTCGTGCGCATCCTCACGCGCCGTTTCCCCAATGTGCATCTGACCGTTTTCCCCGTGCGCGTCCAGGGCGATGGCTCTGCGGAAGAAATCGTCAAAGCGCTGAAGTTTTTCAATGCCAAGAAGACAGTCGACGTGCTGATTCTTGCCCGCGGGGGCGGTTCCATGGAAGATCTGTGGTCCTTCAACGAAGAAATCGTTGCGCGTGCGATCTTCGCTTCCGAGATTCCCGTGATCTCCGGCGTCGGCCACGAAACCGATTTCACCATCGCTGATTTCGTCGCCGACGTTCGCGCCTCAACTCCGTCCGCTGCCGCCGAGCTCGTCGTTCAAACGCGCCGCGAATTTGACAAACACATCGCCACGCTCCGTGATGCTCTCGCCGAGCAGATGCGCTACCGCATCCTGGTCTTGAGCCGCCGTGTCCACGAACTTTCCGCTCGCCGCGGTTTCCGCCGACCGCTCGATCTTTTGCGCCAACAGCGCCAACGCGCCGACGAAATGACTTCGCGTCTCGCTCTTGGCCTCCGCGCGCGCCTCGCGCAATCGCGCCAGCGTTTCACCGCCGCGCACCTGCGCATCGCGTCCTTCAATTTTCGCGTGAAGATTTCCGCCTTCCACCTGCGCCTCGAAAAACGTACCGCCGAACTCGGCGCCCGCGCCGAACGTCTTCTCCGGACAAAGCGCGAACGCTGGCAGCGCCTAGCCCTGCAACTCCAGGAGCGCGGCCCCTTGAAAGTTTTGGAACGCGGCTACGCCATCGCCACCGACGCCGCGGGCAATCTCCTTCGCTCAGCGGACCAAGTTCAGATCGACGACTCAGTCGCCATCCAGCTCCATCGCGGCAAATTATCTACGGAAGTGAAGAAAAGAGAGGTTTGATCGAGACCCGTTTTTTGCTTTTACTGAAAACGGACTACTGAAGACTGAGAACCCTTTCGCAACAAGCTATTCTTCGTCAGAAGAAGAAACCTTGAGGACGGCAAGGAAGGCTTCCTGCGGGATATCGACCTGGCCGACGCGCTTCATGCGGCGCTTGCCTTCTTTTTGTTTTTCGAGAAGTTTGCGTTTGCGGGAAATGTCTCCGCCGTAGCACTTGGCGAGAACGTTTTTGCGAATGGCTGCGACCGTTTCGCGCGCGATGACGCGGCTGCCAATCGCCGCCTGGATCGGCACTTCAAACATTTGCCGCGGAATCAGTTTTCGCAAGCGCGTTACCAGGTCGCGCCCGCGGTCCGTCGCAAAATCGCGATGAATGATCAGCGCCAGGGCATCGACCGGTTCGCCGGCGACCAGCACATCCAGTTTGATGAGGTCGGATTCGCTGTACCCCGCGAGATGGTAATCGAGCGAAGCGTAGCCGCGTGAAGTGGATTTCAGGCGGTCGTAAAAGTCGAGCACGATTTCATTGAGCGGCAATTCGTAAGTGAGCATGACGCGCGTCGGCGACAGATACTCGAACTTTTTTTGCGTGCCGCGTTTTTCCTGGCAGAGCTGCAGGATTCCGCCGATGGAATCCTCATTGGTGATGATCATCGCAGTGATGATCGGCTCTTCGATTTTTTCGATGTC
>Ga0075029_100001804_pt1 | contig 12204 bp, 8 predicted proteins | sample LitLauG_LLR_2013_FD_71391 | JGI IMG/M metagenome (GOLD analysis project Ga0075029, IMG submission 71391) | Freshwater sediment microbial communities from North America - Little Laurel Run_MetaG_LLR_2013 | ecosystem: Environmental > Aquatic > Freshwater > Creek > Sediment | place: USA...
GCCGCCGCCGACGCCCTGGTCGCCAAAGGCTGGGAGCGCGGCGGCGCCTTCATGTCGGTGGGCCCCTCGCGCGTTCAGCTGCAGAACAAGGACCCGCGCGGCTGGGCCATGTTCCGCGACTATCTGCACGAACATTCGGTCGTCGGTTCCTCGCTCACCCTGCGCAACTTCCAGGCCGCGCGGCCCTCGCTCTACGGATTCGCCGAGGCGCTGCGCCGGCTGCAAACGCCGGTGCTGTTGATGGTCGGCGACGAGGACGACGCGGTCATCGAGGTGAATGTCTTTCTCAAGCGCACCCTCCCGCGCGCGGGCCTCTGGATGGCGCCGCGGACCGGACACGGGATCAATCTGGAGGAGCCGGCGATGTTCAATCAGCAGCTGCTCGCGTTCTTCAGCGACGTCGAGGGCGGCGCCTGGCGCGCGCGCGACCCGCGCTCGCAGCCCCGCGGCGGCTAACCGATTTTCAAGGCCTGAAACATGCCGCGCCGAGTGGGCGCCCGGGAGGATGGAGAGAGCCATGGGACAGTTTGAAAGCCTGATCTACGAGAAGGACCGGGGCCGGGCGCGGATCACCCTCAACCGGCCGGACAAGCTCAACTCGCTGACCTTGAAGCTGCTGACCGAGCTCAATGAAGCGGTCTGGGAGGCCGACAACGACCGCGACGTCCACTGCCTGATCATCAGGGGCGCCGGTCGGGCGTTCTGCGCCGGCTACGACCTCGCTGGCGCCGATGGCCATGTGCCGGTCTCTCGCATCGAGGACCGCGAGGCCAACGACTACCGCGGCGGCGCCAGCCAGGACGACGACATCTGGCAGATGGAGCGGTCGCAACGCCTGCGCATGGCGCTGTTCGACGCGCACAAGCCCAGCATCGCCCAGGTGCACGGCTATTGCCTGGCCGGCGGCACGGACGTGGCCCTGCTCTGCGACATGGTCATCGCCGCCGAGGACGCCGTGATCGGCTTCCCCGCCGGACGGAGCATGGGCGCCCTGCCTAACAACCTCTGGCTCTATAATATCGGGCCGCAGTGGGCCAAACGGCTGACCATGACCGGCGATTCCGTAACCGGCGCGGAAGCGCAGCAGCTCGGCCTGGTCATGAAGGCGGTGCCGGCGGCCGACCTGGAGGCCGAGGTCGAGGGGCTGGCCGACCGGCTGGCGCGGATCGACCCCGACGTGCTCACGGTCAACAAGCGCATCGTCAACCTGGGGATGGAGCTGATGGGCGCGCGCACGCTGCAGCGCCTCGCCGTGGAGAATGACGCCCGCGGCCACACGGCCGCGGCGGCCCGGGCCTTCTTTCGCCAGGCCCGGGAAGAGGGGCTGCGCCAGGCTCTGCACGATCGCGACCACCCCTTCGGCGACGGCCGCGCCCGCGTAAACGGACCCGAACGCCGGGACGCGAACGGCCGCCTCATCGAATGATCTGAGTGAGCCCCAATCCCCACCACACCCCCGCTCATCCCCGCGAAAGCGGGGATCCAGCGCTGTCCAGCCTGGCCACCATGTCGGGAGCTAGCTGTCTGATAACTATCCCTTTCCCAGAACACCCTGGATCCCGGCGTCCGCCGGGATGAGCGGGTTTGTGGGGGGGAGTCGCGGGGATGAGGAGTTTGCGGGCGAGGGCGCCCGCGCTCCTGGCGGTGGGCGGTCTTCCCCTTCCTTCCCGCTCATCCCGGCGAAGGCCGGGATCCAGGAGTCCCATAAATCCCGCCCCATCAGATAGATACCGACCAACCCCGCAAATCCGTGCCTATCTGCGTCATCTGCGGACAAAAAACAGTTCCATCGTCCACCCCCACCTCGTCTATCTTCCCCAGAACGACGGAATATCGCCCGCAAACGCGGCGAAGGAGGAAACAGATGGCGGATTACGCGGCCCCGGCGGGGACGGACCTCATCACGCTGCCCCACCATGTCGAGTACCTCTCCGACCGCTGGTTCGACGAGGCGCGGCGCTTCTGGCGCGATTTGCCGGCGGCCCGCAAAGGCGCGATCGCCGGCCGCGCCTTCTCCGTGAGCGGGCGCTACGCCGACGCGCCGCCGCACCTTAAGCTGCCCGGCGACGTGGCCAGCTGGACGCTGCGGTTCGACGGCGACGCCGCCTCGGTCGAGCGCGGCTTCGACGACGGCGCCGATGTCTCCATCGAGGGCGACTATCAGGCGGCGCTCTTCGTCGCCCAGTTCGTCGGGGTCTCCGCCCCCGGCGGCGGCGAGGAGATGTGGCGCGAGGCGGCGGTGCTCTTCGGCCCCGACGCCTTCCGCATCAAGGGCGCCTTCAACGACGAGGCGGCCCAGCGGGCGCTCGCCCATTTCCACGACCATATGGCCCGCCGCACGGTGGAGAACCCGGACCTCGCCCATCGCGCGCGCCGACTGGGCCTCGCCGGCAAGATCCGCGAGATGGAGGAGAACGGCTTCGTCGTGATCGAGAAAGCGATCTCGACCGACCTCGCCGACGACCTGCGTGAGCGAACGCGCGCGGCCATGGCCCCCGATCAGGGGCTGCTGGATTCCTGGCTCTACCTCGGACGGCCGTTCGAGCGGGTCATTCTCAACCCCAAGCTGATGACCCTGATCGACGCCTCCCTCGGCCGCGGCGCCCAGATCGCCACCCTCGGCGCCCTGCTGCGCGGCCCCGGCCCCGGCCAGATCGACATCCATACCGACTATACCGACATCCCCGAGCCCTATCCGGATTATGCCCTGAGCGGCGTTGCGGTCTGGTCGCTGGAGGACTGGACCGTGGCGTCGGGCCCCACCTGGATCGTGCCCAAGAGCCACCGCTATCGCCGCGCGCCCCGGCCCGGCGAAGGCCGGGACGACGGCGTCGCGATCGAGATGCCCAAGGGCTCAGTCGTGTTCTTTACCCAAGGGGTCTGGCACTGGCAGGGCCCGCGCACCGAACCGGGCGAGCGCGTGACCCTGCACCCCCATTTCAACCGCAACTTCCTGCGCTCGATCGATCCCAAACGCCCGGACGTCTCCCTGATCGCGCGCAATCCCCCGCGGCTGGGCGAAATGCTCGGCCTCGACGACGGCTTCGACAAGCTGACGCCGGCGGGGGCGCGCGATTATTTGAGGCTGGAGCACACGCGGCAGTTGCATGCGTTCACGCGGCGAAAGTTGAAGGAGATCCTCCAGGCGGAGGAAGCCGCGGCGGCTTGAGCCGGGGGCGGGCAGGATTGTTCGCAAGTCGAGTTCCGAATGTGGCCCCGGCGGCAACTGGGCGCGGACCGGTCGCTGCCGAGGATTTAGCACAGGGATCGAGCACTTGTGACGGCCGCGATCCACCAGATAGGGACACGGCGTAGACCACCCTTCACCCTCGGCTGCACATTCGAGCGCCTTCCAAGAACTCGTTGGTGACGGCGGCAATTCGGATGCGGGTTTCGGGGGATCGTTCTGGGGCATTGGGCGCCCCATCCGGCAGCAGCAGGCGCCTTCGCTCGCCAACCTCCGAAAAACGAACGTTTTTGGGAGAGTTGCGCCTGCGCGCGTCGCGGCCCACGACGAGGGTAGGGAAATCGTCGGCCTGAAGGCGCGGCGGCGGCCCGTCGCGTGATATGCTTGGCGCTCTGATCGAGTCGGCGCCGCGCTTTGAGCAAGCGATATAAGGGCAAGACCTGCACCTACTGCACCGTCGCCGGTGCATCGACCACGGGCGACCATGTGTTTGCGCGCGAGTTCTTCCCAATAGACAAGCGCGAGAACCTGCCTCAGGTCCCCGCCTGCGAACGGTGCAACAACGAGAAGGCAAAGCTAGAACACTACTTGACGGCCGTCATGCCGTTCGGCGCCCGCCACGCCGACGCGCACCAAGTGCTCAACGGGATGGTCGAGCCGCGCTTGGCGAGAAACCTGAAACTCCAGAAGTCGCTCAGCGCCGGCCGGGAAACCGTGTGGGAGCGTCGCGGCGGCCTGCTGGCACCGGCCATGCGGCTGCCGTTCCAGGCCGACAAGCTTGAGGCGCTGGCCATGCTTTGGGCTCGCGGGCTCGCCCAGCACCATTTCCGCGTGGTGATCCCGGCCGACCACAATGTTGTGGCCTCGATGGTGACGGGTGAGGGTGACGCTCAATTCCGGGCCCATATGCTGACCATGAACGGGAACCGGGTCATCGGGAACCTCGGCACCGGGGCCTTCGAGTACCACGGCCTGCAGGGTGTGGTGGACGAGCACGTGACCGCCTGGCGCATCACCGTCTACGGCGGCGTCAGGCTGGGCGGCGACCCGGAAGCCCCGAACCAAGACGGGAGCCACATCTGGGCGTTCTCGTCGCGGTCGGAGGCGCTGGCGAGGTTGCTGGCGCGGGAACCGGCTTAGCATGACGGAAGAGCAACTCGTCGAGGGGACGAAGCACGTCCTGCTCCGCGCCTACCTGGAACAGATCATTGTGCCGATCTACCTGACGCCCGACTCTGGCGACGTGGAGGTGCGGGGGACCGGCACCCTATTGGAGGTCGGCGAAAAGCTCTGCCTCATCACGGCGTCGCACGTCTTCGACGAATGCGACCTGAGCAAGCTATCGAGTCCCTGGGGTCGCAAGCAGGCCGAAATGGTTACGTGGGGCGAGTTCCGCCTGCGGAAGGCCCCCCACGGTTCCAATCTCCCGGACGTGGCCATCGCAGAGTTGCAGTCGTCAGAAACCATCGCGGCGTTCCGCGCGAACTACCGACGCCTGACGCTTGCCCAGGTCGCGATGCCGACGCGGGGGTCCACCCATGTGCTTGCCGGCTTTCCTGAAGCGATGGCGGCGGCAACGGAGACGACGATCGACCAAGACCCGCTCATCTATTTCACCGAGATGCTCGTGGAGCCTCCGCCGGACGAGGACCTGAAGGACGCGAGGCAGCCGGCGTGGGATTTGTTCTTCGCCCTTGAGCGGCGCGGAAAGGTGATTGGACTCGATGGCGCGATCCGCGAGATCCCCGACCTGCAAGGCGCAAGCGGTTGTGTGATTTGGGAGATGACCGTGAGCGAGGGCCTTTGGACGCCAGACAAGGCGCTGAAGGCGATCGGCGTGCAGCGGTCGGCGTTGAAGGGCAAGTGGTTCCGCGCGACCAACTGGCTCTCGGTCATCCCCTTGCTCGCGCCGATCGACGCGCGGGCCGCGCACCAGCTCGCGATGGCGCTTGTCGGGGAGGAGCGCGGCACGGCCATGTTTCGGGCGGCCGGCTTTGAGATTCCGGCGTCACCTGTATAGCCCGACGAAGTCTGATCGTGGTAAGAAGCTCCCTGAGCGGGTTTTAGACCTCTTGATTGTCGATCCCGGAACCGACCGTGGGCCGGCCAACTGGCCGGCGAGACGCCCCGCTCCGAGCTACCTTCCCATGATATCCTACAACGACGCGCGGCTGATCCGTGACGGCTACGTCAGGGACTTTGTGAGAGCCCAGGTTCTCACGCGCCTCGACAGATCGTCCGCGCCGGCCGAGGTGCTCCATGTCACCCGGTTCTTCGTGACAAAGGCGAGCCGCCATCTCGAAGCGGCGGTGACGCTCGCCGCGGCCGGATTTCACGAAGACACACTGGTGGTGGGGCGGGCGATCCTGGAATTGGCGCTGCACGCCCGCTACATCCTCGCCGGCCAGAACGACACCGAGCGCACCTTCCGGGCGGCGTCGTTCATCTATGACGGAGACCGGCAACGCGGTACGAAACACGACCAAATCCAGAAGTTGAAGGCGGAAGGGAAGTGCGCCTCATGGATATCGGGACTGGAAGCCGAAGAGCCGTTCCAGCCTGTTCTGACGCCTAAACCGCAAGGGTTTACGGGACTGCCGAACCTGGAGACGATGGCGAACGCTTTGGGCGGGGAGTGGGTCTGCCACTACTATTTCGTCTATTGGAGTGCTTCCAAGATCGCGCACCCGAGCGGCTTGGGCAGCCACTCCTACATTTTGGACGCCGATGACGAACTCGAGACCGAGCGTGCCATGGCGCTCGCCTTTCCGATGCACGTCCAGATGATCCTCGGCGTCCTCGACTTGGCCGGCCTGGATGACCTGCACCCGGCGCTGGAGGCGGCCGTCGGGCCCTACCTGGCAGCTCATGGACGTTGACCTCCAGAGTCGTGTGAGCTTTTACCGCAAGCGAATGGGCGGCCTTGTTGATGGCGAAATCCAACCGCTGGACGTCAAAGCCGATGAGCCGACTCGTCGGCCACAGCGTTTCGTGCCTAAGGTTTGTTATCGGCAGCGCGCCGGGGTTTGCTTTGGGTCGCACCCGGTGGCCAATCGTGCGCCGAAAAGCGGACCCCCTGACGACGATTGTTCGCCGAGAGCCAAACTCGGCCGTTCGCGCCGTCTTTCGCAATCCTTTGCAACGGGTCGAGGCCGCGTAAAGTCGAATTCGCTGACCAGATCGAAGCGGCCCTGAGACGTCTACCTTGGTGGCGCTGGTCCCGTGGTCGCGCGATGGATAGGGACCGCGTCCGGTTGAATTTCGCTCGCCGCCGCATTTGGGCCGACACGACCGTTTGCGGGGATCGACGCGTCCACCGAGTCGCGACCGGCTATAGTCTGGTCGGGGCCCGCCGTAGGATCTAGACGAGGGTTTCGACTTTGCCTGTGTGCTTGCGGGCGGCATCCGCCTGCCGGATGGCTCAGCCTAGGGTTCGGGGGCGGGCGAACCGTGGGTTCTCGTCTCGCAAAACCGGGACGTTCGCACACTAGGCGTTCCAACGCTGCCGCCGTTTCAAAAAAGGGGTGTGTCCCGGTTTCCTTCCGCGACGCAGTCTCGGCGGCTAGCCCACGCGCCGACAAATTGTGGGCGGCCGCGTCAGCTCGATAGGGAAGTGTGCGCTCGGCAATTCAAACTTGGCGTCAAGCCCCATCGCGCACTAACATCGACACAGGATCGCATCCCGGGAGCAGGGCAGGGCGCCGCTCGACGCCCAACCCGACCCGGGACGGTCCTTAAACGGGGAAGCACGCCATGGCCGATGACGCCACCGCCGCGATGCGGCTGCACGATGCGGAGACGATCGCGCTCGAAGATATCGACGTGAGCAACGTCGAGCTCTGGCGCAATAACGCCCACTGGCCCTATTTCGCGCGCCTGCGCCGCGAGGCGCCGGTCCACTACTGCGCCAAGAGCGCCTATGGCCCCTATTGGTCGGTGACCCGTTTCGAAGACATCATGGCGGTCGACACCAATCACCAGGTGTTCTCCTCGGACGTCTATCGCGGCGGCATCACCATCGTCGACGAGGGCTCGGGCGACGCGCCGCCCCTGCCGATGTTCATCGCCATGGATCCGCCAAAGCACGACCAGCAGCGCAAGGTCGCCTCGCCGATCGTCGCCCCGGCCAATCTGGCGCGCATGGAGGCCCTGATCCGCTCGCGCGCCGCCAAGATCCTGGACGAGCTTCCCGTGGGCGAAACCTTCGACTGGGTCGACAAGGTCTCCATCGAGCTGACCACCCAGATGCTCGCCACCCTGTTCGACTTTCCCTTCGAGGACCGCCGCCTGCTGACCTACTGGTCGGACGTCGCCACCGCATTTCCCGGTCCCGGCGAGATCGTCGAGACGGAGAAGGAACAGACCGCAATCCTGATGGAGTGCCTGGCCTACTTCGTGCGACTCTGGAACGAGCGGGTGAACGCCGAGCCGGCCTTCAACCTCATCTCCATGCTGGCCCATGGCGAGTCCACCCACGACATGACGCCGATGGAGTATCTGGGCAACATCATCCTCCTGATCGTCGGCGGCAACGACACCACCCGCAACACCATCACCGGCAGCGTGCTGGCGCTGAACCAGAACCCCGATCAGTACCAGAAGTTGCGCGACCACCCCGACCTGGTCCCCTCGATGGTCTCGGAGACCATCCGCTGGCAGACGCCGCTGGCGCACATGCGGCGCACGGCCACCCAGGATACCGAACTGGGCGGCCAGCGCATCGCCAAGGGCGACAAGGTGATCATGTGGTACGTCTCGGGCAACCGCGACGAGCGGGTGATCGAGCGTCCCGACGACTACGTTATCGACCGCGAGCGTCCGCGTCATCACATGTCGTTCGGCTTTGGCATCCACCGCTGCATGGGCAACCGGCTGGCCGAGATGCAGCTGCGCATCGTCTGGGAAGAGATTCTCAAGCGCTATCCCAGGATCGAGGTGGTGGGCGAGCCGGTCTATGTCGCCAGTCCCTTCACCCGCGGCTACGCCAGCCTGCAGGTGCGTATCCCGCCGTCGGAAACCCTGGCGCCGCGCGCCGCGCCGGCGGAAGCGGCCCGTCCGGCGCCGACCCGGCCGATCCCCTACCGCCAGCCGCGCGGCGTGCTCGCCGCGGCCTCCCTGGTCTCCGCCGCCGCGGCCTTGCTCTTCAACGTCATGCCCGCATTGCTGAGCGCCGCCGCGGCGCGCTTTTCCCTCGACGCCGCGCAGATCGGGGTGGTCGGGTCGAGCTATCTCGCCGGCTTCGCCCTGGTGGCGGTCAGCTCGAACCAATGGCTCAACCGGTTCAACTGGAAAGCGCTGGTCGGCGGCGGGACGGCGGTGGCGACCGCCAGTCTGGCCGCCTGCGCCTTCGCCAACAGCTACGCCCTTCTGCTGGCGGCCCTGGTGGTCGCCGGCGCCGGCCTTGGCGTGCTCTACACCCTGTGCATCGCGGTGGTCTCCGAGCACCACCGGCCCGATCCCGCCTTCGGGGTCAAGCTCACGGCCGAGGTCCTCCTCGGGGCCGCGGCGCTGCTGACCCTGACCGGCCTCGCCATCCCGCGCTGGGGGTTCTCGGGCGCGACGCTCGTGCTGGCGGGCTTCGTCGGCGTGGCGGCGCTCTGCGCGCTGCCCGCATTCCCCGCCCGCCGGGCCCTGACCCCGCCGGCCGAGCGCTTCGCCATGAAGGGGCAGCGCCGGGGCGCCGCCGCCATGCTTCGCGACTGGGCCCCCTGGTCGGGCCTGGCCGGGCTGTTCATAACCTTCGCCGGGCTTTCGGCGCTCTGGGCCTTCCTCACCGAGCTGGCGCCGACCTTCGGCGTCGGGCCCCAGGCGGCTTCGGCGGCCTTCATGGCCGCCCTGGTGGCGAGCGCCGGCGGCGGCATCGCCGCCACGCTCATCGGCGACAGGCTGGGCCGGGCGCGGCCCCTGGCGGCCGGCATGCTGCTGGCGCTCGCCGGCGCCGCGGCCCTGCAATGGGGGCACGGCTTTCCCGCCTATCTCGTCGGCGTGGTCCTGTCGGTCGGGGTCTGGAACTTTCCCATGGCCTATCAGATGGGCATGATCGCCTCGGCCGACGAACGCGGCCACGTGGCGGTGCTCATGCCCGCGGCCCTTGCGGTCGGCGGCGCCCTGGGGCCGGCGGCCGCTGGTCTCCTGCTCACGGGGGCGAACGGCTACGCGCCTCTCTACGGCCTGTTCGCGGGCGCCGTGGCGTTGGGTCTGGCGGCCTTCGTCGTCCTGGGCCGGCAGCTGGCCAGGTCAAGGGTCGGCCGGGGAGGGTAGGGGATACGATCCGGCGCCTGGCGTCCGGGTTGCGCGAAGCATCGCCACCGCATCCAGTGCGATATTGCCCCGCGCCGCGTTTGGGCCGACACTCCTGTTCAGGGAGATTGACGCATGCAGGAAGTCGCCACCGGCTATGGCCTGATCGAGGGGCCGCTGTGGGATCCGGACAAGGGTCTCTATTTCACCGACGTGCTCAACGGCGGCATCCGCCTGCTGGATCGCTCGGACCAGGTGACGACGGTGCTGGATCGGCGGCGCGGCGTCGGCGGCCTGGCGCGGCACGCCGACGGCGGCCTGGTGTTCGGCGGACGCGACATTTCCTGGTCGCCGCTCGATGGCGGCGAGGGCAAGGTGCTGCTGTCGGCCGCGGATGTGCCGGGCTCGATCGGCTTCAACGACCTGACCACCGACGCCAAGGGGAGGGTCTATGTCGGCTCGCTGGCGTTCCGGGTTTTCGGCGGCGATGAGCCCAAGCCCGGCAAGCTGCATGTGATCGACCTGGACGGATCGTCGCGGGCGATTTCCGATGGGGTGATGCTGACCAATGGCCTGGGGTTTTCGCCGGACGGCAAGCGGCTCTACCACTCCGATACCCGCAGCAATAGGGTGCGGGTCTATGACGTGCTCGCCGATGGTTCGGTTGGCCCCTGGCAGGCGTTCGTCGACTTCGATGGCGGCGCCGACGGGCTGAAGGTGGCCGCCGACGGCTCGGTCTGGGTCGCGGCCGCCCACGACGGCCGGGTGGCGGTGTTCAACCCCGACGGGACCCACCGCATGGACGTCGCCGTGCCGCTGCCGATGGTGACGTCGCTCTGTTTCGGCGGCGACGATCTGCGCGATCTCTATGTGGTGACCGGCTCGAACGACGGTCCGCGCGAGAACTGCGGCACGATATTCCGTACGCGGACGGACGTGCCCGGCATGGTGCTGCCGTTGGCGCGGGTGAGGGTTTGAGATCACCCCGCGCCGCACGTTTTTTCTGATCCGCGGCTCGAGCTAACCACACTCTGGCGAGCCACCCGGAGCGCGGGCGCCCTCGCCCGCATTTTCGCCCCCGCACACGCCTTGGCCACGCTGCCCCTTAGCTTCGAACTGGCAGCCTGCGGGCGAGGGCGCCCGCGCTCCTGTGCGCGGCGTAGATTCCTGCCATCGCGGCGAGCCCGCTAGTGCGGCCCGCCTTTGTCGCCCTCCGACTGACGATCGGCCGCTCTGGCCGGGGCGGCATGGGCCTGCTCACGTGGGGCCTCGGGGCGGGCCGGCGCTGACTCACGCGGTTGCGGCGCGCCGCGCGACTCCTGGGGACGCTCCTGCGGCGCGGCGCGGGCCGGCGCTGGCTCGCGGGCTTGCGGCGCGCGAAACTCTTGCCGAGGTTGGCTTTGACGTTCCTCGCGCGCAGGGGGCTGCGCGAAGGTCCGGGCCGGTTGTGCGCGCTCGGCGGGACGCTGCGGCGCGCCGGCGGCCCTGTCGGTCGGACGGTCGCGAACTGGGCCCGCCTGCTGTCGCGCCATGGCGCCATTTTGACCGTCCGGCGGCCCGGCTCGCTCCTGGCGCATAACACCCCGCGCGGGTGACTGATTCTGCATCGTCCTGCCCACGTCCACGGGACGCGCGGCCGTCACCCCGGCCCCCGGGCCGAATTCGCCCGCGCGCGTGGTGGCGATGATCGGCGGGGCGCCGCGATTGACGCCGGCGCGCTGCTGGGGCTGGGCGCCGGCGAAACGCGCCTGGTCGCGCTGGTCGCGTGTCGGGCCGGCGTGACGCGCCTGGGACGCCGCGATCTCAGCCTGGCCCGGCGCGAACGAGAGACCGCCGGGCCCACCGTTGAAGCTTGCCCGGTTGGCGCTGTCGCGCACGTCCTGGCTGTAGCTCGCGCCGATGCGGCGGCCGCCGAAATTGTTCGCCCGGCTGTTGTAATAGAACTGGCGTCCCTGCCAGCGCCCGCCACCGTAGCCGCTGCCGTAGTAGCCATAGCCATAGTCGACGCCGCCGTAGAAACCCACCTGAGCGCCCCAATAGCCATCGCTGAAGAGGTAGGCGCCGTTGTAGTAGCGCCAGTAGCCGGGCGTCCAATAGAGACCGACCTCGGGCGGTTCGACCCACACGCCCGGCACCCAATAATAGTCGCCGGCGTCGTCGCTCCAGTCCCAATAGCCTGGCGTCCAGATATAGCCCTCCGCCGGTATCGGCGGCTGGTAATAGCGCGGCAGGGCCGGCGGCGCCCTGCGGGCGAGGCGCTGATACTGGTCGTGCGGCGGCAAGGGACCGTTGCTGACCGGCAGCGATGCATCGGTCGAACCGGCGACATAGGCGCCGTTTTCCGCGGCGCTGGTCTTGTTGCAGGCGGCGAGGGGAAGGAGGGCGGCGCAAACGGTGAGGAGCGCGGTCGTCCGGATAAGCTGAAAATGTTTCATATAAACACCAACGGGCCAATGTCGGGAGCGTTCCTTCCACGGCGCCAGGGTCTCACCAGACGGCCATAGGCGTTATCGCCGGGCGGGTCGCGCCGATCGGCGACGCCGTGCTGCTGCTTCCGGCGCAGGCCGTGATCTAGATTGATAGGCGTTGGGTGAACCTCGCGACCGGATCGCGAACCCGTCCTGGCCCCCGGCCTTCGCCGGGGCGAGCGGGGGTAGGTTGCGGCCCTACCCCGCCGACCAATTTCGATCCCGTTTGCTTTTGCGACCGGATTTCAGAGATAAGGCAGGCAGGCCCAGTGGGCCGAAGCTCAACCGGGGAAGAGAACACCGTGGATC
>Ga0075029_100001806_pt1 | contig 12200 bp, 12 predicted proteins | sample LitLauG_LLR_2013_FD_71391 | JGI IMG/M metagenome (GOLD analysis project Ga0075029, IMG submission 71391) | Freshwater sediment microbial communities from North America - Little Laurel Run_MetaG_LLR_2013 | ecosystem: Environmental > Aquatic > Freshwater > Creek > Sediment | place: USA...
GTGGTGGACATCGAGTCGCGATTGCGTGACGTAACCCTGCACTCGCTGGCCTACGGGCCCGGCGACGGACCTCTCGCCCTGTGTCTGCACGGATTCCCCGACACCGCCCATACCTTTCGCCATCTCGCACCACGCCTGGCCGACCTCGGGTACCGGGTGGTCGTGCCCTACATGCGTGGTTACGCCCCATCATCCACATCCTCGACCCACAACTACCAGACCGCGGCGTTGGCGAAGGACGCCAGTGACCTGCATGAGGTGCTCGGCGGCGACGAGCGGGCCGTCATCATCGGACATGACTGGGGGGCCGCCGCGACCTACCTCGCGACGGGGGCCGAGCCGAATCGCTGGAGACGTGCGGTCACGCTCGCCATTCCGCCGCCCGCCGTCATGGCCCGCTCCCTGGGCAGTTACGACCAACTGCGCTCGAGTTGGTACATGTTCTTCTTTCAAAACCCAATGGCCGAGGGTGTGGTGCGTCACGAACGTTTCGACTTCCTCTCGAGGCTCTGGGAGGACTGGTCGCCGGGCTACCAGGCGAACGTCGATCTGGGTCTGCTCCGCGAATCGCTCCGGGGCGAGGAGAACCTTTCGGCGGTCCTCGGGTACTACCGGGCCCTGTTCGACGGATCGGGCCCGATCGACCCGTCGTCGGCGATCTTCCGCGACGCGGCGTTCGAAACCAACGCAGTCGCGACCCTCTACCTGCACGGGGAGTTGGACGGGTGCGTTCGGACCTCGAGTCTCGCCGACCCGCTGGCGTACCTCGCGCCCGGATCCCGTTTCGAAGTGGTGCCGGGAGCAGGTCACTTCCTCCACCTCGAGCGACCCTCCGAAGTGAATCAGTCGATCGAGCGATTTCTCGCCTAATCCCCGGCGAGCCCGATCCGCCTCCCGCGTCGGATGAGTCCGTCACGTTCCAGGGAATCGAGCACGCGGGTGTAGCGCGCTTCCTCGACGTCGCTGAGGGCCGTCCGGAGTCGATCGCGTGACAGCGGGCCCTCGCGGACCTCCCGCAGGACCCGGCCGCGCAACTGTCGATCGGAACCCGCGAACTTCGTCTGTGGGATCGAGACTCCGGCGCTCCTTGGGGCAGGGTCCGGACCACCATCGAGCTGCCAACGACACACTTTCTTCATCGGACAACGTGCGCAATCGGGTGACGAGCGACAGAACTGCGCCCCGAGGTCGATCATCGACTGGTTGAACTGCGCTGAATCTCCAGGTGGGAGGAGGTCCCGCGCCGCTTCTCGCGCCTGCTTGGCGCTGAGTGGGCGGTTGGCGACGGCCCGGGCCAGTACTCGCCCGACGTTGGTGTCGATCACGGCGTGGGGCAGGTGAAAGGCGAACGAGGCCACGGCGCTGGCGGTGTAGTCCCCGACGCCGGGTAGCCGTCGGAGTTGCTCGTAGGTTCGGGGAACCTCACCGCCGTGCTCGCTCACGATCTGGCTCGCCGCCTCGTGCAGCGCCTTAGCGCGGCGTGGGAAGCCGAGGCCGCTCCAGAGTCGCAGCACGTCTGAAAGCGGCGCCTCAGCGCAGGACTTGGGCGTCGGGAAACGTTCGAGGAACCTGTTCCACGGTTCGACGACCCGCTGACTCTGGGTCTGCTGGAGCATCACCTCGCTGACGAGGACGGCCCAGGCGTCGGGGTGACCGATCCAGGGCAACGCTCGGCGAAGACTCGACTCGGCCCGAAGCAGCGAGCGACGAAACGCGGCGTCGCCCCTAACTCCAGACTTCGTCACCGTAGGGACGCCGACGCGGTGGGGCGAATTCACGCTTCCACACCATCACCTTGCGTCGGAAGTAGCAGACCTCGAGGCCGTCCTGGTTGAACCCCTTCGTTTCCACCAGCACGACACCGCGGTCCGGTTTCGAACTGGAGGGCGTCTTCTCCAGCACGCGCGTCTCGGCGTAGATCGTGTCGCCATGGAAGGTGGGGAATCGGTGGATCAGGGTCTCGACTTCCAGGTTGGCGATGGCCGAGCCGGAGACGTCGGGCACGCTCATCCCCAGGACCAGTGAGTAGACGAGGTTCCCGACGACGACGTTCCTCCCCTGGACGCTCTCGTGCTCAGCGAACCAGGCGTTGGTGTGCAGCGGATGGTGGTTCATGGTGATCATGCAGAAGAGATGATCGTCCGCCTCGGTGATGGTCTTACCCGGCCAGTGCTTGTAGACGTCACCGACCTCGAAGTCCTCGAAGTGACGGCCGAAGGGACGATCGAAAGTGCTCATGACTGCATTCTCCCCTACCCAGGGCTCCCGGTCAGGATTCTTCGGCGACCGCGGGAGCCGGCCGCGTGGTGAACGAGACCGTTCCGCCCGGCAGGGATTCGCCGTCGATCACCAGTCGCCACGTGAAGCGCGCACCGGCCTGCAGCGGAATCGGGCCGAAGTTGACCGCGATCGGCACGTCGACCGGGGTGCCCACCGGGACTCCGTCGGGTGCGGTGGCCGAGAAGTCACCGCGGACCTCGATCACCTGGGGTCCGTCGGGGGTTTCGAAGCTCACCGGTCGGCCATCGGCGTCCTCGAGGAACAGCTCCCAGTGGTGGTTCGAGTTGAATTCGTGCCAGTCGACGCCGACCTTCATCGCGACCGCCGACGGCGTGGGGTCCGGACCGGTCACCGACCAACCGCCACCCAGGATGTAGAGCTTGCCATCGGCCACCTGAGCCGAATCCGCGAGGAGCATGGTTACGTTCACGTCGCCAGCCTAGGGCGTGCTTGACGGGGTCCCCCAACCAGTAAATTCCACCTATGTCCACTCCCGCATCCACGACAGCTCCGGCCGCCCAACTGATCGACCGGGCCCAGACGATCATCGACAACGCGGTGAAGGAGTTGGCGAACCGGGGCGGCATCGACGCCAACCAGAGCCTCGCCTACGACCTGGCCCACGCGGCGAGTGCCATCGCGACGGCACGAGCTTGCCTCGCCTACGCGCTCAAGGGAGATCTCGAGAGCCGATTGACCGACGCCTTCCTGGCGCTGGCCCTCGGCGACCTCGCGGCGCGCATCCTCGGACGCGAGGAACTCTGGGGCGTCGATTCGCAATGGTTCACCCCCTTCGCTGCCTTCGTGACCACGCACCGTGATCCCGCTCATCTGGCGGGCCTCGCCGAGACACCGGGACCCAAGCACCTGGGCCAAGACTTCGAGATGGTTTCGGAGATGTTCCACCGCTTCGCCCTCGAGCAGGTCCGCCCCCACGCCGAACACGTGCACCGCACCAACGGTGACATCCCCGCTTCGATCGTCTCGGGGCTCAGTGAGTTGGGCGGGTTCGGCCTCTCGGTCCCCGAAGAGTTCGGCGGTTTCGCCACGGGCGGAGAGTCCGAGTACCTGGGCATGGTGGTGGCCACCGAAGAGCTTTCGTGGGGCGGGCTCGGCATCGGCGGCTCGCTCATCACGAGGCCCGAGATCCTGACCCGTGCCCTCTTGAAAGGTGGAACCGACGGTCAGAAGCAACGTTGGCTGCCCCAATTGGCCTCGGCCGAGACGCTCGCCGCGGTCGCCGTGACCGAACCCGACTTCGGCAGCGACGTCGCCGGGATCAACACCATGGCCACACGCACCGAAGGCGGTTGGCTGATCAACGGCACCAAGACGTGGTGCACGTTCGCCGCGCGGGCCAACGTCTTGATGTTGCTCGCGCGCACCGATCCCGACCGCTCGCTCGCCCATCGCGGCCTCTCGCTGTTCCTCGTGGAGAAGCCCCTGGGTGATAGTCACGGATTCCTCTTCCGCCAGGAAGCCGACGGGTCGGCGCCAGTCGGTGGTCGCCTGGAAGGACGACCAATCGACACGTTGGGTTATCGGGGAATGCACTCCTACGAACTGAGCTTCGACAACTGGTTCGTCCCCGACGACTGCCTGGTCGGCGGCGAGTCGGGGCTGGGCAAGGGTTTCTATTTCCAGATGGCGGGATTCGAGAACGGCCGTATCCAGACCGCCGCGCGCGCGGTGGGCGTCATGCAGGCCGCATACGAGGCCGCCCTCGACTACGCGCGCAATCGCGTGGTCTTCGGCGAACCCATCATCGACTACGAGCTCACCCGGGTGAAGTTGGGCACGATGGCGGCGATCATCCAGTGTTCACGCCAGTTCTCACTCGAGGTGGCCCGGATGATGGGTCGGGGCGGCGGGGCGATGGAGGCCTCGATGGCCAAGGCCTACGTGTGTCGCGCGGCCGAATGGGTGACGCGTGAGGCGATGCAAATCCATGGTGGCATGGGCTACGCCGAGGAGTACCCGGTGAGCCGCTACTTCGTCGACGCGCGGGTGCTCTCGATATTCGAGGGGGCCGACGAGACCCTCTGTCTGAAGGTCGTGACGCGCAAGCTCCTAGACGACGTCGCCTAGTTCAGTCCTCGTCGATCGTGAAGGGACGGTGCACGGCGCCGAGGGTGATGCCGGCCGAATGCAGGTCTGGTGCTTCGCCGCGAGACTTCTGAGCTCGCAGCGCCGCCTGCTCCCAACGCTCCTCGACCTTGCCGTAGCGCCAGTACGCGAGCGCCCCGAGCCAGACGGCGACGAAGATCCCGACGATGGTGAAGCCGGCCTTATTTATGTTGAAGTTGGCGGCGTAGTTCCAGAGCCCGCCGTGCAGGTTCAGTTGCTGGGTCAGCACCTGGAGCAGTTCGAGGGTGCCGATGTAGAAAGCTACGAAGACGCTCAGCCCGGTGATGGCGATGTTGTAATAGACCTTGCGCACCGGCTTGGAGAAAGCCCAGCCGTAGGCGAAGTTCATGAACGACCCGTCGATGGTGTCGAGCAGACTCATGCCCGCGGCGAAGAGGATCGGCAGGCTCAGGATCGCCCAGAACGGCAGACCGGCGGCGACCGAGGTCCCGGCCAACACCAGGAAGGCGACCTCGGTGGCGGTGTCGAATCCGAGACCGAACAACACGCCCAACGGGTACATCTTCCATGGCGCGTCGATCGAACGTGCGATCGGCCCGAAGAAGCGCATCATGAAGCCCCGCGCGTTCAGATGCTTCTCGAGTTCCGAATCGTCGAACCGACCCTGACGCATCTGCACGAAGAGCCGCACGATACCCACGAGGATCACCAGGTTCAAGGTGGCGATCAGGTAGAGGAAACTCCCCGAGACGATCGTGCCCACCAGACCGCCGTAGTGGTGCAGCGCGGAATGGGAGTTGGCGACCTGCTTGCCGAGGGCCCGGGCCCCGAGGCCCAGCAGGACCGTAAGCGCGAACACGACTGACGAGTGCCCAAGGGAGAAGAAGAATCCGACTGACATCGGTCGCTTGCCTTCGGACATGAACTTTCGCGTCGTGTTGTCGATGGCCGCGATGTGGTCTGCGTCGAAGGCGTGACGCATTCCGAGTGAGTAGGCCAGCACCCCGGTCCCGATGCCGAGCACGCTCTTGGAACCGATGCCGTAGTGGTGACGTGACGCGATGATGAGCAGGGTCGCTCCGACCACGTGCAACAGCACGATGAATCCGAACATGCCGTAGAGCTTGCGCCATTCACCGGCCGTGAACGACGCGCGGAACCGGCGGCGCAACGTCGTTTTCGAGTCCGCGGGCGAGTCGGTGATGGTGGCCATGGGGCCACCCTAATGGGAACGTCTCCCATTAGGACTGAATTATTCCGAAGCTGTTTCTGAGGACCGACGCATGCCCGAACGCTGGCCCCGGGTGACGAAGGAGCTGGCGATCTTGGCCGAGGCCTCGTCGATCATCTCGTCGCCGAACATCAGGGCGCCGGTGTGGTCCTTCTCCGTGGCGACCCGATAGGCGTCGAGGATGTCGTAGGACTTGTCGAACATCGCCTGGCTCGGCGAGTAGACGTCGTTGAGCACCAGGGCCTGGTCCGGCGTGAGCGCCCACTTGCCGTCGAAGCCGTAGGAGGCCGTGATCTGCGCGGCGTAGCGCAAGGCGTCGAGGTCGCGGACCTTGAGGAACGGCCCGTCGATCACGTGCAGTCCGTTCGCCCGGCCGGCCATCAGTATCTTGGCGAAGACGTAGCTGAAAGGGTTCGATGGCCCGTCGTGAATGGTCTCGTCGATGGTCGTCACGGGCATGCCGATCGAGGCGGCGAAGTCCGCCGGCCCGAAGACGATGGACTCCAGCCTCGGCGAAGCGGCGCAGATCTCTTCGACGTTGATCAGTCCCTCGGCGGTTTCGATCTGGGCCTCGATACCGATGTGGCCGACCGGCAGACCCGAGTTGCGCTCGACCTGGGTGAGCAACAGGTCCATCGCCACTACGTCCGAGGCCTTCTGCACCTTGGGCATCATGATCTCGTCGAGCCGCTCGCCGGCGTTGCCGACGACCTCGATGACGTCGCCGTAGGTCCACGGGGTGTCCCACGCGTTGACGCGCACGCACAGGACGCGCTCGTCCCAGTCCAGGGTGCGGATGGCCTCGACGACCCGGGCCCTGGCGGCGACCTTCTCATTCGGGGCGACCGAGTCTTCGAGGTCGAGGAATGAGAAGTCGGCGACGGCGCTCGGCGCCTTGGCGAGGAATCGATCGGACGAGCCCGGAGTGGACAGGCACGAACGACGTGGCAGGTTACGTGAGCGCATTGACATGGGCCAGAGCATATTCTCGGCGCCGAAGGTTCCAATGATTCTCCTGATCGATTTCGAGCGCTTGTGAAATTGGACCGCCGTTGATCAGGGACTACGCAACTTCTTACGCGATTCGGGTCGCGTCGACTCGTCCATTGCCGGTAACCTCTAACTCGTGACTGACGTCGAGCGCCTCGCGCCAACGGCGCTACGGCCAGCAAGGGAGCTTCAGCGGTTCCGGTGGACGTCGTCCATTTTGGCTGTCGTCGCAGTGTGTTTCAGCACTGTGGCCGTTTCGCCACGTCCCGCGAGCGCGAGCCTCACCTCGGAGAAGGCCCAGGCGGCCGTCCTGCTCAATCGGATCAACAACCTCAACGCCCGAGTCGGCGTCCTGGGCCAACGCTACGACCTCGCCCAGATCAAGCTGGACAAGATCAAGAACGAGATTCTGAACGCCCGGGCCACCGTGAAGCAGATCCAGGCCAACGTGAAGCGGGGCAACAACCAGTTGCGCGCCGACGCCGTCTTCGCCTATGTGACCAACGGCTCCGCGGCGAAGTACAACCCGCTCTTCACCACCAATGCGTCGTCGATCGGCGCGACCAACGTGTACAACCAGTTGGCCGAAGGCAACATCAGCACGACGCTTGCGTCGCTCAAGAACTACAAGATCGAGCTCACCCAGGAACGGAGTCTGTTGAACGCCGAGGTGCGCCGAGCGGCCCTCGTCGCCAACAGCGCGGCCAAGTCGTTCCACGACGCCCAGGCCCTGCAGCGGTCGCTCAACGCCGCGCTGAGCCAGGTGAAGGGGACGATAGCCACCTACATCGCCCAAGCGCAGGCTGCCGCCGCGGCCCGTGACGCCGGGCAGTTGAAGAACGCCCAGCCGATCGCGGGGTTTCCCGCCCCGCCACCCGACTCTCGGGCCAACATCGCGATCCGCGCCGCGCTTTCCTACATCGGCGTCTGGTACCAGTGGGGTGGAGCCAGCCGGTCGGGAGTCGACTGCTCGGGTCTGATCATGCTCGCCTACGACGCCGCGGGGATCTACCTGCCGCACTACTCGGGCGCTCAGTTCGCCGACACCATGCGGGTGCCCCTGTACGACATCCAACCCGGCGACCTGCTCTTCTACGGCTACAACGGAGACCAGCACGTCTCGATGTACATCGGTCACGGCATGATGATCGAGGCTCCCCAGACCGGTTACCAGGTGCACGTCACTCCGGTGCGCCTGGGCTGGGGATTCGCGGGACTAGGTCGCCCCAGGGCCTAGGTGAGCGCCGTTCCGACCTCGATCCACCTCGGTCCCCTCGTCTTCCACCTCTACGGTTTCGGACTCGCCATCGCGGCCTACGTGGCCTACCTCTACTCGCGCCGGCGCCTCGTGCGGGCTCGAATCGACGTCGGGCCATTCTTCCGATTCACGATCGCCCTGCTGGTGAGCGGACTGGTCGGCGCCCGCCTCGCCAATATCGCGACCAACTGGTCGTACTACTCGGGCCATCCCGGCCGCTGGATCGCCGTGTGGCAGGGCGGGCTCGCGAGTTTCGGGGGGATCGCCCTGGCGTTGCCTATCGGTCTCTACCTGGAGCGACGGTGGTGGCCCAACACCGCCGCGCTGCGCTTCAGCGACGCGATCGTACCGGCGCTGATAGCCGGTTGGGCCCTGGGTCGGGTCCTGGGGCCCCAGTTCATGGTCGCCGGAGGCGGCCACCTGACCCACCAGTGGTTCGGACTCCACTACGCCGGTCAGGTGGGCCGTCGGGTTCCGGTACCGCTGATCCAGGGGGCGGAGGACGCCCTCCTGTGGCTAGCCCTGCTGCGGCTCGAGGTTTCCAGGTTCGCTCGTAGCGTCGGTGTCGTCACCGCGGTAGCGATGATCGTGTGGGGCGTGGTACGCGCGCTAGACGAACGACTCCTCCTCGGCCAGCAGTCCCGCAGTGGATCGAGTGGCGTGCAGTTGGCTGGCCTGGTGCTCGCCGCATCCGGAGTTGTCTTGTTAGCGCTGCGAGTCAGAGCTGTGCGTTCCACTCCTGGTCGTTCAACCGACCGAGTCGCTTGAACGACTCGGGTGTCACGCCGGTCAGAGCGATTCTCGTACCGTCGACGTAACTGAGGTGATCGAACCCGAGGCGCCGCCACGCCTGGAACGTCGACCGGGTGGGCGAAGGGTTGGAATAGATGGCCCGGATCAGGAGGCCGTCAGTGCAGGCGGCGACGACCAACGCCGGACGCTCCTTGGACTTGATCTCGGGGACGTCGGGGTCGACGGCGTCGAACGGCACGTCAACGAGTACGACGGTCCCGGCCAGTGGGTGATCCGGATCGAACCGCTCGAGCTCGATCGGCGTCAAGACGATTCGTCGACGCTCGTTCAGGGCACCCGGCGACCCTTCGTTCCGAGTCGCCACGGCGCGAGAAACGGAGGACCTCTCCGTGGTCTTCGCCTTGACTGGCCGGGGCGGACGAACCGACGAAGGACCCTTCTTCCTCTTCTTCTCCTCCTCGCGCCGGGCGCGGCGTTGCTCACGAACGAGAGGATCTGTCTCCTTGGGCGAGACGAGGGTCGACGTCACCACGACCTCGGGCAGCGCCGGAAGCTCGAACTCGGGCCGTTCGGCCAGCAGGCGCCGACAGTGCGGCGCGGCCGGGAATCCTTCGATGATGGCGAAGGCCAGAACCTCGATGACTTCGTCAGCGGTGATCTCGCTGCCGAGAAGCTGATCGACCGCGGCCGCCAGTTGGTCGTGCGACGGATTCTCGGAATGGTCTCCCAGCGCTTCGACCAACTTCTCGAGCGGCGCCATGGCAAGAAGTTCCAGCAGGGCCCGCATCGCCGCGACCGGGGCGCTTGACGCGAACGCCGCGACGTCGCGCCGCTGTTGGAGGTTTCGCAACGGCACTCCGATGACGGCGCTGACCCGGCCGCTGCCGCGCAGGTCCAGCGAGTCGACGGCTTGGAGCACGGCGTCGGATTCGATCTTCAGGAAAGTGCGTCGAACTATCTCGGTCGCGGAACTCGTACTCGGGGACATGGTTTCCTATTTCAAGAGGTGCTTGGAGACGACGACACGTTGCACCTGGTTGGTTCCCTCGTAGATCTGGGTGATCTTGGCGTCGCGCATGAACCGCTCGACGGGGAACTCCTTGGTGAAGCCGTAGCCCCCCAGCAACTGTACGGCATCGGTCGTGACACTCATCGCCGTGTCCGAAGCGAACGACTTCGCCGCGGCGCCGAGATAGCTGAGCGTCCCGTCGGGGTCCCCCGAGTCGATGGTCGCGCAGGCCCGATAGACGAGAGCCCGTGCGGCTTCGGTGCGGATCGCCATGTCGGCCAGCATGAAGCGTAGACCCTGCAGATTGGCGATGGGCGCGCCAAAGGCCTGACGCGTCTTCATGTAGTCCCCCGCGAAGTCGATCGCCGCCTGGGCGATGCCGACGGCTTGGGCCCCGATGGTCGGCCGAGAACGGTCGAGGGTGTGCATGGCGATCTTGAAGCCGTCACCCTCCGCCCCGATCCGGTGCGAAGCAGGTACTCGGACGTCGTTGAACACGACTTCTCCGGTCGGCGAAGCACGCAGCCCCATCTTGTCCTCGTGCTTGGGGAACTCGACTCCCCAGTCCTTCTCCACGAGGAAGCAACTGATGCCGTGGCTGCGCGCCGACGGATCGGTCGACGCGAAGACCGTGTAGGTGTCCGAGACCCCGGAGTTGGTGATCCAGTACTTGGAACCGTTGAGGACGTAGTCGTCACCGTCGCGCACCGCGCGACAACGCATCGAGGCGACGTCGGAGCCGGCGTCGGCCTCGGAGAGGCAGTAACTGGCCTGGATCTCACCAGTCGCGATTCGTGGAAGGTACTGGTTCTTCAACTCCTCGGACCCGAAGTTCATCACCGGCAGCATGCCCAACTTCGAGATCAGCATCGTCACCGAGGTCGAAGCGCATCCCCTGGCCAACTCCTCGGCCATGATGGCCTGGGTCACCATGTCCGCCCCCGCGCCACCGTAGGCCTCGGGAACCTGCAGCGACGGCAACTCCATCTTCACGCAGGCGTCGTAACTCTCCTGGGGAAACGTCTGATCACGGTCGTGGACCGCGGCGTAGGGTGCCACCTGCTCGTCGACGAAAGCTCGCATGACATCTCGAAAGGCGCGCTGCTCGGGGGTCAGGTCAAAGTTCATAGCCATTCCTTCAATAGTTGGGGTACTAGTGAGAAGAGTCGAGGGGGTCGGCCCGCAGGTCCTCACTGGAGACGGCGTCGACGAAGCGCCGCTGGGCGACGTAGCTGTGCGCGAGTCCGACGAACGGGGCGACGAGGTCATGTCCAACGACGACGTCCTCGCTCAACCCGAAGATCGCCATGGCGACGCGAACGTCGCCCAACTGAGGTCCGCGCCCCATGAGACTGGCGCGTTTGGCCGCGACGAGTCCGAGACCGATCTCGACGTCGTGCGAGTCGTGGGCGTGCTCGAAGTCGAGTTTGGCGACCTCGCGGTGCGCGATCGACAAGGCGAACCCTTCGCCGGGCGCCTGGGTACCCTGGCCCTGACCGCCCGTGACGGTGGCGGATCGCTGCAGACCGGCCTTCTTCAACGCCGAGAACTCCGGCGTGGCGGTCGACATGGTGCGCCGTACGGTACCGGCGGATGGAACGGGTGAAAACGTGGGCTGGGTCACAACTTCGACACTACCCCTCTGCGTTCCTAGACGTGGGTGAGCCAACTCTCGTACTGCGGTCGCGCTCCACGGACCGCCTGGAAGTACGTCAGCTGGATCTCCTTGGTGATCGGTCCGGGCTTGCCGTCACCGACGAGACGGTCATCGATCGATCCGATCGGCACGACCTCGGCCGCGGTGCCGGTCAGAAAGGCCTCGTCGGCCAGGTACAGGTCGTCGCGGCGCATCGTTTCGAAACTCACCTCGTAACCCAGGTCGTTGGCGATCTTCACGACGCTCGACTGGGTGATGCCGCGGAGGGCCCCGGCCTCCGAGGGTGGCGGGCTGATCAGCAGCCCGTCGCGCACGATGAAGAGGTTCTCGCCGGTGCATTCGCTGATGTGCCCGTCGGGTCCGAGCATGATGGCCTCGTCGTAGCCCGCCTTGATCGCCTCGACTTTGGCGAGGCTCGAATTCACGTAGCCGCCGATGGTCTTCGAGGCGGTGGGCATCGAATTGGGGTGGTGTCTCGACCACGACGAGATCTTCATCCGCACGCCGTTCTCAAGTCCGTCCTCACCCAGGTAGGCCCCCCACGGCCAGGCGGCGATGGCGACGTTCACCGGTGATGAGAGCGGGTAGATGCCCATCTCCCCGTAGCCGAGGTAGACCAGCGGGCGGATGTAACAGCCGTCGTTGAGCTCGTTGACGCGCACGACCTCGGTCGTCGCGTCGCAGAGTTCGTCGACGCTGAAGGGCACGTCGATCATGAGGATCTTGCAACTGCGCAGGAGTCGCTCCATGTGCTCGCGCAGCCGGAACACCGCCACGCCGTTGGGGGTCTTGTAGGCGCGGATGCCCTCGAACGCTCCGGTGCCGTAGTGCAGGGTGTGGCTGAGGACGTGAGTCGTCGCGTCCTCCCAGTCGACGAGGGCCCCATCCATCCAGATCTTCTTCGTGGGTGAAATGGGCATTTACAACCTCTCTA